>Ga0193752_1003360_pt1 | contig 11081 bp, 11 predicted proteins | sample H1c1metaG_FD_144924 | JGI IMG/M metagenome (GOLD analysis project Ga0193752, IMG submission 144924) | Soil microbial communities from a riparian zone of the East river system, Colorado, United States - H1c1 | ecosystem: Environmental > Terrestrial > Soil > Riparian zone | place: USA: East River... | reverse complement strand
CCCTGGTCGGCCAGAAGCTGGGTACAGAACGGCCCCGCCAGCATCTGGCTAAGGTCGACGATGCGGACTCCGTCAAGCGCTCCCAGTGGCTCGGCTTCGCTCACTTGTCCGCCCAGTGGCTGCGCCGCTTGATCAGCACCGTACGCTCGCCCTCGAAGACATGCTTGTCGTCCTGGTTCACGCCGTAATGCTTGAAGCGGACGATGCCGGCATCCGGCTGGCCGGCATCCTTCTTTTCCAGGATCTCCGAGTAGCAATAGAGCGTGTCGCCGTGATGGACCGGCGACTTGAGGCGAATCTTGTCGAGGCCAAGCTCCATCAACGCGTTCTCGGCCGTGTCCTCGGCGGCGAGGCCGATGCACATTGAGATGGTCACGCCACCGAAGCCCAGCCGCTTGCCCCACGGACTCGACTTCATCAGGTGCTCGTTGAAGTGGCCTTCCGCGGTATTCATCGTGACGTTGGTGATCCACACCTGGTCGTTCGGCTCGATCGTCTTGCCGCGCGCGTGCTTCAACACGTCGCCGACCTTGAAGTCCTCGAAGTAGTTGTTCTTCCCGGTGAGTGCGAAGACTTTCATCAGTTCTTCCCCCGGCCGAGCAGGCGATCCGAGATGATGCGTTTCTGAATCTCGGAAGTGCCCTCGAAGATCTTGGTGAGACGGGCATCGCGCCAATGGCGTTCGACGGCGTGCAGCGTGGTGTAGCCGGCGCCGCCATGAATCTGGATGCCCTCGCTGCACACGCGTTCGGCCATCTCGGAGGCGAACAGTTTCACCATCGAGGCCTCCTTGTCGCAACGCTGGCCGGTGTCGATCTGCTCGCAGACGAAATACATCAATTGGCGCGCCGCCTCGATTTGCGTCGCCATGTCTGCGATCTTGAAGCGGATCGCCTGGAAGTCCGAGATGGAATGGCCAAACTGCTTGCGGTCGTTGGCGTAGGCGATCGAGTCGTCGAGCGCGCCGCGGGCAAGTCCGATGGCCCGGGCAGCGGTATGGGCACGCGCCGCCTCGAGGCCCGACGTCGCATAGTAGAAGGCATGGCCTTCCTCGCCGATCACGTTCTCCGCCGGCACCCGGCAGTTGTCGAATGCCAGCTCCCAGGTCTTCCAGCCGAAATAGCCGATCTTGGGAATCGGCGAGCCGTTGCAGCCCGGCGGCAGCTCGCCACGCTTCTTCTCCAGGAAGAACATCGTGAGGCCCATATGGCGTTTGCCTGGAGGGGCTTCCGATGTGCGCGCGATGATGATCATGAAATCGGCGCCATCGGCGAAGGTGCACCAGTACTTGTTGCCGCTGATCAGCCAGCTTGCGCCGTCTTTCTTCGCCCGGCAGGAGATGTTGGAGATGTCCGAACCGGCATTCGGTTCGGACATCGAGAAAGCGCCCAGGAACTCACCCTTGGCCATGCGGGACAAATAGCGGCCTTTCTGCTCCTCGCTCATCATGTGCGAGCCGATCAGGCTGTTGCCGCGCGCAATCAGCGACGCCACGCTCATCCAGCCGCGCGACAATTCTTCGGTCACGAGGCAGTACTCGAAGCAGCCAAGGCCGAGGCCGCCGTATTTCTCCGGGATGAGAATGCCGAAATAGCCCATCTCGGCCATCTTGTCGCGCAGGTCCATCGGGATGTCGCCCTTCTCGGGATCGAGCTTGTTGGCGACAGGCAGGACTTCGTTGAGTGTGAATTCGCGCGCCTGCTCCTGGATCATGCGGCGCTCTTCGGTGATGTACGGCATGGCTTTACGGGTTCCTCAGTCGCACGAGATTGGTGCGTTTGAAATCGATGACGAGGTCGTCGTCCTGGTTGAAGCCCTTGGTATGCCAGGTGACGATGCCGAAGCCCTTGTGCGAGTCCGAGACGCGGCGATCCAGCACCACCGATTCCGCGCGTAACGAATCGCCGGGATAGACGTGCTTGTGGAAGGTGAGTTCGTTGACGCCGAGGAACGGTCCGCCGCCTTCGCTCAGATCCTCTACCGACAGGCCGAACGTCGTGGTGAAAACCAGCATCGGGTTGGCGACCAGGCCAGCATGACCGTGCGCCTTGGCGAAGGCGGCATTGAAATAGTGCGGGTTGAAATGCAACGTCAGCGTCGAGAATTGCGTGCTCTCGGCCTCGGTGATGGTGCGGCCCCAATGATGCTTGAAGACCCGCCCGACCTCGAAATCCTCGAAGCGGTTGCCCTTGGGCACGAGCCGGGCGCGCGTCCTGAAATCCTCCGACATTCCTTCTCCACTAGCTCTTGGCCGAGGCGCGGGCGAGCTCGCCCACGTCTTTTAGCGTGTCGATATTCTCGATGACATCGTGCAACCGCTTGGCGCCCGCCACACCCAGCACCGGAACCGCAAGGCTCTCATACTTTGCTTCGAGGGCCTGGCGTTGGCGCGCGAGATCGGGCCACGGAATGCCCGAATCGTGCGTCGCCTCGATCGTCGTGCCATCGTCGAGCACGATGGCCATCTCGGCCTGCGAGTGCGCCCAGTTCGGCCGGAAATCAATCGCCACCTTGTCGCGCAACGCCTTGATGCGTGCGTCCTGCGTCACCGCATCGTTGTAGGAATCGAGCGCGGCGGTATCGACGCCGGTCAGTGCCATGGCCACCGTCTGGCGCAGCGAGAATTTGGCTTCGAGGCCTGTCGTGGGGTGAGGGATGTTGCAGACCTTGTCGGCGCCGCTGTCGATGCGCAGCAGGATCTGCTTCACGCGCTCGGGAGGGAAATTGTTCTTCAGCCGGATTTCCTTGGCGCATTCGATCGGCGCGTGCGTCAGGTAACAAGCGGCGTGATACTTGAAGAGATTGTTGCGCAGGTGCCAGCCGGCGGGCGGCGTGCCCAACGCCGCTTCGGCATTGAAGTCGTCGCTCTGCGAGGAGGCGAAGCCCTGGTCGCATTCCAGCGAATCGGCGCGGGCAGTGAAGCCACGGGCCGCCCAGCGCGCGGCGCGCAATCCATGCTCGGAGGCCGTGCCGGCATGCAGCGGTTTGCACATGGTGCCGAAATTGGACTTGAGCCCGGCGGCCTGGGTGGCGGCGATACCGAAGGCTGTGGCGAGTTGCCGGGCGTCGAGGCCGAGCATACGGCCTGCAGCGGCAGTGGCGGCGAACGACCCGACCGTGCCGGTGACGTGAAAGCCTTTCTGATAATGACTCGGCGCCACCAGCCGACCGACGCGGCCGGCCGTCTCGTAGCCGGCGACGAAACTCTCGACGAAGAGCCGGCCCGAGGCCTTGTTCTGCTCTCCGAGTGACAGCAGAGCGGGGACGACCGTCACCGTCGGATGGCCGCCCATGGCGAAATTGACATCGTCATAGTCCAGCGCATGGCCGGCCGCACCGTTGATCATCGTAGCAGCCGAAGGCAGAATTTTCTCGCTCCGGCCGACCAGGGTTGCAGGTCCCTTGCCGCCGTCCTCGAGCGCTTCGCGGACGAGAATGTCGGTCAGCTCCTCCTGGGCACCAGCCAAGGTGACGGCGAACCAGTCGAGCAGGCATTGCCGGGTGCGTTCTAGCAGGTCGTCGGGCAACTCGCGCCAGGCCATGTCTGCGGCGCGTTGGGCGATGCCGGCCGTCACCGGAACGTCGCGCGAAGCCCCTGCGGTATGCGGGGAGGTCATGTTTTTTTCCTCCAGCGTTGGATGTTTTTCGAGTGTCGGGCAAGTGGCTGGTCCTTGTCCACTTTGCCCGCCATCATGGCTTCCGCGCAACGATATGAAAGACGTGCCAATGCTTGGGATTGCCACGCGGCGTTACGCTGTCGTTCTCCTCTTCGTCGAACATCTCGACATCGAACCCCTCGAGAAGTTTCCGGGCTTCGGACCGTGTAACAAAGGTGATCCCCGGGCGCCCGACCCAACTGTCGCGCTCGCCGTACCATTGACCGCTGAAGCGCCCACCCGGCGGCAGGCTGTCGCGGATATCACACCACAGGCGATGGAAATCGGCAGCCTTGCAAAGCGGCAGGGCGAAGCTCGAATTGATGAGGTGCACGCCGTGCGGCAAAGCGACCTCCTCGAAGCGGCTGGCAACTGGCGTGAGGTCGGCGCTGGCGGGCAGATCGGTCCGTGCCCGGAGCTGTTCCAAGGCCGCCGGCTCGGCGTCGACGGCGAGCACGCGCCAGCCGCGGCGCAGCAGCTCGACAACGTCGCGACCGTCACCACAGCCCAGATCGACCGCGCGTGCGCCGGGTGGCGGCGCGCCGAATCTATCCAGGGCGGTGAGCAGGGTGCGACGTGGCGGCCGGTCGCGCAGCTTCGCGTAGTAGGCGGCCCAGCCCGTTATGCGCTCAGAGTCCGTCATGCGAGGCTTAGTGACGCGTCGTGCTTGTAGCACCGCTCATGATGTGGTCGACTCTCCTCAATCAACAACGATGTTCCTAGGGAGGGAAGCATGAAGCGCCTCTGGAGTCTTGCCGTCGCCACGGCTCTCGTGTTCGGTCCGATCGCCGCGCGCGCCGACATGAAGGCGCTTGAGGACGCTGCCAAGAAAGAAGGCGAACTCACCTGGTATGTCTCCCACTATACGTCTGAGGGGGCGGAGGAGCTCGGTGCCGCCTTCACCAAGACGTACGGCATCAAGGTCAATGTGGTGCGTGTCACCGCGCAGGTCGCCTATCAGCGCGTCCAGCAGGATATCAAGAACAATCAGGTCATCTGCGACGTCTTCTCCTCGACCGACCTCGGCCACTTCGTACGTCTCAAGGCTGAGGGACGGCTGGAGAAATACGTACCCGAGAACACACCCAAGATCGACGAAGCTTTCCGGAATTTCGACACCGACGGCTATTTCCACACGACGTCGGCCGGTCAGGTGGTGATTTCCTATAATTCCTCCAAGGTAAAGGCCGAGGACGCACCCAAGAGCTGGACCGATCTCCTGGACCCCAAATGGAAAGGCAAGGTCTCGACCGGTCATCCCGGCTTTTCCGGCTATGTCGGCACCTGGGTGCTGATGATGAAAAAGGTTTATGGCTGGGAGTATTTCGACAAGCTGGAGAAGAACAAGCCGCAGATCGGCCGGTCGATCAACGATACCGTAACAGCGCTGAATTCGGGTGAGCGCCTCGTGGCTGCCGGTGCCGACGGCTCGACGCTGTTCAGTGCGGCGCGCGGCAATCCGCTGGCCGTCAACTATCCGATCGATGGATCGGTGCTAATCATCGCGCCGTCGGGAATCATGAAGGGCACCAAGCACCTCAATGCCGCGAAGCTGTTCATGGAGTATCTTTATTCGATCGAGGCCTCCGAGATTAACGTCCGCAATTTTGGCATTCCGATGCGTGACGAGGTGGCGCCGGCCAAGGGCGCCATGCCGATCAGCAAGGTCAAGATCCTGAAGCCGACGATCGCGGAAGCCGACAAGGGCATTCCCGAAGTGATCGAACAGTGGCGCGACACCTTCGGCAATTGAGCGGGCGCCGCGTCCGATGAGCGTGCTTTCCCTGCCGGCACCGGCGCGCCGTCTGCGCATCGGCGGTTTCGAGCCGACCTGGCTGCTGTGGATCGGCATCATCGCTGTCCTGCTTTTCCTGGTGGTGAGCCCTTTCGTCTATCTGGTGATCACCAGCTTTCAGTCCGAGAAGACCGGCGCCTTCACTTTCGCCAACTACGCCGCGGCCTACGGCCGCGCGCGCTACATCGAAGCCCTGGTGAATTCGCTGGAGCTTGGCGTCCTGGCGGCCGGGCTGGCCGGGTTGCTCGCCATCCCGCTCGCCTGGGGCGTCGCGCGGACCAACATGCCGGGACGGGGACTCGTCCGCATGCTGGTCCTGGCCACCTTCATCACGCCACCTTACACCGGCGCGGTCGCCTGGATCCTGCTCGCCGGTCCCAACGCCGGCTGGCTCAATCGGCTTTATGTCTTCGCCACGGGCGCCGAGGCGGGACCGTTCAATATCTACAGCTTCACCGGCCTGGTCCTCGTCGTCGCACTCTATTCCTTTCCCTACATCTTCATCTTCACCACGGCGGCCCTCGAGCTGGTGTCTTCTGAAATGGAAGACGCGGCCAATATCCTGGGAGCCGGCACCTGGCGCACCATGCGACGCGTGACCCTGCCATTGGCGTTGCCGGCGATCCTCGGCGGTCTGATCATCTGCTTCCTGGAGGCGATCGCGCTATTCGGTTCGCCGGCGTTGATCGCCATTCCGGCGCGCTTCAACGTGGTGACAACGCAGCTCTTCCAGTTCTTCTCCAACCCGGTGCGTGTCGAGGTGGCGGCCGCCTACGCCATGCCGTTGCTCGGCATCACCGTCCTGCTGATCCTGGTGCAGCGGCTGATGACGCACCGCAAGGGTTTCGTCGCCCTGACCGGCAAAGGTGGCGAACGGCGGCCGATCGATCTCGGCGTCTGGCGCTGGGCGATGTTCGGCTATGCCATGCTGGTGGCCACGCTGTCGGTCTTCCTGCCCTACCTGTTCCTGCTGCAGGCCTCCTTCGCCAAGGCCTGGGGACGGGGGTTCGGGTTCGACAATATCTCGTTTCAGAATTTTCATTTCATCCTGTTCGAGCACGCCACCGCCGGGCGATCGGTCTTGAACAGCTTCATGTTCGGCGCGGCCGCGGCCACGGCAACCGTGATCATCACGCTCTGCATTGCCTACATCGTCACGCGCCGGCTGGTGCCGTTCGGCGGCATTCTGGGTTTCCTTTGCATGGCGCCGTTCGTGATCCCGGGCATCGTGCTTGCGATCGGCTTCTATGCCGCTTACGCGCCGCCGCCGCTGGCGCTCTACGGCACCGCCACCATCCTGATCCTGGCTTTCACCACGCGCTTCCTGCCGATCGGCTATGTCAATGCAAGTGCTGCCATGCGAAGCCTCAATCCCGAGATGGAGGAGGCGGTGCGGGTGCTCGGCGGCAGTCGCTTCACCGCATTGCGCCGGGTCGTGGCGCCGTTGCTGAAGCGTAACCTGATCGGCGCCTGGCTGCTGATCTTCATCCCGGCGACGCGCGAGCTGTCGGCGGCGATCTTTCTCTACGGTCCCGGCACCAAGGTGGCGTCGGTCATGATCTTCGACATGAGTGAAGAGGGCAATTTGGAATATCTGGCAGCGCTTGCGCTGATGCTGCAGGTCGTGACCTTGCCGCTCCTTTATCTGGGCCAGCGCGTGATCGGCCGCGACTTCATGCTGAGGCGATCGGCGACATGAGCAAACTTGTCCTCAAGGGCGTCGGCAAGAGTTACGGCGCCTTCAACGCGGTGAACGACTTCTCGCTCGATCTGGCCAAGGGCGAGTTCGTATCGTTGCTCGGTCCTTCGGGCTGCGGCAAGACCACGACCCTGCGCATGATCGCGGGTTTCATGCCGCCCACGTCCGGTACGATCGAGCTCGATGGTCAGGTGATCTCGTCGGCCGCCGGCGTGGTGCCGCCGGAGAAGCGGCGCATGTCGATGATCTTCCAGAGCTACGCCATCTGGCCCAACATGACGGTGGGCGAGAATGTAGGCTTCGGCCTGCAGGTACGCAAAATTTCTGCGGCCGAGATCGACCGCCGCGTCGACAAGATCCTCGACGTGGTGCAACTGAAGTCGCTGAAGCAACGTTATCCCGCCGAACTGTCGGGCGGCCAGCAGCAGCGCGTAGCGCTGGCCCGCGCCATCGTCGTCGAGCCTGAGATCCTGCTACTCGACGAGCCGCTTTCCAATCTTGACGCCAATCTGCGCGAGGAAATGCGCTTCGAGATCCGCCGCCTGCACGACGAGTTCAAGATCACGACTGTCTACGTCACCCATGACCAGTCCGAGGCCATGGTGACGTCCGACCGCATCGTCGTGATGAACAAAGGCCATGTCGAGCAAGTCGATGCGCCTCATATTCTCTACGCCCGTCCGCGCAGCCGTTTTGTCGCGGGCTTCATCGGCCGTACCAATTTCATCGAAGGTCGGCGCCAGGGTAACGATGTGACCTTCGATGGCTTCACGGCCCCTGCAACTGCTCTCGAAGGCACCACCGGGGCGGATGCCCTGGTCTATTCCCTGCGGCCCCAGGCGATCGGGCTCGGCAAGCAGCGTCCAACGGGCGGCGTGCTGGCCATCGAGGCGGAGATCGCCGGCCGGGCCTATCTGGGCGAGTATTGGGACTATCAGGTGCGTCCGCTAGGCGGCACCAAGCCGCTGCGCGTCTCCACGGGACCGAATACTGTTTTCGAGCCGGGCGGTCGCGTGTGGCTGGAGATCGATCCCGCCGCCATGGTACGGGTAGAGTAGACCAACAGAAAGTATATGACGATGAGTGCTGCGCCGCTTGCCCGTTTTACCGTCCTTGACCTCACCCGCGTGCGGGCCGGCCCGACGGCCGTGCGTTATCTCGCCGACTGGGGCGCCAACGTCATCAAGGTCGAGATGCCACCGGGAGCGGGCGAGGCCGACATGGGCGGCCCGCGTCACGGACCGGATTTCCAGAACCTGCACCGCAACAAGCGCTCGATCACGCTCAACCTCAAGGAACCCGACGGCAAGGCCATCTTCATGAAGATGGTCGAAAAGGCCGACGTCGTCGTCGAAAACTACCGTGCCGACGTGAAAAATCGTCTCGGCATCGACTATGAGAGCTTGAAGAAGGTCAATCCGCGCATCGTGCTGGGCTCGATCTCTGGTTTCGGCCAGGACGGGCCATACGCCAAGCGCGCCGGCTTCGACCAGATCGCCCAGGGCATGGGGGGCATGATGTGGGTCACCGGCACGCCGGGGCAGGGGCCGATGCGGGCCGGTATCGCCGTGGCCGATGTCGGGGCGGGCCTGCACTGCGCCATCGGCATCCTGACCGCGCTGCTGGAACGCGAAGTCTCCGGTGAAGGCCAGTGGGTCTCCAGCTCGCTGCTGCAGGCGATGATCTCGATGTGCGACTTCCAGGCAGCCCGCTGGACATTGGCCAAGGACGTGCCTGGCCAGGCCGGGAACAATCACCCGACCTCGATTCCGACCGGCGTCTTCAAGACCAAGGACGGCTATATCAACATCGCTGCATCCGGTGGCCATATCTACAAGCGCTTTGCCGCCGCCATCAACGCGCCCGAGCTCGTCTCGGACGAACGTTTCAGCACCGACAAGGCGCGCAGCAAGAACCGCGACGCACTGAACGACGAGATCAACAAGCGGCTCACCGGATATGGCAGCGCCGATCTGGTCCAGAAGCTGAACGACGCCGGCGTACCGGCGGGCCCGATCTACAAGATGGACGAGATGTTCGCCGACCCCCAGGTCAAGCACCTCAAGATGGCGCACCCCGTGCATTCGCCGAAGCTTGGCGACATCGAGGTTATCGGCCAGGCGATCAACATGAGCCGCACGCCGTTCGAGATGCGCTCGGCAACGCCCGAGCAGGGCGAGCATACCGAGTCCGTGCTGAAGGAATTCGGATACGATACGGCCGCTGTGGCTGACTTCCGCAAGCGCGGCGTGATTTGAGGAGCGCGAGATGATCAGCCCCACCCCGCGGATGATCGCAGAAAAGGACGGCCCGGTCGGCCGTCTCATCTTCAACAAGCCGGAACGCCACAACGCCACCTCGTCCGACATGTGGGCGGCGATCCCGGTGATCCTCGACGATTTCGAGAAGGATCCGGCGATCCGCGTCGTCGTCGTGACCGGCGCGGGCGACAAGGCTTTCGTGTCGGGCGCCGATATCTCGGAATTCGAGACCGCCCGTTCGACGCCCGAGCAGGTAAAGCGCTACGACGAGATCGGCGAACTCGCCAATACGCGCCTCACCAAATGCTCCAAGCCGACCATCGCCCGTATCCGCGGCTATTGCGTCGGCGGCGGCCTCGCCGTCTCGCTGACCTGCGATATCCGCATCGCCTCGGAGAATTCCAAGTTCGGGGTGCCCGCCGCCAAGCTTGGCCTTGGCTATCGCGCGGCTGGAATCAAGACGTTGATGAACGTCGTGGGGCCGGCCTATGCCAAGGAGATCTTCTATACCGGCCGCCTCTTCGATGCCGCCGAAGCGCTGCAGATGGGGCTGTTGAATCGCGTTGTGCCGGATGCCGAGCTCGATTCCTACGTCGACAACTACTGCAAGCTGATCGGCCAGAACGCGCCGCTCACCATGCATGCCGCCAAGCGCACGATCGAAGAGCTGACGCGCCTCGACGGCAAGGCCGATCTGGCCCGCTCGGCGGCGCTGGTGAAGGAATGCTTCGAATCTGAAGACTATATCGAGGGCCGGCGGGCCTTCATGGAAAAGCGCAAGCCGGTGTTCAAAGGCCGCTGATCCGATGAGCGAGCCGTTCCCGGCCGTCGCCGAGGCGGCGGCCACGGGACGGACGGCCGACCTCTTCGCCGATATCCGAGCCACGGTTGGCGTCCGCGTCGTCAACTTGGTGTGGCGGCATCTCGCCACGATGGATGGCGCCTTGCCTTGGGCCTGGGCTGCGGTGAAGCCGCTCTACGTCGAGGGCATCGTCGATGCAGCCGTTGGGCGCTTTCGTCAAACCATGATCGTGCCAAGTCTGGCCTCGCTGGCCGCCGGACTGGAACCCGCCGGCGTCGATGCCGTTCTGGCGAGCTACGATCATTCCAACACGATCAACCTCTTTGCCCTCGGCGCGCTGGTTGCCAGGCTGCGTGGCCAGACTGCGGACTCGGGTACGCCGGAGCGGGGGCCGCGCCTCGCCGCACCCGATCTGGCATTGCCGCCGCTTGCCTCCGAAGGCGATGTCGGACCGGATGTCTGGGCGATGGTGCTGAGGCTCAACCACTTCGGCGACCGGCCCGACCCCCTGATCCTTGCCAGCATGTACCGCCAGCTCGCCGGTTCGCCCGGATTCCTGAGGCGCGTCGAAGCAGCGCTCGCGTCGGCACAAGCCGATGGCTCCCTGGACCGCGCGATCATCGCGAACCGGGAGAGCGCCTATACGCAGGCCAGAACCATCGCCCGCGCGATCTCTGCGCCACTACCACCAGCGGTGCCTATCGAGGCCGGTGTGGCAGCCTTTCTCGATCACGCCATCGGCAAGATGGTCACCATCTGCCGCGCGATACGTGTTGCAAGAGGCGCCGCGTAAAGGTCCCTCGCTGCGCTCGGGATGACAATTTTATTGTGATCAGCTTTGTGCGCTGACTCGAAGCACCGGACAAAA
>Ga0193752_1003359_pt1 | contig 11083 bp, 4 predicted proteins | sample H1c1metaG_FD_144924 | JGI IMG/M metagenome (GOLD analysis project Ga0193752, IMG submission 144924) | Soil microbial communities from a riparian zone of the East river system, Colorado, United States - H1c1 | ecosystem: Environmental > Terrestrial > Soil > Riparian zone | place: USA: East River... | reverse complement strand
CCGCTCAGGCCATACCGAAGCTACTGTGGATATAGCGCGCCTGGCCGGCTTTGAGCCCGCTGGTGTCCTTGTGGAGATTATGAATGATGACGGCACTATGGCCCGTCTGCCGGAGCTGTTGGAGATTGCAAAGCGCTTTGATCTGAAGATCATCTCGATCAAAGACCTGATCGCATACCGCCTGCAGACCGAAAGCCTGATCGAGGAAGAAGTCCGGGTTCACCTGCCCACCAAACACGGTGATTTCGAGCTGGTAGCGTTCCGCCAGACCAATACGGGAGAGCATCACCTCGCCCTGCTGAAAGGCAGGTGGGAGAAGGATGAGCCTATACTTGTCAGAGTGCATTCGTCCTGCTTTACCGGCGACATCCTCCATTCCCTGCGCTGCGATTGCGGGGATCAGCTCCAGCATGCCATGGAAATGGTAGAGCGCGAAGGGAAGGGCCTCATTCTATACATGAACCAGGAAGGCCGCGGTATCGGGCTTCTGAATAAGCTGAAGGCATATAAACTGCAGGAAGAAGGTAAGGATACGGTAGAGGCCAACCTGGCGCTGGGCTTTAAGAATGACCAGCGGGACTATGGCGTTGGTGCGCAGATACTCCGCCACCTTAATGCGACCAAGCTCCGCCTGATGAGCAATAACCCACGCAAGCGTGCCGGCCTCTTAGGCTACGGCCTCGAGATCGTGGAAAGCGTACCTATTGAGATCGTACCTAATGAACACAACAACTTTTATCTCGAGACAAAGCGGGATAAGCTGGGGCATGAGATACTGAAGTAATTCGCCAATTAGCCAATTAGCCAATTCGCCAATTCCTTGAAGCTACTGTTTCTCGCAAACCGCACGCCTTATCCGCCTTTCCGCGGGGATAAGCTGAAGATCTATCACCTGGCTAAGCGGCTGGCGGCAAAAGGTCATGAATTGACCCTGCTCACTTTTGCTCAAAGCGCGGAGGATTTTGCAGCCAGGGAAAAGCTGGAGACAATATTTAAGGAAGTGCATCTGGTTTCCTTGCCTGCCTGGAAATCTGCCATGAATTGCCTGGCTGCCGCCTGGGATAGCAAGCCGGTACAGGTGCTTTATTTCCAGGACGCGACCATGCGTAAAAAGCTGGTTGAAGTCCTGCGGGCGAATCATTTTGATGCGGTGCATGTGCAACATCTGCGGATGGCGCCATACCTGGCAGGCAACAAATTCATCCCCCGCATCCTCGACCTGCCGGATGCTTTTTCGCTTTATTGGCAACGACGCAAGTCAGTAGACCGGGGCTTTTTCCAGAGGCAGTTCGAGGCGATGGAAGGGGCGCGGGTATTGCGATACGAGCCGGTGATGAAAGACTACGAACTAGCGCTTACCTGTTCAGCCGAAGACCTGGAATACCTGCAGCAAACGCATGGCGCTGCCAATCTTCGTCTCTTGCCCAATGGCGTAGACCTCGATACTTTTTATCCCCGGGATCATGATTACAGCCACAACCAAACGCTGCTCTTTACGGGAAATATGGATTATGCACCCAACGTGGATGCTGTCCAATATTTCAGTGAGGAGATCCTGCCGCTCATACGCAGGTCCTATCCGGCTGTACGCTTAGTCATTGCCGGTCAGCGACCGGTGGAGTCGGTACGCAAACTGGCCGGGGAGGGGATAGAGGTGACCGGATTTATTGAAGACCTGGCAGCAAAGTATAATGAAGCAAGTGTTGTCGTAGCTCCACTCCGGTTTGGCGCCGGCACCCAGAATAAGGTACTCGAGGCCATGGCCATGGGCATACCGGTCGTATGCTCCAATATAGGCTTTGCCGGCCTTGGGATTGCGCAGGGGGAAGGGGCATTCATGCAGGTGCAGCCTGATGCTTTCGCGCAATCGGTTATTGAGCTTCTAAATGATGAAGCCTTGCGCCGGCGCACAGGACACAAGGGTATTGAAGTCATGCGGCAACGCTTCGGCTGGGACGCAATTGCAACGAGGCTGGAAGACTATTTTTCGGAGGCAATAAGCCAATTCGCCAATTAGCCAATTTCCTAATTCGCCAATGTAGGTCGTCTATTCCCAAAGGTTGTGCCCTGAAGGAAAGCCTTTACCCAAACGGCATTACCTGTCGTTGGGCAACATCTGCAAAGCGGCTCGCGGCCTATGGAATATCATTCCTGGTAGACAGCGCACTAAAGGCCGGGACCAATTTCCCAAACCAATTTGGCTAATTGGCTAATTGGCTAATTGGCTAATTATTCCGTCCCAATCGTCTTCTTAATCGTCGTGCTATCCACTTTCTGCTGCTCCTCCAGGATGTGTTTCTGCTGGCGGGCATAATAGCGGGAGGTATGAATGAATTCGGAAAATGAATCAAAGGTCTTGCGCCAGGAAATGCCCACGCCGGAACGAGTGATATTGCTGCCGCTGGTCAGCAACACATCATAATCCGTCGTGCGGAAGCCGTTGAGGCGGAAACGACCATCCTTGCTTAGTAAGTATTGGATGCGGAAATCATGAAGGAGGTTGAAGTTGGATGAGGTGGTCGCGGTGCTCAGTGGCCGGCCCCAATCGTAGGCGCTGCCCACTTCCAGCACCAGGCGGTCGTTCAGCAGATTTTTACGCAGCCCGAGCTTGACCTCATTCCGGTTAAGCGGGCCGGTCTGGGAATTGTCTGAGACGTTGTAATTCTTATACTTCAGGTCCACCGAAAGGTTCGGATCCCCAAGCAGTTTATTCACGATATTGGTCAGCTGTGCGGAAAAATTGGTGCTCAGGATCTCGCTGAGGTTATTGATTGCGCCGCCTACCGCGCTGGCGCCACCCAGGCCTTCAGGAGGTATGAAATAACCGATCAGCAGCAGCGAAGCCACCTGGTTGAACAGCTCGCGGTCGTTGGTGTTCAGGCGCTCAAACTTGTCGTAGGCGAAAGTGCCTACAGAGCGTTTTTCAGGAAGCGCCAGCTTAAAGGTGATGTCCGGGTGCAGGATATTTCTCCGCATTGTGAGCAGCACGTCTACGTCCTGCTGCCGCTTGGTGTCCGCCAATTCCTTGTCGAGAATGAATCCTCCGTTTTTCTCCGGCTCCGTCAACAGGTCGTACAAGCTGGCCCGCGTGCGGTAGGTTGCCGAAACGTCAAGCGTGGTCTGTGTGATAGGTCCGCTGAAATGTACGCTGCTGCCCGAGGCGAGGCGAAACTGCCGCTTGAAGAACAACTGGCGGAAGGTAAATGTGTAGTCGCCATCCTCAATATTAAAATTGCCGAACATCCGGAGGTCTCCGCCGGCCGGCACTTCCAGCCGCAGATTCCCCGTTCCGCGCGCATTAATGGCATCGCCGGTTGTTGGATCCAGTATAAGCGTGATCTCCGCCAGAGGATTGATGATCGCATCGATATTGATGGTCAGCTTGCTAGTAGGGCCTGTGGCAAAAACCTGTTCCTCGCCGTATTTCTTAAAGGAGACATAACTATAGGTACCGATATCTCCCTCGGTAGCCACGGGGATGTACAGGTGCGAAATATCTGCGGGTTGAGCCAGGATATTCATCCGCACATCATCCAGGGCGCCGTTGACGCTAAGGGTGACCTTGGCGACAAGATGCCCGTAGAAGGCGGAATTCTCATAGTCCTGCAGGTTCAGCACCTCAAACTCATCGCTCTTCAAGGTAAGCCCCAGCCGGAAGTCCCTGAAACGCTCGTGGGTGATCCTGCCGGTCAGCGTTGCCTTATTATCGTACACATCACGCAGGGATATCGAAGTGAAATTGATCCCCGTATTTGACAGGTCGATCGTGGCCGTAGGAACGGTGTAATAAGTACCGAGGTAGTCGACCCGGAGAGCCGCTTTTTCCAGGGCTATGCTGCCTTCTATATCCGGCATCCGGCCAGTGCCGCCGATCCTGATCTCGCCATTTACAAACCCGCTCAGACGGCTGACGTAGCCGGTCAGGATAGGATTGAGCCAGGATAAGGGGGCGTCATGCAACGCGATTGTACCGTCGAGATGCTGGTTGCTGGTGCTATCAAAAGATACAGTCCCACTTGTTGTGATCGATGAGGTTCCCCGGAAAATGCCGCTGCCCTCTTCCAGTCTGATAACACCCTTCTGGCCGTTGTAAGCGCCTTCGATCACAATGTCGCCAACGGTATCGGCGCCAAGCTTTACACCGGAAGCTCTCAGTGATGCCGATGCGGACGGCGACCGGAAAAGATCAGTTAACCGGACCGTGCCATTTACGCGGCCGTCGGGCATATAGTCCACGAACCCGGCAGCGCCCCCGAGCTGGCCGAGATCCAGGTTTGCCGCCTGCACAACGAGGCCCTGAGCCGTTTGTTCCTCTTCGGAGTGAACGGTGATCCGCTGTAATCCGGAATGAAGGTTCAGGTCGCGTACGGCCAGGTAGTTTTCCCGGTACACCACGCTGCTTCCTCCATCCACCTCCCATCGTGATTGGTTGAGAAAGAATTCTGATGGCGCCATCGTCAGCAGTATGGAATCGCCTTTAGCAATGGCCACGCCGTTGAGCGTAGCGGTGCCGTAGGTGCCTGGTGATGCGGTAGTAATATTAAATCCAATCGAGTCGGCGGCAATCGTGCTGCTGAGGTTCATGGAAAGCCGCAGCAGTGAATCACCTACACGGAGCTCTGCGGCGTCGCCGGAAATCTTGATTCGGCTGAAATCCCCATCACCTTTGAGGGTCAGATCCGTGATGTGAATATTGCCTATCGCTCCGTAGGGAACTTTAGCGTTCAGCGTTAATTGCTGGGTTGTCGTATTGAGGGAACCGGCTACCGAGACCTGGTCGAAACCCTTGATAGTGGGCATCAGCACCAGCAACAGGGAATCAATTTCCTTTGTTGTGATGGAGAAAGTAAGATCCTGATCCGGCGCGTATTGCTTTGGCGAAGGAATGTAGGATGGCAGGTATTGCGCCAGGAAATACTGTGCAGAATAGGGCAATTGGGAAAGTTGGTACCGGCCTTCCACGATACCGGAGAAATCGTTGCTTTCTACCAACAGCAGTTTCTGACCGTCTTTGCCCAGCTCTGAAGCTACCCTGATCGAGTCAATATCGATCCGGTGCCCCGCGCGGCGAATGTCAATATTATTAAGGAGGGCAGAACCCAGGAAGTTGTCTACAGTGCTGCCCTGAGCATCCACGTCAAAGTCCGCGGAGGCTATAATCGGCTCGTTAGTGAGGTGCAGCACCTGGAGGTTGCTGTGCAGCAGGTGGGCCTGAGCCTGTATGACCGGCTCCTTACCGCTGAGGTCGGCCTTGCCGTCAAAGTCGAGGGCGAGGTTGGGATCGTCCACCAAGATCTTACCGTCGAATTTTTTGCCCGCAAGCACGCCGTCCGCGGTGATGTTGCTGTACTGGTAGCCATACAAGCCAAGCTTGCTGATAAAGGCATTCACCCTAACGGCGGCATTCTCCGTTTCGAACCCGCTGCCGGAGATGTTACCGCTGAAGCTGATGGCGCCAACATAAGGCTGATGCAGGAATTGTCCCAATTGGAAGTCCGTGGCCGTAATATCACTGCTGTAGGAAGCCAGCCGCGTATCAAACTGTGGCATGGACAGCTTCGACCGGGAAGTAATAGTGCCGAGGTTCGTGTTCAGAATGCCATCTGCCGCAAAGTTGTCGATATAGCCAATGAAGGACCCTTTGTACAGGATGGTCGTCATCTGTGCCAGATCGAACCCCGGATTGTCCTTCAGCATCGGCGCAAAGCGGAATACCTGGTTGCCGCTTGTCTGCACATTTCCGTCCGTAAACGTGATGACGGTTTGGTAAATGTCCGGCAGCCCTTTCATGCTGAGGTTGCCGGAGACAACATTGCCGGCGTCCTGGTAGCGCATCCCGCGCGCATTGAAGTCTGCTACGGTGCCTGCGAAAGTGCCGCTGAATTTCATCAGGGAAGGGAAGTATTCCTGGAATACAGGTGCGAAATAGGCCACGTCGCGCGGGTCGACAACCGCATCCTTCAGATCGGCCTCCATACGCACCTTTGTGATATAGTCGATGAAGTCGGGGAACCGCTCATAACGCATCGCATAGCTGCGGCGCAGAACGCTCCGGTCCGTTTTCAGCAGCAGGTTGTCGATAATTGATTCGTTGGGCGAAACGGTTACATCTCCCTGCAGTTCCCGTATTACAATGCCGCAACGCTCCTTAGCGGCCAGATGCTCGACGTGGGCACGAAGCGTATCCCCGGAGATGCGCAAATCCTTCGCGTGAATGTCAACGCCGGAGATGATCATATGATCCGGGTCAAACTCTTTGGGGAGGGCAGACTTCGAAGATGCGTGAAGGCTATAGCCACAATCATCCATGGAGAGATCTCCGACGCGTACCACCCAGCCTCCTGGGTTAAAAGCAGTAGTATCGATCGGGGTTGGGCCTGAAGGCTTGGGGACTTTGGGCTTACCGGGAGTATAGCTTCTCATAGCCACCGTAGTGCCGGTAAAGGCGATACGGCTCAGGTCAATGACGCGTTTCTTTAAATCGATTTCCCGCCCGTCGAGTACCGCGGAGCCCACGTCGATATCCATATCCTCACCGCCCCAGGCGTCATCCGAATGGAAGCGCAGATTCAGCAGGTCGAGATGTTTCAGGTCGAGCTCAAACTCATTTTGGGATGTGGTGGTATCCTTAGTACCTGTATTGAATGCATCGATGACGAACTGGTAGTTCCATTTATCATTTTTGGCATTGCGCAGCAATTGAACATATGCGTCATGCAGTCCGAGGTAAGTGATGACGGGCTTTTCTTTTTTTAAAAAGAACCAGTCTGTCATTTTCAATTGCGCTTCGCCGGCATAAAGCAGGGTGTCTCCTTGCTGATCTTCGATGTACAAGCCCTGCAGGAGCAGGCGGTTCACGAAGTCGATGCGTACGTGCCTGACGGATACACGGGTATGCAGCTTCTCGGCAAGCATGATCGTTGCACGCCGGGCGATAAAGTTCTGTACGCCGGTCACGTTCACGAGCAGCAGCAATACGGCCACTAATCCAATAAGGATAAGCAGGGTATTGCGAAGAATGCGGAAAAAGCGTTTCAGGAGTCTGATTTGAATGGCTACAAAAATAATCCTTTGTGTCAGGGCTTTGGCAGAATGAATGTGAAAGTACTGTTTGGGATACCGGGCGTGTATATTCGTCTCTTCATGATATCAGCAGCGGCCAAAACATTCAGCCGGAAAAACAATTCAGAGGAATGTATGTTGATTATTTTGTTTTGCCGGTGTGTAGGCTTAATATCGATGTTCGGCGACACAGCCGTTCGTGATTTCTTTTCATTTAATGAATACAGCCGCATACCTGCCTTCCATTATCTTTGCCGGCCTTTATAGTTTCCCTAACATAACCTACCAGTAAATGAATAAAGATGTACTTCTGTACCTCGTGCCGGCCTGTGGCGTGATCGCTTTGATCTTCACCGGCGTGAAAGGCGCCTGGGTGTCGAAACAGGACGCGGGTAACGAGCGCATGCGCGAAATCGCCCGCTATATCGCAGAAGGTGCGATGGCTTTCCTGCGGGCCGAATGGAAAATCCTGACCTATTTCGCAGTTATCGCCGCCGTTCTACTTGGCGTGATGGGCGCTGCCAATCCCGAAAGCCACTGGAGCATTGCCGTTGCCTTTCTCGTCGGAGCGGTATTCTCCGCAACAGCGGGCTATATAGGTATGAACATCGCCACGAAGGCGAACGTGCGTACCGCCCAGGCCGCGCGGACCTCATTAAGTAAGGCGCTCCAGGTATCGTTCACCGGTGGCTCCGTGATGGGCCTCGGCGTTGCCGGTCTTGCAGTGCTCGGACTCGGTTCTATATTTATTATTCTGTTGCACCTGTTCGCCCCTTCATTTGGCCTGGGTACTGAACTGCAGGCAGCAGAGATGAAGAAAGCGATTGAAATTCTTACAGGTTTCTCACTTGGTGCGGAAAGTATTGCTCTTTTCGCACGCGTCGGCGGCGGTATTTATACCAAGGCAGCGGACGTTGGGGCTGATCTTGTAGGTAAGGTGGAAGCCGGGATTCCTGAGGATGACCCGCGCAACCCCGCTACCATCGCTGATAACGTAGGCGACAACGTAGGCGACGTCGCCGGTATGGGCGCCGACCTTTTTGGCTCTTATGTAGCGACAGTGCTGGCCACGATGGTGCTTGGTTCAGAAACCATGACAGCCGCAGGGACTGCGGAAATGTTCAATGGCCTGGCGCCCATTCTGCTGCCTATGCTGATTGCAGGACTTGGAATTATTCTGTCTATCATCGGCACATTCTTCGTTCGTATTTCTGATAACGCAGGCATTTCTACAGGAGCGGTTCAGCGGGCATTGAATATGGGCAACTATGGCTCCATGGTCCTTACCGCTATCGTCTCTTATTTCCTTGTACAGTACCTCATGCCGGATCAAATGATCCTTCGCGGCCATTCTTTTAGTAAAATGAATGTATTCGGTGCGATCATCGTAGGCCTGGTGGTAGGTACGCTTATGAGTGTTATTACAGAATACTATACGGCGATGGGTAAGCGCCCTGTGCTTTCCATTATCAAGCAATCATCGACTGGTCATGCCACGAATGTGATCGGCGGTCTTGCAGTAGGCATGGAATCTACCTTCCTGCCTATCCTGGTGCTTGCTTCCGGCATTTATGGCTCATTTTACTTCGCCGGACTTTATGGTGTGGCTATCGCTGCTGCCGGCATGATGGCTACCACTGCCATGCAGCTGGCGATTGACGCCTTCGGTCCGATTGCAGACAACGCGGGCGGTATCGCTGAAATGAGCGAGCTGCCTAAAGAAGTACGTGAAAAGACGGATATCCTGGATGCGGTTGGTAATACGACTGCCGCAACGGGTAAAGGCTTTGCAATTGCATCTGCCGCGCTTACCGCCCTGGCCCTGTTTGCCGCTTTCGTGGGTATCGCCAAGATCGACGGTATCGACATTTATCGTGCTGATGTACTGGCAGGCTTGTTCGTCGGTGGAATGATCCCTTTCATCTTCTCCTCACTTGCTATCCGCGCTGTTGGCGAGGCGGCCATGGCGATGGTGCAGGAAGTACGCCGGCAGTTTAGGGAGATCCCGGGCATCATGGAAGGTACCGGCAAGCCCGAGTATGATAAGTGCGTAGCCATCTCTACAACGGCTTCGCTGAAGAAAATGATGCTGCCGGGTGCGATCGCGATCGTTTCCCCACTGATCATCGGATTTGTGTTCGGTCCTGAAGTGCTGGGTGGCTTCCTGGCCGGCGCTACGGTTTGTGGCGTGCTCATGGGCATGTTCCAGAACAATGCCGGCGGTGCCTGGGATAATGCTAAAAAGAGCTTTGAAAAGGGCGTTGAGATCGACGGCCAGATGTATTATAAAAAGAGCGATCCGCACAAGGCTTCCGTGACCGGCGATACTGTTGGTGATCCGTTCAAGGATACTTCAGGCCCGTCTATGAACATTCTCATCAAGCTGATGAGTATCGTGAGCCTGGTCATCGCGCCGACACTGGCGAGCCTGCATGCAGAAAGCATCAAGGAACGCCGCAACGACAAGTATATGATGCTGCAGCAGCTGCAGGGCGGCGGTGAAGGCATTATTGAGAATAAGGTGATGGACACGCTGAATCCCGGTCCTGCCCCTATCCCGTCTTCCCCAGTGGAGAGCGCTATCAAGGGCACGGTGAACGAATCCGGTGATTTTGTGTACGATCTCGGGGCAACGAGCGTGCTGAAATTGAAAGACGGCAGCGAGCTCAATGTGGGTAGCAACGCTTCAGAGCGCAGGCTGATAGCATTTGTCGAAGACGACAGCAAAGAAGCAGACAAGGATATCTGGTTCACGATGGATCGCCTGTATTTTGAAAGCGGCAGCGCAACTCTGAAAAGTGAGTCGCAGCAGCAGATCAAGGACATCAAAACCATCCTGATGGCCTATCCCAACCTCAATATCAAGCTCGGTGGGTATACCGACAATACCGGTGATGATGCGGAAAACCAGAAACTCTCCAACGAGCGTGCGAAGGCAGCGAAGGCAGCCATTGTCAAGCTGGGTGTGGATGGCCGCAGAATCGAATCCGAAGGTTACGGCAGCCAGCACCCTGTTTGCGCGGCCAACGATACGAAGGAGTGCAAAGCGCAAAATCGCCGTATCGATATCCGGGTGACGAAGAAGTAGAGGGTCTTATTTCCCGGGAAAATCCACGTCCGACTACGGGCGTGGATTTTTTTTTTCAGGTGGCCCGGGCTGTTTTGGAGGCAATTTGCAATCAGCAATAGGCAGTATACAATTTGCAATAAGCATTTGCGTGTTCTCGAAGCGTGGTTCGGGGGTTGCGCTTAGACCCCGTCTAAGCGCATGCCGGGCTTGCAAGTGTAGGGCTGCCAGCAAGTGCCTTTGTGTGCTTAGACTGGGTTCTAAGCACAACGTCCTCCGCAAGGTGACCGCGCGTTTCGATAGGGACGTCAAGTCATAGAGATTGTCTAAATTCTTCGTATGCTCTAGGATCGCTATTGCTAATTGCAAATTGAAGATTACAAATTGCTGGGTTGTGCTTAGACCCCCGTCTAAGCGCATGCCGGATGATGAAGCCCGTTTGTATGGTATTGCTAATTGCAAATTGAAGATTACAAATTGCTCCCTCAAAGCACGAGCTCCACATCTCCACCGACGGCATGCCCCGTACAGGTAAGGACCCTCCCGGCAGCCAGGTCCTTATCGGTCAGCACTTCATTATAGCTCATCCACACCTTGCCTTTCGTGCAGATGGCCGTGCAGCTTCCGCATTGGCCGGATTCACAGCTGAAGGGTAGAGTGAGCCCTGCGGCTTTTGCGCTCGCCAGGATGCTTTCAGGATAGGTATTGATAAAAGTATGGGCCTTACCGCTGCTGAGCACGGTCACCCGATGGGAGGCTCTATCTGCAGGATGTCGTTTGGGCACCTCCTTATTCACGACAAATACCTCGCGCCTTACCCGTTCAGGCGGGACGCCGGCATCCTGCAAAAGCAGCTGCACCAGCCACATATAATCGGTCGGTCCGCAGATGTAGCAAAGCACCTGCGCCGGATCGGCGCGCAAATATTCCCCGAGCAACAGCGGAAAGGATTCT
>Ga0193752_1003358_pt1 | contig 11085 bp, 13 predicted proteins | sample H1c1metaG_FD_144924 | JGI IMG/M metagenome (GOLD analysis project Ga0193752, IMG submission 144924) | Soil microbial communities from a riparian zone of the East river system, Colorado, United States - H1c1 | ecosystem: Environmental > Terrestrial > Soil > Riparian zone | place: USA: East River... | reverse complement strand
TGCGATTACGGCGGTTTTTCTGGGCAGCGAACTCGCAATGGAGTCCATGTACTTGTTGAGATCGAGAGATGCGAGAAGTACATCGGCAAGTGCGCCGCTTTCATATCGCGCGGCATACGCGATTTGCAGCACTGCGTTTCCGGTCAACCGGCCGAAGGTCGGCTCCACAGCAAGCGGATTCCCGGATTTGAGTGCGTTCTGAAAATAGCGACGATCCGTAAGATTCAACTTTCTGCCGGACTGCAAAGAATCGCAAAACAATTCGCCATCCGGCTTGATAGTGAGTATCCCCGTGTACTGGGGATACTCCTGTAGCACGTTGGCAAGGAAGGTAGAACAGGCTGCCTTGTCACGGGTATCCAGATCCCGTGCGCGCGACAAACCATAGTGAAGCTGCGCTGTGGCACGCACCGTATCCTGTAGCCCCAGCACAACACGTTGCGCCGTGACCGACATGTCATGCTGCGCGTCGGCAATCTCGGATTCCCGGCGTTGCAAAAACTGTATCCCACTCACCAACGCGGGAACCAGCGTTGAGAATAGGATCAGGAGCAATAGCCAGGCGCGGATGCTCAAAAGTCGTCCTTTCGGTGCACGTGCGACGATTTCGTTTCGAGCTGGAGACACAATGCTTTCGCTTGTACAACCAGCCCCTGCAGACTGGATATGCCCATGTCAGCCGCGGTGAGTTGGTTCATTAATTCCGCAGGCATGTATCCCGATCTAGGGCCTGTACACATTCAATAGAAGTTGGTATTTTATGGTTTTCAGCGGAAACCATAAGCGATGCTCAGACAACTGCTGCGAGACGACCAATGGAAAAGGATACAGGACTTACTGCCGGGCAAAGTCACCGACTCTGGAGTCACGGCCAAGGACAACCGTCTGTTTGTCGAAGCGGTGCTGTGGATTGCACGCACCGGCAGCCCATGGCGCGACCTGGATCCGGCGTTGGGCAACTGGCACACCACGTATACGCGCTTTTCGCGCTGGGGCAAGAAAGGCGTGTGGCAACGCGTGATCGAGGCCACCAAAGATGATGTGGATTTGGAAGCGCTGTTCATTGGCAGCACGGTGGTGCGCGCCCACCAGCACGCTGCCGGCGCCCAAAAAAAGAAGGTACGCAAGCACTCGGGCGCTCGCGCGGCGGGCTGAGCACCAAGATTCATACTGCGGTGGACGCATTGGGCAATCCGCTGCGCTGGATACTGACCGGAGGCGAGGTAGCCGATATCACCCAGGCCCGCTCGCTCATCGAGGGCCTGTGCCCCGGAGTGATCGTCGGCGACAAGGGCTACGATGCCGATGCGCTCATCGCGCTTATCAATGCCGCAGGTGCTACGGCGGTGATTCCGCCGCGCAGAAACCGCATTGAGCAAAGAGACTATGATCGACATCAATATAAAGACCGCAATCTGGTGGAAAGATTCTTCAGCCGACTCAAGCAGTTTCGTCGCATTGCCACACGCTATGAAAAACTCGCTCGCAACTTCACTTCCATGCTCAACCTTGTGTGCGCATACATCTGGTTGGCGTGATTGTTAACAGGCCCTAGTGTTACAAGCCATTTTTGAGATCCGATGTGCGCCCTAGCGTCGGGCACAGTACTCGCGAAGTTCGCACAGTAGAAAATCACGACTTGCACCACACCCTTCTTGAAACTCCGACTCAGGAGGCAAATTGCAGTAGCTTGGTAGCGCTTAGCATCCGCCTGCTTACTTGTTGACGTCTGTACGGTAGCGTACGCTGAAATACTGGTAGTTTCGCATTGATGTGAACCTCACACCGCGCCTTAGGCAACGCCTGGACTACTGGTTCATGTCCTTCCGCGAGGCTGATTACGCAGTATCGTTGCCTGACGGTTGATCGAATGACTTTACAGGCCTTGGAGACATTGCCCAACTCGGTCGCCAAATTGAGCCGGCCGAGCTTGTGTTTGATGACGTTTTGGTTAAAACTTTGCATGAGGTTACCTTACGTTCAATCGTTTCGTTGGTCGGTTCGCACCTCTATCAAAACCGGTAACCCCACTCTTTACAAACCGGGGAGTGTCAGATCAAGTCGAAACTTCTACATATCAGCTATGCATTGATTCGATTAGATTAGATTAGATTAAGTCTCATATTGGGCGCCGTAATACCTTGCCAAGACAAGTACAGGGTCGCCGCGTTTAAAGCCGTTTTGCACCAACCTTTTTCAACATCGCCGCGGACACCGTCTGCCGTGACCTTGCAAACTGCTTCCATGGATCCTCGCGCAGCCTTTCCAGTCGCGCTGGCACGGTCTTAACGTTGAAATGATCGAATCGAATGTCTTTGGCTAGTTCTTGCCATCCAATTGGGGTGGAAACTGGCGCATTATGCCGTGCCCGAATGCCATACGGCGCAATCGCCGTCGAACCTTCCGCGTTACGGAGGTAGTCGATGAAAATCTTCCCTTTGCGTTTCGCCTTCGATACGGTGGCAACAAAGCGCTCTGGAAATGTTCGGGCAAACAGGCCGGCAACTGCTTTGGTGAAACTTTTTGCTTGAACCCAAGTGAGCGTTTGCTGCACCGGCACCACAACATGCAAGCCTTTACCACCCGTCGTCTTCAAGAACCCTTCAAGCCCAAGTTCCTGCAATAATATTCGAAGTTGCGTTACACCGTTTACCAGGTCGTGCCAGGACACGTCGTCCGCAGGGTCGAAATCAAAAATCAGCCGGTCTGGTTTACGCGGGGCTGGCATGCGAGATCCCCAAGGATGTAATTCGATCACGCCCCACTGGACCAGCCCTACTAATGCTTGCAAGGAGTTCGCCGTAAAATAGGTCGCCGACCCGCCGGTATCCGGCACCTGCACACGCGACACGGATTGATGCACGCTTTTGTCCGCATGCTTTTGATAAAAGCACTGGCCCTTCCAGCCATCCGGACACCGGAACAGGCTGAGTGGACGTTTCTGTATATGCGGCAGGATCCACGGAGCGACGGATTCGTAGTAACGGGCTAAAGAAAGTTTAGTCAGTTGGGCTTCCGGGAAGAGCTGCTTGTCGGGATGGCTCAATTTCACCCCAGCGACCGAGTCAACAGACCCTTCCTTGCTTTTTGACTTTGTCACTGTCGGAGGTGTACGCCTCACGGGCGCAGGACGCTCGCGCTGTTGAGTGTTTATAGCAACAGGCTTCTCGCGCACGACCTCAATGGCTTTTTTGTCGTCCCGCAATGCTATGAAGGAGGGATGTCGCAATGCGCCGGCGTCGCTCCATTCGGTGAATTGCACTTCTGCAACTAGTTTGGGGGCAACCCAGTGCGCGCCTTTAGCCTCGAATACACGGGGCGGATTCACAAAAGGCGTGGACTTTTGCTCAAAGCGCTTGAGCTTGCTGAGAATTTCATCGAGCGTTCGATCATTAAAGCCGGTACCAACTTTACCGGCGTAGCGCAGCTTGCCGGAGTCGTATACCCCCAGCAGTAGTGCGCCGAACCCCTGCCGGCCTCCCTGAGGGTCGGTATACCCGCCGATAACCATTTCTTGCCGCCGCACGCATTTAACCTTGACCCAATCCCGGGTGCGCGTTCCAGCGGCATAGGTGGAACCTATCCGTTTGGAGACAATGCCTTCCAGCCCTCGCGGGCAGGATTGTTCGAATACCGCTGCGCCGGAACCCCGGACGTCAGGGCTATAGCGCAATTCGGTCTCGGAGTTCTCCAACAGCTCCTGGAGTAACCGCTTCCGACGCTCCAGAGGTTCTTTCCGAAGGTCAAATCCATTGAGGTAGACAAGGTCGAAGACGAAATACACAAGGTTCGCCATTTCGCCTTCGGAGAGCGCATTTTGCAGCGCCTGAAAATCGGACCATCCGTCCGTGTTTATGGCGCACACTTCACCGTCCAGCCAGGCGCTTTGTGCCTTCAGTTTCTTTACCTCTGCTGCAATCGCGCTCAGCCTTTCGGTCCAATCATTCCCGCCGCGGGAAAAAATCCCAACCTTGCCCTTGTACAGGCGGCTGACCATCCTATAGCCGTCAAATTTGACCTCGTGTAACCAGTCATCGCTTACCGGTGCGGTTTTGACCAAGGTCGCAAGTAACGGCGCCAATACAGCCGGCATCGACGCCCGTTTACCTGCGGTCACCTGCGTTTGAGATCTCCCAGTTTTTGAGCTTTTCTTTTTCCCAGGAAGTTTCGAGGGCTCAACTGCCCCAGCCTTCACGTTGGCTTTGACCGAACGGTTTGAATGCCATTCGTGCTCGCCCGCTGCGGCTATTTGAGCTACCGTTCGGTCCGACAATACGCTGTTGGGTCGGTCCTCAACAATACGCGCGTCGATACCTCTCTTAGCATATCTATCGGTGTCTTTTATTAGAAGCCACGGCTCCCCTTTGCCGCCAAACTTATTACCACGCGTCTTGATGAGCGCCCACTGCCCCTTCAACTTCTCCCCACTGAGATCGAATTTGAGATGTCCACGCTTGATCCCTTCCTGGGGGTCGCCAACCGGATTCCACGTGCCGTGATCCCATAACATGACCGTGCCACCGCCGTACTGACCTTTGGGAATAATGCCCTCGAACTTGCCATAATCTAGCGGATGATCTTCGACATGCATCGCCAGGCGCTTGTCGGCAGGATCCAAACTCGGCCCTCTTGGGACGGCCCAACTAAGAAGTACGCCATTTAGTTCAAGCCGGAAATCGTAGTGCAGGTGACTCGCGGCGTGCTTCTGAATCAAATAAGCGCGTGACTGCGTGTCTTTAGCCCCAACCCGGCCCCGCGGCTCAGGGGTTACCTTGAAATTGCGCTTCGCATGATAATGGGCGAGGGCCACACAAACCCTTCATTAAGCACGCTTGCGCTTCGGCTGATTCCTCGAATCATGTACCAGGCGCAAACTTCGCTTTGCAGTTGTCTTCGACTTGTGGCCTCCCCCATCGATACTTTTCTTAAGAAGTGAGGCAAGGTCTATGACATTAGACGCTCTCGGTGCTTCATCGTCGTCGTCTGAAGGTTTCGTAATTTCCTGAGTCTGTCCCTTTTTGATCTTTTCCTTGATCCGCTTCATGAGGTCTTCGTGATAGGTATCTACAAACGATGCGGGATTCCATTTATCAGTCATGTCGTCAATAAGGCGCTTGGCAAGTTCTATTTCTTTGGTGGTGACACGGGCCTCTTTGAGTCCCGCTGCCGGCAACCCAAAGCCACTGGTCCCATGAAGCTCATTTGCATAGCGCAGGGTAAATAGCATTAGTGCGCGACCGACCGGCTTTATTGCGGCAAGATGCTGTTTGGAGCGCATTACGAACTGAGCGATACCGACACGTTCCGTGGAACGCAATGTTTCTCGAAGCAGGGCATATATCTTTTCCCCTCGGTCCGCCGGAACCAGGTAATAGGGTGCGTCAAAGAATTCAGGGGAAATGTCTCCATCCTGGACAAAAGTTTGGATTTCTACGGTCCGGGTCGCTTTGACGTTCGCCCGCTTAAAATCCTCGTCTGACAAGACCACGTACTGGTCTTTCTCATATTCGTAGCCCTTTACGATCCCTTTCCATTCCACTTCTTTGCCACTCGTTTTGCTATAACGTTTGTATCCCACGGGCGAGAAATCCCGTCTATCCAACATTGAGAGCTGGAACTCCTTACGGTCTTCTGCAGGGAATAGCTCAACCGGAATACTGACCAAGCCGAACGTTATCGAACCCTTCCATATTGAGCGAGCCATTTAAGCATCCTCTGGTTTTGATGTTCGAACGACTACGCAGTCGATACAAATGCCGCGTAATAGCATCATGGTTCCGCATTCATCGCACGGGATCAATGCGAGCTCACCTGATCGCTCGCAAATTCCACTCGTGCAGTCAGGGCGGTCACAACACGTTAGCTCTACTGGACAAAAGGGCATGGGCGAAATTTATACGGGGATCGGGGGAAAGGTAGTGCCGCTAGGCGTCCTACGGTCAACTGCGAACCGCGACATGACCATGCTATTCCATTCATCAGCAGATTCAATCACCCTATGGCCGATGAAGGAGTAAGAGGACTCTGACACAAAGGACAGCCCGCGCTACCTTTACATACAATTTTATCTTTAACCGCTAATGAACGTATTCGACGGGGTCGTCCATAACTACTAACTGCTCGAGCAGCTTATCTATAATTTGATGTCCTTTGCCTGTCGCAAATTCAATCGCAGAATCAGGATCCACAAACTCCTCGTTGAACAACCGTTCATACAGTTGTTCTCCGGGCTTGTGTGCGGGATCCCATATCTCAAGCGAAGGAACGAAGCTTGCGGCGGATTGACGATGCGCAATCGCGCGCACGGCGTATCCAAAATAGCCTGCTTCGACAAACGGATCGTGCCTTGGATTCCATTTCATACTGTAAAATCCCATTAGGTGTGATGTATGGGAAATGCGACACCTTCAGATTAGCAGTTCGAACCCCTTTGCCGCTGTCAGTGCCCACGCAATTACGCGGTAGGATGCCGCCGAAATGGATATGGCCGTCGAGGGTGCCGGTGACCGACTTGTCGAGATCATTGCGTCGCCTTATTCGCTTACTAGCAGAGCTATACTCGCGAAATTGATTTGCTTTTAAGGTGATTTTGTTTCAATAGAAGGACGATGGCCATTTCTTGGCGGCGTGTTAGATTAGGGTTTACGATCTGCGAAATGCCGCCTAATGGCAACATAGATAATTTTTTATGATAATAAGAGTCAACTATGCCAGGGTGAACATAACATTTTCGGCATATTGAGGGCGTATTGCCCAGCCTTTGCGCAACAGCTTTTATGGCTTCCACAACGTGTTTTTTGGCCTGCGTTTCCGTCTCGAAATCTTGCCTTCTGAATAGTTCTACGGTTGCTAGTAAGGTTCCTGCCCACGTTCTAAAATCCTTCGCCGTGTACTCTTTACCGCCACTAATTTCGTTAAGATAATTATTCACGTCGGTAGAGCTGATTTTGTGTCGTTCTCCGTTTTCATCAACATACTGGAATAGTTCTTGCCCGGGAAGTTCGCGGCATTGTGCCACCAGTGACGCCAATCGCGCGTCCTTGATAATCACCTGATGCTGCTTGCCGCTTTTGCCACGAAAATCAAAATTGATGTCTCTGCCGTGAACGCGTACATGCCGATTGCGCATTGTTGTTAAGCCGTAAGAACCGTTTTCGGACGCGTATCGCTCATTTCCGATTCTAATAAATGATCGTTCTAGAAGGCGCACCACTGCCGCCAGGACTTTATCCCGCGGCAAGCCTTTCAATCGTAGGTGCGAAGTTACCGACTTGCGAATTTTGGAAAGCGCGCGAACGAAGTCGTGCAAATGCTCGTATTTATTGGCATCGCGCGTTTCTCGCCAACGGATGTGGTAACGATATTGTTTGCGGCCCCGCGCGTCACGTGCTGTCACCTGAATATGTCCATTCGTATGCGGACAGATCCAAACGCTTTGCCAGGCAGGCGGAATTACGAGGCTTTTGATTCTCTTTAACGTCGATTTGGTTCGAATCGGGACGCCGGATTCAGTGACATAACTAAATCGTCCAAGCTTACCTTTCCGAATAATTCCAGGAATGGTGTCTTCGACGTATTGCAAATTTGCTTTTCGCGCGCTAGCTGCTTCGGGGGAATGTATTGCCATTTATTGGAAAGATGATAGGCCAATTAGACGCTCAGAATTTATCTGCTATCAGCTCGCCCAACTATCAGACTTACCCTTATCGATCTGTCAGATAGCCCCTACAGGAGCGACTGGTCGCAGCAACTGAGCAACTACAACGTATAGTTATTCGAAGCTAGTTACTTCGCAAACCTTTATTCCTGCCTATGCAATTGGCAATTCGGTCCATTGAGTTGTGTAGGCTAGCGACATATGGTCGCGTTTCACGGCCCATGCGTTGTGTACGCCCTCATATTCCGGGCGTTTCTTGACGACCAACTGCCCCGTCCTCCATGATCATCGCGGGCGCATAATAATGCGGATAGATGCAGGAGTCTCGGTCTTTCAATTCGGTGCGGCGCAAATCGTCCAGCCGTCTTAATTGTCGCTTCGACCTTATCGGTTGCAATGCGCTTGCTTTCTGTCGCCGCTTTTGTGACCTTCGTCGTCACCTCCGTTCGGCATCTGCCAGGCGCTTGCGCTGCTTGAAAATTTCCTGTTCGAGGCGGTTCGTTTCCTGCACGTTGAAGGCGTCGATAGCTGTCTTAATCTGTCGTTCAATGTCCATTTGCGGCTCCGCGAAAGGCGCTTCCATTGCACGCGGTACTCTGATCTTTGCGTCCTGACGGTCGCGCCAGAACAGATCAAAGAATTCACGAATACCAATTTTGACGCCGAACGCGTTAAAGTAATTCCGGTAGTCCGCCCAGAGTTGCGCCGAGTAGCACATGGGATTTCTCGAAGTGGTTGATAGATCGACGCGCAGGCCTGAAGGCTCGTGTTGCCCGCTCAATCGCCGCACCTCACGTCGAGGAGTCCCGCCGCGCCGCCTCAATCTTGGCGATGTCGATCTTTTTCTTCGTCATCATTGCGTCAAACGCGCGCTTGGCAACCCCGCGATCGGGATCGGTGATCGCGGCGGTTAGGGCACGCGGCGTGATCTGCCACGACAGGCCCCACTTATCTTTACACCACCCGCATGCGCTTTCCTGACCACCATTGTTGACAATCGCGTTCCATAAACAGTCGGTTTCAGCCTGGTCGTCGGTCGAAATCTGGAACGAGAACGCCTCGTTGTGCTTGAACGCCGGGCCGCTGTTAAGCCCAAGGCAAGGGATACCAAGCCACGGTGAACTCTACCGTCAGGACATCACCCTGCTTGCCGTCAAGATAGTCGCCGGGTGCGTGCATTACGGCCCCCACGGCGCTAAATGGAAAGGTTTCAGCGAAAAACGCGCGGCGTCCATGGCGGTGCCGTTGTACCACAGGCAGATGGTGTTCTTGTCCATTTCAGTTCACCTATAAAAGTCAACTACTGCTACCCACTGAGCGGGTAGGAGTGCTTTCCGCCACCCCTTATCCCCGGCTTGTCCTAGTCTGGAATTTCCGGATCCACCAGCTTCGCCAGTTGCTCCAGCGACTCCTGCCAGCCTAGGTAACACCCCTCGGCGGGAATGACGTCGGGCACACCTTCCTGCACAACCGTTAGTTCGGTACCGACCGACACTTTCTTAAGGGTCACGGTTACCTGCATTTCCCCGGGCAGGTTGGGGTCGTCGAATTTATCCGTGTAACGGATAAGTTGGTTGGGCTTCAGTTCCATATATTGCCCGCCAAAAGAGTGGCTCTTCCCGCTGGTGAAGTTGGTGAACGACATCTTGTAGGTGCCGCCGACCTTGGCATCGACGCTGTGGACCTTGCCGGTGAAGCCATATGGCGGCATCCACTTGGCCTTGGCGTCTGGATCGAGAAACGCCTGATAGACCCGCTCGGGCGTGCCGCGGAGAACGCGGTGAAGTCGGATGGTACTGGGCATGGCTAACTCCTTTCAATAAGTAGGTGACTCACTAAATAGTCGAATGACGTTCCTGCAATTCGACATTCTCTGTGGCCCAAGGTGCAATCAAATAATTAATTGATTATTTTCAGATGGTTATCGTGGAAAGCCCGCGATTTTCAGCGCTTTAACACTTTAACGGGCCAATATGGCGCGCTCGCTAAGCTCGGCCGTATGTTCGATACCTTACATAAGGAAATACGTTTGGCATAAAAATGTGGATTAGATATAATTTTGGGATGAAAGAGCTTGAGCTAATTATTACTGAGGGGCCAAAGGCCAACGGCGATGCTCATAGCATCGAGTTAGGAATTCCCGTTCGTGACCCTGTTGAGCGCGATGGCGAACAATTTATAGTGCTCAGTCCGAGGTGTAACGACGTCGATCAGCTTAAGCATGAAATTGATTTCGCAATCCACCATCTTCAGGAGCTACTTCAGGCGGCAAAAGCGAATTTTGCGCGCTGGAAACACGAAGTTAAGGATAAGTAAGGCGCGGAATGGCGATTCACCTGTTACCAAACAGGAACGAAATGAAGTGCGGCGGTAAGCCCATACCGAATGGGCATCAACATGACACCTATCGAAACCCGCTTGAAAGAGATCGCAGTTCAGATTGCTCTGCGGCTCTATGATGAAGGCAAAATTGCAGCATTCGAGTTAGCCAATGCGCAGTGGGTTCTCAATGATGCCCGGACAATGCGCGACGCTGTGGTCTCCGAAGCATTGCGCGCCGACATCGGCTCCCCCGCGCAGGAAACCGCACGACAGGCAGAGAAGGACTTAGCTGAGGCAACGGTAGCGCTGGGCAAGCTTGAGGTAATCCGGGACTACGGAATCCACGCCAAAATGCGCGCGTTCGAATACGTACCGATGCTCGATAAACGTGGCTACACGTGCCCCGAATGTTGGGTGAAAGAGCAGTTGGACGTGACCATGGAGTCAAACTCTCAAGACGCTTTGGGTAAGGAATTGGCATGCCCATCATGCAGTTTGGTATGCACGTTCAGCCTTTTGTAGCGGGATAACCAAGCATACGGCTGTTAACAGCTACGCTTGACGCCTTCGCACCACGCACCGACACAAAAATTTGCCGTCCCGGCAGCCGTAGAACGTGCTGACCTAGTGGGGAGGGGCATAATACGAATCCTCGTGAGGACGCCAATAAAATCAATGGAATGGCTTAGCGAATTATTTCGCTGCCGTCAGTTGCCAAATACCCAAAATTTCACCCAATAAAAATCGCTGTGATTAGTGCGCTCCCTTCACGTAACGGCGGTTGTTACACACTTCGGTTCTTGCAACGAGAATCAAGACAACTGGCGCGCGAAGCATTCATGTAGCGGGAAGTCTACAAAACCTTGGAAACATTTACATAGCTTGGCGCCCACTTTCCAGGGCAAAACACGTATTGAGTCAAGCGCTTGTAATTCGCGAGCAACACTTTGGTGAAAATCATCCACTGCCTTGCAACACCTCACTGTCGCTTGGCCGAGGCCGTATATGGAAGTTTTTATAGCACTGGCGCCGCCGCGAATGCATTCGCTCTGTTCATGAGCAACCATTGGTGAATAAGTCGAATATGTTGCTCTCCGCAGTCAACT
>Ga0193752_1003356_pt1 | contig 11100 bp, 6 predicted proteins | sample H1c1metaG_FD_144924 | JGI IMG/M metagenome (GOLD analysis project Ga0193752, IMG submission 144924) | Soil microbial communities from a riparian zone of the East river system, Colorado, United States - H1c1 | ecosystem: Environmental > Terrestrial > Soil > Riparian zone | place: USA: East River... | reverse complement strand
TTGGATATTACAATCGCGTTTCTGTCATTCATTACACTTGCAGGATTGCCCTGGAGCAATGGAAATGAGAACATCTTAAAAAAATCCTTACCGGCAAATGAAGCCGCGGCTTTTAGGGTTTTGTCCGGCGTGATCAGATCCAATTTTATACCCAGCTTCTCTGTACTCATCATTGACACAGCCCGCTCAACTTCCGGAAGATCTTTTGTCATTGCATCGGCAAGAAGACCTTGTGTTCCGTCATGCACCATCATCACACCGTTCTCCTTGCTTATTTCCATCACCTGGTATAGCTGTGACTCATTCTTGTGAAATTTGTCGAAATGAAGCTCATCATTCACCCAGAGATAAATAAATAATGCACAGGCCAGGCCACTGGACAAACCGATAAAATTGATAAGAAATGAAGTTTTGAATTTCTTCATATTCCTGAATGCAATCAGAAACCAGTGTTTGATCATATGTTTGGTTTAGTCGGCATCGTAAAAATTAAACGGAAGGAGAATATGCGTCAGTTTTTGCGAAAAAACATGCCCATTTGCTAATTAATTGAAAACCAGGTGAATAAAATATTTATCCCAATGAACAATTGTCCGATTTTAGCAAATTCCGTTCGTTTTCGTTTAAGCGCTGATTCGGTTATTGCCTACCATGGAACACAACTCTCCACGCGCCGCCAGGACTGTGGGTTATTTTGGCAAAGTCTTACTATCGCCCGAAGGGAGGTCCTTATTTAGCATGTCAATTGCGGCAATAATGACCGGATCCTTATGTGCTTGCAGGTCCTTTTTTGTATTCATCACCTTTTTGTCGACGGGTGTGCCCCTGCCTTCGTAACATTTGCCGTCAGCAGCATAGTAACGCTGGTTGGATAGGGACACCAGCCACTTATTGGGTAATTCAAAACCATACATGTCCGAGTATATGCCGAGTGTATTTTCTCCTATCGTTTTCACATTTGGCAAGGCTTTCATGATCATCGCGAAAACGTCGCCGGCGCTGGCGGTCTGATCATTTGTTAATACAGCCACCGGCACGATAAATTGCTTTTTGCCTTTCGGCTCGATGTACCATTTCTCGGGCGAACCAAAGTCTTCATGACCGCCCTTTCGAACACGCTTGGTGTGACCCAACACTTTTTTACTCGCGAACCTGTCCGCCACCGCATAAGCAAATTCATCATTTCCTCCAATGTTCACCCGCACATCGATCAGAATGGCTTTAACCGGCCCAAACAACTCCAGTACCGAATCCAGGATGCCACCGGCAAGGGCCGCATCCTTTGGTGGATCGTCATCTGTTTCCGCGGATGCAAAGCAACGCGTGAACCGCAGGTACCCATAGCCGATGGAAAATGAATATTCGAACAACTTTCTGCCGCGAAACTCTGGTCCCGCTCCTTGTATTGCCGGAAATCCCTTCTGGTAGAGCGTGGTATCTACCATCTGCCAAAACAATTGCCTCACCGAATCGCTGGAGAACTCATGCAGGAACCTGGACGGTTTCTCAGCGGTAAACTGACGCTGGTTTGGTATGATGATGTTGATGTGATCGTCTTGGAAAGGAGCGACCATCAGTGAGAGGATAGAAAATAGGCTGTCGTCGGTAGTAGAAGCATTAACCATGGGCCGGTACTTCTTGTAGGTGTTTTTCCAGTCGATATTTCTGATTTTAAAGAAAGCGTAGTGATCTTCGAATGTGAGCCAGAATGCTTCGAAGACTTTTTCAGGGTTTGACAGTGTAGTATCGCTGGGAAGGGATGCAGGATTTTGACCGAACGAAACGATTATGGCGAAACAAAAAAAGATTGTGAATAACAACGCTGTGAATTGTCTGGCCATTATTTTCTGATTTAACCTTGCCGTCTCACCATTTCATTTATCCAAATTGGGGCGAAAGGCGAAGTGCAACCTTTGGAAACCGGGTAATCACGATAGATTCCTAACTTCTCTCCGATGTCAATCGCCTTTTTTCGGTGTTTCGGAAAGTGAATTCCGATTTGTGCCAAGGTAGTATTCATTGTCCATTGTACTTCCGGTACAGCCTTCGGCATCTCAGTCTCGAGTCGGGCAAGTAAAGCCGGAAGATCAATTCCCTCCGGATCTCTCGCCACGCGCCCCGCCGTCAGGCTCCACCCCGCACGGGCCGACATCGCATCTTTCGACTCCATCCATTTATTTCGAAGACTTTCCTTGTCAGGGTGTTCCTTTACGACATAGGCATTGAACCAATCCGCCAATTGTACAAAGTTGATCGAACGCACCATCTTATCCATTTCGGTTGACGATAATTGCTTCGGTTTAATGATCAAAGTAGCCAATAGTCTTGCATCAATATTCCCGGTTTCCCATAACTCCATTGCTAATTTGTGATCAGTCTTAATTGCGTTTGCTACCGTTCTTATGTCGCCTAGTTTGAGGCCAAACTGTTTGTCATCAGCACCCCTCTTTTTATTGAACAACCGCATCTGCTCGCTTCCGAGTGATTTGAGCTTTGCAAGCGTTTCGTTAAGTGTCATGTTCGGTTTTTTTGTTTCCTTATCTGCCATTTTTGGCATGCTGAATGATGGTTTGAGTTGTCCTATGGAGTAACCTGCACCTTACGAATGTTTGTGGGTAACCATACCTGCATTTCATTTGGCCCCCGATTATTCCATGTATAGTAGGGAATTGCGGTCATTTGCTTTTTAACGGTGCTCACAGAACGACCGTTTGCATCCACTTCCAGTAGATTGGCATTAAAGTTCACCGTGTTCACACCGTTTAATAACTCGGGACGGAAGCTGACACGGTACTCAGGGTTTTCTGCCAATACAAAATTAAATGCCCCGTTATTATTATCTGCGCCTTCGATACAATAAACCATTGGCCCATATTGCAAAGCGATTCTTCCATCATTGTGCTTTAGTTCTGGTCTGCTGACTATCTCTCTGACCTTCATCGGCGTCTCAAACTGGATGATGTCGCCCTTTTTCCATGAGCGTGTAATCACTGCATATCCTTTTTCTTCTTTATAAGAGACGGGTTTTCCATTTAAAGTCACGATGGGTTTAGCAATTCCGCTGTCTGTATATGTATACAATCCCCCCGCGGCAGGTTCCTTCAGCCAACCAGGTATTCTGATATGAATGGTAACGGGTGCGCGCCTCGTGGCCGATATTTCAATATTATTGTTGCCCTTCCAGGGATAACCGCTCTTTGTGGAAAGAATAATACCGCCATTTTTTAGTGGAACCTTCACGTCACTACCAATAAACAGGTTTACCCAAATGCTGTTATCTGAATAACTGTAAATGTAATTTCCAAGTGATGAAACCAAACGGGCAATATTCGAAGGACAACAAGCTGTCCCGAACCATTCACGGCGTTGATCTGTACCCGAGGAGGCAAGTGGATTGCCATAAAAAAACCTGTCGCCGGTAAGTGACAGTCCATCCAATGCGCCGTTATATAAACTTCTTTCCAGTATATCGGTATACTTCGCTTCACCGGTCAGCATATTCATGCGCTGGTTCCAGAATACCATGCCTACCGAGGCGCAGGTTTCGCAGTAAGCCGATTCATTGGGAAGATCATAATCTTTTCCAAATCCCTCATTCTTTCCCTGCGCGCCAATGCCGCCGGTGATATACATATTCCTGCCAATCACATCTTCCCAGATAGTTTTCATCGCCCGCACATATCCTGAGTCGTTGGTAACCGCAGCAACATCGGCCGCACCAGTGTACATGTACATCGCACGTACCGCATGCCCGGTAATTTCTTTTTGGTCCTTTACGGGGAATTCATCCTGGCAATACGCGGGATCCTTCCATTCATCCCATATCACTCCCTTTCCATATCCGTGCCCACGCTGATCCAGAAACCATTTAGCGAGTTGCAGGTATCTTTTTTCATTGGTGTGATGATATAACCGCATCAGCGCCAATTCAATTTCCTGGTGACCAGAAACCCAATGCCGGTCCGACAATCTGAATGTACTGTCGATATGATTGGCAAACCGGATGGCCACATCCAGTAATTTTCGTTTACCGGTTGTGCTGTGATAGGCGATCCCGGCTTCTATCAAATGACCAGCGCAATAATCTTCATGCTTTTCCATATCTGTCCACCGCTTTTCTAAACCAGTAAGCGTATAATAGGTGTTCAGGTAACCATCTGGTAATTGTGCAGCCGCAATTTTATCTATCCATTCGTCTGCCTTCTTTTCCAACGTTGCATCAGGATGATTTCTTAATGAATACGCCATGGCTTCCAGCGCCTTATACACATCGGAATCATCAAAATAAATTCCTTCGTGTTTTCCTGATCTCTTTGCGGCCTTTTCGAAATTGCGTATTCTTCCTGTCTTATTCTCTGTATACAGGATGCACGCATCGATAGTTTTCGTGGCAACCTGGTTCATCCGTTCTTTCCAGAATGGATCAGTAATTGTCACCATTGAAAAATCTACAGGAGTTAGTTTTTGCAATGACTGTTGGGCAAACATCTGAAAACATGTAAACAAAAGTGAAGGGAGTATGATTTTTGAGAGTCGCATAGTCGTTTATCATTGTAATTTATCCGCAACACAACGGAAACCCACCGTAGCGTTTCTTTCAAAGCCATTGCTGACGCGTAACAAAAATTGCCGGTAATGTAATTTACGAGGGCCGCTTTGCACGTACCACCAACTTGACGAGGGCTTGAAATAAGATCCGCCTTTCATGATAATGTACCGGTGGCTTGAAGTCTCATACACATCATTTGTCAATTGCCATACACACCCAACAAGATCCGTTAATCCAAACTTACTGATTCCCGCCGGATATGAACCAACCGGGTATAATTTACCATTTCCCAGGTTACACCTGGACGAATCAATTCCCTCAAGACTGGTTACAGTGAGCGTGCTGTTCACAACCTCTTCTTTTTGGGTAACAGGAGTTTGCTGATCCCATGGCCACTCGCGAAGATCCGGGGTTTGAGCTGCATATTGCCATTCAATTTCCGTAGGCAGTCTCTTACCCGCCCAGGTTGCATATGCCTTTGCATCTTCATAACTGATGTACACAACGGGATAATTTTCCTCGCCTTTTTTAAGTGTGCCTTTTGACCAATGTTTAAGAAAATTCACCGTATCCCGGGGTGAATATTTTGAAGCTTCCATGAATTTCTTAAATTCAATATTAGTCACAGGAAACTTATCCATTAAAAAGGACTGCATCGCAAATGCACTATCCTCATCCATTTTTGGATAACCGATAAATTCATCTCCATGGGTGGTTTTGAAAGTAAATTTTCCTGCCGGTATCGTCACCATCTCAGCCGGTATTTTCTTTAAAGGCCTGGTCGCAACAGAAACTGATATCCGTTTTGGAGTGCCCGGTGCAATAGTGATCACCGTTTCATCCAGCAATATTCCATTATCCATCAACTGAATAATGATATCGCCTTCGAATCTTCCAAACAATTTTCCTATCGATACTGAATGTTTCCCAGGCATTATTTTGAAGGGTTTCTTTTCATATCCAGGTGACCCTGCCCAGATGCGGATCTCATTACCTTTGTTTGCATTAATATTTAGCTGATCACCATAAACCGATGCGGTGATTAAACTGGGAAGTTTTGCAATGCAGCCGCTTGAACCTTCATTTTCACTCCCCAGGAAAGAGGCATTGAATGCATCTGCCTCAGCGGATATCCAAAAATGATTATTGATAAGTACGGGCGATAGAAGTTTGTGATTCCAAAGGTCTACATAATGAAAACCGGGATCATTATTGACAGTAAACAGCGGCGCGGAAAAGCCCAGTGGTTTTAGATTGAAGACGGTGTAAATCGTTTTATTTACAGTGCTCCATTCATTTACCCAAATGCTATCAGTGCTGCACGCAATTAAAGGAGTATACTTACCCGACGTGAAATTATAAGTATTCTCACGCAAAATCCTTGTTGTTCTCCCAAGATATCTGTACTGTTCCTCGATGCCATAAGGTTCTCCGGGAGCCATTATATTTATTTCAGTACCATATCCGTTAAAAAATGAGATGGCCAGATCGCGGGTGATATTTCCTTTATTGATCTCCGTTACCCTGAAAATGGAAAATTCAGGTTTAATTAATTTATTGAGATTAAGCATCGGGGGATGTGTAAGGGCATTGTGGACCCTTCCTGAAACAATACCCTGCATGTCCTTGGGTATTGCCATTCCTTCACTGTACATGATAACTCCCGACCTTACCTTATCGGCGGCATATTGTAATTCTTTGCTTGATCCGCCTTTGGTATCCAATACCACTCCGTCGGCCGAGGTCTCTGCGATCAGTTTTGATAATCCATCAAAATGATTCTGCGCCCTTGTGCTTTCGTCCCATGGATTGTAGCAAATGAAAAACCTTGTATTGTTCTTCCGGCTCATCTCTGCCATCCTCTTCATTGCCGCTATTCCGCCTGGCAGATCATGAAAAAGATCAAACTGGTTTCGCTGGTCGAGGCCGAGTGTGGGCCATGTTGGCCATATTGCCACAACGTCATCTCCTCCATACAAACGCTGACCTCGTTTTAAAAAATCTTCAAGCGTGTATTTATTTTTTGTATAATCATAATAATACTTATCCCAGGCATCCATCAGGTGCAATACATAGGCATGCCTGATCCACTGCAAATCTTTCCTTTTGAACAAAATATCACTGAACACCGAAGTGTCGTACAATTTCTTTTCCTGGAAAACCTTTGTTAATCCATTCTGCCAGCGACCCGAATAGGTAGAAATATACAGGTCATATTTTATACTCCCATCCGGGTACAATACCGTTTCGAACCTTTTTCTTTGTGCCTTTTCAATAGTACTCCTGTTTCTTCTCGTCAGCCCTAATAGTTTCAGTTGTGCATTTATGGTCAAGGTATTATAACCCAGTTCCCAGGCGTTATCCGGCACAATGACATTCACGGGTGAACGACCCGGCAATGTTAAATGCGTTCTTGACAATTCATGATTTCCGATACCAGTTATGAGTGCTTCAGAGTTATTTTCGGCAAAGGGAATGATATTATGTAATACCAATGTGTCGGGGGAGATGTTGAGAAAACTGATACGTGCATGAATATCCGATTGCACCGTATCGAAGGCGCTTATTTCGATCCTTATTTTGTCCGATGGTTTGGAAGAAGAAAAAACCTGCTTACCCAGTTGATATGAAAATAGCGGCACCCCTGCAGGCGCCGCTATGTCTTTACCACCAACAACTATATTCCTTATAGTCTTCTGATCTGTTAATGATAAATCATTTAATGACTGCTGACCATTTGCGTAATTAATATTCAGTGCAGTCAACAGCACAAAAAATAATCTATATCCCATATCAGTAATTCTGATTCTGTATCAGGTTTGTATTCGTAAGTACTTCCGATGCTGGCAAAGGAAATACATATTTATTTACATCCCTAACGCCGAGCACGTCACCCGCCCGACCGGTTCTTATCAGGTCGAACCAGCGATGGGGTTCAAAGGCAAATTCAATTCTTCTTTCATCTTCAATCGCCCGCAACAAGGTTTCTTTTGTGTTGGCCGGCGTGTCCCCGAGTTCGGCCCTGTTGCGGACTTCATTCAGATCATTGGCACCATCAACGATATTATCCAGGTTCGCGCTCGCCTCCGCACGGATAAGATACATTTCTGCCAGGCGCAATACCGCGTAGTCGTCGTCGTTTGTGGCTCCGTTTGCTGCCCTGTATCGGTTTCCATAAGGCGCCCCTCCGGATTCTCCCAGTAACACAGAGCGGTTCCCTGCTATCGAAGGATCCTGCAGAAGAGCAACGAGGTCGTCCGTTGGGCCTACCCTGTAGAATCCACCCATCTCTGCGGGATAAAAATATCCTGACAAGGCATTTCCGTCTGTCACATTATAGGCGAGTTCAAAAATTGATTCGGAGTTGTTTTTCTCTGTAATAATTGTTTCGAATGGCTGTACGAGCGAGAAGTCCGGACTGCTTATCACCAGGGTGGCGTATGCTTCGGCAGTTTCCCAATCGCTCTGATAAAGAGCAACCCGCGCATGTAATGCCTCTGCAGCTTTCTTGTGCGCAATGTTCCGGTCAACCACATCAGGTAATTTAGCCTCTGCCTCCGTAAGATCATTTATTACCTGTGAGTATACTTCTTCCACCGTGTTTTTTGCGGGAAAAGATTCATCTGTTAATCCGCGTGTCGGGGTCAGCACCAGCGGTACTCCTCCGAATGTTCGTGCGAGGTCAAAATATACAAGAGCGCGTATAAACAATGCCTGTCCTTCCAGGCTATTCCGGTCATCTTCTGACATCGATGGATCTTCAACAACAGCTACGGCACTGATCACATTATTTGCTGCATTGATTGCCTGGTACATGGCTTTCCAGGTAATTTCAATTGTATTGGACGACGCCAATATAGCATGTCCGTCAAATTGTAGGTCCGTTGTTCCGGAACCGAAAGAGGTGACGTTGTCGTCAGATAGCCATACCGCATTCGGCCATTCTGCTCCATAATATTCCTGCACCTGCAACCTGCTGTATGCGCCAGTCAACGCACGCTGAATACGATCCTTCGAGGTCAGAGCTATATCCTCACTGATCTGCCCGGTAGGTTTATTATCCAGAAATTTCTTACACGACGCGAAGCTTGATATAATCAGCACCGCAACTGGAAATATATTGATGAGTTTCATAATTTTCGTTTGTTTTGACAATTAAAAGATCACGCTTAATCCACCTTGTATGGTTCTGGGCTGTGGCACGGTAAACATTTCAACACCACCAACTGTTCCCTTACCTCCACCGGCGTTAATTTCAGGATCAAGGCCACTGTAATTGGTAATGGTCCACAGGTTGCTCGCCATAACATACACTCGAACCGAGCTGATGCCGATTCTTGAAGTTACTGTGGAAGGGATCGTGTACCCGATCGTCAGATTGCGAAGGCGCGTATAGCTTCCATCTTCCATTGCCCTGCTGGTAAACCTGCCATAATTATTTGCCTTCTCATCAGCAGTACCACCTACTTTCGGAATATCCGTTACATCGCCGGGTTTCTGCCAGCGATCGAGCTGCTTCGTATAGAAACCATAGGTGGCTTCACCCGTTGCCGCATTAATCCGCGCACCTCCGTGGACCATGAAGAAGGTAGACCAGTTAACGAGTTCCTGCCCCCATTCAAAGTTAAACGCAAACGAAAGATCAAAATTCTTATACCTGAAAGAAGAGGCAAGTCCACCAAGCAAGTTGGGTTGATTGGATCCTAAAATCAGCCTGTCATTGTCATCGATCACACCATTCTTATCTACATCTGTGTATACGGCATTTCCGGTTTCGGGATCAACTCTTTCCTGCTGCCATAACCAGAATCCATTTACCGGGTTTCCCTGCTGGAATAAAATGAATTTTCTGCTGAATGGTTCGAAGTAAGGCGCGTCTAATTTTTCAATACGGTTTTTATTATGTGCCAGGTTGAAATTGGCGTCCCATGTAATATCCTTTGTCCGTATTATTCCTGCATTCAGGCTTAATTCAATTCCCTTGTTACTGATATCACCTCCATTATATGCGATGGTACCGAAACCGGTCGACATGGGCACCGGCTTATCAAGTAGTACTCCCTTGGTGAATTTATCGTAGTAATTAATTTCGCCGGTGAGTCTGTTATTGAACACTCCAAATTCCACTCCGATGTTGAATTGTGTTGTCTGTTCCCATTTGAGATCGGGATTCGCGATTTGCGAAGGCATCGTACCTGGCTGACTAAGATAATTGTCATTTCCCGACCACAAACCTCTTGAAGCATATTCGTTGATCGTTTCCTGCGAGCCTGTTAAGCCATAACTTGCTTTTAATTTAAGATCTGAAAAGGCAGTCTGACCTCTCATAAAACCTTCATTAATTATTCTCCAGGCCACACCTGCTGAAGGAAAAAAGCCCCATTGGTTCTGAGTACCGAACTTGCTTGAGGCATCAGCCCTCATATTTATATCAAATATGTACTTGTTGTTGAGTGCATAATCGACTCGTCCAAAAAATGATGAAAGCGAACTTTCAGTCTTATCACCGTTCCATCCAGTCGATTGCGATGCAGAACTGATATTCCTCAGGTCGTCATTTGGAAAATTATTCGCACTGACACCGAAAAACTTAGATGTTGTTTTCTGAATTGTGTTACCGATAAGAAAATTGAATTTTTGATCGTTTGATAAGTCTAAATTATACCGGAGCGTTTGTTCATTGATCCATGTAGACTGGCGATTGCTTTGTTCGTAAGCATCCGCAAGAGATCCCGGGCCGTTCAGCACCGAACTGTTGAAAGCCCTGTTGTTTGCATCATTAAAGTCAATGCTCCAGCTGGAACGGAAGTACATGCCCGGTATCACTTCCCATTCACCATAGATATTTCCAATGTATCTGATACCGGTTGAAGTCTGGTCATTTTCCTTTGCCAATGCAATGGCGTTATTTCCAACGGGGCCCCTGTAATAGGTGCCGTCGGGATTATAAATTGGATAAATTACTGAATTGCCAACCGCAGTAAGCAAACCGGCGGTTGAATTATCATTTGGAACGACCTCGCGGAAGGTTCTGCTGATAGTGTTGCTGGTACTGATCTTAAATCGTTTTGTTATGTAATTATCAAGATTCAACCGAAAGCTTGCCCGATTAAATGTTTGCGGTTTAAGGATGCCTTCCTGGTCATAATAAGATCCACCGATATAGTAGGAGGTTTTCTCATTTCCACCCGACACATTTACATCGACATTTGCCGAAGGTGCAGTTTGAAATAGTTGATCAAGCCGGTCATATGTTGGTAATGAAGAAGGATTTGGATAAGGAACACTTGCAGGATCCTTTCCATCGTTGATCCATATTTCATTTAATAATTCACCGGTTTGAGGTCCATTAACGACTTTTGGAAGTTTAGTGGCTTTGGCTGTGGCGTAGTAAGTATTCAGTGAAACTTTCGCATTTCCCTTTGCCCCTCTTTTGGTGGTGATAATAATAACACCATTCGCGCCCCTTGAACCAAATATTGCCGTGCTGTTGGCATCCTTCAGTATTTCCATCGATTGTATATCCGCGGGATTTATATCAGCCAGCGGAT
>Ga0193752_1003354_pt1 | contig 11104 bp, 10 predicted proteins | sample H1c1metaG_FD_144924 | JGI IMG/M metagenome (GOLD analysis project Ga0193752, IMG submission 144924) | Soil microbial communities from a riparian zone of the East river system, Colorado, United States - H1c1 | ecosystem: Environmental > Terrestrial > Soil > Riparian zone | place: USA: East River... | reverse complement strand
CAGCAGGTGACGCGCGAAGGCGTCAAGCGCCGCATGGCGATTTTGCTGATCGACCGCGGCAAACCTGAAGTACTGACCGCGCCGGTGATTCAGTCCGAGCTCGGCGCGCGCTTTCAGATCACCGGCTTCAAGACCACCACGGAAACCAAGGATCTGTCACTGCTGCTGCGCGCCGGCGCGCTGGCGGCGCCGATGGAAATTGTCGAAGAACGTACTGTGGGTCCGTCGCTCGGCGCAGAGAATATCAAGATCGGTTTTCATTCCATGTGGTACGGGTTCGCGGCAATTGCCGTATTCATGATTGCGTACTACCATTTGTTCGGTGTGATCTCAATTATTGCCCTGTCTTGTAACTTATTGTTTTTAATAGCATTATTATCCATGCTGCAAGCGACGCTGACATTGCCCGGCATCGCGGCGATCGCGTTGGCGCTGGGCATGGCGATTGACGCCAACGTGCTGATCAACGAAAGAGTGCGCGAAGAACTGCGTACGGGCAACACGCCGCAGGCTGCTATCTACGCCGGCTACGACCGCGCTTGGGGCACCATTCTCGATTCCAACGTCACTACGCTGATCGCGGGTGTCGCGCTGTTTGCATTCGGCTCCGGGCCGGTGAAAGGATTTGCGGTGGTGCACTGTCTGGGTATTTTGACGTCGATGTTCAGCGCGGTGATGCTGTCGCGTGCACTGGTGAACCTGTGGTACGGCAGACGCCGCAAGCTGGAGCGCGTGTCTATCGGACAGGTGTGGAAGCCTGCGGAGGACAAGGCTTAAGGCATCGCGCCTAACCGCCTGCGGAGAAAATCATGGAATTCTTTAGAATCAAACGCGATATCCCGTTCATGCGCCACGCGCTGATTTTCAACGTGATCTCATTGATTACGTTTGTGATTGCGGTGGTGGCGTTGTCCACCAAGGGATTGCATCTGGGCGTGGATTTTACCGGCGGCACCGTGATGGAAGTGAGCTACAGCCAGCCTGCCGATCTCAACAAGATACGCGATGCGATGGCCAAGCTCGGTTTTACCGAGGCCAGCGTGCAGAATTTCGGCACGACACGCGATGTGCTGGTTCGTCTTCCGGTTAAGCAAGGCATTACCAGTGCAAAACTTTCCGAACAGGTGATGAGCGAACTCAAGGTCATAGATGGCAGCGTGACTTTGAAACGCACCGAATTTGTCGGCCCGCAAGTCGGCAAGGAATTACTCGAAAACGGCGCGTTGGCGCTGTTGTTTGTATCGCTCGGTATCGTCGGTTACCTGGCGCTGCGCTTCGAGTGGAAATTCGGCGTCTCCGCTATCATCGCCAACTTGCACGACGTGGTGATTATCCTCGGCTTCTTCTCCATTTTTCAGTGGGAATTCTCGCTGCCGGTGCTGGCGGCGGTGCTGGCCATTCTCGGTTATTCGGTCAACGAATCGGTGGTGGTGATGGACCGGGTGCGCGAGAATTTCCGCAACCGCAAGTTCCGCACGACGCCGGTGCCCCAGGTGATCGATAACGCGATTACCGCCACCATGTCGCGTACCATCATCACCCACGGCTGCACGCAATTGATGGTGTGCTCGATGCTGATTTTCGGCGGCGAGACGCTGCATTATTTCGCAATGGCGCTGACCATCGGCATCTGCTTCGGTATCTATTCCTCGGTGTTTGTCGGCAGCCCCTTGCTGATGTGGCTGGGCTTGCGCCGCGAAGACCTTGCGCGGGTTGAACGCAAGCCCGCGGACGTATCCGTCTAACGCGAAGGCCGGCGTACCGATAAAAGCGTCAGGGGTCAGCGTGGAGTTACTCGCCGTATTCATCGATATAGTCCTGCACCTCGATAAACACTTGCAGGTGTTGATCCAGAACTACGGCGTGTGGATTTACATGATCCTGTTCCTGATCATTTTTTGCGAGACGGGATTGGTGGTGACGCCGTTTCTGCCGGGCGATTCCCTGCTGTTTGTCTCCGGCGCGCTCGCCGCCACGGGCAGCATGCATGTGCATACGCTGTTCATGATACTGGTGGCGGCGTCGTTTCTGGGGGATAACACCAATTACTGGATTGGCCGCTTTTTCGGCCCCAAGGTGTTTTCACGCGAGGGCTCCCTGCTGCTCAACCCCAAACACTTGGAACGTACACAAGGGTTTTACGACCGGCACGGCGGTAAAACGGTTGTCATTGCGCGTTTCGTGCCCATTGTGCGCACCTTCGCGCCCTTCGTGGCCGGTATCGGGCGCATGGTGTATCCGCGCTTCCTGCTGTTTGCGTTTGGCGGCGCGATATTGTGGATCGGCTCATTGGTGTACGCCGGGTATTTTTTCGGCAACATTCCCTGGGTAAAGAACAATCTGTCGCTGGTGATTGTCGGCATCGTGGTGTTGTCGATACTACCTGGCATCGTCGAGTTTCTGCGCCATAAGTTCAGCGCGCGTGCCACCCAGGTGTGAATCTCTATTTCCGATTGTTGTGCCTGCTGTTGCGCATCTGGCGCCTGCCGCGACGCGGCTTGCTCGAACCATCATGTGCCGTCTTTCGCGCATTGCCCAACGATTGCGATATCAATTTTCACATGAACAACGGGCGCTACCTGTCGTTCATGGATCTGGGACGCGTGCACCTGATGGCGCAGACCGGACTATTGCCGGTGATTTTGAAACAGGGCTGGATGCCGGTTCTGACCGCTGCGGACATCAATTTCATTCGTTCAATCGGGCCGCTCCAGAAATTCGACCTGGTGACGCGCGCGGTAACCTGGGACGAAAAATATTTTTACATCGAACAAAAATTCGAGTCGCGCGGCGTGTTGTGCGCGCACGCTTATGTCAAAGGTGTGTTTTTGCGCAAAGGCGAGAAGCTGAGCAATATTGAAATTGTGGCCGCAGCGGGCTACACCGAAGCGCCGCCGCCAATGCCCGAACAACTACGCCTGTGGGCGGAGTTGGGCAGTGCAAAGAAGCAAAACGCCGATTCGTAAAAATATAATAAAAACAAATACTTACGTTATTGGTTAATTCAGGGCACCCGCCAGCTTGCGGCGGTAATCGGCCACCAGCGGATGATCACTGCCCATCACCGTAAAGAGTTGCAACATCGTTTTGCGCGCGCCATCGTCTTTGTACTGGCGGTCGCGGCGCACGATTTCCAGCAACTGATCCAGCGCCTGCGCGTATTCTTCGCGCGTGATGTGCCGGCGCGCGAGCCGCAAGCGCGCATCACTATCGTTGGCATCGGCTGCGATGCGTTTGACCAGTTCATCGGCGTTCGCGTCACCGCTCGCGCCGGCAGCCAGCGCAAGGCGCGCCTGCAGCGCGGTCACACGGTCTTCCATCTGCGCCAGCGGCGACAGCGATGTAATTAACTGCCGCGCTTCGTCGTGTTGGTTCAGCGTGATCAGCAGTTCCGCGCAGTCGATGCGCACATTTTCATCCAGCGGGTCGAGTCGTGCAGCGGTCATCAGCATCGCCAGCGCCTGTTGCGCGTCGCCCGTCACCGCGTACTGCGCGAGCGCCTCAAGACGCGCTTTTTCGGCGGGCGAGGGAATGACGCGTTTCAGGAAATCGCGTACCTGCGATTCCGGCAACGCGCCGGAGAATTCATCCACCAGTTGGCCATCGACGAAGGCTTTGACATTGGGAATGCCGCGCACGCCGTAGCGTTGCACCAGTTCCTGGTTTTCGTCCGAATTCACTTTGGCGAGGCGAAACTTGCCTTGAAACTCCGCGGCGAGCTTTTCCAGCACGGGCTTCAACGCGCGGCAGGGTCCGCACCACTCGGCCCAGAAATCCACTAGTACCGGAACCGACTTTGACGCTTTAATCACAGACTCATCGAATTCGGCCATGCTGACATCCATGCTGTGTGGCGACATGTGAACCGTGTGTGAGAACGTCAGATTTTTTTTGCGAGCTCGGCAGCGCTGCCGATGTAGGTTGCAGGCGTTAACGCCATCAAGCGCTTGCGCTCGGCCTCCGGGATGCCGCTGAGACTGCTGATAAACACGCGCAGCGTTTCGCGATTGATGCCGGCCTTGCCGCGCGTGAGCTCCTTCAATTGTTCGTAAGCACCGCTTACGCCGTAACGGCGCATCACGGTTTGTATCGGCTCGGCCAGCACTTCCCAATTGGCGTCGAGGTCTGCGGCGAGCTTCGCCGGGTTGGCTTCGAGTTTGCCCAGTCCTTTGAGGCACGAATCGTACGCGAGCAAGGTGTAGCCCAGCGCCACGCCCATATTGCGCAGCACGGTGGAATCGGTCAGATCACGCTGCCAGCGCGAGATCGGCAGCTTCTCGCTTAAGTGACGTAACACCGCGTTGGCGAGGCCGAGATTGCCTTCGGCGTTTTCAAAATCAATCGGATTGACTTTGTGCGGCATGGTCGATGATCCGATTTCGCCCGCCTTGAGTTTTTGTTTGAAATAACCGAGCGAGATGTAGCCCCAGACATCGCGATTGAGGTCGATCAAGATGGTATTGACGCGGGCGAACGCGTCAAAGAGTTCCGCCATTGCATCATGCGGTTCAATTTGTATCGTGTATGGATTGAATTCAAGCCCGAGCTGTTCAACAAAGCGGCGCGCAAAGTTTTCCCACGCAAGCTCCGGGTAGGCGATCTGGTGGGCGTTGTAATTGCCGACGGCGCCGTTGATCTTGCCGAGCAGTGAGACAGCCGCGATATTTTTGCGCGCGCGCCGCAGGCGATGCACCACGTTGGCGAGTTCTTTGCCCAGGGTGGTGGGTGAGGCGGGTTGGCCGTGCGTGTGCGCGAGCATCGGTAGAGCCGCCAGATCGTGTGCGAGCGCGGTGAGCCGCGTGATGATGCCATCCAGCCCCGGCAACATGACCTCATCACGCGCGTGCTTCAGCATCAGCGCGTGACACAGGTTATTGATGTCTTCGGAGGTGCAGGCGAAGTGGATGAACTCGGCGACCTTCACCACCTCGTCGTTCTTGACGAGCTTTTCCTTAAGAAAATACTCGACCGCTTTGACGTCATGGTTGGTCGTTGCTTCGATGGCCTTGACCGCCTCGCCGTCGGCCTCGGAGAAATGGGTTACCAGTGCATCAAGTGCGTTGAGCGTAGCCGCGGAAAACGGCGGCACCTCGGCCAGTGCCGGCTCGGCGGCAAGCGCTTTGAGCCATTCCACTTCCACCTTCACGCGAAAGCGTATCAGCGCCCATTCGCTGAACAACGACCGCAATGGTGCTACCTTGGCTTGATAGCGACCATCGAGCGGCGACAATGCGGTGAGTGGATTAAGTGGAATGGCTGTCATGGATATCTTGTAAAATTCAAGCATACTTTAACATACACGCCGCCGTCGATTGGTATCACTGCGTGACGGCCATGCAACTTTGAAAGGTAATCATGAACACCGCCAGCCAAGCGCTTGCCCAGTATGCAACCGGACTTAAATATGAACAGATTCCGACGGAGGTTGTGGAGCGTACCAAGGATTGCCTGATCGACACCGTGGCGGCGTGTGTGCTGGGCGCGCAGATGCCGTGGACGCAAACCGTGATTGAGTACGCCAAGCGCAATAGCGCGCCGGGCGAGTCGAACGTGCTGGGCACGGAGGTGAAAGTGCGCGCGCCGTTTGCGTGCCTGTGCAACGGCGCGGCGGCACACGCGTTCGAACTGGATGCCTTGTGCGAACCGAGCGTGGGCATGCATCCCAGCGCTGCGTTGGGCGTGCCGGGGTTGGCGGTGGCGCAGGGCCGCAAAAAAAGCGGTAAAGAACTGATCGAGGCCTTCGTCGCCGGTTTTGAAGTACTGTATCGCATCGGCCAGGCGACGCATCACTCGCCGGAGAAGCTGGGCTTTCATGCGCCCGGGGTGATGGGTGTCTATGGCGTGTCGTGTGTGGTGGCGAAACTGTTTAACGAGAGCGCCGAACAAATGGCCAACGCATTCGGCATCGCTGGCTCGATGAGTTCGGGTCTGATGGAATTCTCGCGCAGTGGCGGCTTGGTGAAGCGTCTGCATTTGGGGCGTGCAGCCGAAGGCGGCTTTCTTGCGGCGGCACTGGCGCGTGATGGCTACACCGGGCCGTCTGAAGTACTGGAGGGTAAATACGGCTCACTCAATACCTTTTGCCGCGATGCGGAGCCGGAGCACATGAATAAAGAACTCGGCAAAGTCTGGCACACCATGAAAATCAAATTCAAACGCTTTGCGTGCCACGCCAACGCGCAAGTGCCGGTGTCTCTGGTGCTCGATTTGAAAGCCAGGCATGGCATCACCGGAAATGACGTGGCGCGCATCGCATTGTCTGTGAATGAAAAGTCGCTGAGTCATCACAATATCCCGGAGCCTGCCGATCTGGCGATGGCGCAATACAGCGTGCCGTTCAGCACGGCGCTGGCGCTGTTTTTTGATCCAACCGATCCGTGGGTGTTCTGTGACAAAAACGTGAACGATCCGCGTATCCGCGCATTGTCGAAAACCGCAACGCTCGAACCGATGCCGTCCGCCACCAGCCAGGTCGGCATGGCGACGCGCGTCACCCTGCATCTGAACAATGGCAAAACGGTAAGCGCCGAGGGCGACAACTTCAAGGGAACGCCCACCATGCCGCTGACACGTGGCGAATTATTGGAAAAATTTCTCAAACTCACTGCGCATCGCGCGCGTCCGAAAGCCGAGCGCCTGTTCTCGCAACTGGCGGATGCGGAAAACCTTAAGGATTTAAGCGCGCTGGACTTTGCGTTGTAGTTGGAACGGCTGGACTTTTTGCTTCCACCCGAATATTGAGGACGGTTTTCCGTCGCACCCATAGAAAAGTTTGATAAAACACGTTGTAACGCAACTTGGTAACGGAGGGAAATTCATGCCGCGGCTACTTCATTTACTTCGGATTTTGTCGATAGTCGCGGCCGGTCTTGGCGCAACCGACGCCGCTGCGCAAGCCTATCCAGCCAAACCCATCCGCATCGTCACCGCTGAAGCCGGCGGCGGCAATGATTTTGCCGCACGCGCCATCGTGCGCGGCATCGGCGACAGCATGGGCCAACAACTCATCGTGGACAATCGCGGCGGCGCGGGCGGTATTATCGCCGCCGAGATTGTTGCCAGAGCGCCGCCCGACGGCTATACGCTTCTGGTTTACGCCAGTAATATCTGGATTATTCCGCTGCTGAAAAAAAATGTGCCCTACGACATGGGCCGCGATTTTGCACCGATCACCTGGGCCGCGCGCTCGCCCAGTACGCTGGTAGTGCATCCTTCGCTACCGGTAAAATCGGTAAAAGATCTCATCGCAATCGCCAAAGCCAAACCAGGGCAGCTCAACTATGGTTCAGGTGGTTCGGGCGCCACCACGCATCTTGCAGCCGAACTGTTCAAGTCGATGGCGAAAGTCAATATCGTGCGCGTCACCTACAGAGGTAACTCGCCTGCGCTTAACGATCTGATCGCCGGGCAAATACAGGTGATGTTCGCCACCGCGGGCACCGTGGCACCGCATACCGGGTCAGGCCGATTGCGGGCATTGGCGGTCACCAGCGCGCAGCCGACTGCTCTATCGCCCGGCCTGCCGACGGTGGCGTCGGCGGGTTTGCCGGGCTATGAATCATTGTCGATCTATGGCGTATTTGCACCTTCCAAAACATCCGCGGCGATCATTCAGCAACTGAACCGCGAAATGGTGCGGGTGCTGAACCGGGCCGATGTGAAGGACCTGTTTTTTAATGCCGGTGTGGAGGCAGTTGGCAGCTCGCCGGAAGCGTTCGCGGCGGCGATCAAAGCCGACGTGGCGCGTATGAGCAAGGTGATCAGCGAGGCCGGGATTCGGGAGGATTGAAGATTGATTACAAAAGTCAAGAATACGCTTGGCTGTTCGCCCGTTAAAAACATTTCGTACGGCAATCGTTCGCCTATTTTTTTTTCGGCGCAACCGGCACTGGTACACCCGGTTGTTGTGCGCCGCGTCTGGAGAGCCGGTCGATAGCGCTGCCGATGCGTGCGCCCACCACGGTGCCGATGCCGGGCAGCAGCGCTGTGCCGATGGCCGCGCCTGCGAAAAAACCTGGCGGCACAGACGCTTTGGGCTTGGCAACCGGGCCGCTAATGGTGAAGGGTACGCCAATCGTACCCTCGACCAGATACAGGTTGCCGCTGGCTTCGATCTGTCGTTGATAGACCGTGGCCTCGCCTGTGGCGGTGTATTTTCCGGAGCGGGCTTTAACGTTGGTATAAGTGGTTCGCATGCCCTTATCGGTGTTCTGCGTGTCCATCTGGCCGGTCAACTCCTGCAACGGAGTCTGGCCGTCGCGTTCTTTGCCGCGTGTGCCGATAGCCTTGTCGAGATCGAAGCGCAATATCATTGCGGGATCGACCGAAAACGTCGTGCGCGTATGTAACGAGCGTGCCAGCTCACCCGCCGATTTGCCACTCGCGGACAACATAGTAGTACCCCACCCTTTGCCGTCGACAGGCGACCGGCGGTTAAACGAGCGCACTGCGCTGGCTACCTCAATGTCTCGCGGAACCAATTGCCCGCTGAGATGCATGACGCCGTTTGCCGCGGTCTTCAACGCGACGTTGCCGTGCGCCGTGCCACCGCCGACACGGATGCGCGTCTGCCAGCGATCGGCATCGGCCTCGCGCGTCAAGCTCAACGTGAACGGAGGATACACGCCGGGAGGGCGGCGCAACTCAGCGTAACGTGGACGCCAGTGCGGATCGAAGTCGATCTTGCCGTCATAGGCCACGGGGACGCCGTTATAGGAGATCCATGTTACGTTGCGAAATTCGAAATGTTCGAGCGGCACGCCATTGTCCGCATCGGCTTCGCTCGCGCTCGTATCGGACTCGCTTGCACGCGCTTTGGGTTTGAAAGCACGTACAGAGTTGCGCGGGAACACGGCTTCATCGATATCGACGCGCTCAAACACCAGTTTGCGGTGCATCAGCGCGCGCACGTTGAGATGTGCGCTCAACCGCCGTACGATCACCGGTTGCGCCTGTTGCGTGCGAAAGTCGTTGACGACGACAACAGGCTTTGGCAGCAACGCCCAATGCGCCGAGCCGATGGATACCTTGACGCCCAATCGTTCTTCGGCCTCGCGCGTGAGCCGGGCGGCAAGATCCTCATCGGTGGGCAGCCACTGGACTACGGCCAGCCACGCCGCACCTAGCACAGCGGCTGTGACCCCCAAGCCGATCGACCACTTTTTCCCGCGCTTCATAGATGGGTATCATAAGCCCTGCCGCACAGTGCGGGCTGTAGTCCGCTGCCGACATCGGTTGTAAGACAGCAAACTCAATAATGCTTTTTTGGTGCGTCTGGCCGATGGTGAGAGTTTGACACCTTAGTTGCGCGAGACCCCTCGCAAACCGTTTGCCACAGATGTCGCCGTCCGAAGCGAGTGTAATCCGTATGTAATTTAACGAGCGCAGGAAAGCGTATCAGCGATCACGTCGTTTTGTTAGGGATTAAGGGTAGAAGGCCAGCGCGCAGGTTTCTTCATGGGCGAGTGTTTGTGATGGCCGTTTCCCACTCGATTACTGCACTAAGATGACAATATATTTGCCGTTCGCGCTGGGCAAGGGGCTTGCATCCGCCCGTCGTCATTTGACTTGGCGGACACGCATGCCTAAGCTTTGTGAAATGCGACCGTGCAGTTGCCGCTCACGTGGCAACGAATGGATGTCATAGACCGAATGAAGCACGACGTAACAAAGGAGCACCCATGCGCCGCTATTTTTCCGTAATTTGTACTCTCACTTTGCTCTTGGCACCGCCAGTTGGGTTGGCTGACGATGGCACACGCCTGCTGTCAGTGGACCATTATGTACGCGTCAAATCTACCGCGCCGGCGATCGCCGGTCAGGATGCATTGCTGTATTTGCGTGAAGTGGTCGTCGCGGGCACGGCGTTGCGCGGCGGGGTTGCGCCCAATGGCGTAGTATTGTTTGTGCATGGTGCGGGCACGCCGGGGAATGTCGCGTTTGACACGCCCTACAAGACGCATAGCTGGATGGCGTATCTCGCACGTGCGGGTTTTGACGTGTTTGCGATGGACATGACGGGTTATGGCCGTTCCACGCGACCGCCGGCCATGAACGATCCGTGCAATTTTGAGAAAGCGCAGCAATTGCAGTTTGTACCCAGCCGCATTCCCGCGCCGTGCACGGCGTCGCGTGCCGCGCCGATTTCGACGATGGAGTCGGATTGGAACGATATTGACGCGGTGGTTGATCATTTGCGTACGCTGCGCGGCGTGGACAAAGTGTCATTGGTGGGTTGGTCACAAGGCGGTTCGCGCACCGGCGGGTACGCCGCGCGCCACCCGGCGAAGGTCGCGCGCATGGTGGTGCTGGCGCCCGGCTATGTTCGCGGGGGTGCTGCGGTATTGCCCAATCCGCCGTTTCCCAACGAAGGTTCGATGACCGCGCAGTCGCGCGCGGATTTCAATGCCAATTGGGATCGCCAGGTGGGCTGTGCCGATCAATATGAACCGGCTACGAGTGACGCGGTGTGGGCCGACATGCTGGCGTCCGACCCGGTGGGCGCGACCTGGGGCACCGGTGTGCGGCGTGCTTCGCGTGTGCCGTCGTATGGATTTAATCAGGCCGTCGTCGCCAAAATGACCACGCCGTATTTGATGGTGGTGGGCACGCACGACTGAACACCTTTTCCGGATCGCGTGCGGCAGCTGTATGCCGATCTCGGATCGAAGGAAAAGGTGTTCATTGAATTGGCCTGCTCGTCGCACAATGCAATGTGGGAAAAGCATCACCTGCTGCTGTTCAAGGCGTCGCTGGAATGGCTGCGCGATGGCAAGGTGAATGGCGTGTCGCAGGGCGAGTTGAAGCTGGGCAATTAGCGCGTCAGTCGCAATTACAACGGGGGGAGTCATGGCAGATTCATTGCAAGTCGCCGTCGCAGGCAGGCGTTTTTTACTCGCGCTGCTGGTAAGTGTGCTGCCACTCACAGCAGCGGCGCAGGGTTTGCTGCGTGCGAAAAATCCGGAAGAAGTCGGTCTCTCATCGGAGCGCCTGAAACGTCTGACCGAAACCTTCAGAGCCGAAATCGGCAAGGGCACCATGCCCGGTGCGGTGCTGCTGGTCGCGCGCCGTGGCAAGGTGGCCTACTACGAAGCGATGGGCGTGT
>Ga0193752_1003353_pt1 | contig 11105 bp, 10 predicted proteins | sample H1c1metaG_FD_144924 | JGI IMG/M metagenome (GOLD analysis project Ga0193752, IMG submission 144924) | Soil microbial communities from a riparian zone of the East river system, Colorado, United States - H1c1 | ecosystem: Environmental > Terrestrial > Soil > Riparian zone | place: USA: East River... | reverse complement strand
GCAGAAGAAGCCTGCACCATTGAGTTCGAACAGCGACGGTGCCTTGAACGCAGTGCCGTACGATGCCTTGAACTGGGTGTTGGTCTCGCGCAACTGATAGACCGCGCCGAAGCGCCATGTGCCCACGTTGCCGAAGCGGTCGTTGGCATCCAGGCGACCGCCGAGCGTGACGGTCAGGTCCTTGAAAAAGGTGCCGCGAATCTGGCCGTAAAGGCCGGTTTGAGACTGGTTGCCCCAGCTCTGCAGGCCATCGACATTCGAGTAGAGCCAAGTCTGATCGTAGTCGATGCCGCCCACGAACGTGAACTGGTCCGAAAGGATGAACTCGTTCTTCCAGTCGGCCTGCAGGCGACGCCCATTGTAGTAGGCGTCCTGCGTGAACGGGAACGGGTTCTGGACGCTGGGAAAGTCCTGATCGTGCCGATAGATGTTGCTGTAGGAGATGCCGATCGTGGGCTTCCAGCGATCGTTGAAGAAGCTGCCATCGAACTGCAGGCGGTTGAAGACCTGTTGCGTGAACTCCGTGGCGTTGGGATCTTCGAGGCCGACCTGGTCGAACTTCGACTGCGTGTCGATATAGCGGCCGAACCAGGTCAAGTGCGCATTGTCGGCAAGCGCGATTCCCATCCGCGAGCCCAGGGTGAGATTACGATAGGGATCGTTGTCGATGAAGGCGCCCGGCGCCGTGAAACGCGGCGGCACGATCGTCTCGCCCGGCGCGTAGGTGCCGGCCGCCGTGACGTTGTAGTCGAACTTGCCTTCGCTGCCGCGAACATAGGCGCCGCTGTTGGTCTGAAGGCGCGTGCCCAGTTCGGTGAAGGCTGCCCCGTTGATCGGTCCGCTGCCTTGCTTGGTTACCATGTTGATCACGCCGCCCATGGCAGCCGAACCGTAGAGCGTGCTCATCGGGCCGCGCACCACCTCGACGCGATCGAGATTCTCGGTAAGGAAATGGGCGAAATCGACGGCGCCGTTGGCCGTCGAGGGATCGCTCATGTTCATGCCATCGAGCAGCAGAAGCGTCTGGTTGGAGTTGGCGCCGCGCACGAACACCGACGTTTGCGTCCCAGGTCCGCCCGACTGCTGCACTGACACGCCGGGCACCCAGCGCAGCACATCGTCGAGGGTGCGAAGCTGGCGGCGCTGCATCTCCTCGTTCGTGATCACGGTGACGGTGCCCGTGACTTTGTCCTTGTCGGTCGGTATGCGATCGGCTGTCACCACCACTTCGGGCGCGACGTTCGCTGGTTCGGTTTGGGCCAGCGCCGGCAACGGCGAGGTCAAAAGGCAGGCAAGCAAGAGTCGACGGAATAGCAGCGGCATCGGACGATCCCCCAAAGCAGTCCACGCACAAGGCGCGTCACCGCTCGGTAGACCGTCCCGTTGGTTCATCCCGCCCATCGGAAGAGCGACGCTCTCGCCGGCAGGTCTTCTGGCTTGCGGGTCGAAGCTTGCGCCTGCCTTCCCGGACCGAAATCCAGTGGCACGTTAGACGCTCACTCACCGCTCACAGCTGCGGGTGCAGCCGCCGATTTGTCCCGCGAGGGACGCACGGCATTCCCTGTTCGCCTCCGGTTAAGGAGGACCGTCGATGGAGAATCGATACACGCTCTATGCAGCTTGCGTCAAGGCGGCGCTGACTGCCTTGCGGATCGGCGCGCTCAGGCGGTGAGCCCAGGTCCGTGCCGCCTCGGGCGTGTCGATCAGGTCTTGCCGCACTTCGATCGAGCAATAAGGAATGCGCCTCGGCCGCGCATGCGCGCTCAGCGTGTATTCCGATGGATCGCGCGACGAATAGGGCTCGTTGTCGCCCACCACCAGTTCGGGATCGTGTCGCAATGCCGCGAGCAGCGGCAGTGGCAGACGCGGGTCGTCGTTCCACAGCACGCCGACATGCCACGGGCGCGCGAAGCCAAGCATGGTTGGCGTGAAGCTGTGCATCACCAGCATGCAGCATCGGCCGTCGATCGCCTCGAGACGATCGAGCTGGCGATCGACTTCGCGGTGATAGGGCCAGAAGCAGGCCTCGGCGCGAGCGTCGATCTGTTGCTTGGTCAAGCCGTGGTTGGCGGGAATGCGCGTGCCGTCGCTCACTTCGGGGGTCGAACCCTCCCCGCCCGGCCAGCGGTTGCAATCGATCACCAGCCGCGAATAGCCCGACGCCACCAACGGCGCATCGAGAAGGTTTGCCAGCTCGACCGCGACATCGAGGGCCCCTATATCCCAGCCGATATGGCGGGCCAATTCATGTGGCTGAATGCCGAGATCTCCCAAGGCGGCCGGCAGGGCCTTGCTTGCATGGTCGCACAGCAACAGAAGCGGGGCCCGGCCGGTGAGGTTGTAAACGGAAAACGGTGGCGGATCGCCAGGTTCGAGGAGCATCGGCATAGGAATTTCTATACGTCCTCGCCGCTGGCACGCCAACGGCTCGCCGTGCGATGATGGCCCGTATGACCGATGCCGAAGCCCGCGCGTTGTTGCGCGACCTGTTTGACACAGCCCTTGCCGCCGCGCGTCCCGCCACCTGCCTGATGCCCTACATCGCGGCTCTGACACCGCCCAAGGGCCGGACGATCGTGATCGGTGCGGGCAAGGCGAGTGCCGCCATGGCGCGCGCGCTGGAAGATCAATGGCCCCATCCGCTCGAAGGACTGGTTGTGACGCGCTATGGCTATGGCGAGGTCTGCAAGCGCATCGAGATCGTCGAAGCCGCACACCCCGTGCCAGACGAAAAGGGCCGGGCCGCTGCCGGCCGCATCCTGCAAAAGGTGCAAGGCCTCGGCCCCGACGACCTCGTTCTGTGCCTGATATCGGGCGGCGGATCCTCCCTGCTCACCCTGCCGGCGCCGGGCTTGACGCTGGCCGACAAGCAGGATGTCAATCGCGCACTGCTGCGATCGGGTGCCAATATCAGCGAGATGAATACGGTGCGAAAGCATTTGTCGGCGATCAAGGGCGGCCGCCTGGCGATCGCCGCGCAGCCGGCGCGTGTCCTGAGCTGGCTGATTTCCGACGTCCCTAATGACGATGCCGGTGTTATCGCTTCCGGCCCGACCGTCGCCGACCGCACGACCTTCGCCGATGCCCTGGCCGTCCTGGCGAAATACCGCATCGAACCGCCACCGTCGGTGCGCGCGCATCTCGAAGCCGGCGCCGCCGGCCGTATCGAGGAAACGCCCAAGCCCGGCGATCCGCGCCTGGCGCGCTGCGAGGCCGTCATGGTGGCGACACCCCGCGGCTCGCTCGAAGCTGCGGCAGCGCTGGCGCGCACCCGCGGCTGCGATGTGATCATGCTGGGCGACAATCTCGAAGGCGAAGCGCGCGAGCTTGGCGCCGCACACGCGCGCCAGGCCATCGATCTCGCTGGAAGCATCACCCGTCCCACCGTGATGCTTTCCGGCGGCGAGACCACAGTGGCCGTGCGCGGCAAGGGCCGCGGCGGCCGCAACGTCGAATATCTGTTGGCCGAAACGCTGGCCGCCGACGGCGCGGCCGGCCTCTGGGGGCTCGCCACCGATACCGATGGCGTCGACGGTGCCGAGGAAATCGCCGGCGGCATCTTCACCCCCGATTCGCTGGCACGCATCCGGACGGCTGGCCGTTGCGCTTCCGCCATGCTCGATGACAACGATGGCCATACTTTCTTCGAAATGCTGGGTGACAGCGTCGTCACCGGTCCGACCCGCACCAACGTCAACGACTTCCGAGCCACGCTGATTGCACCCAAAGGATAGGTCTGCAATGTCCTCCTACGAGTCTGCCTACGACGGTTCGTGTCACTGCGGCGCCCTCACGGTACGCTTTTCGTCGAACAAGCTGCTGGCCGCGTTGCGCGTCGGCCGCTGCGCCTGCTCTTTCTGCCGCCGCCATGGCGCCCGCACCATGGGCGACCCGGAGGGGTCACTCGAATTTCGCAGCGCGCCCGGTAGCCTGTCGCGCTACCGCTTTGGCCTCAGCATCACGGATTACCTGCTGTGCACCAAATGCGGAACCTATGTCGGCGCCGTGATGGAGGATGAAGGCGGACTGATCGGCATCGTCAACGTCAATGCGCTGAATACCCGGGACTCCTTCGACCCCGCGCCCCCGCTGCATCATTACGATGGCGAAAACGCCACGCGGCGCCGTGCACGCCGCCGAAAGTTCTGGATGAAGGCGACAGTGATCGCCTAACGTGATGTCATGGCTGTTCTTGGAGTAATCGCCGACGACTTCACCGGCGCCACCGATATCGCAGGCATGCTGGTCAAGGGCGGCATGCGGACGATCCAGACGATCGGCGTGCCCGAACAGGGCAAGATCCCCGATGACGTCGACGCCGTGGTCGTGGCGCTCAAAAGCCGATCGATACCGGCCGCAGACGCCGTCACCCAATCGCTGTCGGCGCTCGGCGCGCTCCAGGCCGCCGGTTGCGTGCGCTTTTTCTTCAAATACTGCTCGACCTTCGATTCGACCGACGCCGGCAATATCGGTCCGGTAGGCGACGCCTTGCTCGAGGCCTTGAAGGCACCTCGGGCGATCTATTGCCCGGCGTTCCCCGAGAATGGCCGCACGATCTTTCACGGCTATCTGTTCGTCGGCGACGTGCTGCTTTCTGAGTCGCACATGCGGCACCATCCATTGACGCCGATGACCGACGCCAGCCTCGTGCGCGTGCTGGCACGCCAGACGCCGCACAAGGTCGGGCTGATCGCTTTCAAGCAGGTCCAGGCCGGTTCTGCTTCCCTGCGGACGGCGCTGGACGCGCTCGCGGCCGACGGCGTGCGCCATATCGTGGTCGATGCGGTCGGTGACGCCGATCTCACCATCATCGGCGAGGCCGTGGGCGACGACCTGCTGGTGACGGGCGGATCGGGCGTAGCCCTCGGCCTGCCCGCGGCCTATCGCCGGCGCGGGCTGCTGCCGCACAAGGCCGATGCCGCCGCCTTGCCGTCGGTCGTGGGTGCCGCCGCCGTGCTGGCCGGTTCCTGCTCGGCCGCTACGCTCGGCCAGATCGCGGCCTTCAAGGGCCCGCATCTCCGCCTCGACACCGACGCCGCCTGCCGCGGCGAGCCTGTCGCAGAGGCCGCACTGGCATGGGCCAGGCCAAAGCTCGGCGACGCCCCTATCCTGTTGTCGGCCAGCGATACGCCGGAGGCGGTCAAGGCGCTGCAGGCCAAATACGGCGTCGAGAAATCGAGCCAGGCCATCGAACGGGCGATGGCGGCGCTGGCGAAGGGCCTGGTGTCGGCCGGCGTCCGCCGGCTGGTCGTCGCCGGCGGCGAGACGTCGGGCGCGGTGGTGGGCGCGCTGGAGGTAACCGCCCTGCGCATCGGTCCGGAGATCGATCCCGGCGTGCCCTGGACCGCATCGATCGGCGACAGGCCGCTCCTGCTCGCCCTCAAATCCGGCAATTTCGGTGCGCCGGACTTTTTCACCAAGGCCTTCGCACGGCCATGAACACGGCCGAGCAACGCGCGCGCGAAGAGATCTGCTCGCTGGGCACCAAGCTCGCGGCGCGTGGCCTCTGCCCCGGAACCTCTGGCAACATCAGCGTCCGCACGGCTGACGGCTGGCTGATGACGCCGACCAATTCCTCGCTCGGCGAGCTCGATCCGGACAAGCTCTCCAGGCTCGACTCCTCGGGCAAGCATATCGGTGGCGATCCGCCGACCAAGGAAGCGCTCCTGCACCGGTCGGTCTACGACGTGCGGCCGCAGGACGGCGCCATTGTGCATCTGCACTCCACGCACGCCGTGGCGATCTCCTGCCTCGATCCGTCGTGCCACCACAATGCCGAGACGACGCTGCCACCGATCACGCCTTATTTCGTCATGCGTGTCGGCAAGCTGCCGCTGGTGCCCTACTTCAAGCCGGGCGATCCCAAGCTCGCCGACGCCATTCGTGCATATGCCAAGGGCCATCGCGCGGTGTTGCTGGCCAATCACGGGCCGGTGGTCGCCGGCACATCGCTTTCGGCCGCCTCCGCTTCCATCGAGGAACTCGAGGAAACCGCCAAGCTCCATCTCCTCTTGCAAGGCCTCAAGACGCGCACGCTGTCGGATTTCCAGGTGCGTGAAATCGAAGACGCCTTTCCTTCCTGACAGGATCAACACATGGCCAAGCTCGCCGCCAACCTTTCCTGGATATACCAGGAAGTGCCGTTCATGCAGCGTTTCGGCGCCGCCGCGGCCCATGGCTTCAAGGCCGTCGAAATCCTCTTCCCCTACGAGGCGCCGGCCGCCGACATCGCCGTCGAGCTCAAGAAGCACAAGCTGACGCAGGCCTTGTTCAACCTGCCGCCCGGCGACGCGAGCAAAGGCGAGCGCGGGATTGCCGCCCTGCCCGGCCGCGAGGCCGAATTTGCCGCGGCCCTCGAGAAGGCGCTCGACTATGCCCTGCATCTGGAATGCCGGACACTGCACGTCATGTCCGGCATGATCGCGCCCGGTGCCGACAAGGCCGCCATGCACCGCACCTTCGTGTCCAACCTGAGGAAAGCCTGCGAGCGCACGGCCAAGAGCGGGATCACGCTGGTGCTCGAGCCGATCAATCACCGCGACATTCCCGGGTACTTCACCAACACCACCGATCAGGTGAAGGAGATCATCGACGAAGTGGGCGCGCCGCACCTGCGCCTGCAGCTCGACCTCTACCATATGCAGGTAACCGAGGGAGATCTCGCCAAACGCACGGAGCGGCTGTTCCCGATCACCGCGCATGTGCAGATCGCCGGCAATCCCGACCGCAACGAGCCCGACATCGGCGAGGCCAACCACCTCTACATGCTCGATCTGCTCGACCGTCTCGGCTTTGAGGGCTATGTCGGTCTGGAGTACAAGCCCAAGACGACCACCGCGGCCGGCTTGGGGTGGGCACGCAAATACGGCATCAAGGCCTGATCTCCACATGACCGACAAGAACACGCCCGTCATCGCCTTCGTCGGCCTGGGCTCGATGGGCCTCGGCATGGCCAAGAATCTGCTGAAGCACGGCCATCGCGTCATCGGCGTCGATCCGAGCGCAGTCGCGCGCGATGCCTTCGTCGCCGCCGGTGGCACGTCGGCGCCGACGCCAGCTGCCGCCGCCGCGGATGCCGATGTGGTGATCGTCGCCGTGGTGAACTCCCAGCAGGTCGAGACGGTGCTGTTTGGCGAGAATGGCGCGGCCGCCGCGCTACGCCCGGGTGGCCTCGTCATGCAGTGCGCCACCTGCCCCGCCGCTTTCGTCCGCAAGCTGGGCGAACGGCTGGCGGCCGGCGGCCACGAATTGCTCGATGCGCCGATGTCGGGCGGCCGCGCCCGCGCCGAGAGCGGCGAGCTCACCTTCATGGCCTCCGGCGCGCCCACGGCATTCGCGGCGGCCGAATCGATCCTCTCCGCCACCTCGGCCAAGGTGTTTCGCCTGGGCGATGCCGCCGGCATCGGCTCGCTGGTCAAGACGGTGAACCAGCTCCTGGCCGGCGTGCATATCGCCACCGCGGCCGAGGCCATGGCACTTGCCGCCAAAGCAGGCGCCGACACGCGCGCCGTTTACGAGGTGATCTCGGCCAGCGCCGGCAATTCCTGGATGTTCGGCAACCGCGTGCCGCACATGCTGGACGACGACTTCACGCCGCTCTCCGCCGTCGAGATTTTCGTCAAGGACCTCGGCCTGGTGCTCGACACAGGACACGAGCTGCGCTTGCCGCTGCCGCTCGCCGCGGCGGCGCACCAGCTTTTCCTGGCAGCGGCCGGCTCCGGCTGGGGCAAGCTCGACGACTCCGCCGTCGTCAAGGTCTACCAACAGGCAGGCGACTTCAAAGTATCACGCGATAAGCGCTAGACTGCCAGCCATGCGTCGACAGCGTTTCACCAAGATCGTCGCCACGCTCGGGCCTGCCAGTTCGACACCGGACCGCCTGCGCGCCCTGTTCGAGGCCGGCGCCGATGTCTTCCGACTGAATTTCAGCCATGGCACCGCCGACGACCACCGTCAGCGGGTCGAGATGCTGCGGGCGCTCGAAGCCGAATATGGCCATCCCATAGCCATCCTGATGGACCTGCAGGGTCCGAAATTGCGGCTCGGCACCCTGGCGAAAGGGCCGATGGAATTGAAGCGTGGCCAGAAACTGCGCTTCGATCTCGATCCCGCGCCCGGCACGGCCAAGCGCATTCCCCTGCTCCACCCGGAGATCTTCAAGGCGGCGCAGCCCGGCGGCCTGCTGCTGATCGACGACGGCAAGGTGCGCGTGCGAGTCGTCGCCCACGATTCGAAGTCGATCGACACCGAGGTCGAGGTGGCCGGCACGATCAGCGACCGCAAGGGCGTGAACCTGCCCAACCTGGTGCTGCCGTTGTCGCCGATGACGACCAAGGACCACAAGGACCTGGGGATCGGCCTGTCGCTCGGTGTCGACTGGGTGGCGCTGTCCTTCGTGCAGCGCGCCGCCGATATCGCCGAGCTCAAGAAGCTGGTGGCCGGCCGCGCTGCGGTCATGGCCAAGCTGGAGAAACCGGCGGCGATCGATCATCTCGACGAGATCATCGAGCAGAGCGACGGCATCATGGTGGCGCGCGGCGATCTCGGCGTGGAGATGCCGCCCGAGGCGGTGCCGCCGCTGCAAAAACGCATCCTGGCGGCCTGCCGGGTCGCCGGCCGTCCGGCCATCGTGGCGACTCAGATGCTGGAATCGATGGTCCATTCGCCGACGCCGACGCGCGCCGAGGCGTCCGACGTGGCCACGGCCGTTTATGACGGCACCGATGCGGTCATGCTGTCGGCCGAATCGGCGTCCGGCGACTATCCGCTCGAAGCCGTCACGATCATGGACCGTATCGTACGAGCGGCCGAGGGCGATCCGCTCTACCGCAAGCTCATGGATGCGAGCCGCCGCGAACCGGAGGCGACGACGGCCGACGCGATCAGCGCCGCGGCCCGGCAATGCGCCCATACCCTGTCGGCCAAGCTGATCGTCACCTACACCAACACCGGCTCGACGACGTTGCGTTCGGCGCGCGAGCGGCCCGATGTACAGATTTTGTGTCTCACGCCCAATCTCAATACCGCGCGGCGCCTGTCCCTGGCCTGGGGGGTCCATGCGGTGCGAACCGAAGACGCGCATAATTTCGCCGACATGGTGCAGCGGGCGGTGCGCGTCGCCCGCAAGGAAAAACTCGCCGTGCACGGCGACCGCCTCGTCATCACCGCCGGTGTCCCTTTTGGAACCCCGGGTGCAACCAATATCCTGCGAATCGCATATGTCTAAAGCGCCCCCTTTCTGCCGCATTTGAGATCGGGGATGACTGGTGTCACCGGGCCGTAGACTAATGCAGGTGGATGTGAGACCACGGGGATAATGGTGCAGAAAGCAATTCGACCAGACGGCAAGACCGTCCGCAGCGGCCTCTTCGGCAGCGGCCTGACGCCCATGGACCTTTTCATCATCCTCGCCACCAGTGTCACCTTTTTGGCGGCTTTCACCACGCATGATGCCCACGGCGGCCGCAAGGGTCCGCCTATTGACCTGATCGCCCAGGATCTCGGCATTACCCCTGAGCAATTCGATGCGGCCAGAAACCAGGTGCCGCCGCCGCCCCATGGCCAACCGCCGAGCGAAGCGCACAAGAGGCAGTTCGCGACGGCCTTGAACGTGTCAGTCGAGAAGCTCGACACGGTCATGGAGAAGTACCGGCCGCTGGCGCGCATGCGCCTCTGACTCCGTCGTCTTGAGCGAAGCGAAAGACCTCACGCCCGCTACCCGCTCGGTTTCTGCAGCCTGTGTCTGGTCGCTCGGCGAGGTCCTTCACTTCGTTCAGGACGACAGGCTAGCTCAGTCCCGCGGCCGCTTGTCGATCACCCGGCGCGCCTTTCCCATCGACCGTTCTATGCCGCCGGGTCCGGCAATCTCGATATCGGCGGACAGGCCGCACATCCCCTTGAGGCGAAGCGCGAGTGCGCCGCCCACCCGTCCCAGGCTGTCGGCATCGAGCAAGTCGCGGGCCTCGACGCGCACCAGCAGATCGTCGAGCGCGCCGTTGCGCGACAGCTCGATCACATAGTGGCCGCTCAGCACGGGGTCGCGCAGGATCTGCTCCTCGACCTGGCTCGGGAAAAGATTCACGCCGCGCACGATCAGCATGTCGTCGCTGCGGCCGGTGATCCTGGCCATCCGCCGCATCGCGGTCACTGAGCCGGCCTGAAGGCGCGTCAGGTCGCGGGTGCGGTAGCGGATGACCGGCATCGCCTCCTTGGTGAGCGAGGTGAAGACCAGCTCGCCGGATTCACCGTCGGCCGTGGGGGCGCCGGTCTCGGGATCGACGATCTCGGGATAGAAATGATCCTCCCAGATCGTCGGACCGTCCTTGCTCTCGACGAACTCGCAAGCAACGCCTGGCCCGATGACTTCGCTCAGGCCGTAGATATCGACCGCGTCGATCCCGAGCCGCCGCTCGATCTCGTCGCGCATGCCCTCCGTCCACGGCTCGGCACCGAAAATGCCGATGCGCAGCGCGGTCTTGCGTGGGTCGATTCGCTGACGCTCGAATTCATCGGCGATGGCCAGCATATAGGAGGGCGTCATCAGGACGATGCGCGCACCGAACTCGCTAATGAGCTGGACCTGGCGTTCGCCGGCGCCGCCGGACATCGGCACCACCGTGCAGCCCAGCCGCTCACCTCCGTAGTGCGCGCCAAGACCACCGGTGAAGAGGCCGTAGCCATAGGCATTGTGCAGCACGTCGCCCGGGCGCGCGCCACCCGCCCACAGCGAGCGCGCCATCAGCTCGGCCCACAGATCGATGTCGGCCGCGGAATAGCCGACCACGGTCGGCCGCCCCGTCGTGCCGCTGGAGGCATGCACGCGCACGCACTGCGCGCGCGGGATCGCGAACATGCCGAACGGATAGGCATCCCGCAGGTCGCGCTTCTCGGTGAAGGGAAAACGCCGCAGATCCTCGAGAGTCCGCAGATCCTCGGGCCCGACGCCCACCGCCTGGCACTTGGTGCGATAGGGCGCCTGGTGAGCATAAGCATGGCCGATCGAGTGGCGCAGCCGCGTGAGCTGCAACGCGCGCAGCTCGTCGACCGAGAAAGCGAGTTCGGGGAACCGCTGATCCCTCATGGCTGGTCCGGCTTGCTGTCGATGA
>Ga0193752_1003352_pt1 | contig 11109 bp, 11 predicted proteins | sample H1c1metaG_FD_144924 | JGI IMG/M metagenome (GOLD analysis project Ga0193752, IMG submission 144924) | Soil microbial communities from a riparian zone of the East river system, Colorado, United States - H1c1 | ecosystem: Environmental > Terrestrial > Soil > Riparian zone | place: USA: East River... | reverse complement strand
GGCTCCGGGACCATGCCGGCGATCCGGCCGGCGTCCTGCGGCGTCATGCCCATCACGCGGCCGACGTCGCGCACCACGCTCTTGGACTTGAGCAGGTGGAACGTCGCGATCTGGCCGACGCTCTCGTCGCCGTACTTCTGGCGGACGTAGCGGATGACCTCGTCGCGCCGGTCCATGCAGAAGTCGATGTCGAAGTCGGGCATCGACACGCGCTCGGGGTTCAGGAACCGCTCGAACAAGAGGCCGTAGCCGATCGGGTCGAGATCCGTGATGCGCAGCGAGTACGCGACGAGCGAGCCAGCGCCGGAGCCGCGTCCGGGGCCGACCGGGATGCCCTTCTCCTTGGCCCAGTTGATGAAGTCCTGAACGATCAGGAAGTAGCCAGGGAAGCCCATCTGGCAAATGACGTCGCACTCCATCTCGAGGCGCGCGGCGTACTCGGGACGGTTGATGCTCTTGCCGAGCGAGGTCAGGTGGTCGATGCGCTGGTCGAGGCCTTTGCGCGCGAGCTGGCGGAAGAAGTCCTCGGTGGTCACGCCGTCCGGCGTCGGGAAGCGCGGCAGCATCGGCTTGTGCTCAGGGCTGCACTGGCCCGCGCACATCTCGGCGACCTCGAGCGTGCCGCGCAGCGCCTCCGGCAAGTCGCCGAACAGCTGGACCATCTCCTCGGCGCTCTTGAAGTAGAGCTGCTCCGAGCCGTGGTGGCCGCGCTGCATCTCCTGCACGGTCACGCCGGCGGCGACGCACTGCAGCACCATCTGCGCGCGCGCGTGCTGCTTCTCGAGGTAGTGGCAATCGTTCGTCGCCACCATCGGCAGCGCGAGCTCCCGGGCCAGCGAAACGAGGATCTGGTTGAGCGGCTTCTGCTCGATGAAGCCGTGGTCCTGCAGCTCGATGAAGAACGAGCCGGGCTCCAAGATGTCGCGCAGGTTGGCCATCGCCTCGCGGCCGGCCTGCTCGCCATGCATCAGCACTTGCTGCGCGACGTGGCCACCCATGCACGCGGACAAGCCGACGAGGCCCTTACTGTTTTCCTCGAGCTGCTTGAAGTCGACGCGCGGAATGTTGTGCGAGAGGCCTTTGACCCAGCCGAGGCTCACCAGCCGGATCAGGTTTTTGTAGCCCTCTTGGCTCTTCGCGAGCAGCACCATGTGCTGGCTGTCGCGGCCCTTCTGGTTCTCGTGATCCCGGCAGAGGTTGACCTCGCAGCCGAGGATCGGCTTCACGCCCGCGCCCTTGCACGCTTTGTAGAACTGCAGCGCGCCGAACATGTTGCCGTGGTCGGTGAGCGCGAGCGCGCCCATGCCCAGCTTCTTCGCAGCGCCCACCATCGACTCGAGGCGCAGCGCGCTATCGAGCATCGAGTACTGCGAGTGAACGTGCAGGTGGACGAAGTCTTGAGCCATGAGCCTTAAACGAAAACGCGTGCCCGAAGGCACGCGTCTACCAGACCGGAGCGGCGCGCTCTACAGGGCGCCGCGATCGCGTTGCGAACTACTTGGCGGCCGACTTGGCCACAGCGTCGGCGCGCTTTTTGCTCGCGCGGTAAAGCTCGAAAAGACGCGGCGTTGGCGCATCCGTGAGGCTCTTGGCGAAGTCGCCGTCCTTGACGCGCTTGCTTGTCTCGGCGATCGCCTTGATGAGCTTGTCGCGCGAGCCGAAGTCCTTCTTCACCTGCGACAGCACCTCGTGCAGGTGGAGCAGCTTCTTGTTCGAAACGCTGTCCAAGCCCTTATCGCTGTTGAGGCGACGGTCGTTCGTGAGCTCTCCGCCCATCAAACCTTGCACGGCCTTAACGAGGCCGGCCTTGTCGCTGAAGCGTTCCTTAACGATTTGAATGGGCGTCTTCGCCATGTCTGAGCTCCGTAAATCCAAAAACCCCCGGGGTTCCGGGCGGTCAGAAAGAGGCTGCGGCTTCTAGCACGGTCGATCCGAGCTGCCAAGGCGCCGGTTCAGCTGCCGACGCCAAGCAGCCCGGCCAGTACCCCGGCGAAGCGCAGCCAGTAGTCGATCAGATGGTCGCCGAAGAAGAAATACTCCAACGCCCCGAGCGCCAGGAACGGCCCGAAAGGCAGCTTAAGGTGCCCAAACCGCGTCGGGGGAGGGTCGTCGTCTTCATCCTCATCCTCGTCCGTTTCGGCCTCGGTTAGGGGACGGTTCTCGGTTTCTCGGTTTTCGCCCGACGCCTCCGGACCCTTGATCTCCGACGACCCCCAGCCGCGAGCCAGCGCGACCAGCGCCACGACCACGCCCTGCACGGCGCCGGCGACCAGCGCGAACGCCGCGCCCTCCCAGCCCAAGAAGGCGCCGATCATCATCAGCAGCTTCGAATCGCCCTCGCCCATGCCGCGGCGGCCGGTCATCCGCTCGTAGCTCCAGACGAACAGCACCTGGATGAACAGAAAGCCGGCACCTGCGCCCAGCGCGGCGTCGGCTGCCCCTGGCGGGTCGCGATACGACGCGGTGAGCAGGCCGAGCGCGGTGCCGGGCAGCGACACCTCGTCCGGGATCTCCATGTGCTCGAGGTCGACGAACGTCGCGATCAGCAGGCCACCCGCGAACGCGTAGTAGCAAAGCGCCAGCAAGCACGCGTCGAGGATGGGTGTGGTGGGCTCGAGGTTGACGAAGACCTGCTGCGTGACCGCGACGGCGAGCACGCCGCCGAGCAGCTCGACGACCGGATAGCGCGGCGAGAGAGGCGTCCCACAGCACGCCGTCTTCCCGCGCAGGAACAGGTAGCCGAGGATCGGAAAGTTCAGCCACGCCGGGATGCGCGCGTTGCAATTCGGGCAATGGCTCGGCGGCGAGACCACCGAAAGCCCCAGCGGCCAGCGATAGATCGCGACGTTGAAGAAGCTGCCCCAACACGCCCCGAACACGAACGCCGTAAGGCTCACGAACCACGACGCAATGTCGTCAACGACGATGGCCGGCACGGACTCAGGCGACACGGGCAGAAAGCGTAACAGGGATAGGGGACGGTTCTCGGAACTTCAGTTATTGCGGCTGCAGCCAAATAACTGAAGTTCCGAGAACCGTCCCCTAAGTCGGCGGCGGCTTGCGTGGGGTTGGGAGCGCGGAGCAAGATGCTGCGCTTTGCGGAGCCGGATGTTGATGTGATGAACGGTATGGACGCCGAGAACCCCCGTCGCGCGCTGTCGAGCGCCAAACGCGTCGTCGTGAAGATCGGCAGCCGCGCGATCATGAGCGGTGACGAAGGGCGCTTTCAAATGATGGCGGACCAGGCCGCCGAGCTGATCCGGCGCGGTCACAGCATCGTGATCGTGTCGAGCGGCGCGGTCGGCTTGGGCTGCAAGCGCATGGGCATCGTCAGCCGGCCGAAGGCGCTGCCGATGCTTCAGGCGGCGGCCGCGATCGGTCAGTCACGCTTGATGCAGGCGTACGAGGACGCGTTCGCCAAGCACGGCATCCCGGTCGCGCAGGTGCTGCTCACGCACGCCGCGGTCAAAGACCGCGAGCGCTACATCAACGTGCAGCGCGCGATGGACGCGCTGTTCGAGCTGGGCTGCGTGCCGATCATCAACGAGAACGACGCGGTCTCGACCGAGGAGCTCAAGTTCGGCGACAACGATCAGCTCGCGGCGATGGTCGCGCCGCTGGTCAGCGCCGACCTGCTGGTGTTGCTCACCGACGTCGAAGGCTTGCTCGACGACAACAAAGTGCGCATCCCGGTCGTGAGCGATCCCGAGCAGGTGCGCCAGTTCATCTGGCAGCACAGCAGCAACGTCAGCCTCGGCGGCATGCTCTCGAAAGTAGGCGCAGCCGAGCGCGCGTTGCGCGGCGGCTTACCGGTGGTGATCGGGCCCGCGTCCGATACGCACGTGCTGCAGCGCATCATGGACGGCGAGGACATCGGCACGCTGTTCATGCCCGCGGGCGTGAAGCTCGCCAGCCGCAAGCACTGGATCGCATTCGCGCTCAAGATGCGCGGCGTGATCACGGTCGACGACGGCGCCGCCCGCGCGCTCGTGCAGCACAAGCGCAGCTTGCTCGCCGCAGGCATCACCGGCGTGCGCGGCGAGTTCGAGGCCGACGATGCGGTGAGCATCGAGAACGGCGAGGGCCGGGAGCTGGCCCGCGGTCTCGTGCGCTACGACGTGACCGACGTGCGCAAGCTGCTCGGCGCGCGCTCCGATGAGATCGAGCAGCGGGTCGGCCACTTCGTCGGCGAAGAGATCGTCCACCGCGACGATCTTGTGGTCCTTTAGGCGGTTGCCCCCCTCGGATCCCGCGCCTAGTATCGGCCGCAACGAGGGCATGTTGGCGACTAAGAAGAAGGCATCCACAGGAGCCGCGACCAAGAAGGCCGCGCCGAAGACAAGCGCGGCGAAGGCCGCGGTCAAAGCTGCGGTCAAACCGCTGGCCAAGCCCGCTAAGTCGGAGCCCAAGCGCGCGAAAGCGGCACCTAAAGCCGAGAAGCCCGATCCCGAGCGCGATAAGGCGCGCAAGCTCGCGCTGGGCGTGGCCTCGGTCGGCCTCGAGCACAGCGCGCTCAATGTCGAGATCATCGACGTGCGCGGCAAAGTCGACTACGCGGACTACGTCGTGGTGATGAGCGGTCGCAGCGATCGCCAAGTGTCGGCGCTCGCTCGTCACATCGAAGCCGAGCTGGAAAAGAAGCTCGGCGAGCGCTGCTTAGGCGTCGAGGGCTTACCCACCGCCAGCTGGCTGCTGATGGATTTCGGCGACGTGGTCGTGCACATCTTCCATGAGGACACGCGCGGCTATTACGACCTCGAGACCCTCTGGCTCGACGCCGCTCGCGTTCCAACGCCCGCGCTTCGTCCGGAGTAGTGGAGCCGGCGTGCGCATCGCGATCATCGCGGTCGGCAAGGTGAAGCAGGCCGGCTTGCGCGCTGAGCTGGACGACTACGTCGGGCGGCTCAAGCGCTTCGCGACCACGACCGAGGTCGAGCTCAAGGACGCACCCGAGAAAGAGCTGATCCCGCGCTTCGAGAAGGCCATCCCGACCCGGACCAAGGTGATCGCGCTCGAGGTCGGCGGCCGGATGATGGACAGCCACGCGCTGGCCCGTTTCGTCGCCGACTTGGAGCGCGACCCCGGCTCCGCGGCCTTCCTAATAGGAGGAGCGTATGGTTTACCGCCGGAGGTCTCGAAGCGGGCGGACGTGCAGCTCTCGCTATCACCGATGACGCTGCCGCATCGCCTGGCCCGCCTATTCCTGGCTGAGCAGCTCTACCGGGCCTACACGATCCTGCGGAACGAGCCGTACTCCCACTGAGGTCTCGCTAGCGAGTGGGCATAGCTAAGTTTAGCTGTGCATGCACCTGTGCGAGGATGAAAGGTGGTCAGCTCCCGCATACCACCGCCGTGGCACACTTCCTGCTGGAAATGCCACGACGGCGGCGACTCCCCTGGAGGCATACCCCCCCCAATGCCTCGGAGTCGTCGCCGTCCTTTTCAAAGCAAAATCAATGACATAGGCCTTTTACCCCGACCTCTGAGGGGAACATAAATTGGTCATGTCTAGATTCCATTTGTGAAAAAATACTTTCGCGGATGAAAACGCGGCCAGGGCGGCTACGCAAAGCCGGCCAAACGCGGTGATCGACGTCACACGTTGCGCCGTTGGAATCGCGCTTTGCGGGTCTGAAACCGAAAGCGCCTCAGCTCGAATTGCATTCATTGAAATCATTGATCATTTTGGCACGAGCGTGTTGGCACGAACATCGCACTAGTCCGCGTCCGTGATGGCAAGCGGCTCCCCCCTGAAGACGTCCCCCCCTGTCTTCGAGCTGCTGCATCAGGCGGCCTGTGAGTCACCCCCCCGACTCCAGGCCGCCGGTTTCTTTTAAAGGGCTCGATAGGCCGCAATCAGCGGCCGAATGTGCCGATGTCGCCCCCAATGGCGATCGTCGGCGTTCGGGAGATCGTGCACGGCGTCTTGGCCTGCCTTTCACCTTTGCGATGCGCCGGCTGCGACGGGCTCATCGAGCGGCCCGCTGGTTTTTGCCCCGCCTGTGCGCCCCTGATCGAGCCGGCGCCGCGAGCGCTGCAACCACCCGCGCCCGACGCGGCCGCCCATCTCTACGCGGGCCCGCTGGCGGATGCGATCGCGCGGCTGAAGTACGCGGCGCGCACCGATCTGTGCCCGGCGCTCGGGCAGCTGCTCGCCGAGGCAGCTCTTTCGTACGCGGGGGGCGTGGATTGCGTGGTGCCGCTGCCGCTGCACCCGCGTCGGTTGTGCGAGCGCGGCTTCAATCAAAGCGCGCTGCTCGGCGCCCACGTGGCGCGCGCGCTCGGGACACCGTTACGGGTCGAGCTGCTGCGCCGGGTGCGCGACACCGCTGCCCAAGCCGGCCTGTCACGTGAGCTGCGCGCCAGCAACGTGCGCGGTGCGTTCGTGGCGCGACCCGACGCTTTCGTAGGAAGCAGGCCCCGCGTCCTGCTGATCGACGACGTGCGCACGACCGGCGCGACCCTCGCCGCTGCGGCCGACGCGCTGCGCGCTGCGGGCAGCCCCGAGGTCGTCACGCTTGCGCTGGCCTCGGCCGCGAGGTGAGATGCGCGCGTTCTCATGCGCTTCCAGACGTGGCTACGTAGCGCGGGCCTCGCGATCACCGGGCTGGGCGTCGCGATGTGCAGCTCTGGGCCGAGCAGCCCGTATTTCGGCGATGAGAAGTTCCTCGTGCTCGGCGTAAGCCCCGAGGATGAAGCCAACGCGCTCAGTAAGCAGCTCGCGACCGACGGCCGCAAGGAGTACCTGCGGCTGCGCGGGCCGACGTTCACCGCGCTCGGCTTCGAAGAGCCGGACGGTCAGCCCGGTTGGGTGCGAGCGATCACGCAGCGCGGCATCCAGCTCGCGCTCGATCCGGTGCGCTACGAGCTGCTCGCGCCCTCGACCGACGGCTTGTTCGACGCGGACGGTGACGGCTTCGATGACTTGATCGTGCTCAAGCGTAGCTACGATCGCGACGACCCGTGCCTGCTCGCCTACCGGATTCAAAACACCGGCTTCGTCGACTTGATCACCGACGCAGAGGACACCGTCGCGGCTGCGCGGGACGCGATCAGCGGCGTCCAGGCGTGCTCGGGGACACAGGAGCCGGACGGTGGCACCGCCACGCCTCAGTAGCTGCAATGCCCGTTGGCTGCTATCACCGCGCGTCCTATGAGTAAGGCCTCGGCCAAAGGCGAGCTCCAGGTTTGCTCGAACCCGAAGGCGCTCCAGAACTACGAGATCGAGGAGCGGCTCGAGGTCGGCATCGTGCTCACCGGCTCCGAGGTGAAGAGCCTGCGAGCCAAGAAGGGCAGCCTCGAGGCCGCGTACGCGAGCGTCGACCAAGGGCAGCTCACGCTTCATGGCATGCACATCGGGCCGTACGAGCAGGCCGGGCACTTCGGGCACGAGCTGAAGCGCAGTCGGCGCTTGCTGGCGCATCGCAAAGAGATCGAGCGCTGGATGGGACACCTCGCGCATAAGGGCTACACGGCCGTGGCGATGCGCGTGTACTTCAAGGACGGCCGCGCCAAGGTCGAGCTCGGCCTCGGCAAGGGCAAAAAACACGGCGACAACCGCGAGTCGATCAAGCGTGATCTCGACTTGCGTGAAGCGCGCGACGCGATGACGCGCGCCAAGCGGTGAGCCTCCAGGCAACGGAGAGGGCGATGGCTGAGATCGAAGTGATGTTGCCGAGCGGCGACAGGGCGAAAGCGGTGGCGTGGAAGGGCGACGTGCTCTCGCTGATCTGTCCGAGCGCGTTCGCGCCGGGTCAGCCGGTCGAGCTCAAGGCGCAGACCGCGGCCGGCGGGCCGATCGGGCTGATCGGCAAGAGCGGCGGCAGCAAGAAGCGCGCGGACGGCGCGTTCGACGTCAAGCTGCGGCTGCACAGCTTGCGTCGAGAGCAACGCGCCTGGCTCGACGAGACGTTTAAGGGTTAGACGCCGCCGACTTCGTCGCGGCTATCAGAGCGCCTTGAGGACCGCGCTCTTGACCTTCTCGTAGTTGTTCTCGATCTCGATCGGGCGGTTGGCGTGCTGGCTCTCGACGCCCGGGATCTTGTTCTCGTGGTAGCGGACCTTGAAGTCGGTGAACTTGAGGCCGCTCGCGGTCGAGATCACGACTGTGCGATCGTTCGGCTTGATCTCACCGCGCTTGACCAGCTTGGTCAGCGCGGCGAGCGCGACGCCCGTGTGCGGGCAGCAGAAGGTGCCGGTGCGATCCGCCGCTGCGGTCGCTTCCGCCAGCTCGCCTTCGCTCGCTTGCTCGACCACGCCGTTGTAGCGCTCGAGCGAGCGGATCGCGCGGCGGATCGAGATCGGGTTGCCGATCCGAATCGCGCTCGCTTCGGTCTGCAGCGCGGTCATCGGCTCGAACGTTTTGAAGCCGGTCTTGTACGCCGTGTAGAGCGGGTTGGCCGCTTGCGCCTGCGCGACGCAGATCCGCGGGCGGCGGGCGATCAAGCCGAGCTCGTACATGAGATCGAAGCCCGCGCCGAGCGCGGAGACGTTGCCCAGGTTACCGCCGGGGATGATCACCCAGTCGGGCACTTCCCAGTCGAACTGCTGCACGATCTCGATCGCGACCGTCTTCTGGCCTTCGAGGCGCAGCGAGTTCATCGAGTTCGCGAGGTAGATGCCGTCTTCCTGCGCGAGCTTCTGAACGATCGCCATGCAACCGTCGAAGTCGGTGTCCAGCGCGGCGACGAGCGCGCCGTTGGCGATCGGCTGCACGAGCTGTGCGGTCGTGACCTTGCCTTGCGGCAGCAGCACCGCAGCACGGATGCCGGCGGCGGCGCAGTACGCGGCGAGCGCGGCGGAGGTATCGCCGGTCGACGCGCAGACGATCGCGCGGATCGGCTTACCGTGCTTGATCATCTGCTTCACGACGCTGACCAGCACGGTCATGCCGAGGTCTTTGAACGACCCCGTGTGACTGTTGCCGCACATCTTGATCCAGAGGTCTTTGAGGCCGAGGGTCTGGCCGTAGCGCTCTGCCCAAAACAGGTTGGTCCCGCCCTCGTGCAGCGAGACGACGCAGTCGTCGTCCAGGCCGGGCATGACCCATTCCTTCTTGCCCCAGACGCCGCTGCCGTACGGCCAGCGCGAGGTGCCCGCGCGCTCCTCGAACAGACGAATCCAGCCCGACGCGCTGCGCTGCCTGAGGGCGTCGACGTCGTGGCGGACCTCGAGAAGCTCCCCGCACTTGGGGCAGTGGTAGATGACCTGCTCGACGTCGTAGCTGCCTTCGCAGCCTGCAACGCAGCGGAAGCTGCTTCGGTATTCCATGGCGGGCGGGAGTATAGGCGAGCGGCTAAGAGAGTCGAACCGCTAAGCGCAGTTCGGGGAACACGCGACGAAGCGAGCCTCGTGAAGGGGTGGGGCCCCCGACGGCTTTGCCGGCGGGGCGGGGGGTCAGGCCAACGAACGTAGTGAGTGGCCTGCCGTCGGTCGTGCCCGCGGTACGCGGGTGCGCCCGACGAACGGCGCACGTTCCCCCGGTGATTAAGCGGGTGGAAATCCGGAACGGATTTACGACCCGATGCACTCGTCCGTTCGGTCGCCGGTGATCTCGCCGCGGAGGGAGTCGTTATGGGCGAGCCAGGCGGCGATCACGCGCTCCGGCGCATGGTGATCGGCCAGGGTCCGCCGCAGGATCTCGCGGCGGCGATTGAATTGGCCGCCCATGATCCGGTGCGGGCCGTGCGCTTGGGCTAGAGGCTTACCGCGGTACTTCACCGGGCCGCCCAGGTGCTCGGCGGCGTGCTGGTACTCGAGCTCGGCGATGCGGCGCTGGTCGGAGCTCCGGAAGAAGAACCCGATCATCATGTCGCCGAAGATGCGGCCGACGAAGTCATCGATGATCGCCCGCAGCGCGGGCTCACCGCCCAGCTCGTCGAACAGCGTCTTGTCTTCGGCCACGGCTGAAACCTAGAGCTAGACCACGACTTGTGCCACGTCGCTGCCGATGCGGTCGCTGACCTCGGCCAGGATCGCGGGGTATTGCATGGCCAGCGAGTGGAACGCACCGCTCGGCAGGCGCAGCACCAGCATGTTCATCCGGGTACGCACCGAGATGTTCGATGGGCTGTGCGTGAGCATGCAGGCGTGACCGAACATGGTGCCGGCGCCGTATTGCGTGATCGGCTGGCCGCGCTGGCCGACGTCGATCTCGCCGGTGAGGCTGATGTACAGCGCGTCCATCAGCTTGCCTTGCTCGGCGAGGATCGCGTTCGCGGGCGCGCGGCGCACCTCGAACATGCGCACGATCTCCTGGCGACCGCGCGTGTCGAACTCTTGGAACAGCGGTGACGATTGCAGCAGGTTGCCGATCAAGCGGCGGGTCAGCAGCTCGAGGAACACCTCGGCGAGCGGCGGGTGCGCCGCGAGCAGCTGGTTGAGCAGCGGCCGCGAGATCTTGAGCGCGACCAGGTAGCCCTTCACGACCACGTCGTGGTGGCGTTTTTCGCCGAGCAGCGCGGACTCGCCGAATACATCGCCTTCGGCGAGCGTGACGCGCATCTGCTGGCCGGGGATGCCGACCTGAACTGCACCTTCGACGATGCCGTACACCGCATCGGCGGTGTCACCCTTGCGCATCACCACCGCGCCGTCCTGCAGCTCGATGACGTCGGCGCCCTGCACCAGGATCGCGAGCGCTGCCTTGGGCACCTCGGCGAACAGCGGGAACAGCGGCAGCTTCGAGAGGTGCTTCGGGCTCGGCGGCGCCGGCGGCATCGACGACATCACGAGCGGCGAAGGCGAGGGCCGCTGCTCGAGTTCGAGGTCGGTCAGGTCGATGTCGATGCTGCCCGCGCGACGGCGGCGGGCGGGCGGCGCGTTGGAGAAGCGCGTCTCGTTCGGCCGCACGTCGGGCGCGATGGTCAGCTCGTCGACGTCGCTCACGCTCTCGGAGAGCGTGGGCAAGCGTGGCGGGGGCGGCATGCGCAGCGACTCGAGCGCGGCGTCGGTGGCCTGCATCGGCGGCAGCGAGACCTCGTCGAGGATCAGCGCGCGGCTCTGCCTGGCGGGCGGAAGGACTGCGCGCTTGGGTGCAGATGGCGGCGGCGGAAGCGGGGGCGGAAGCGGGGGCGGCGCTGGGCCGTCGTCGTCGAGCACCATCGGGTG
>Ga0193752_1003351_pt1 | contig 11111 bp, 9 predicted proteins | sample H1c1metaG_FD_144924 | JGI IMG/M metagenome (GOLD analysis project Ga0193752, IMG submission 144924) | Soil microbial communities from a riparian zone of the East river system, Colorado, United States - H1c1 | ecosystem: Environmental > Terrestrial > Soil > Riparian zone | place: USA: East River... | reverse complement strand
CAATGGTGCGTTCATTATCTTTTTTCCGGGCAAAGTAATTTGCCAGCATGATCACAGCAGTTGTTCCGGCGGCATCATCATTAGCACCATTATAAATTGAATCGCCGTTAGCATCAGGTTGGGTGATTCCCAAATGGTCATAGTGCCCGGAAAAAATAACAATCTCATCTTTTCTAGATTTCCCCGGTATTATACCTACAACATTTTTCAGTGCAGCCTGCACCGCTTTTTTCGAAAGTGTTAATGAAAACGAAGAAGGTTCCGTCGTACCATATAACATGATGATATTGCTTTTCATCGACGCATTGAACCTTCTGCCTTGTTTTAGTGCATTGAAGATTTCGCGGTGTGCCGTATCAACAAGTAAAAGATAGTTTTTCGAAGCTCCCATAAGTCTCCGAAGCGTGACCTGCAAAGTATCTGTTGATTTAATAATCAACTTTTCAATTGCCGAATCATTAGTCAGCGTATAGGTATCACTGGCTGAAATAAAAGCAACATCAGCACCGGGATTAACTGTTTTACCATCGATTGTTCCTGTTATGAGTGACTGAATCTGTGGGACCATGAACTCCTGCAAATACGATGATCCCTTAACCGGTTGAATTCCTGCTTTGCGAAATTCTTCGGCAATAAAAACAGCGGCTCTGTCTATGCCGGGAGTAAATGTTCTTCGTCCTTCCATATTATCCGCGGAAAGGGTCTTTTCGATACGTTCAACTTCTTTTGCATTGATGACCTGATCAATCTTTTGAGCCAATACAATTGTGCTTGCAAATGACATTATAAATGCAATGAGGGAAATCCTTAACATAAACAGTGGGGTTTTGAAACAGTAAAAATTGGCAAGCAGCCAATCTGCAATGCGGTAAACAATACAATTAAAAAAATACGGGTCTGGCTATTATTAAACTCATCTATTATAAACTCATCCTTTATAAACTCATCCTTTATAAGCGCATCTGTTACAAACTCATCATCTCCTTAAACTTCACCGTTTGACGGCGGCTTACTTCAATTTTTTCCCCACCTTTTAATTCGAGCAACAAGCCTCCATTAAAATATGGTTCTATTTTTTCGATTAACCGGAGATTAATTATGTGTTTACGATTTGCGCGGAAAAATGTTTTTTCATCAAGTCTTTCTTCCAAAGAATTAAGTGACTTAAGTATGAGTGGTTTGTTTGGGCCAAAATACACCTTGGCATAATTGCCAACACTTTCGAATAACCTGATCTCAGATAATCTTACAAACCAACATCTTTCACCATCTTTTACAAATACCTGGTCGTTTTCACTCAGAATAGAACGATTCACGTTTGGATTCATCGCCAGCGATCCGTTCTCTTTTTCATCCTGCATGTGAAGTTTCTGAATTGCATCGGCTAATCTCTTGGGTTCAACGGGCTTCAACAAATAATCCAGTGCATTTACTTCAAATGCTTTGAGCGCATATTCATCATAGGCCGTTGTGAATATCACATTAGGAATTCTGTCGAGTTCTGCCAGCATATCAAATCCTGTTTTTCCAGGCATTTGGATATCGAGAAAAATCAGCTCGGGATTCATATTTTCTATTCGTTCTATGCCTTCTCCGGCATTAGCTGCTTCGGCTACCACTTCTATTTCAGGAAAATCTAAGAGTAATTTGCGCAATTCATTTCTTGCGAGTCTTTCATCATCAATTATTATAGCTCTGATCATACCTGTAACTGTTTTTTGCAACGGGAATCAATACGCGAACTTCCACCAGTTCCGTATTTACCTGGCGGATGTCAAAATTAGCTTTTTCGCCAAACAAAAGATGCAGACGATTTTTTGTACTTGACAATCCGAATCCGTCCCCGGCCCGGCCGTAGTTGTTTAGGTGCCCGGTATTTTGAATGATCAGTTCGTGAAAATCTTCCTTAAAATCAGAAATTACCCGTACGATCCCGCCATTGATTTGTTTCCCGATACCATGTTTGATAGCATTTTCAACAAGTGTCTGAAGCATCATCGGGGGTATCGGTTGATCCAGGGTATCTTCATCGATATCGTATTCCACCTGTAGCCTGTCTTCGAACCGGATGTGTTCAAGAGCCAGATAGTCTTTTACAATATTCAATTCCTTTTCAAAGGGTACAGTTTCCAGTTTCTCGGCCTGCATGCTGCTGCGCAGGATATTGCTGAGTTCTGTGATCGCGTTCCTTGCCCTGCCGGGATTTTCGTCAATAAGCGCCCGGATGCTGTTTAATGCGTTAAATATAAAGTGTGGGTTGATATGCGACTTAATTGTCTTTAACTCAAGTTCTTTTACTACCGCTTCCAGTTTTAGCGTATCGAGCTGTTGCCTTCGGTTGGTTTCTATATAATGGTAAAAATAATAGATAAGGACCCAGGGGATTACAAGAAAACCACTGCTGACGATATTGGCAATAAACCTGGTTGTAAGATCGAGCTCGGTTTCGGCAGACAACTGGAAAATTTCCATCCCTGATAAAACGAGCAGGCTATTGATGACGCAAGTCACAATGATCGCTATGACCAATCTTGAAAAAATCTGTTCGTTTGGCAGCAACATCCACTTCTTCCGCTTGATGTATTCACGCAGTAAATGTGTACTGAGGATTCCCCCTCCAACTATTACCAGGATTTTTTCGATCCGTTCAGGCGTAATTTCTTCCTTGAAAATAAAAATGTAGAGAAGCGTAGATAAACCGGACAAACCGGCCCAGCCAAAGATCTGACATAGCCAGTAATTAGATATTTTCTTCAAAATGCTCATAGATATGCTACAAAACTAGGGTTTAGGGTGAGAGCTCAGCCGGTAAATGTTATATATGGCATTATGTAACAACCGGATTTCAGGGCTTTCTGCTAATGGCTTTTATTAAAATAAACTATTTTCCTAAAAATCAACGTTATAGTCCGAACCACAACCTTTTTCGGTTGTAATCCTAAGATATGGCTTTTGTGTCAAAAGGCAGAAAAAGTGTATTTTTACCTTCTAAATTCAATGAATGAACATCAATCCCGGTCCCCTGCTTCAAACGGTTAATTCACCGGCGGATCTTAGGAAACTTAGCAAACAAGAGTTATTACAACTCTGCGATGAATTGCGACAGTATATTATTGATGTTGTAAGTGTACACGGAGGCCATTTCGGTGCAAGTTTAGGAGTGGTGGAGCTTACGGTCGCGCTTCATTATATTCTCGATACGCCATATGACCAGCTGGTATGGGATGTGGGCCACCAGGCTTATGGACACAAAATTCTCACCGGCAGAAGGGATAATTTCTACACAAACAGAAAGTATAATGGGCTAAGCGGATTCCCCAAAAGGTCCGAAAGTGAATTTGACACTTTCGGAGTAGGGCATTCATCAACTTCAATCAGCGCGGCGCTGGGAATGGCACTTGCGGCTAAATACAAGGGCGAGAACCGGAAAGCCGTGGCTGTAATCGGTGACGGTGCGCTGACAGCAGGACTCGCTTTTGAAGGAATGAACCACGCGGGTGTTGCTGACACAGATCTATTGATAATCTTAAATGATAACTGTATGAGCATCGACCAGAATGTTGGTGCTCTGAAGGAATATCTTACTGATATCACTACTTCTCCCACTTATAACAGGTTGAAGGATGATATCTGGAAAGCACTCGGTAAGCTGCCCCTTGGCGGAAATTTTAGCCGGGGAATGGCAAGTAAGCTGGAACATACGATCAAGGGATTCATCAATAAGAGCAGTAATTTATTTGAGTCACTCAAGATTAGGTATTTTGGTCCGATCGACGGACATAATATCACTAACCTGGTAGACACTTTAAAGGATCTCAAAGATATTCCCGGACCAAAGTTGCTTCATGTCGTTACTGTCAAAGGCAAAGGATATGCTCTTGCGGAAAAAGAACAAACACTTTGGCATGCACCGGGATTGTTTGACAAAATTACGGGAGAGATCTTCAAAAAGAAGTTCGATATACCGCAACCTCCTAAATATCAGGATGTTTTCGGACATACGATCATTGAGCTTGCGGAAAAAAACGACCGGATTTTTGGCATTACTCCGGCTATGCCTTCAGGCTCTTCTCTGAAATTTATGATGGATAAAATGCCTGACCGGGCTTTTGATGTCGGTATTTGTGAACAGCATGCGGTTACGGTCAGTGCCGGGATGGCAACTCAGGGTTTGCGTGTCTTTTGTAATATTTATTCATCTTTTATGCAACGGGCTTTTGACCAGGTGGTACATGATGTTGCTATTCAACAACTTCCGGTAATTTTCTGCCTCGACAGGGCTGGTCTGGTCGGAGAGGATGGTCCAACACATCATGGAGCCTACGATATCGCTTACATGCGTTGCATTCCGAATATGGTTGTGAGCGCCCCGATGAACGAGAGCGAACTACGGAACCTGATGTATACGGCGCAGCTTGATTCAAATGATCATCCATTTGTGATCCGGTATCCCCGGGGCGAAGGTGTAATGCCCGAGTGGAGAACGCCTTTTGAAGAGATACGTATTGGTAAGGGCCGGAAGTTGAAAGATGGCTCAGACCTGGCCGTACTTTCATTGGGTCATCCGGGCAATTTCGTTACAAATGCTATCAGGGAAGTCAGGACAGACGGGCTTAATGCAGCACATTACGATATGCGCTTTGTCAAACCACTGGATGAGGAAATGCTACACGAGATTTTTGCGAAATTCGACAAAGTGATTACTGTAGAAGACGGTACCGTAATTGGTGGATTCGGATCCGCGGTCCTTGAATTTATGGCCCTGCATAATTATAAAGCAGATATCAAGATTTTGGGTATTCCAGACAAGCTGGTTGAACATGGTACTCCAAAACAATTATATACCGAGTGTGGCTATGATGCAGCCGGAATAGCTGAAACCATAAGGGAAATGATGAATGTGAAAGTTAGGATTGCCTAAACTCCCCTCCTGCGAAGGAGGGGAAGGCGCCGAAGACGACAGGGGTGGTTGTTCTTTGGTAGCCGTATACTAATAACCTGCGAGGACCAAAAAACAACCACCCTCCTTCGCTAAAGCTACGAAGGCCAAAGCCCGCTCGCTACGCTCGCCGCCCTCCTTCGCAGGAGGGCAATCATCACTATCATTCTAATACCACCTCCTCCTCCCTATTCTCATTATACTCCAGAATGAAATTATTTCTACCCTCGCCAGTCATGATAGTCATGTATTTCTGCTGAACCAGCTCAAGCATCGAAAGGAAAAGAAATATAGCATGAATCCTGTCCTGACAAGGTTCAAAGATCTTTTCAAATGACATCACTTTCTCGCGCTTAACGGTCTCGATCATGTGCTCCCGGCTACCTTCCATGGTGTAGTTGTAATTCACTACAGTATGCACCGGCTTATTCTTCTGTATTTCCAGCCTTTTGATAACCTTTTCAAAAGTTTTCATCAACTTAAAAAGCGTGATTGCCTGAATCTCTGTTCCTTCGCCACTTTCTTCACCTATAAGTGATAATTCCGACTGGCTGTTTCCGCGTTTCACCATAAGCATACGAATCGCCTCCATTTCAGCCATCTTAGCGGCGGCCTCTTTGAAACGTTTGTATTCCATGATCTTATCGATCAGCTCCTGCCTTGGATCAATCTCATTTCCTTGCGGATCCACTTCCTTCCGCGGCAAAAGAAGTTTTGCCTTTATACGCATCAGGGTCGATACGAAAAGAATAAATTCACTTGAAAGTTCAATATTCAACTTTTCCTTGGTATGGATAAACCCAAGGAAATCATTGATGATTTTTGTAATCGGAATATTGTAAATATCAAGTTCATCCCGCTCAATAAAAAACAACAAAAGATCGAATGGTCCTTCAAACTGTGGTAAAACGATCTGGTAGGTCGGCTGATTCAATACAGAGATATTTAAAACGTTAAGGACAAACCTACATTAATTATTACCAGGATTAAAAACACATAACTCACAATTCGGCCAGTCGATTGTGGAATAAATTATATTCCGGTCAAAAAGTAAGTGAAAATCCGACTGCGAGCAATGATCTTAACTGAGCTGCAGCAGAACTTTTCTTATCTCCGAACTGCCGGACATCATCGTCATAAATAAGATCAAAATTATAGGTCACATTCAGAAATTTATTCACTTTCATCACTATAAGGTTCGTCCAGAAAACATCTACGTTCTGCGGTTTGGATTTATTTTTTTCTATATCCAGTTGTCCGGGACCTGTTGCGGTGAATCTTTCTGTAGAGAGATAATTTGCATAAAGATCCATCCTGCTTTTGTAGGTGATATTTTTGAAGATCTCTTTTGCAAATGTGATTGACGCAAATCCACCAACCTCTGCCCGTACTTTTCTTCCCGGATCAACACCATATCCGGCTGCCAACGGAAGTTCAAAGCCACCGCCATCAGCAGCAGGGATTACACCATCCGGAAAAAAATAACTCCCCGGCTGATTGGTAACAATAACAAACCTGGAAGATATTGGCGAAAAGAAAATATTAAAAAATGGTACCGGATGATAATCTATACCCGGTGCAATGATCAGGTATCCCGGAGCCATGAAATTCGAAGTTGACTTCTGATAGCCTTTTCCCAGGTAATCGTAATCGTAACCCTGAGCAAACTGGGTTCTGAAATTTACGACGCCTGCAAGGCTGAAGTTTTTGCTTAGTTCATAACCAGCTTTGCTATACAGATCTATTTTATCGTCTGTTTTACGAAGTCCGGTCGAAGTTGTATTTACCATGGCATATCCCATGTCGAGTGTATTATCCCATTTGAATTTTCCGGATCTGTAGTTTGCGTAAAGGCTCAGATAACCAGCTATAGATAAGGAAAATTTTTCCGCACCAGCTGCCCAGTTTTTACTGGAACCCTGACCTGCGTTTAAAGTAAATACACCACCTTTTCTCCAGCCTTTTACGTGTGAAGTATCATTACTGAAAGCTTTTTTATCAGATGTCTCCTGCAACCCTTTTATGGTTTTGTCCTGTCCAATGGTTACGGATGCTGATCCACAAATCAGCATAAAAAAAATGAGCTGTTTCATAATTATTAGGTTATTGATTAACGGGTAAACACATAATTAAAGATTAATAATAAACACCTACGGAAAGATTAATGGTAAATACTTAAAATATATTTTGGTAAACACGGATGTACAGGAAACACAAAAGCTTCCAGTCTGGCATGCAAAAGCGAAGCCAGTTATCAATGAAAATTAAGATTCATTATGGCTTTTTAAGCTCATCGCGGATCTCCATCAGCAGCTTATCAGTTGAAGATAGCTCTGGCGCAGGTGGTGGCGGCTCTTGTGCCTGCATCTTGTTGATCCCTTTAATTATAAGGAATAATACAAACGCAACAATGATAAAGTAAATGAGAGCAGATATAAAATTGCCATATTTAACCGTTCCGAATATGGTAAGCTTGTCAAGCTCAGTAAGGTTCGCAGCCTCCAGCAAAGGCTTCAGCACCAGTGGCGTGATTACATCATCAATTAACGAAGTGACTATTTTGCCGAATGAAGCTCCAATAATGACACCTATAGCCAGATCAACTACGTTGCCTTTAAAGGCAAACTTTTTAAATTCTGTGACGAATCCCATACTAGTTTATTTTATTGGTTAACGATCAATGCTTAAGTAATTTAAAATAATTATGGCAGATTTCAAGCGTGTGATTCTTCGAAGATATGTAACCGTTAGTTGTCAGTCTGCCTTTTTAATAGAAGGATATTGCATTTTTAAAGATTGCATCGATTCCAGCAGGGTACTGGCAATAAGATATTCTTTGTACCAATTCTGATCTACGGGAACTATGGTCCATGGTATTACATTGCAATGTTCGAAACAGTCTTCGTACATCTTTATATATTCTTTCCGCAGTTTTGCTTCTTCAAAATCGCGTTCATTAAATTTCCATTGTTTTGTTGGATCGCTGATCCTTTCATCCAGGCGGCTTCTTTGTTCTTCTTCTGATACATGCAGATAAAACTTAAGGATAGTTGTGTTATTATGTTCAGTCAGAAATTGTTCAAAATCGTTTATCGCCTTCATTCTTTTTTTAGCGGTTTCATCATCACACCACTTGTGAACACGGGTCACGAGAATATCTTCATACTGTGAACGATTAAAGATCTGGATCATTCCTTTTTGTGGTGTGGCAGCATGTATGCGCCATAAAAAATCATGCTTCATTTCCTCTTCGGTAGGCACTTTGAATGATCGGACCACTACGCCCTGGGGATTAAAAGATCCAAAGACATTTCGGATAACGCCATCCTTCCCGCTTGCATCCATGCCCTGTAAGATAACCAGGATTGCATGTTTTGATTCTGCATAAAGTAGATTTTGCAGTTCATTCAAAGACTTCAGAATAGCTGTTGTTTTTTCTTTTGTCTTATCCTTTTCAAGATCTTTTGGTGCGCGGGTGCTTATTTTATCCAGTTTGATTTTATCCATTGAGGAGTGTTTGGATGCCCTCCTGCGAAGGAGGGCGGTGAGCGTAGCGAACGGGCTTTGGCCACCGTAGCTTTAGCGGAGGTGGCTGGTTGTTTTTTGGTCTTCGACACCTTCCCCTCCTTCGCAGAGCCTGCCCCGGCTTGACGGGGAGGGGAGCTTTCAGACCGTCATAATCTCTTTTTCCTTGTTGGCAAAATGTTTATCTACCAGGCCGATATATCTGTCTGTAAGATCTTGGATTTCTTTTTCAGCATCCTTGCAGATGTCTTCACTAAGACCGTTTTTTTGTAATTTTCTTACCTGTTCCATTGACTCACGGCGAATATTCCTAATCGCAACCTTTGAGTTTTCACCTTCCGCATTTGCTTTTTTTACAAGTTCCTTTCTTCTCTCTTCTGTAAGAGGAGGTAAAAACAGCCTTATAATTACTCCATCATTCTGAGGAGTAATACCAATATTAGCAGCGATAATGGCACGCTCAATAGGTTGAAGCATATTTTTTTCCCAGGGCTGAATCGTAAGTGTTCTTACATCGGCAACGGAAACATTGCCCACCTGGCTAACTGGTGTTGGTGATCCGTAATAATCCACAACGATACCTTCAACCAGGTTTGGATTTGCTTTCCCGGCCCGCACTTTTATCAATTCGGCTTCGAGGTGATTGATAGCTTTTTCCATTGATTCATGCGTATCCTCTGTTATCATACTAAGCTCTTCTGACATAATAGTTCGTTTAATTGGACACAAACCTAAAAAAAAATCAACATCAAAATCCATCACCGCAAGAAAGACGGTAGTAAATCTTATTAGAAAATATCAGCGGCCATCTTTACGCCGCTAATTCTTGTGCTCGAGAATGGTATCCTTTGTAAGAGGAACAATTTTTGTGTTCGCTTGCTCCGGAAGTGACTCCTGCATTGATTTGGCAACAAATAGTCTTGGCCGGTGCCTCGTATAATATAATGCTCCAATACCCGCAAAGAACAAAATGACCGTATAAAAAATTAACCAGGTACAACCCCAGTTACGGCAGAAATAAGTGGCAATAATGAAGGCCAGGTTGAGAGACACAAGCGTAAGGGTAATGACCCGGTGAGAAAGCCCTTTATCGAGTAACAAATGATGAACGTGATTCCGGTCCGGACTAAAAGGTGAACGCCGGTTAACAATGCGGATGGCAAATACCCTGAGAGTATCAAGCAACGGCACCATGAGAATAGAAAATCCAATAGCGGGAGCTGCTTCAATCGGAAAACTTGTTTCACCTATATCTGCAACATTGATAAACTTCACAACCAGGATCGCATTAATAAGCCCGATCAGCATCGACCCCGTATCACCCATGAATATCTTTGCAGGTTGAAAATTGAAAATCAGGAAAGCCGAAACGCTGCCTGCAGTAGCAAATGCTAATATTGAGTAAGAATACAGATCGATTTTAAGAAAATAGAATCCAAAGATCGTTGAAGCCATAAGGCCCAGACTTCCTGCAAGGCCATCAATACCGTCTATCAGATTAAAACTATTAATAATAACTATAATAGTAAAATAGGTTAGTAACAGGCTGAACATATCCGGTAGTTCATAGATTCCAAGAAACCCGTGCATACTCTTGATCTGAACACCGCCCTTATATATGATCAGAAATGTTGCCAGTACCTGGCCAATGAATTTCTTAATCGGAGAAATAATAAGAATGTCGTCTTTTACACCAAGGAAAAAGATCACAAATGCAGCCGCAAAAAAGTATTGAAACTCACCTGCCACCTGGAACCTTAAGGTTATCAGGCAGGCAAGAACAAACCCTGCAAAAATACCAAGGCCGCCAAGCGACGGTATGGGTGCCTGATGAATTTTCCTTTCGTCCGGAATATCAAACAACTTCTTCCTCTCAGAAACAGTTATGATAGCCGGGATGGAAAGAAATGTTATTGAGAAAGAAATAGCTATAGATAATAAAACATCAAACATTAGCTGCTTTTTATGGTAAAATTCACACCTCTGTTCTAAGTTTGGCCCATAGCCCCGACTTCACCGGGCTGCAAATTAATATTTGTTTCCGGAATATCCTCTTTTCAGCTGCTGCTTTCTTATTCATATATGTGTTTATCATAATATATTTCAAAAACTTTTTCGCGATGAGTTGGTACACAGAGAATTCATGTAGTTTTGCGACCTATAATTAAAATGTTATGCCTGAATTAAGTGATATTGCTACTCAGATTCGCAGAGATATAGTCAGAATGGTTCATGGTGCTGCCAGCGGTCACCCCGGTGGGTCCCTGGGCTGTACTGATTTTTTTACGGCTTTGTATTTCAAAATAATGGATCATGATCCCAAATTTAACATGGATGGGATCAATGAGGACGTGTTTTTTCTTTCAAACGGACATATTTCCCCCGTTTTTTACAGCACGCTTGCCCGTTCAGGATATTTTGACATAAAAGAACTGGCCACTTTCAGAAAACTGAACTCACGCTTACAGGGCCATCCGGCAACACATGAGCATCTACCGGGCATCAGGGTTGCCAGCGGATCTCTCGGCCAGGGAATGAGTGTTGCCATTGGCGCAGCGCTTGCGAAAAAACTAAACGGAGATAAACATCTCGTGTTTTCATTACATGGAGATGGCGAACTGAATGAGGGCCAAAACTGGGAAGCCAT
>Ga0193752_1003349_pt1 | contig 11114 bp, 15 predicted proteins | sample H1c1metaG_FD_144924 | JGI IMG/M metagenome (GOLD analysis project Ga0193752, IMG submission 144924) | Soil microbial communities from a riparian zone of the East river system, Colorado, United States - H1c1 | ecosystem: Environmental > Terrestrial > Soil > Riparian zone | place: USA: East River... | reverse complement strand
AATAATTAAAACCCTGTACTTTTATTCTTCATCATGCGTCCTTACAAAGAAATTTGTGCATGTTTCCTGCCTAAATATTGTGCACGCTTAATTGCCGAAAACTGTGCATTGTTAATTGCCGACTACACGATGTCAATATTTTATATTGTCGGCCAATCTCTATGGAAAAGAATACTATTTACACTTACATCAGCCATGTACAAATGAGGTCAGTGACGCATATATCAAAAATCGGAAACGGCGATCTTGCATTATGAAAATTAGGCATGGTGTATATTGAGGCTGCGCCAAACATCGTATTGGCAAAACCGTCCGCCAGTCCATGTGAAATCGATTTTCGTGCCGGCCGGCGTCGTCAATACCCAACACATTGGTGGCAATTTTATAACCGACTGTTATTAACAAGAGAATACACAAAAAATAAACTACTAGACGACCTATAAAATCTAACAAATTACCACAATGCAAATAAAAGCAATTGACAAACTTGCCTGGATTGAAATAAAAGACAATTCAATTCTTTCAACTAAGACCTATGGTAGGGATACGTATTACATTCCAGGTGGGAAAAGAGAAAATGGCGAGACAGACGAACAGGCTTTGTACCGTGAAATAAAGGAAGAACTAAGCATCGACATAAAGAATGAGACGATAAAATTTGTTGGAATATTTCAAGCACAAGCACACGGACACCCAACAGGAACAATTGTAAAAATGACCTGTTATATGGCTGACTTTACAGGACAATTGAGAGTGAGCTCCGAAATTGAAGAAATCAAATGGCTTAATTATTCAGACAAGGATAAAATTTCAGAGGTGGACAAACTAATTTTTGACTATTTAAAAGAAAAGGAATTGTTGGATTAAGATTGGCTACTTGCTGACCGAGGAAAAAAAACTGCAGCCGACAGGGCTGATCCGGAAGATTTCATCCGGGCTCTGTCAATGCAACAAAATGAAAAGAGTGCACAGTTATTTGACACATTACTTAACCACTTGCCTTTACAGACACGCATGCCAGATAAGAAAGGTATAATAAATGAAGTGATAATTGAAATTTGGGAGCATCCCTGTCCAGCCTATGCCAGACTTAGGGAAAAAATTAAAACCCAGCCGAAAGAAATTTTAAAACGGCGTATTAATTTTCCTATGGACGAATATCACGAACCAACCGACCCAACAAAGGTGAAAATCCGGTATGACATCGATAGTTTAGTTAGGTATTTGAAACAAGCTGATAATTGCTTTACCATCGCAGGGTAACATGTTGTCCGAAAGATTATTGATCTTTTTCACAAAGAATTGAATTCTACTTGGAATGAGTCCAAATTTCATTGTAAGTAACTGGCTTAAATTCACTGGCTAATTCCGCAGCCTTTTGCATGTGCTTTCGGGCTTCTTCATTTTTTTGTATCTGTGCAAAATCCTCCAAAGATTTCCATTGAGCATAATTGGTTATTGTTTTTTGATCGTCACTTATATGAAGGTTTGCAGAAATATAACCAGGCAGTTTGCTCATTACGTTTTCAGTCGCTTCCTTTAGAAGTTCAAACAGCGATTGGCATTTTTCGGGATCCACTGTAAATACATTAATAAGTGTACATATTTTTTTGCTTCCGTCAATGTATGTCATACAATATTATTTAGTGTTAATAAATCCGTTATTCAGTTTCTGTAAAAAAGCATGCCAAAGTATTCTACAAAAGGTTTATAATGATTAAGAAATATTCAGTTTTAACAGGAGTAGTCATTTCTTTTCTTTTAATGATAGTGGCAACTTCAATTTATCCAGGAGGTTCAATGTTTGACATGAATTCTGTTGGTTTTGACTGGACAAAGAATTTTATAAGCAATTTGTTTGCGACAAAAGCATTAAATGGTGCTGAAAACCCTTCGAGAATCTGGGCTTGTTTAGGAATGATTATCCTTCCATCTTGTTATGCAATATTTTTCATTAATATGTCGAAGAAAATTCCTGATAAAAATGCTGCATTTATTCTCAAATATGGAGGATCGGTTAATATTCTGTTCATGTTTTTAATCATAACACCCTTACATGACTTAATGCTAAACATATCGATCACTTTGTTTTGGACATGCATATTTATCGTCACGGTTTTTGTTTTAAAGACAAGGCTTCATTTAGCCAAATTCTTTTGTGTAGTCTGCCTTTTGAATTTTTACTATAGTATTTACTTATGGGCCACAAACGATTGGAGTATGTTGCCAATAATGCAGAAGATAAATTTTATCAATTCAGCATTATTGATTTTAGGACTTGAATATTTCACTAAGCTTGAAGATTTTGCTCATATTAAACCACGAAGACGTAAAGTGTATGCAAGCAACCGCTAACATCAGCTTGACGCAATACCACAGTTAGGGCCATTAGAATGGATTTGGAGAAATGTAAGTTCTGGCAAAACTTTACACAGATTGTGTATTATTCCTCAACAATTGGGCTGGCTTATCCTCACAAAATCTGGACTTATTGTTGCTGTCGTTGTCAAAACAAAGGAAATGGCAAACCCTTATAAAATTCATATTGAACAAACCATCCTTGATGATTTATCCAGAAGGCTTTCATTGACCCGTTGGCCGGATGAACTTAAAATTTCAGGTTGGGAATTAGGAACAGATAAAAAATGGTTACAAGAATTATGTTCGTATTGGCAAACTGGTTTTGATTGGCGTAAGCAGGAAGAACTGCTTAATGCCTTCAGTCACTTCAATGCAACAGTTAGCGGAACCGGCATACATTTCATTCAGCAAAAATCCATCCCCTTATTTTTCAATAAGATAAATCATAAACGTTAGTTTTAGGTTTTAAGACAAGACAAAGTCGGGGAGGCCGATCAATTCCCCGAATTAAACATCAGGCTTTGCCCGCATTCGCCATAATACCTGATCAGCGGTTGCTATAGCGGCACTCCACTTTAATACATAGGACTATCAATGGTTTTCGTATTCAGCCACTAATATTGTCGCATTTACACTGCGGGAGCATGGTCCTGGTTAGCGAAATTTGTATCATAACAAAAGCGATTTTAAAGACTCTTTTAAAAATACATTATAACCGGAGGTGAAATACTATGAGAAAAATAATTGTTTTATCAATGATCACACTGGATGGAGTGATGCAGGCTCCCGGTGGGCCTAAGGAAGATACATCAGGCGGTTTCAAATATGGCGGTTGGGTGGAACCGTATTCTGACGAAGCTTATGGCAAGGTGGTGCAAAAAGAGCTGGAACCGGCAGATTATCTTTTGGGCAGAAAAACATTTGAGATTTGGGCCGACTACTGGCCTGAACATGGAGACTTTTGGCCCGGTATTAATGAAGGCACAAAATACGTGTTTTCCAAAAGCAGGAAAAAGTCGGACCCGATGATTACCGGGTGGAAAAACTCGGTATTAATAAAAAACCTGGCAGATATAAAAAAGCTTAAAAATTCAAAAGGTTCTGACATCCAGGTTTGGGGTAGTAGTGAACTCGTTCAGCTGTTACTTAAGAATGACCTTGTGGATGAACTAAGGGTTAAAATTCACCCCTTAACTTTAGGTAAGGGAAAAAAGCTTTTTGGCAATGGACCGATTCCGGCAGCATTCACATTAACAGAGAGTATTGTTACACCCAGCGGAGTAATAATTGCCGGTTACAAGCGAGCGGGTAAAGTTAAGACAGGTACAGTTGGAGCTTAAGAAGAAATAAGAGAGGAAATAAGGGAAGAAATAATTGTTCATGAGATGGAGTTAGAGGCCGAACTGCTATTGTACTACTGATATTTGATTTGAATATTGACAATTGATTTAAACAATATAAGAATGAGAAAACTTATTGCAGCAATCAATATGACGCTTGATGGTTTTTGTGACCATACCGCAATGATTGCAGATGACGAAGTACACGAGCATTACAATAATTTATTAAGGAATGCTGGCACTCTTATTTATGGAAGGACAACATATCAGCTTATGGAAAGCTATTGGCCAACTATTGTAAAAAATCCTACCGGTAACAAACCAACGGATGATTTTGCTGTATTGATAGATAATATTTCAAAGATTGTATTTTCACGAACATTGAAAGATGTTGTTTGGAAAAATTCCGAATTGAGAAATGAAGTCAGTAAAGAGGAGATTCTGGAACTTAAACAATCCCGAACGAACGGGAGTAAAGACATCTTTGTGGGTAGCCCGAGTTTAATTGTAACCATGATGAATCTTGGTCTGATTGATGAATATCAACTCAATGTTCAGCCCACTATACTAGGAAGTGGTTTACCATTATTTAAAGACATAAGCGATAGAATTAATCTTAAACTATTAGATACAAAAACATTTGGTTGCGGGTCTGTGATTTTTTACTATGAGCCGGCAAAAAAATGAGTGCAAAACATGAAGGCGTCATAACTAAAGTACAGTAGACCACCCCGGGCAGTACCTCACCGTTGACTTCAATATTATGAGACATTACAAATTGCTAACCTTATTCCTTATCCTGGTTTCCAAAATAACTTTTGGACACCAGGATTTCTGGATTACAAAAGATTTTGGGAATGTAAAAGTTAGAATAAAGACAGGCTTTCAATATGAAGAAATAAAAAAAAGTTGGATAATTGGTGAATTGGCAAAAAAGAAATGTTATTGAAAAGATTTATGACAATTACCAGCCTTTTGAAATCAGTACAGTCGGTTCTTATAAAGTAACGTTTTCATTTTGGTATTATGACAAAACAGAAGGAAGGCAGCCCAAAGAAAGAAATGTATTTTATAAAACAGATACAAGCGAATTATTGCAAGACTTAGACAAGAAACTTCAAGGGAAATAAATATTGCAGGCCTGGTCCGGACTGATAGAAAAATATCAGCCGCAATGAAAAGTCGAATAATTCCAGTCTGGATAACATTCGTCTCCAGGCGAAACTTTGGCAATTCAAACATCATGTGATGCCCGCGTTGCTGAATGTTTTTCCGTTATGGCCATATTAAAATTAACTACCAAAAACACTAATGTCAAATACTTTTAAAGTCGAAGACTTCGCTGAGACGTACAATGGAATGAGTAGCCAGGAGTTGACCGATTTGGCTGTTCAGGGAGGCAAAAGTTTGATTCCTGAGGCTAAAATCGCATTGAAGACAGCTTTACATGAACGTGGAATTGGGGAAAATATAATTGCAGCCATTGACGTCCAAAAGACTTTGTATACTGAATTTGAATTTTTAGAGTATTGTGATATGCTCGCGTGCCTACGTTGTCCCATTTGTCAAAGAGAAAATGGCCGACTAAATGCCACAATAACAGCTGAAGTGATTAGTATCGTATTGCTTACCGAATATTGGACGTCTCTAAAAATAGGATGTTCGTCTTGCCTTGATAAAGCGATTCGTAAGGCAATAATCAAGACAGCTATATTTGGTTGGTGGGGAATACCATTTGGTATCATTAGAACAATACAATCGTTAGCTCTCAATATCAAGCATCAGAGACACAATCATTCGCCGGAACCGAATTTGGCTTTCCGCGACTTTGTTCACAGAAATATTGGTGTGTTAGATGCATATCGCGACAGTCCTGAGTTGGCCATGAAACACTTAATTAGGTTAAATGAGCTATAACATTGTCCTGGCAAAAATGGCACACCAGGTCGAAAAAAACTCAGATGTGCCCGGCTTTCCGAACATTTTCGTGCTACTACAGTCTGTTTCATGTTTGGTTGACAGAACCGGCAACATGGAAAAATGATAACTTCAAGGCTAAAAACTGGCAAACAGAAAAAAGAACTATGGAAATAAGTGAACACTCTTTTGGTGATTTCTTTATTACAACTGACAAAACCAGATTGGACATTGTCGCAATCCACGAATTTTTATCAAAGCATTCAGGTTGGAGTGACAATATTCCTTTTGAAAGAGTAAAAACATCTATCGGCAATTCACTAAATTTCGGCCTGTTTCATAAGGACAAACAAATAGGGTTTGCGAGAGTAATTTCCGATTTTTCGACTATTGCATATTTGGGTGACATTTATGTTTTAGATGATTATCGCGGACAAGGACTTTCAAAAAAACTAATGGATGTCGTAATGGCACATCCTAACTTACAAGGATTGAGACGCTGGATTTTACTGACTTCGACGGCAGATTGGCTCTACGAAAAATATGGGTTTAATAAATTACCAAATCCAGAATTTTATATGGAGCTATTTGACTCTAATGTTTATAAACAGACAAACAAAAAAAATGATAAATAGTGATAAAAAAGCTGAATTTCTTGCCAATTCTATTTTATGATTTATTACTTTCAATAATCAAGCTTATTCAATAGCCGACATTAAAAAGGTAGCATTAACAGGAAAGCGACCATTTAGATATGCAATTAACTTTCCAATGGAGGCAGTAACATTAACTTTCAACAACAACGAAACAAAATTTATTTTTGACGATATGTATTCAAATTCGTGGGAAATAAAATCGTTTTTAAAACAGGTCGTAATTGACAAAAAAGATTTTTTGTGCAGCAGTAGTTCGGCAATTGACAAAGATTCAGTCGCAAGCGATTTTTATGAAACATTCAAAGGAAATCAACTTACATCATTGAGAGGAATTTCACTTTGGGATTAGTAGGATTCTTCGCGTATATGCTATTGAATAATAAAAAACCGAATACCCTTGGGCTGACTATTTTCTTTCCAGGCTTTTCATCTTTTTGGTTCATTGTTCATTCATGTTTAATGCACTTTTTTCAGGTATCAGGTAACTACTTCGTTGTTAGAAATCATAATTTCTTTTGGATAAAAAAGGCCTATTATATTGCTGAAATTAGGGAGATTGTATTTGAGACACAGGGGAAAATGCCAAACTGTCTACGAATAATCATGAAAAACTTTTCGAAATAAACTTTATCCGGCAGCAACACTTAGAGATAAAGTTTGGCTTGCACTTAAAAACAAGTTGAGGACTTACAAAATTAAAGTCAGGAATGAGTGCATTTGAGAAAAGGCAACAGGCAATTTCGGACTTGTTAATAAAGAATATATATCCTCATAAATAGTCAAATAACAATGAAAATTTTTATCATTTTATACCTGGTATCACTTTGCTTTTGTTCTGTTGGACAGGAAAAATTAATCAGCTTCAACGGCAATCATTATAATGTTATTTTAAAAGGATTTGAAAATAGAAAAGAAAATACACCTGCTATAATTTTTGAGAGTGGACTGGGAAGTGATTTACGCAATTGGGATAAAATAATAGACCAGGTTTCAACATTTGCACCGGTTTTTGCTTACGATCGTGCCGGGATAGGCAAGTCTGATAAGACTTTCAAAATGCCGACAACCAAGTTGGTTTCTAAAAGCCTCCATAGTATCCTAATGACTTTGAAAATAGCTCCTCCATATATATTAGTAGGGCATTCGCTTGGCGGAGTTTATATCAGGAGTTTTTACGGCTATTATCCAAATGAAGTCTCTGCTTTGGTTTTTATTGATCCTGCCGATTTTACAGAAACAAAAGATGATTGGAATGCTATTTTTAGAACCATGGGACTTCCAGAAAAAAAAATTGACGAAATGTTATTGAACCGACTATACAAACCAGCAAAAGTTGATTCATTAAATTTTGGACCCTGGAGTGAAGGACAAGTACTAACAGAACTCAGACGTACAGATTTTGCAGAAATAACTGCATTGCCTTTACCCATCGTGCCAATTTATTTTTTTGTAGGTGGAAAATTTGAAGTTCCTATGGAAAGAAGAAGCAAAGAATTTGACCAGGAAACTTTCTTTCATGTAAAAAATAATTCAAACATGGAGCGTTGGAAGAAGCTGATTTATTCGTCAGGTAAAGGAGGTGCACTAATTTATCTTACCAATGCAGGACATTATATACATAGAGACGATCCGAAATCAGTTATTAGCAATATCAAAGTTTTGACTGAGAGTTTGAAACAATAGACCAGATTACTAGCGTAAAAATTGGTGACAACTAACACTGGTTTTGCGCCTGACCGGCTAAAGTGCAAATCGTTAACATTATTGTTTCCGAAAAATTATGATAAAGTTTTGAAAGTAATTCTTTCAGTTGCTTTGGATTTTGATATTAAACGGCACATAACAGTCTACCGAAGGGATTATGATTCATCTCGTAAATGGAAAGATAAAATTGTGATTCCACGATAACGTAAACTGTAAATTATTCGCAATGGTTACTTCTAAAGATTTATTATATAATGCTCTGGATTACGATGCATTTTGGAATACTTCAAAACTCAGGAAGAACGCTCAACCTTCAAAATCCCGGAAATTGCAAATAGACAAACTTTTAAAAGCGTTTGATATAACAAAAAAAAATACGAAAGCTCCGTTACAGGTTCCGAAACATATAAATGAGGATATTACCGTGGAGTCGGTGTATTTTACTTCATCCAATCCGAAGTCCCTGAGCAGGACTGAATACATCAAAGCCCTAACAGACTTTCAATATTTCACCCGGGGAGAATTCATTGCCGATGCTGATAGATCGAAGTATCATGACCTGATAGGACAAATTATTTTGACGATTAAGGCCATTATTCCAGCACAATCAAAAAATAGCGACCAGGACCCGGTTAACCTGGTGCGTTTGTTTTCTGACTTATACAGCTTTAGACTGGGCATATATTACATGCCTGGATATCGGTTTGATAAGAAAATGACTGAAAAATTTTCAATAGAAGATGAATATAGTTTCCATTTAAGAAATAGATTTTTCAAATTGATGGTGGATGATTTTTCTGAAATTGACGAATTTCTTTGTCTGTTAATTGACCCGGAAAAGAGAGACTTTGAAGAAGAGGAGATAGGTTATCCGGACTTTGATTTGGAAGCTATCGACGATGAATGGCATCAGGCACATCGCAAATAAATTTTCCGCTCAACATTGTATTGGGTGAAGGCACTTTACCAGCTCATCGAAATCAACGATACTCCTGGCCCGCATTTGACAACAATTCCAATTGTAAGTAACTGAACGAACTGTTTTTTTATGTCACAGATTCAAGACAATCACGTTAAAATACTTTTCCGGTATTATAGTAACATTTTAGACGAGTGGACGGTGGAAACAATGTGGGCCCTGGTCGTCGATGCTGACAAAGGACTTTATAAACTTGATAGTATTCCTTTTTATGGACCATTGGTAGCTTCTGACGACATAATATTTGGCGAATATGATGACGATGAAGAAATGTGGACATACCGAAGAACTGTTGAAAATTCAGGAAACTCGATCGTTACCGAAGGGGAGCCTCCGAATCGGAGGTATATAAGTATTTAAATCTTCAAATCGATATTTGGGATCAATGCGTTTCAAAGTCTAATTGGAAATTAAACAAAGGACAAGAATAAATAGTATCATAAATACACTTCATAGCCCGTTATTCTTTATTTCACGCAAGTCCATTCATTCCTGATTAATTTTTTTTCTTCAAAAAAATCTGAATAGGTTGTGCCTGCCGGGAAGTTAAATCGTTCGCCAGCATAATCAAAAAGTAATGGCGTCCAATCGCAGGCCGGGCCTTTATATCCCATGAAATAAATGTATTGACCCCGCCATTTGTATAGGTCTATATATGGGTCGCAGAAACAATCCGGATTTGAAGTTGTTATCACTTTCAATTTCTCAGGTAAGCCCGGAGCCGGGGTATGTTTTGTACATGCGGTCGCCAGACAAATTATGCAGATGAAGGTCAATAACCGTGTCATGAGGGATGTGTTAATATTTTAAACAGGATTCTTATTGCCGGACAATCGTTGCTTTGCAGGTCGATAAGAGATAATCAAATTAAATCTCCATGGTCAGAGCGATGGCTGATCAATGAACCGGGGGAAAAAATTGAGTGTAAGGGAAAGGCTGTTATTTAATTAAAGACGATAGGCAACTTCTATTTTCGTCCCGGTTAGCCTTTTTATTTCGGCCGCCCATTGACGTGAAAATTGACTGAGACAATTTGTTTGAGTAGAAACACTTAATCATATAATTTAATTTCTATTAACATTGGCAATTATGTAAATATGAGTATTTTATGCTCAAATTAGCTGCCTGTTTGAAAACAACAATGGGGCCGGCATGGCGAAGCTCTGCAAAGCCATGTTATTAGTGAGTACACCAGTGAGTTTTTTCACAAATTCCTGAATTTTCCTATTGGTTGATTATCCGCTCCACCTGATTAGATATGATTTCCGCTAGATTTTTAATGACCCTAATATTAGAACGAGGTAGTATCGCGTACCCCTGGCACGCGTTATTTCTGTCGAAGTGCGTCTATCCACTATTTCTAAAATGGCACTATTTTGAATTATGTTCGTGTTTATGGAGGTACTGTCGAGTATAGAGACAGGATTTCCGTGTTAAGAATAAAAAAACAATAAAATATATACGTCATGCCTTTGACGTATAATAATAAGTTATCGGCAAGCTGGCTGCTTACTAAGGGCAAATATATTTTAAGAATGATTCTAAAATTGATCGTAATCAGGACTGGGAATTTAGAACGACTGGCGAAATTTTACAACGGTCTAGGCTTGTCACTCGAATATCATAAACATGGCAATTCACCTTATCACTATTCTGGAAATTTAGGAGAAACGGTATTGGAAATCTATCCACTTGCTAAAGGCCAGGAGAAAGTGGACAATCATTTTCGAATTGGACTTGGAGTAGACAATTTCAACGAAATCATCGCTGACTTAAAAGCGGATAATACGACTTTTATAATGGATCCAACAGACACTGAATTTGGTTTGATGGCGATTGTCTTGGATCCAGATAATCGAAAAGTCGAATTATATAAAACGCGTTAGCGGGTTCATATTTTTATTAATATGCGACTTTCGGATAGAGTCTCTTAAAACAAACGCCTGCCGATAACATGGTCTTGGCAAAAGCGTGCAGGGAGTACCAAGTAATTTGAACACCAAATGTTGCTCGCCTTCGCCAATACTTCCACGTCAGACTGTGAAAAAACCACTGTTGCCAAACAAATATACACACTATGTGAATAGATCAAATTTCGTATGATTTTTGCAAGTACAAAGCATGCAATTTATACAAGGAAACAACCGCTATCAAACT
>Ga0193752_1003348_pt1 | contig 11118 bp, 14 predicted proteins | sample H1c1metaG_FD_144924 | JGI IMG/M metagenome (GOLD analysis project Ga0193752, IMG submission 144924) | Soil microbial communities from a riparian zone of the East river system, Colorado, United States - H1c1 | ecosystem: Environmental > Terrestrial > Soil > Riparian zone | place: USA: East River... | reverse complement strand
TTCAACAACTCCATCGTCACGCCATCGGTCTTCGTCTCCCGGTATGTCATGATCCGCTCGACATATTTTGCGATAACATCTGCCTCGAGGTTGACCGCATCACCGGGGTTTAGGGTTGACAGGTTCGTCAGTTCCCAGGTTTTCGGGATGATCGCTATCTCGAAATACGAATCGCTCAAACTCGCGATAGTCAGCGAAATACCCTCAACCGAAACCGAGCCCTTGTAGACGAAATACTGACCCATATCCGCCGGATACCCGATCCGCACGGTCCAGAAATCACCGCTCTTCGTTGCCGAGATAAACTCGCCTCGCCCGTCGACGTGTCCCTGGACGATATGCCCACCGAGTCGGGTGGAGGGCGTCACCGCCCGCTCCAAATTCACCCGCGAACCGGTTATTAGCTGGCCGAGCGTCGAGCGGTTAAGCGTTTCTTGCGACACATCCGCTGAGAAGCCCTCCGCTGAGACATCCAGCGCCGTTAGGCAAACGCCATTGACCGCGATCGAATCCCCGTCATTCGTCCCCTGAGTAACAAGCTCCGCCGAAATCCGTATCTTCGCCCCACCCTCGTGCGGCTGAAGTGAGTCAATCTTTCCTAATTCCTCAATAATTCCAGTGAACAAAACTCCTCCTATTCTACTCTTCTCCTCGTCTCCCCTTCTCCGCGTCCCGAAAGCCCGGCCCACTCCGTCTCCGACAACCTTCTGATATCGATAGAAATAGGCTCGCCCGGTTCGTTCGGGTTGTAAATGCTTACAAACTTATGCCCGAATTTTATTTCATTGTACTTATACGATGTGCGCGAATGCACAATCGCGGCAAACGTTTCATCGGTCGCCGTTAGGACGATGAGCACTTCGGCGTCGCCGTCCTGCAAGTCCTGGTCGGTAAGCCCGTACATCGGCGAATCCTCGTCAATCGGATGCACCACAGTCCATGACAGCGGGAGAAACGCGACGCTCCGGCGCTCGAGCTCAAGCAGATCGAACTTTCGGGTCGTTTTACCGTTTTCGTGAACGAACCGGGCGAGCATCACCTGAGCTTCGACCTCCATAAGCTGATTTTTCCGTCCGTTGACCAGCCTGAACATCAGTCCTGTAATGCCGCGATAAGGCGCAACTACCGCCGTTTTACTGAATAGCACCTTGGCAGTGGGCCGCGCAAACCGGGCAAAAACCACACCCGTGATCAGCGCATTCGCGATCAAACTGTAGTAGGATTCGACCGTCACCAGCAGGTTAGGAACGATGCCGACCGGGTGGATCGTTCCATAGCCGATCGTCGCAAAGGTCTGCACGCTAAAGAAAAAGCCGCGCACAAAAAGGCTCTCGGTCGGAGTGCTCGATGTATCCACCAGCGCCTCGGGGCCGAGCGTGGAATACATAGCCGCGAAAACGATGTTGCTTAGAAAATAGAGCAGCAGCACGAGGCTAAGAAAGACCGTCCACGACATCGAAAGCAGTGTGTGATACAGGTTTAGTGTTGTAATGATGCTTAGCCCGGTACGCTCAACGTTGAAAGTGCCGTCCGGATTTAGAAAACGCTGTTTGCTCTGACCGGCGACGATCGCGCCGAGCCCGAGATCGCGGTCCTCCGCGGTTAACTCTTCCTCGCCGCCGCCCTGAAAGGTCTTGTTCAGAATATCTTCCGCCATCGATCACCTCAGATGAACAGATTATACGCGCCGTAAGCACACAACTCACAACTCAGAACTCACACCTCACGACTCTTTCTGCTACATTATTACTTTATGGCTGAACCTGTACAACAAACCGAACCGCCGAAACTGAGAGCGACGCCCGAGGGTGCCGTTGACCCAAATTCCCTTGCCGACCTGGTCGAGTGGTTTCTCAATTTCGACGAGCGCACCGCGCGTATTCGCCTGCCCTATGTAAACGAGCTTTTCCTGTGGAAACAGGCTGACGACGAGGCAACCGGCATCGGCACTTACCCCTTCGAAAATGCCGAAGCGCGCTTTGCTATCGGCGTATTCCAGGCGCTCGAAGCCAATAATTCCGAGCCGCTGCTGCAGATGTGGATCTCCGACGTACTCGAGGCGCTCAGACAATCGCGTGAGACAAAGACCGAGATCGACCACGCCTACAAAATGGAAGAGATCGCCGGGGCTTCGGCGCTCATAAAGGCTGAGAGGTTGACAAGCCAAATGGAGAAGCGGATATACCTGACAAGCTGCTGGCTCGAAGCCCTGTGCACCGCCGAAGCGAGAGTATTAGGCTGGATCTACCAGGAGATCTACGGCAAACCCTACGCGGGCTAGGCCCGATTCCATCATCCTGTGACTGAAATAAGAAACCCACCGTGACAACTGACAGGCGGGGTTAATATTACGATTGTCTCCATAATGATAAATGTATGGAAAATCTAGGTGAAAATGAAACTGCAACCCCGCTAAGTTCCTTGATAAACAGGGAACTTAGCGGGGTTCTCTTTGTACGAGATAATATTCAACTTCAATTTGACGGCGTGGCCATCACCTATCTCTTATTTCCATCAATTAAGGCAGATGGTGTAATTTTCAACCCGGATCACGAGATGTATCGCAATAAGTTAGTTGAACAAATTGGTAAAACCGTAGCTCATTTTCTAGCTAAAACCGAATCACTCATTATTAATTTCAGTGATGGTTCGTCGATCTCATTATCGTTCAACTATGAAGACATAGAGTTGCCCGAAGTAATAGTGGTTCAAGATGAAAAGCGGGGAACCCAGGTTTTCTGATTTCGAATAATGTGCCCGCTTGCACACGGCGTAACTTGTTGATTTATCCAGCAAAACTCAGTTACTTACTTGCTTCTATGATGGATCGTTAGTTGTGCTTTTGCCTTATGTCGAAGCTTTCTTCTTCCCTTTGATCTTATTCAGATATTTCGCATCCCCTTTCTTATCGAAGACCGCCGTTCTCGAACAATTTGACGTTGAAAATCCTCCGTAGGCGTAAACCAGGTATGTTTTTCCTTTCTCGAAATCATAACCGCACATTGCGCTGTCGGCCCCTGTTGTTATCGTGATCACCTTCGTTGATCCGCCCTTCCACGACTTCGCGACCCTGAATGTCACCAGCAGGTTATGTTCATCGGTCGGAGATTTTTTCACCTCGATGACTTCGCCCGAGAATATTGCATTGGCATCGTCATACGCGTTCTGCACCTGCGTCTTTAACGGTCCGGGAACCGAAATGCAGCTGCACGCGTATAAATTATCTGCGGAGAACACGATCGCTAATAGCGCGAATGAAATGTAAAGGTATTTCTTCATTTTATTAGTCCCCTGGGTTCATTATCTTTTCGAACAGGTCGAAATTTCTTGCAGCCTTAATTCTACAATGAGCAGCACGCCCGTCTCGTCCTCTTCCCAATCTCGAGGATACTGTTAGAACGATACCGTTCGTCAAACTTGCGGGTATAGGATCGGGTGCGGAAAAACTACTCCGCCTCAACTATCTCAAAACACTCGGGCATAACCTTGAGCAATAAGTGGCCGTCCTTCAGCTCGAAGGAGCGGCAGAGCAGGAGTTTCCCATCGACGGTGATATGCGTCGCGTAGGCGAGATCGACGGTCCTTTTATCAAGCGCATCGACGCTTAATTTTGTCCGATCGCACCCCTTCGGAAGGGTGACAGTAACTTTAGCAGTCTCACTCATTGTTTGCTCGATCTATCCGTCTCATCCTGTTATCCCTGTTAATATTTCTCTTGGACTCACAACTCACAACTCGCCACTCTCGACTCATCTAAACGTCTCACACTGCCGCATATCGCCGCTTTGAAACCCGCGCGTAAACCAGGTCATCCTGTCCTTGGCCGAGCCGTGCGTAAAGCTCTCCGGCACCACATAGCCCTGCGTGCGTTTCTGGATCATATCGTCGCCCACCGCACCCGCGGCCCGCAGGCCTTCCTCGATATCCCCCGCCTCCATCTGCCCGCGTTTCTGCGCATAATTGCCCCAGATACCGGCATAGCAATCGGCCTGCAGCTCGAGGCGTACCGAGGCATCGTTAGAACTGCCCGCCCTCGCCATCGTGCCCATCAAGTTCTGCACATGATGGCCTACCTCGTGCGCTATCACATAAGCCTGCGCAAAATCGCCCGGCGCCTTAAACTCCCTGGCCAGCTCCTGGAAAAAGTCGAAATCGAGATAAAGCTTCTGATCGCCCGGGCAGTAAAACGGGCCGGTTGCCGCGCTGGCATATCCACATGCGGACGAGACCTGACCGGAAAATAGCACCAGCTTAGGAGCGCGATACTGCCTGCGCGCCTGCTGCGGAAGAATCTGCCGCCATGCATCTTCCATGCTGCCAAGAGCCTGCCGCGTGAATTTTTCCTGAGCGTCCTTCGAGACCGGCTGTTTACCCGACTGATTCGGCTGCTGTTGCTGCTGGGGCTGCTCGACCGACGAACTGCCACTTCCGAGATTCTCTAGAAAAGACCGAATATCGCCGCCTTGGCACAGGTAAATTACCAGCGATAGCAGAAGTACGCCAATGCCGCCTCCGCCTATCGCTACGCCACGTCCGCCCATGCCACGGCGGTCTTCTACATTGTCGCTTTCCCGCTGATCTCCGAAACGCATAGTTTTTGTCGCCCCTGTGCTAGGATTTTATCATATGAGGCCGGGAGTTAAACGCCAGGACCCGGAGAGTTCTGAAAGCCGGGTTTTCCGATCTTGTCTTCGTTTTCTTCTCTGTGTCTCCGTGCCTCTGTGGTGAAAATTCCTTATGAACCTGACCGAATGGCAAAAATCCGGCGACTACTTCGACCACAACGGCCTGCCTGTCTTCTATCACCTGACCCAGCCTGTCGATGAGGTGCTGCTCTGCCTTCACGGCTTTCCGACCTCCTCATTCGACTATCACAAGATCTGGCCCGCGCTTGCCGAAAAATACGCGCTCCTCGCTTTCGACATGATCGGCTACGGATTTTCCGCCAAACCCCGAGACTGGGGCTACACGACGTTCGACCAGGTGGACGTGCTCGAAGCGCTGCTCAAACACCTCAATATCAGCCGCGTCCATATCCTCGCTCACGACTACGGCAACACGATCACGCAGGAACTGCTCGCCCGGCAGGATGAGGGCCGTCTTAATTTCTCTATCGGATCCATCTGCTTTCTAAACGGTGCTTTATTCCCCGAAACGCATCGCCCGATCCTCGCTCAAAAGCTGCTTATCAGCTCAGTCGGCGCCCTCTTCGGCCGTTTTATCCCGGACGCCCAATTCAAAAAAAGCCTCGCCTCGATCTTCGGCGACAACACAAAACCAACGCCCGCCGAGCTCGAAGATTTTATCTACCTCTTCAAATTCAACAACGGCAAGCGAATCGCTCATCGCCTTATCCGCTACATGACCGAGCGCGCGAAATACCGCGAGCGTTGGGTGCCCCCGCTGCAGCAGATGAAACAGCCGTTCCGCTTTATCAACGGGCTCGCCGACCCCGTCTCCGGCGCTCATCTCGTAGCGCGTTTTCGCGAACTTGTTCCCGATCAAACCGATATCATCGAGCTGCCCGGTATCGGCCACTTCCCACACCTCGAAGCATCGCAAAGAGTTATTAACGATTATCTCGATTTCCGTATTGCTTCTCCTGACTCCTGACTCATGACTCAAGACTCACGACTCACCACTCACAACACCTTATTAAATGGTCGTTTTCCGACGGCATGTGTTCCGATACAAAAATTCAAATTAAAAATTAACATCTCTTCTCCCGTAAAACCTTGACAGCCGTAGGGTTAGGGCATAACATACAGTAACGTTCAATTTGGGGTTTTTCCTTTCCACGTTTCGTGCAAATAGGAGGAAAAGATGATCAAACTTGATATCGTTAATGAAGTTGCCGACCGCACTGGTGTCCCAAAGCAAAAAGCGGAACAGGTGGTTGACTCACTATTTAATGCCATGAAGGATGCGCTTGCAAAAGGCAAGCGGATCGAGTTGCGGGGGTTCGGCGTATTCGTCGTAAAACCTCGTAAACGGGGTGTCGGGCGCAATCCGCGCACCGGAAAAGAGGTCCCAATCCCGGCTGGAAAAACGATCCGTTTTAAGCCCGGCAAGGATCTTTCTGCAAAAGCCGTCAAAAGATAGCTTTTGACGTCTAAAAAAATTAATCGGTTTATCGAATTTAATCGTAAACGCGCGAGATGGTAAGATTTTGCTTGCGGTTTACGATTTGTTGTTTTTTGGTTTATAGATGTCTCAGCTCGATCCCCGGTCCCTCGATCATTTTTACGCGGAGTCCCTTCGTCCGGGCTGGAAAGCCTGGGTTAAACATATCCTTTTGATGCTCGTCGCGTTTTGCACGATGACGATCGCCGGCACGCTCTGGCCCTTCGGACTTATCCAGTATTTACCCGAGGCCGATCCGCAAAGCTTTTCCGAATTGCTTGAAATGCTGCAGCGGCTGCCCGCGGGATATATCAGCGTAGTCAGCGAAGTACTGACGGCACTTTTCACTAGCCCCGCCCATCTGAAATATGGCCTGAGTTTTTCCATTTCGCTCATATTCATCCTGCTCTCGCACGAGATGGGCCACTACATCACCTGCCGTCTATACCGGGTACATGCCACGCTTCCATTCTTTATCCCGACGCCGCCTATGATCGGCCCGGCCGGAACGTTCGGCGCTTTTATCAAGATCCAGTCGCCGATGCCCTCGCGTAAAGCGGTTTTCGATATCGGCGTTTCAGGCCCTATCGCCGGATTTATCGCGATGATCCCCGTTGCCATCATCGCTTTTGCAACGATGCAGCCGGTTCCCCCGGAAATGCTCCAGGGTGTTCAATCCGGCGGCCTCTATTTCTCCGATCCGCTGTTTTTTAAGCTAATGGCCTGGATAAGCGGGACAAATTTGCACCTTCCGATGCTATCTAACCCTTTCTATTTCGCCGCATGGGTCGGACTGCTCGTAACGGCGTTGAACCTGATCCCGTCGGGCCAGCTCGATGGCGGGCACGCGATATACGCGATATTTGGAAAGCGCGTCCATTGGTGGACAGGCCGCGTCGCGTTTGTCGCGATGGTGATGTTTTCGCTGCTGGGATGGTTTATCTACGGCAGCCCGAGCGGGTTCCTGATCGCCGTATTGTTAGGCGTAATGATGCGCATCCGCCATCCCGAACCGATGGACGACACACCTCTGGATGCAAAAAGAAAGGCCATCGCGCTGATGACCCTTATCATTTTTATCCTGTGCTTCGTGCCGTTCCCGATCCAGCTTAATTAATTAAATGGCTGATAGTTTGATCGGCATAACCGGCTAATCGCTCAGCTAATTTTTCGTCTTTACAGGAAATCGAAACAAAGAACCTATCTTTGCGAAAACTCAGTCCCAGAAAACCGCTATAGTAACTCTTAACTCCCTGCTCGCCGTGCCCCGTATAGGGTTGCAGTGTAGCATTGGTAGGGTTACCAAAATGCCGTTGCGCATCCTCAGCAAATTTATATTCGATGATCGTAACGATCGTTTTTATATTGTTTCGCGCGAAAACGAAGGTGACATGCTGTCCAGGAGGGCCTACGCGAACAAGTTCGGCGGGTCCCTGCCCCACCCCAGCGGGAGCGTACGATGCCCGCCAGCCAAAATTAACAAGGGCGAGGTCAAGCTCCTTGCCGTTCATTGTCTCGTAAAATTTGGAGGCGAGAGCGTCGCCCCTTATCTCCGCCAGCATCTGCTTCGGCTTTTTCTCGTTGCGCGCCTGGGCCGCGATACAAACCGGCGCCAAAAGGGAATATGCCACGGCGATCAAGATTAAACCCATTGATTCCGTTCTCATTTTTACTCATTCCCCGGACGGCCCATTATTTACTGGCTAATCGTCTCCAGCGCATACCCGGCCAGGCGCTCCGCCAGTTTCTCGTCCTTTGTATCAACCGATATGTAAAACTTGTCTTTTCGTACGGCTATCCCCACAAAAACGCCTGTCTTCCCAAGTGAGCTATACATCTTTGTCCCTTCGTCGCCATGACCGGGAAAAGGCCTTTTATCGCCATTGATATGAATATTCATCGAGATCTTTGCCTCGCCTATCGACGGGTGCTCAAATATTTGAACAAGGACCTTTTCCGAGCCATTTTTTAGATAGACGGCGGTACGTTTACTCTTATCCAATTCCGGCGGCATCGATGGCTGAAATCCTTCAAGAACGAGGTCAGGTTTCAAACTCCTGGCTTTATCGTAGAACCTGGACGCCGTCGCATCTTCACGGCGCTTCGAGAGCACGTCCGAAGCGTTTGGATACGCGGATTCCTTCTGAGCCTTACTTTTCAGAAGCGGGTAGCCGAGAAGAACGCCCCCAATTATCAATCCCCCGAAAATTACCGACCAGTACAAAAATCTTGATCTCATATTATTAACTCCTTTCTTGATTCTAACAAAAAACGCAACGGAAATACCGACATTTCCGGGTGCCGGGTTATCGATTAAAAGCCGCAGAAGCCGGAACATCACCCGATAGTCCCCAACTCTCCTGCTTTATGGTCAGATCTTCTAAACTCAGAACGCGCCACTGGCCTGTCGAAGGAGACCAAACAGCAAGGTCGGTTCCCTCGTCCTCGTTGAAGTCGCCGGTTGAAGGAATATCACCAGCAACTCCAAATTGCACCTCCCTAAAGCCATCCGTGGATTGGAGCAGATACCAATATCCAGTGGAAGGGCGATATACCGCGATATCGGCTTTATCGTCTTCATCGAAGTCACCGGTCACGGGAATATCGGTGCTAATGCCGAAGTTTGCGTAGGTTACGCTGCTGTTCGAACTGTTGAGGATGTACCAGTAAGCGTCAGAGGGCCTGTATACAGCAAGGTCGGTCTTGCTATCCCCGTCGTAGTCTCCGCTCACGGGGACATCGCCGTTTTGGCCGAAATGAATTCCATGAAAAGAGCCGTCGCTGCTGTGTAGCCAATACCAGTCGCCGTTCGATGGACGCCATACGGCAATATCGTTTTTCCCATCGCCGTCGAAATCTCCGAAAAAAGGCTTGTCACCGGCAAGTCCGAAATGCGTACCCACATAGGAATTATCCGCGCTCATTGTGATATACCAGTTTCCGTCCGAGGGGCGAAAAACCGCATAATCCGTGATCCCATCGCCGTCATAATCCGCAGGAACGGGTTTATCTCCGTTCGTTCCGAATGGAAATGCCGAGTACGACTGGTCCGAGCTTTTTCGGACATACCATGTACCGTCAGACGGACGCCATACCGCAAAATCTGAATAATCATCGCCATCGAAATTACTGGCCGATCGCGACTGCGACGTTTTCGGCAATTTGGCGCTGTGCCTCTTGCAGAATTTGTACTGCGCCCAAACCGTATCCGGGTAGCTCGCGCAAAAACTATTATTTGGTGAGGGTAGACAAAAGCTCTGCATTGTCAATGCCTGGACGCGATAAGGAGCCGTCTTGGAAGGCTTTTTGAATTTCGGCTTGGTGCCGTTCATCGCGGCTGCTTCCTCAAGCTTAATGACCGTATACGGAATCGATCGGTTCGAGCTCGCTGAAAAATCGCTCTGCTTTGTCTTCAAGAATCTCATCCTGTTGCGCAGAGAGTTTTGCCTGCCGGATGAAGTAATTCCCCCAAAGATCGGCCTCTTCTTTTAGGCCACCGGCCTTCTCAGCTTCAGCGGAGCTTCTTTTTAAAGAGAAAAAGCATATGCCATAATGTCCGGTCAGGCACATTCGCGGCCGGAAGGTCCGGGAACACTGTCTCGGGCTGCCCTTGTTTTGTTTCCGGGGAAATAGGCGCATCGGGTTGGCGGAACGCCTGAGAGACCGAGCTGTCGCTAACGGTTTCGATAATATATCGCACAAGGTCCGGCGAATTGCCCAATACGACCAAACTTCCCAATACGATTAACGCGATGACTCCAACGACAAGCTTTCTTCGCATACCGATCTCCTCCAATTGATAGTGACTTAAACGGGAGTAATCGTTGGTTGGACCGGGAGAAGCTTCAGAACTGGGAGTTCAAGGCTTCATGGGAAAGCACAGGGAGATTGCTAAAGCCAACGTGGCATCGCTGCCGTTACTCTGATTGCGGCAAGTATAGGCCTGCTTTCTTTTCCGAGTCGAGCTTTTTTAGAAAATTTAATATTTCGATTTTTCCTGGAATGAAACGTCGCGATAGATCGAGGCAAGAGATAGTTCGCACGGTACGGATCGGAGTTTCACGGCTTCCTCCAGCGAATTCGCTTCCGTATTGATCCAGAAATCGCCCTGTTTGATAAACTGCGTAACGTGCGGGCGGTGCTGGGCAATTAGGATATACTCCGAAAAACTTTCTATCGATTTGTAGTAGCTAAACTTATCGCCGCGATCGAAGGCTTCAGTCGAGTCCGAGAGAACTTCAATTATCAACTGCGGATTAACAAGCATTTCTATGTGGCCAACCGATTCTATTTCCACATGACCACAAAGAGCTGATATATCCGGATATCTATAAGGAGGATAGGCGGGCACTTTTATCCTCATATCGGCAGGAAAAACTGAACAGCCTCTTTCACGCAGTTCTAGACTGAGCTCGACCGATAGATTCATTACGATCCGATTATGGTTCGCACTCGCCCCACTCATCGACCAGACGTTCCCGTCCCAGAATTCGAATTTCTCCTCGGAGGTTCTTTCAAGCTCGAGGTAATCTTCTAGTTGATATATTTTTTTAGGTTGAAAGGCCGACATTTCCAGTATATTAACCCTCGCTAGCCTGCGGCAGCAATCCTTTTATCTCCTTCACCATCCGCTGAACTTCATCATGATCTTCGAGCGCGACCATAAAGAAATCGTAGCTCGTCTTAAAGCAGACCATGCCGTTTCCGAAAAACCATATCCCCTCGAGCAGCGGGTTGCCGCCGATTATCCAGCCGATCGGCACGCCCGTGATGGTCTTCGGATTCAGGACGTTTGTCATCATCACCGCACCGGATGCGAAGGAGAATGCACCGAGCAGCGGAGCCCCAACGCGTTTTACGATATCTCGCTCAAACTCGACCTTCTCGGCCTCCGCCTTTGAAAGGTCGCCGCTTGCGATCAGCTTTTCCTGTTCGGTCAGATAATCCGTAAACGTCTCGCTCATTTTTTTGACCGACCACGCCGGCAGCGCCGAG
>Ga0193752_1003346_pt1 | contig 11121 bp, 9 predicted proteins | sample H1c1metaG_FD_144924 | JGI IMG/M metagenome (GOLD analysis project Ga0193752, IMG submission 144924) | Soil microbial communities from a riparian zone of the East river system, Colorado, United States - H1c1 | ecosystem: Environmental > Terrestrial > Soil > Riparian zone | place: USA: East River... | reverse complement strand
CGGTCGGCCCGTTCGTGTTCTTCGACCATTTCGGGCCGATCGACGTCGAGCCCGGGTCGAACTACGACGTCCGCCCGCATCCGCACATCGGCCTGGCGACGGTCACCTACCTCTTCGACGGGGCGATGCTGCATCGCGATTCGACCGGCGTGGTGCAGCGCATCGAGCCGGGTGCCGTCAACTGGATGACGGCCGGGCGCGGCATCGTCCATTCCGAGCGCCGGCCGAAGGACCTGCAGGCGAGCACCTACCGCAACCACGGCCTGCAGCTCTGGGTGGCGCTGCCCGAGGCCGACGAGGAGTCGGCGCCGTCGTTCCAGCACGCACCGGCGGCGAGCATTCCCCGGGTGCAGCTCGACGGCGCCACCGTCCACGTCGTCGTCGGCGCGGCGTTCGGCGCCGCCTCGCCGATCGAGACGCGCTCGCCGACGCTGGCGCTGGTGTTCGATTTCGACGTCGCCAGCGGAGCGGCGGTCGAGCTGCCGGCGCTCGCTTCCGAGCGCGCGCTCTACGCGCTCGACCACCCGTTCGAGATCGACGGCGAGAAGGTCGACGAGTTCACGATGGTCGTCGTGCCCGCGGGCGCGACGCCCCAGCTCGCCGCGCCGCGCGGCGGCCGGGTCGCCCTGGTCGGCGGCGAGCCGCTCGGGCACCGCTTCATGTCCTGGAACTTCGTCTCGAGTCGGCGCGAGCGCATCCTCGCAGCCGAGGCCGACTGGGAAGCGCAGCGCTTCGCGCACATCCCCGGGGAGACCGAGTTCATTCCGCTGCCGGCGCGCCGCCCTTGAGCGCGGCTGCGGCGGGTCCGCGTGCCGGCCGCAGCATCAAGGCGTTGCCGACGACCGCGAACGCCACGCCGAGGGCGGTGAGCAGATCGGGCCGATAGCCCTCCAGCAGGAGCGAGACCCCGAGCGCCACCAGCGGCGTCATCACGCCGACCGTGCCGGCCGGGCCGGGGCCGAGCCGGTCCTGCAGCGTCAGGAAGCAGGCGAAGGCGATCACCGAGCCGGCGAGCGCCAGCCAGGCGAGCGAGAGCCACCAGCTCGGCGCCGTGGGCAGCGCGAAGTCGCGGCCGAGCAGCAGCGCGACGATCGCCGCCGCCGCGGCGCCGTAGAGCATGCCGAAGCCCATTGCCGGAAAGAGCGGCACGCCGAGCTTGCGATTGCGGCTCGCGCTCAGGCTGCCGATCGCCGAGAGCAGGACCGCGCCGACCGTGAACACCAGGCCGAGCGTGCCGCGCTCGCCGGTTGCGGGGCGCACGATTTCCGGCCAGAAGATCAGCCCGACGCCCACCAGGCCGAGCAAGCCGCCGCCGATGAAGCGGCGGCCGACCGCGACGCCGAACAGGGCGGCCGCGCCCAGCCCGCCGAGCAGCGGCGACGCCGAGTAGCCGACCGCGACCAGCCCCGAGGCGACGAAGCGCTCGGCGTGATAGACGCAGACGTACGACACGCCGTAGAGGAAGGTGCCCTGCAGGGCCAGCGCGGCATGCGCGGCGAGCGGGAAGCGCAGCCGTTCGCCGCGCCAGAGGGCGACGGCGAGGACAGAGCCGCCGGCGATCGTGTAGCGCAGCGCGACTCCGAACTCGGGCGCCAGGTCGGAAATCTGGTACGTGATCGCGTGCCAGGTCGTTCCCCAGATCAGGACGCAGCCGGCGAACAGCTGCCAGTTCTTGAAGCGATGCACCGGCGCCGGTTCAGTCGAACGCGAAGCTCGCCCGGCCGGTCATCCCGGCGCGCAGGGTCCGGTCGATGCCCTCGACGATGACCGCATTCATGCCGAAGGTGAGAGCGCCGTCGAGACGCCGGTCGGCGCGGTACTGCGCAAGCACGTCGCCGACGGCATGGCCGGGAACGCCGCTCGCCGGGTCGACGTCGGGAATCGGGCAGCGGGCGCAGGGCTTCACCAGCTTCAGCCGCACCGGACCGTCGGCGGTATCGAAGGCGATCTCGTCGAGATGGTCTTCACCGTGGGCGTCGAGTCCGCCGAGGACGAGATTCGGGCGAAAGCGCGCCATCGTCACCGGCGCTTCGCCGGCGAGCGCCAGCCGGCGATTGACCTCGGCGAGCGATGCGTTCGACGCGACGAGCAGCGGGAAGCCGTCCTGGAACGCGTTCTCGGCCTCGAGCGTTCCGGTCCAGCGGCGGTTCGCGATGCGCTTGGTGTCGGGATCGAAGCGCGCCAGGCGCAGCGGCCGGCCGAGGAAGTCGCTGAACCACTGGGCGCAAAGCGGCCCCATGTCGAAGGCCGCGACCGTGTCGTTCCAGACCTTGACCGTGCACGGCCCCTCGACCCGGTCGAGCGCCACGTGCAGGGCCAGCATGCCGGGGGCGCGCAGGATCATCTCCTCGAGCTTGAGCGTCGGCTGGACCAGCGCCATCCGCGGCAGCTCGCGCTGCGTCACGAACTCGCCGGCCTCGTCGACCACCATCCAGGTGCGGTCGAGGTCGAAGCCGGTCTCGATCAGCAAGGCCTCGGCCGGCGTCGTGCCGGCGCAGGACTTGACCGGATAGACGTGAACCGACTCGAGAGTTACCGCCGTGTCGTCGTTGCTGTCGCTCATGAAGTGGGTCTGAGAAGGTCCGAAAGGCCGGCGATTGTCTCGCGAGCGCTCCCTACAATCGAATCGATGCGTTCCTTCGATGTCCAGGTCGCCGGTGCGGGCATCGTCGGCAAGACCCTGGCGCTCGCGCTGGCCCGGCTCGGGCTCTCCGTGGCGCTGCGCGGCGCGCCGTCCCGCGGCTCCGGCCGCGACGACGTCCGCGCCTATGCGCTGAACGCGGGCTCGGTGGCACTGCTGCGCGGCCTGAAGGTGTGGGACGCCTTGCCCGAGGATGCGAAGACGCCGGTCCACGACATGCGGGTGCACGGCGACGCACCCGGCGCGGCGCTCGAGTTCTCCGCCTGGGAACAGCGGGTCGGCGAGCTCGCGGTGATCACCGACGCCGCGGCGCTCGAGCAGGGGCTCGACGCGGCGCTGCGCTTCGCGCCGCACGTGACGCGGGTCGAGTCCGACGTGCCGGCGACGCTGGTCGCCCACTGCGAAGGCCGCGCCGCCGCCGGGCTGAAGCAGCTCGGCGCCGGCATCGCGACCCGACCCTACGGCCAGAAGGCGATCGCCGCGCGCCTGGCCGCCTCGCGTCCGCACGGCCACGTCGCGCAGCAATGGTTCCGCTCGCCCGACGTGCTCGCGTTGCTGCCGTTTGATCGGCCCGAGCCGGGGCGCTCGTACGGGCTGGTCTGGTCGCTGCCGAGCGAGCGCGCCGACGCGCTGCTCGACGCCCCGGCGCCCGACTTCGAGCGTGAGCTCGCGCTCGCCACCGGCGGCGAGGCCGGCGAGCTGCGCCTGGCTTCGGATCGCGCCGCCTGGGCGCTCGCGCTCGGCCGGGCCGCGGCCTGGTGCGGTCCGGGCTGGGTGCTCGCGGGCGATGCCGCGCATGTCGTCCATCCGCTGGCCGGCCAGGGCCTCAATCTCGGCCTCGCCGACGTCGCCGCGCTCGTCTCGGTGATCGAGGCGCGCGAGCCCTGGCGCCGCCTCGGCGACGAACGGTTGCTTCGGCGGTACGTGCGGCTGCGCGCTGCGCCGACTTCGGCGATGCTGCGAATTACCGACGGATTGCTGCGTTTGTTCGCCGAGGACAATGCGCCGATTCGCGAACTCCGCAACAATGGGTTGACCCTGGTCAATCGACTTTCGCCCCTGAAGCGCTGGCTCACCGCGCGGGCGCTCGACTCCTGACAGCACCATGAAAAACACCCTGCGCGCCTTCGCCGCCATCCTGCTCGCCGCCTGCTTCGCCTCCGCGGCGTTCGCCGACGAGGCGTCGATCCGCAAGAACCTCGCCGAGCGGCTGCCCGATTTCCCGAAGATCGACGAGATCACGAAGACCGGCATGCCCGGCATCTACGAGATCCGGATCGGCACCGACATCCTCTACACCGACGAGAACGGCAGCTACCTGATCCAGGGCGAGGTGATCGAGACCAAGACCCGCACCAACCTCACCGAGCAGCGCATCTCCAGGCTGACCGCGATCGATTTCAAGAACCTGCCGCTCAAGGACGCGATCGTCTGGAAGCAGGGCAACGGCGATCGCAAGCTGGTCGTCTTCGCCGATCCGAACTGCGGTTACTGCAAGAAGTTCGAGCGCGACCTGCAGGACGTCAAGAACGTCACCGTCTACACCTTCCTCTACCCGATCCTCGGCGGCGACTCGCCCGAGAAGTCGAGGGCGATCTGGTGCGCCAAGGACAATACCAAGGCCTGGCGCGACTGGATGATCAAGGGCGTCGCTGCCGAAGGCAGCCCCAATTGCGACGCCGCCGCGCTGCAACGCAACTTCGCGTTCGGCAAGAAGCACCGGATCAACGGCACGCCGGGGCTGGTGTTCGAAGACGGCAGCCAGCGCGCGGGCGCCCTGAATGCGGAGGCGGTCGAGAAGCTGCTCGCCGCGGTTCGCGCCAAGTCCTGACCAGGCGCGGCGTCAGGCGCCGGTCGCCTACATCCGGTAGCTCGGGTCCTTGCGGTCGATCAGCCGCTGCAGGGCGGCGAACGAGTCTTGGCCGGCGCCGTATTTCGGGTTGAACTGGAGCGCGTCGGCGACGCACTTCTCGAGCACCGTGCGAGCGATAGTGACCGCCTCGCCCTTGCCCTGCATCGCCAGCTGGACTTCGCAGGCGCGATTGACCGTCCACATCAGCAGCAGCGCGTGCGGCAGCGTCTCGCCGATCGTCACGGGCCCGTGATTGCGCAGCAGCAGCACCGGCCGGCCCTCGGCGCTGCGCAGGATCCGCTCGCCTTCGTCGGCATGGACGGTGATGCCCTCGAAGTCGTGGTACGCGACCTTGCCGTAGAGCTGCGCGGCGTAGAAGTTGGTGAACGAGAGGCCCTCCTTCAGACAGCAGACCGCCTGGGTCGCCGTCGTGTGCAGGTGCATCACGCTGTGCGCATCGGGCAGGGTGGCATGGATCGCGCCGTGGAAGGTGATGCCCGCCGGATTGGTCGGCCAGTCGGAGTGGCCGACGATCCGGCCCTCGAGATCGACCTTGACCAGGTTCGAGGCAGAGACCTCGGAGTAGTGCAGGCCGAACGGGTTGATCAGGTAGTGCTGGGGCTCGCCCGGAACGCGCAACGAGATGTGGTTGTAGATCAGCTCGGTCCAGCCGAGGTGGTCGAAGATCCGGTAGGCGGCGGCCAACTGGACGCGCGCCTCCCATTCCTCGGGGCCGAAGCGCTCGGGTCGGACGAAGTTCATTGCGTTGCTCCTCAGGCGTATTTCAGCTCGCCGGTCTTGCCGCGGAACACCCAGTACGAGTAGATCGTATAGCCGGCGATCGCCGGCACCGAGATGCAGACGCCGAACAGGATGAATTTCAGCGCGCCCGGGCTGGCGGCCGCCTGCCAGATCGTCAGCTGGTCGATGACGACGTAGGGATAGATGCTGTACGCCAGGCCGAGAAAGCCGAACAGGAACACGCCGATCATGAGCACGAACGGCAGCCAGCAGAGCGCACCGCGCACGATCTGCGTGTTCAGCATCGCCCGCACGGTGTAGAGCGCGACCGCGGTCGAAAGCGGAATCGTCACCAGGGCGATGATCTCGGGCAACGCGAACCAGCGCTCGCGCACGGTCTCGCTGATCCACGGGGTCGCCGCCGAGATCAGGATCATGCCGGCGACCACCGGCGGCCAGGCCAGCTTGGCCCAGCCGATCGCCTTTTCCTGCAGCGCGCCTTCGCTCTTCATCACCAGCCAGCACGCGCCCATCAGCACGTAGGCCATCGGCAGGGCGAGGGCGATCGCGGCGGCGAAGACCGGGTAGTTCCAGCCCTCGCCGAAGCCGCTGACGTAGCGGCCGAGCATCCAGCCCTGGGCGACGGACGCGATCATCGAGCCGGCGAAGAACAGGCGATCCCAGGTCGCCTTGTGCCCTTCCTTGGCCTTGACGCGGAAGTCGAAGGCGACGCCGCGCAAGGTCAGGCCGATCAGCATCAGCGCGACCGGCAGGTAGATCGCCTGCAGGACGACGCCGTGCGCCTTGGGAAAGGCGATCAGCAGGATGCCGATGCCGAGCACCAGCCAGGTCTCGTTGGCGTCCCAGTAGGGGCCGATCGAGGCGACCAGCATGTCCTTTTCCTCGGCCGTCGCGCGGTGCATCAGCATGCCGACGCCGAGGTCGTAGCCGTCGCTCACCACGTAGATCAGCATCGCGATGCCCATCAGCGCCATGAAGATCACGGGCAGGGCGGCGTCGAAGCTCATCACCGTCATGGTCCGAGTCCTCAGGCCGTCGTCGGGCCGGCGGTCGGCGAGGTGGCGACGCCCGGCGGCTGCTGCGCCCGCTCCTTCGCCTCGGTCTCGAGCACCTCTTCGGGCTTCTCGGCCATGTACTTCAGCACCGCCACGTAGGAGACGAGCAGCGCGAGATACATGACGACGTAGAGCGTCAGCGTGAGCGCGATGCTCGACGCCGGAACCTTGGAGGCGACGTCGGCGGTGCGGATCAGGTCGAAGACGATGAAGGGCTGGCGGCCGATCTCGGTGACGTACCAGCCGCAGACCGTCGCCAGCCAGCCGGCGAAGGTCATCGCCGCGAACACCCCGAGCAGCGGCCGTGGCAGCCGCGACGCATCCCAGCCGCGGCGCCAGTAGAAGAAGGCGCCGATCCAGCTCGTCGCCAGCATCAGCACGCCGATGCCCACCATGGCGCGGAAGGCGAAGAAGAGCGGCGCCACCGGCGGATGCTTGCCGACGAACTCGTTCAGCCCCTTGACCTCGCCGTCGGCCGAGTGCGTCAGGATCAGGCTGCCGAGCCGGGGCACGGCGATCTCGAACTTGTTGCTGCGCGTCGTCTCGTCGGGCCAGGCGAAGAGGCGCAGCGCGGCGCCCCGCTCGGTCTCCCAGATGCCTTCCATCGCCGCGATCTTCTGCGGCTGGTGCTCGAGCGTGTTGAGGCCATGCATGTCGCCGGCGACGATCTGCAGCGGCGCGGCGACGGCGGCGAGCGTCAGCGCCAGGCGCAGCACGCGCGGCGCCGAGCGGGCCGCGACGCCGCGCAGCAGCTGCCAGGCGCTCAGCCCGGCGAGCAGGAACGACACCGTCAGCACCGAGGCGAGCATCATGTGCGTGAAGCGGTACGGGAACGAGGGATTGAAGATCACCGCGATCCAGCTCGCGGCGTGATACACGCCGTCGGCGTCGACCGTGTATCCCGCGGGCGTCTGCATCCACGAGTTGAGGGCCAGGATCCAGAACGCGCTGACGCTGGTGCCGAAGGCGACCAGCGCGGTCGCGAGCAGGTGGACGCGCTCGCTCACCCGGCCATGGCCGAACAGCATGATGCCGAGAAAGCCGGCCTCGAGAAAGAACGCGGTCAGCACCTCGTAGCCGAGCAGCGGGCCGGCGATGTTGCCGACCCTTTCCATGTAGCCCGGCCAGTTGGTGCCGAACTGGAAGCTCATGGTGATGCCGCTGACCACGCCGAGCGCGAAGGTCAGGGCGAACACCTTGGTCCAGAAGCGGTAGGCGTCGAGCCAGCCCTGCTGGCGCGTCCCGAGCCAGCGCAGGCGCATGAACAGCAGCACCCAGCCCAGGCCGATCGAGATCGTCGGGAACAGGATGTGAAAGGTGATGTTGGCCGCGAACTGCATTCGCGCCAGCAGGAAGGCATCCATCGCGCTCGTGTCGGTTCGGGGACCCCCGGGTCGTCGGTGAGGCCTCCATCTTGCCCCCGTTCGACGCGCAACGCCCGCGGCGACAATCGCCGCACCATGATTCGCTACCTCGTCGACGCCTCGGCCACGTCGAGCCACACCTTCGCCGTCGAGCTCCGCGTCGCGCGCCCGGCGCCCGAGCAGAGGCTGAGCCTGCCGGTCTGGATTCCCGGCAGCTACCTCGTGCGCGAGTTCGCGCGCCATCTGTCGGCACTGGTCGCCGAGCAGGACGGCCGTCCGGTGCCGCTCGAGCAGATCGACAAGGCGAGCTGGGTCGTGCGCCCGGCGGGCGAGGGCGAGCTGGTGGTGCGCTATCGCGTCTACGCGTTCGACCTGTCGGTGCGAACCGCGTTTCTCGACGCCGATCGCGGCTTCTTCAACGGCACCGGCGTGTGTCTGCGCGTCGAAGGCCGGGAAGACGAAGTGCATCGTCTCGCGCTGGCCGGGTTGCCCTCGGGCTGGCAGGTCGCGACGACGCTGGCGCCGCACGCCGGCGCCGCGGCGCACGAATTCGCTGCCGCCGACTACGACGAGCTGGTCGACCACCCGGTCGAGCTCGGCGCCTTCTGGCGCGGCAGCTTCACGGCCGCCGGCGTTGCGCACGAGCTTGTCGTCGCCGGCGCCCTGCCCGATTTCGACGGCGAGACCCTGCTCGCCGATACGAAGCGCATCTGCGAAGCCGAGATCGCGTTCTGGCACGGCCCGGACGGCAAGGCGCCGTTCGATCGCTACCTGTTCCTGCTCAATGCCGTCGACGAGGGTCGCGGCGGCCTCGAGCACCGGGCCAGCACGGCGCTGGTCGCGCCGCGCCGCAACCTGCCGCGGCAGGCTGCCCGTGTTGCGGGCGCGGCTGGAGCCGGTGCCGCCGCCGCGCCGCGGGTCGAGCCCGCCGAGGGCTATGTCGATCTCCTCGGTCTGATCGCTCACGAATACTTCCACGCCTGGAACGTCAAGCGGCTCAAGCCGCGCGCCTTCGCCCGGTTCGACTACAGCCGCGAGAACTACACCGAGCTGCTCTGGTTCTTCGAGGGCTTCACCTCGTACTACGACGACCTGCTGGTGCTGCGCAGCGGGCTGATCGACGCGCCCCACTACCTGCGGCTGCTCGCCAAGACGATCACGACCGTGGCCGGCACCCCTGGCCGCGCGCTGCAGAGCGTCGCCGCGTCGAGCTTCGACGCCTGGGTCAAGTACTACCGCGGCGACGAGAACACGCCGAACGCGACCGTCAGCTACTACGCCAAGGGCTCGCTGGTCGCGCTCGCTCTCGACCTGACGCTGCGCGGCGAAGGGCGCGGCACGCTCGACGACGTGATGCGGCTCCTCTGGACCCGCAGCGACGGCGGGCCGGTCGACGAAGCCGACATCGCCGCCGCGCTCGAAACCGTCGGCGGCCGCACGTACGCGGGCGAGTTGGCAGCCTGGGTGCACGGCACCGGCGAGCTGCCGCTCGCCGAGCTGCTGGCGCGCTTCGGCGTGACGCTCGAGCGCCAGCCGGCGACGCTGGCGCAGCGCCTCGGCGTGCGCGTCAGCGAGAGCGCGCTGACCGGCGTGAAGGTCACCCACGTGCTGCGCGGCGGCGCCGGCGAGCGGATCGGCCTCGCCGCGGGCGACGAACTGATCGGCGTCGGCGGCTGGCGGCTGCGCCGCCTCGACGACGCGCTGCGCTTCGTCGCTCCGTCCGGCCCGACGCCGCTCGTCGTCGCCCGCGACCAGCGCCTGCTCGACCTGAGCTTCGACCCCGGCATCCTCGCCGGCGACGAGAGCGGCGCGGTGCGGCTGCGCCGCCTCGACGGCGCGAGCGCCGAGGCCCGGGCGCTCGGCGAGGCATGGACCTCCGGCTGAGCGATCCGCTCGCCGCCGCGCCGGAGCGGCGCCGGGGCGCGGCATTCGTGGCCCTGGTCGTGGCAGTGGCGCTGGTCCATGCCTGGTTCACCGCCACCCTTGCCGAACGCATGGCCGAGGTCGACGCCGCGGCGTCGAAGATGCCGGCACGGATCGACGTCGCCTACGTGAGGACGCTCGAGCTCGAGGCGCCCAAGCCGCTCCTTGCCGCCACTCCGCCGAGCCCGCCGCCCCGACGCGCGACACCGCGCGCAGCGAAAAGCGTCGAGCAGCCGGCGTCGGCGGCGTCGGAGCCGGCGGCGGCTGCGGAGCGGGTGCCTGAGCGCGTTGCCGCCGCGCCGGCCGTGCCGGAGGCGGCGGCGCCTCCGGCATCGGCCCCGGTCGACGAGGCGGCGACCGTCGCCGATGCGGCTTCGCCCGCGTCGGCGGCCGGCTCGGCGTCGGCGGTGGAGGGCTTCGTCTGGCCCAAGGCCACGCGCGTCAGCTACCTCCTGACCGGCAACTGGCGCGGCGAGCTCAACGGCCGTGCCGAGGTCGAGTGGATCAAGATCGACGATCGCTACCAGGTCAACGTCGACATGTTCGCCGGCCCGGAGTTCGCGCCTATCCTTTCGCGGCGCATGACGAGCGAGGGCCGCATCGTCGAGGGCGGGCTGTCGCCCGACCGGTACGACGAGGACACGAAGGTGATGATGCGCGACAGCCGGCGCGTCAGCGTCGTCTTCGCCCCCGACTCGGTGACCCTCGGCAACGGCCAGCAGCGCGAGCGCCTGCCGGGCGTGCAGGACACCGCCAGCCAGTTCATCCAGTTCACCTGGATGTTCGGCAGCCAGCCCGAGCGGCTGCGCGTCGGCAACACGTTCGAGTTCCCGGTGGCGCTGCCGCGCAGCATGAACAAGTGGATCTACGACGTCGCCGAGGAGCAAGTCCTGTACACGCCGATCGGGCCGCTGAACACGTTTCACCTCAAGCCGCGCCGTGAAGTGCGCCGGCCCGGCGAGTGGCTGGTCGAGATGTGGTTCGCCCCGGAGCTCCGCTTCCTGCCGGTGCGCATCCGGATCGAGCAGGATGCGGCGACCTACGTCGATCTGCTGATCGCGAAGAAGCCCGAGATCGCCGGGTCGTGAACGGCGGCATCATTGCCGCTTCCTGCGACCGCGAGAGACCGCCATGACCTACGAATGCATCCTCACCGAAACCCGCGGCGAGGGCGTGCGCCGGATCGGCGTCATCACGCTGAACCGGCCGAAGCAGCTCAACGCCCTGAACGACACGCTGATGGACGAGCTCGGCGCGGCCCTCCTCGGCTTCGACGCCGACCCGGGCATCGGCTGCATCGTCCTCACCGGCGGCGAGAAGGCGTTCGCCGCCGGCGCCGACATCGCGATGATGCAGCCCTACGGCTTCGTCGACGCCTACACGAAAGGCCTGATCAGCCGCAACTGGGAGACGATCCGTCAGGTGAGGAAGCCGGTGGTCGCCGCGGTCGCCGGCTTCGCGCTCGGCGGCGGCTGCGAGCTGGCGATGATGTGCGACTTCGTCATCGCCGCCGACACGGCGAAG
>Ga0193752_1003345_pt1 | contig 11121 bp, 12 predicted proteins | sample H1c1metaG_FD_144924 | JGI IMG/M metagenome (GOLD analysis project Ga0193752, IMG submission 144924) | Soil microbial communities from a riparian zone of the East river system, Colorado, United States - H1c1 | ecosystem: Environmental > Terrestrial > Soil > Riparian zone | place: USA: East River... | reverse complement strand
CGTCAACCATGTCAACTTTGTTCATAAACACAACCAATGAAGGCACACCAACCTGGCGGGCTAACAAGATGTGCTCACGAGTTTGAGGCATCGGACCATCAGTAGCGGCAACAACTATAATTGCACCGTCCATCTGAGCAGCACCTGTAACCATGTTCTTCACATAATCCGCGTGACCAGGACAGTCAACGTGAGCATAGTGACGGGTAGCAGTTGAATACTCAACGTGCGCTGTATTAATAGTAATACCACGCTCTTTTTCTTCAGGAGCCGAGTCGATTGAATCGAATGAACGTGCTTCTGAGAAACCTTTATCAGCCAATACTTTGGTAATAGCTGCGGTAAGGGTTGTTTTACCGTGGTCAACGTGACCGATTGTACCGATGTTTAAGTGCGGCTTACTGCGGTCAAACTTTTCTTTTGCCATGATTTATAAGAATTTTTGTAGGTTAATTTTATATTTAATAGTCGTTTTTTATACGCCGAGCCAACAATGGGATTTGAACCCATGACCTCTTCCTTACCAAGGAAGTGCTCTACCACTGAGCTACGTCGGCTTATTTTTATTAGCTCATTGGTTCATTTGCTCAGTAGTTCATTTGTATTTGCCAATGAACCATTAACTAATCAACTAATGAACCTCCGAGAGCGGAAGACGAGGTTCGAACTCGCGACCTATAGCTTGGAAGGCTATCGCTCTACCAACTGAGCTACTTCCGCTTAAACAAGTTTGCAGTCTACAGTTTTCAGTTGGCAGTTATTAACTGCAAGCTGCTTACTGTAAACTGCTTACTCCCATTGTGGGGGGAGAAGGATTCGAACCTTCGTAGCCGAAGCAACGGATTTACAGTCCGTCCCATTTGACCGCTCTGGTATCCCCCCAAGTCTTGATTTCGAATTTCGAAATTTCGATTTCGGATTTTTAACCTCCAAAGGTAAATCCGAAATTGGATATCCGACATCCGAAATCAAAACAGAGCCTCCTATCGGGATCGAACCAATGACCTACTGATTACAAGTCAGTCGCTCTACCAGCTGAGCTAAGGAGGCATATCTTTTGCCTGATCCGTCCCCTGTTTCCAGGTTAGGCATGCTGAGCTAAAGAAGATTTATTTACCGTATATTTAAACTTAAACTTTCAAAAATCACTGAAAGCCATCGGCTTAAATAACGGGCTTAATTTTTTCATTTTAAAGAACCATCCTTTTCATTAAAATTTTCAGGCTTTTATACCTTTCTGAAAGGGACTGCAAATTTACACATTTTTAAACCCTGACAAAATAATTTTACAAAAAAAAACGGCGGGCCTTTTCGCCCGCCGATTCTTGCTTTTTTTTAATACCAATTTTATTAAAAATCTTCGTCTGTTGTCATTAAAACAGCCTTTTTTGCGGCTTCGGCAACAATCGCTTTCTTTTGTTTATGCTTCTCAATTTGCTTGCGCAGGCTCTCGATAGATAAATCGGTGGCCTCTTCAAACGTCTTACACTGCTCTTTTGCGAACAATTGACTACCCGGTAACATCAGTTTTATCTCCGTTATCTTGTTTGCTTCATCTTCTACATTTTCTAATTTCAAATAAACCTCGCCGCTGATGATGTGATCATAAAACTGATCCAGCTTATCAGCCTTCTTTTGAATAAAATCCAATAATTTTTTGTCTGCATTAAAACGGATCGATTGCACTGTAATTTTCATGTTTCCTCCTTAATTAAGCCTTTGGATGGGCTAGTTTGTAAATAGACTTTAATCGCTCAACTGAATTGTGTGTATAAACCTGTGTCGCGCTGAGATTTGCATGGCCCAGGAGCTCTTTTATTGCGTTTAAATCGGCTCCCCGGTTTAACAGGCTGGTGGCAAAGGTATGCCTCAGCACGTGTGGACTTTTTTTGTTCTGGGTGGATATATAAGAGAGGTATTTCTGCACTATTAAATAGATAAATTTTGGATATGCTTCCGCACCCTTATTTGTAACGATCAATGTTGCGGAATTGTTATGAAAAAGTTGATTTTTCTTTAAATCGAGGTATTTTATCAGTAATAATTTCAATTCGTGGTTGATAGGGATAATGCGCTCCTTATTGCGTTTGCCTAATACCTTTAAAGTTCCTTCGTAAATATTGATATTAACATCCTTCAGGGTTACCAATTCGGCCAGCCGCATGCCGGTACCGAAAAGAATTTCCATCACGAGTTTATCGCGCAGACCCTCAAAATCATCAGTAAACACTTCGCTATCATTAAGCATGGCGCTTAATTTAACATCCTCAACCACTACCGGCAAATGTTTTAATGTTTTAGGCGATTGTATTTTGGAGGCAGGGTTATTGGTAATCACCCCTTCGCGAAGCAGGAACTTGAAATATTTACGAAGGGTAGCGATCTTGCGGTTAACCGAACGCGCGGTTTTATCGCTCATTAGCTCAACCATCCAGTTACGGATATGCTGGTAAGTAATTTCTTCGGGATGGGTTACAGTTTCTTCGGGACTGTTGAGAAACTTAAAAAACTGGTCAAGGTCTGATTGGTATGCGGAGACCGTATGCGGAGAATACCGTTTTTCGAATTTAATATATTGTATAAAACGTTCCAAAAACATAAAAACTACTTGTACACCCGAAAGAATGAATGTACAAATAGTTTTAATATATATTCAAAAAAACTTAAAATTCTTTTACAAGAATTAAACGTTTGTTTCCAAATTCATATTTTGCTTGTAGATGGCATGTTTTATCTCGTGACGACGAGTAATAGATTTCTTTTCAAATGCCTGGCGACTGCGAAGTTCTCTTAAAACTCCTGTCTTTTCAAATTTCTTCTTAAAGCGTTTTAATGCTTTATCTAATGATTCGCCGTCTTTTACGTTGATAATGATCATAATTCCCAAATACCTCCTTTCAGGGACGGCAAAGATAAGTAATTGGTTTTGAATATTAAAATGATAAATAGATAATATCGAACACAGAATGCTGAATATCAAATAATGATATTATTGTCGATATTCGGCATTCGAAATTCAGCGTTCATCATTAGTAATAAACTTACGAAGTTTTAAAAACTTCGTAAGTTTCTATAAATACGATAACTATCGCAACACCTCCCTTGAAATAACAATTTTCTGTATCTCCGATGTCCCCTCGCCTATAGTGCATAACTTGGCATCACGATAAAACTTCTCTACCGGGAAATCTTTGGTATAGCCGTAGCCGCCGAAGATCTGCACTGCTTCGTTAGCCGTGCGCACCGCTACTTCTGACGCGAAATATTTCGCCATCGCCGATTGTTTGGTAACCGGCAAGTGCTTGTTCTTCAGATCAGCAGCCTGCATAATTAACAGCTCAGCAGCTTCAATTTCGGTAGCCATATCAGCCAGTTTAAATGAAATACCCTGGAAGTTGGCTATCGGCTGGCCAAACTGGTGGCGTTCTTTGGCGTAGGCAACCGCCGCCTCAAAGGCGCCTTTGGCAATACCTAATGACAGGGCCGCGATAGATATACGCCCTCCATCCAATACCTTCATGGCCTGTTTAAAGCCTTCGCCTTCTTTACCCAATAGGTTTTCTTTAGGGACACGGCAATTATCAAATATCATTTCTGTGGTTTCGGATGCCCGCATACCCAGTTTGTTCTCTTTTTTGCCGGCACTAAAGCCGGGTGTTCCTCTTTCAACTACTAAGGCCGATATCCCTTTTGAATCACCTTTCTCGCCGGTGCGCACCATCACTACAGCCACACCGCCTGATTTACCATGGGTAATCCAGTTTTTAGCACCATTAACAATATAATGATCGCCATCCAAAACGGCTGTAGTACCCATCCGCATTGCATCCGAACCGGTGTTAGCCTCGGTCAATCCCCAGGCACCCAACCATTCGGCAGTGGCCAGTTTAGGCAGCCATTTATGTTTTTGCTCTTCGCTGCCAAAGGCCAGTATATGTCCTGTGCAAAGCGAGTTATGCGCTGCTACCGATAAACCTATCGAACCGCAAACTTTGGCTATTTCCGTTATTACAGCCACGTATTCAAAATATCCAAAGCCAGATCCACCATATTCCTCAGGCACAAACACACTCATCATGCCCAGTTCGCCCAGTTTTTTAAATAGTTCAGCCGGGAAATGCTGCGCCTCGTCCCATTCCATCACATGTGGTTTGATGTGTTTTTCGGCAAAATCCTTGGCCATCTGCCTCACCATCTGCTGGTTCTCTGAAGAAGAGAAATCGTATCCCGTAAAAGTATCTGCAAGTAAATTATCCATTCAATTTTAATTGGTTTACAGCAAAGTAACGGAATAATTTACGCATTAATTTCATTTAAGAACTGTGCGAAAAAAGACAGATTTGGTATCTGGTATGAATTGTAAGTTTAATGGATTTAACAAAAGCAATTACCCTGGAAAATAATATTTATACTATCATCTTAAAGCGGAGTATTATCACCTATCTTTTTGTTTGAATAGCTAAAAAATGATTAGCATTTGTTTGTTGGTTTCAGTTTTTAAAATAGTAGCTTTAATATGCTTTTAAAACTACAGCCTATAACCTTAATCAAATCACATGAAAAAGAATATATGTAAAGCAGTAGCCTGTATATTTATAGTATTGCTTACGCGATTTACCGCTATTGCACAAAAGAATTATATCAGTGTCGAAACCGGTGCTTTTTTTGGAGGGCCAGCCGGCTCAATAAGCAGCCAGATGGAAAATTCAGGATTTGGTATGCATGCATATGGAAGAGATTTTCCGTATACTAATCTAACAAAGGTTAAATATTGGTTCCGTTATGGGCGCGAATTACCCCAAAATAAAAGCATCGAAATTAATTATGGGATGGTGCATCAAAGCGTTGTTGATGGGTTTGCTTCACAACCCGATGGCCCAAATACCTTCAGTGGAAACGGCCTTTTGCTCGATAATAAAGTAACTGTTTTTTCAGGTAATTATATTTTTAATTCGGCAAAACACAATGCCGGTTTTGGCGGGGGGCCAGCGTTGTCGTTTTACAAATTGGGTATAGAAAAAATAATTTACCCGATAGAAAGTGATAGTAAAAATTATTTACACCCGGGTATTTCCGGTACAGCATTCTGGCGTTTTATCAACGGAAAAATATTCTTTATGGTCGCCCGTTTTGACGCTATGTTTTTTTTACCCGCAAAAATTGATGCTATCGATGTGATAAACGATGGATTTCATTCTTATTTTCCCGCTACAAATGTTAATTCATTTGTTGGCGATTTTACTATAGCTGCCGGATTTAAATTCTAAGCCTTAATCAATAATCAGCCAGCACAATAATATTGTCACTCAAAGATGCGATCCGTTCCCTTCCCTTCAAAAACCCAAGCCCCACCACAAAGGCAAAGCCAGCCACTATGCCACCCATCTCTTTGATCAACTCACTTGCGGCGGTAACTGTACCACCGGTGGCAAGCAGGTCATCATGTATCAGAATGTGCTGACCGGGTTCGAAAGCATCGGTATGCATTTCGATAATAGCCGTGCCGTATTCCAGTTTGTAAGCCTTTTGTTTAATCGTATAGGGCAATTTGCCTGCCTTGCGTATCGGTATAAACGGCACGCCCAGCCTGCAGGCCAATGTAAGGCCAAACAAAAAGCCCCTGCTTTCCACTCCTGCTACTACATCGATGCGGATACCCTTTAATTTTTCAACAAATGCATCCAATACATTCTCGCACAAACCCGGGTCCTTTAATATGGGGGTAATGTCCTTAAAAACAATCCCCGGCTTCGGGAAATCCGGAATATCGCGCACCGCGGTCTTGATCTGCTGTTCTATCATTTGAAAACTAAATACGGCTCAATTTTACGCAAAATTTCATTATCCAGGATGGCTATGTTTTTCATATCCCGTATTGATTCATAATTGCCATGCTGTTCTCTAAATTGGATAATAGCATTCATTTGCTTAAAGCTCAGGTATGGAAAATATTTCAGGGCATCAAAATCAACTTTGTTAATTCTAATTTTCTTTATTTGCGATGGATCAACCTTTACTTGTGCCTGCAATCCTGCATATTTCTCAGAGTCAAGTCCAAAAACTTCCTCCAATTGTTCTTTGCGATAAAACCCACCCAAACGGCTGCGGTAGCCGACAATGCGCTTTGCAAAAGCCGGGCCTATGCCATGTAACTCAGTCAGCTTTGCTGAATCGGCTGTATTCAATTCGATGACTTCACCCGGCGCGGCTTTTTTATAGACGGGGATTGCGCCGGCCGGTTTTTCGTTTGTTTTTTCCGGATAGTCACCCGCCTGTGATTTTTTAGCGTGAGCGAGCGTAGCAACGGCCTTATCAAAGTCTTTGGTGTTTATTGTAGTATCTTCGCGGAACATTTGAACAACATAAGGCGCCGCTAAGATCAATGCGATCACAATAACTAACACTACCATGCCGTTCCATTCTTTTTTTGTGATGGATAAGTAATTTTTAAGGTGCGATCTCATTCGGGAATGGCATATTCAAGCGTAAGTTTAAATAAATTTCAGCATATTTATTGAACAAAATCCACGGTACTTTTTTAAACTATTAAATGAAGATAATAACCATTGAAGAATTTGCAAAGGCGACCAAACTGGACAAGTTAAAAATGCCAGGCCTGGCAGCCCTGCTGATGGAGGTGATGAAAATAAACCAGGTAAACGATCTGTTCGCCCAGGCTCAACCCAAACAGGGGCCCGAATTTGTGGACGCCATTTTGGCCGGTTGTGGCGTTGATATTGAATTTGATGAACGCGAGTTAAAAAACATACCCAAAGAAGGCAGCTTTATAGCCATAGCCAATCATCCTTACGGTGGTATCGAGGGTATGGTGCTGCTCAAGATATTGTGCATGGTAAGGCCTGATGCTAAACTGATGGCCAATTTCCTGCTTAAAAAGATCCCAAACCTGAGCGATTACTTTATCGCAGTAAACCCGTTCGAAAATATTGAACACTCATCCAGCATTAGTGGATTGAAGAACACTTTGGAACTATTGGCTAATGGCACTCCAATTGGCATATTCCCTGCAGGCGAAGTGTCTACCTTTAAAGTGGAAACACAACAAGTTACCGATAGAATGTGGCACCCGGTAGTAGGCAAGATCATTGCAAAGGCAAAAGTGCCTGTAGTGCCTATTTATTTTCATGGTAACAACGGGCTGCTCTTCAATCTGTTGAGCATGATCCACCCGGCACTGCGTACAGCTAAATTGCCATCAGAGCTATTTAACAAACAGGGCCATACTATTAAACTACGTATTGGCAAGCCGATCAAGGTAGAAGATATACCCGATCATAACAATTCCGCCAAGTTGCTCAACTTTTTAAGGGCACGTACTTATGCTTTGGGTGCCGGACTCGAGGAAGAAAAGAAGATATTCAACCCCCGCAACCTATTTAAGATCAAGAAGGAGCCGGCAGAGATAGTTCCCGAAATTGATGCCGCCATACTGGAAAAAGAAATTGAACCACTGCGCGAGAGCTACAGGATATGGATTGAAAAAAATTACGAGGTTTTCATTGTACCTACCTCAACCATACCCAATATTATACGCGAGATCGGCAGGCTAAGGGAGATCACTTTCAGAGATGTGGGCGAAGGCACTAACAAAAGCGTTGACCTGGATGAATATGATATTTACTACCATCACCTGTTTATCTGGGATACCGAAGCTAAGATGATCGTAGGGGCCTACCGTATAGGTTTGGGCGATGAGATATTTTATAGCCTGGGCAAAAAAGGATTTTACCTGACTGAATTGTTCAAGATCAAAGAACAGTTTACCCCGGTATTGAAAAAAAGCCTGGAGCTTGGCCGTTCGTTTATCCGTAAGGAATACCAGCAAAAACCGCTCCCGTTGTTTTTGCTTTGGAAAGGTATATTAAAATACCTGATCGATAATCCGCGCTACCGTTACCTGATCGGGCCGGTTACTATCAGCAATTCTTTCTCCAAATTTTCCAAATCGCTTAATGTAGATTACATTAACCGTAACCATTTCGATGAGGAATTGGCACAATATGTAAGGCCGCGCAAAAAATTCAAGGTTGATTTCTCAAGTATTGATACCGACCTGCTGATGTCTGGCGAGGATAATTTTAAGGGACTGGATAACCTGATATCCGCAGTTGAAACCAGGAGCATGAAAGTTCCGGTGCTGCTTCGTCAGTACATCGCCCTGAATGCAAAGATTATCTGTTTTAACATCGACCCGAAATTTGCCGATTGTTTGGATGGGTTTTTAGTGCTCGACCTGAAGAAGGTACCACAGGATATTTTGGAAAAGCTGGGGAAGAATTTATAAGCCCACCCAACCCTCCCCGGAAGGGAGGGCTTTAAGAATTCTTATTAAAAAGTCTCCCCTACAGGGGGAGATTTAGAGGGGGCTAATCACTCCCCTTTTGTACCACGCGCAGCGTGCTTTAATATTTTAGCCTCCACGTAAAAGATGATCTCTTCGGCGATATTTTTACTCTGATCGCCAATGCGCTCCAGCTTACGAATGATGGACAGCATGAATAACGCCTCGTTAATACCAGCAATATCAGCTTTGATGACCTCGGCTATAGCAACAGGAGCATTATCATTGATCGCATCCAGCACATCATCCCTTTTAAATATACTGCGGGCAAGCACCGTATCTTCCTTTTCAAAAGCGGTGCGGGTATCTATCAGTATGTTGATGGCCTCATCATACATACGTATAAGCGAAGTGCTCTCCAGCGCCGCTATATCAAAGTTTACAGATGAATCGACTACATATTTGGCTACTCCGGCGGCAATATCTCCTATGCGCTCCAGGTTGGTATTGATCGGCTAATAAAAACCTAAGGTCGATAGCAACCGGGCAATACAGCGCGAATACGTTCTCCACATCACGGTCTATCTTTAATTCAAAAGAGTTCACTCTTTTTTCTTTGATTAATACCTCGCGGGCCAGGTCTTTATCAAACTGGATCATGGATTCCCTGGCTTTGTTCAATTGCGATTGAACCAGTATCCACATATTGATAAGCTCTTTTTTTACTGCTTCTATTTCGTTTTCTAATTGTGTCATGTTTTTGCCCCCTAACCCCCTAAAGGGGGTTTTTAAGTTTGTAATTAATTTTAATATTTTTTGATAGCTCCCATTATTACTCCCCCCTTCAGGGGGCTGGGGGGCTTAACTAAACCTACCTGTAATATAATTCTGCGTACGCTGGTCTTTCGGATTGGTAAACATGGTTTTGGTATCATCATACTCAACCAGTTCGCCCATATAGAAAAACGCTGTACGATCACTTACACGCGCAGCCTGCTGCATATTGTGTGTTACTATGATCAGCGTGTATTTAGTTTTCAATTCATGGAACAATGTTTCTACGCTTGAGGTAGAAATAGGGTCGAGCGCGGAAGTAGGCTCATCAAATAAGATAACTTCAGGTTCCATTGCTATTGCCCGGGCTATACACAAACGCTGCTGCTGCCCGCCTGAAAGAAATGTGCCTTTTTTATGCAATGAATCTTTTACTTCCTTCCATAGTGCAGAACTGGTCAGTGATTTTTCAACGATCACATCCTTATCAGCTTTTGATATCTTTATGCCGTTCAATAAATAACCGGCGACTACATTTTCATATATGCTCAGGTTGGGGAATGGATTCGGCCTTTGAAAAACCATACCTATTTTGCTTCGGATATATATAGCATTCATTTTATAAACATCCTCGCCATCCAATTTTAACACCCCTTTAGTTGTAGCGAATGGAATTAGTTCGTGCATACGGTTGATACCGCGCAGAAAAGTTGTTTTTCCGCAACCAGATGGGCCCATCATCGCAACAACCTCATTCCGGTTTATTTTGATGTTGATATTCTTTATCGCGTGGTTATCGCCGTAATATGCATTAAAATTTTCGGCGCTTACAATTGTATTTTCCATTTTCTCGTTAACACTTTTGTGACTATGTTTAAAACTAAAACAAATATTAATAATATAAAGGACGCTCCCCAGGCCAGGTTGTGCCAGTCGTCATAGGGGCTGGTGGCATAGGTAAATATCAGGTGAGGCAAACTCTCCATTGGTTTGGTAACCGAGGTTGATAAATAAGGATTACCGAACGCTGTAAACAGCAACGGCGCGGTCTCACCTATAACACGTGCTATCGATAAGGTTATACCAGACAAAATACCTGCAAAACCGCAAGGCACTATTACTTTCATAATTACCTTGTGATAAGGAACACCTAATGAAAGCGCTGCTTCTTTTAATGACTCCGGTAGTAATCTGAGCGTTTGTTCGGTTGATCTTATTACGATCGGCAACATCATGATAGACAAAGCTACGCTACCAGATATAGCAGAAAACGTACCGAGTGGTTTTACCAACCAAAAATAAACTACGATACCCACCACGATTGATGGCACACCCTGCAATATATCAACACATAACCCGGCGTAGTAAGCAAGCCTTGTTTTAGAGTTTTCACTAAGGTAAATCCCTGCGAACATTCCCACAGGTATAGCAATAACAGACGACATCAGCACCATCAAAAAGCTACCCAATAAAGCATTGCTTATGCCACCTCCCGGCTCACCCACAGGTGCAGGTACATGTGTAAGGAAGTGCCAGTTTACCTGTGTTATCCCTTGTTTGATAATATATATCAGTATAATAAGGAGAGGTAATGTGATTAAAAACGCAAAGAATATAATAACACCTTTAAAAGCTGCACTCTTGACATTTCTTAGTTTAATGTTTGATTCCATGCGATCAATTATTAGTGGCTTTTGAGATTATTCTTTTGCCTATCAGGTTAATTACCACGGTTACCAAAAACAGCACCAAACCGATCTCAATCAAGGCCGCGAGATATTCGGTATGGTCAGCCTCGGTAAATTCATTTGCAATTACGCTGGCCATGGTATTGCCCGGGCCAAAGATGAGTTCTTTGAGCGAGTGGCCCAATGCCGTAGTATTACCAATAAGCATAGTAACTGCCATGGTTTCCCCCAGGGCCCTGCCCAGTGACAGCAATACGCCGGCAAACAAACCCGACCGGGTATAGGGCATAACTACACTTCTTATTACCTCAAAACGTGTTGCACCTAAAGCATAAGCGCCTTCTTTTAATGGTGAAG
>Ga0193752_1003344_pt1 | contig 11128 bp, 6 predicted proteins | sample H1c1metaG_FD_144924 | JGI IMG/M metagenome (GOLD analysis project Ga0193752, IMG submission 144924) | Soil microbial communities from a riparian zone of the East river system, Colorado, United States - H1c1 | ecosystem: Environmental > Terrestrial > Soil > Riparian zone | place: USA: East River... | reverse complement strand
GCAGTTTTTTCCAACATCCGCGCGACGACCGGACCCGCCGACTTCTCTTGAGGTCGGAATGCGCGCCAGGACGATCTCATCGGATATCGCGCCATTGCCGTCTTAAATGCCTGCGCCCGTTGGAAAAAACTGCGCGTATCATAGCCGCAATTCCGTCGCTCCTCACGCCTCGCGCAGCCGTTATTCCGTGTGCACAACCTCCATTCCTGTTCGCCCGAAATCCATGCGTCGATAGACGCGCACGCCGCTACGCTCACGGGCTGGGGTGTACCGCGCGCGGCCATCGATCGCGCCTCGGAAGCAGCCGTCATCGTCGCCTCGCTGACCGACGACACCGGGCTCGCGGCGGCACTGCTCGCGCAAGTCGCCTTCGGTGCGCAGGCCGAAGAGGCCCGCGAGATCGAGCTGCATTTCGGTCCGACGGTGAGCGCACTGGCGCGCGAGCTCACGCATTTCGGCGACATCCGGCTGACGCCCGCGTCGGCGGCGTCCCACCATCTCGAGCCGGCGCAGGCCGAAGCCCTGCGCAAGATGCTGTTGTCGGTGGTCAGCGATCCGCGCCTGGTCCTGGCGCGCCTCGCGCGCCAGCTCGTGGACCTGCAGGAATCCAAGGATGGCCACGCCACGACCCGCGAACGCCTCGCGCTCGAAACGCGCGAAGTGTTCGCGCCGCTCGCGAACCGGCTGGGGCTGTGGCAGCTCAAGTGGGAACTCGAAGACCTGGCCTTCCGCTTCCTGCGGCCCGACGACTACCGGCGCATCGCGGGCGCGCTGGCCGAGAAACGCGCCGACCGCGAACGCTATATCGCCGAACTGTGCCGCACGCTGGAAGACATGCTGCGGCACGCCGGCATCAGCGCTGAGGTCGATGGCCGGCCAAAACACATCTACAGCATCCACCGGAAGATGGAGCGCAAGCAGCTGACGTTCGAGCAGGTGTTCGACCTGCGCGCCGTGCGCATCGTCACCGCGACCGTCGCGGACTGTTACGCCGCCCTCGGGCTGGTCCATGGCCGCTACCACTATATCCCGGGCGAATTCGACGACTACATCGCGACGCCGAAGGACAACTTCTACCGCTCCATCCACACCGCGGTGTCAGGGCCCGAGGCGAAGGTCGTGGAGGTGCAGATCCGCACCCGCGAGATGCACGACCAGGCCGACCTGGGATTGGCCGCCCATTGGAAATATAAAGAGGCGCGTTACAAGGAATCGCGCGCGCATGAAGTGACCTACGATCGCAAGATCGAATGGGTCCGCAAGCTGCTGGAGCCGACGCAGGGCGACAAGGACTTCCTCGATGAAGTGCGCGCCGGGTTGTTCGAGGATCGCGTCTACGCGCTGACCCCGAAGGGTGAGGTGGTGGACCTGCCGCTGCACGCGACGCCACTCGATTTCGCCTATCACGTCCACACCGACCTGGGTCACCGCTGCCGCGGCGCCCGGGTGAACGGGCGCATCGTGCCGCTGACCCGGGCGCTCGCCAATGGCGAGATCGTCGAGATCATCACGCACAAATATCCGCAGCCCAGCCGCGACTGGTTGTCCGAGACGCAAGGGTTCCTGGTGTCACCGCGGAGCCGCTCCAAGGTACGTGCCTGGTTCCGGAAGTTAGACGAGGAAGCTGTCCACGGCCAAGGCAATGTCGTGAACAGCAACGCGGGCGTGGCGGCCGAACCCGTTCCCGCGCCACCGCCACCCGCTCCGCCGCGCCGCAAGGGCGCGGCCCGCAAGCTGTCGCGTTCGCCCGTGGTGCTGGGGGGCGTCGAGAACCTGCCCGTAAGCTTCGCGCGCTGCTGCGCGCCGGTGAAGCCGGAGCCCATCGCCGGCTACGCCACGATCGGGCGGGGCGTCACCATCCACCGCTCGGATTGCCCCGGTTTGAAGCGCATGAGCTCGACCCGCCCCGACCGGTTGATAGCCGCGGAATGGGCGGATGCGGCGCAGACCCAGCCCGTATCGCTCAATATTGTCGCGATCGACCGACAGGGACTGGTCCGGGACATCGGCGACCTCCTGGCGAGCGAAAAAATCTCCATCGAAATGATGCACACCACTACCGACCGGAGGCAGTCGACGGCTACCATCGACGTGCGTGTGGCGATTGACGGTGTCGAGCATCTGACGCGTTTACTGCAGCGCATCCGGAAGGTGGGAAGTGTCCTTTCGGTGCGCCGCTCGGGTTAACTTAAGCCCGTAGGGCGGCCCCCAACCGGGGCCGAAACGTGACGTGTTGCGACGCCCAAAAGCGCTGTTTCGCGTTTACTGACAACGATTTCGTAGTTTCATCCGGGGTAACAAGACCGCTCATGCGTGTCCTGCTGGTCGATCATGACTCAGAGGCTCTCGAGGCCATTGCGCGTGCCATTCGCGGGGTGCTCGAACTCGACTGCGTGACCAGCAAGGGCGATGCGCTCCTGCTGCTGCGCCAGAACACGTATGACGTGCTCATTGCCTGTGAGCGCGCCATCGACGGTTCGGGCCTGGACCTGCTCGGCCGCACGACCCGCACCGCGGTGCCGCTCAAGCGCATCTTCGCCGCCGCTCCCGAACGCCTGCAGTTGTTAGGCCCGCGCCTCGCGCCGTTCAAGGTCCAGCGCACGATCAACTACCCCATCGATCTCGAAGAGTTGTGGCTGGCCATCGCGCAGGTGACCGGCGGCCCCGACGACGAAACCGACGGCACCATCGAGCGCGTGGTGCTCGACGAACGTGGCATTCCGTCTGCCGGCACCGTGCCGCGCGGACCGATCCCGCCGCGGCCGCCCGCACCGCTGTCGGTCGTGCCTCCTGCGCCACCCCCGATGCTGGCGGCGCCCGTTCCCATGACGTCGGCGTCCGGCCGGTACGCGACCGCGCGCGCCGCGCAGCCGGCGCCGGAACCGCCGTTGCGTGCTCCACCGCCGCCGCGTTCCGTTCCCGCGGCGCCGGCCGCGCGCGTACAAGCACCGGCGCCTCGCACCGCGGCGCCGGCGCAGATGCGCGCACCCGCGCCGCCGATGCAATCGATTCCGCCCATGCCGATGAGCGCACCGTCGGCGCGCGACATCCTGCCGGCGTGGACTCCCGAAGCGCCGCTCGAAGACGATTTCGCGTCGATCGCCGCGCAGGCGCGTCTCGGCGTGCAGCAGAAAGTTATCGACGAGGGTTCGCGGCGCAAACGGCAGCGTCTGCTCACGGCCTGCGGCATCGCCGTGGTGGTGGCCGGCTCGATCGTCTTTCTGATCGAGAAGTTCTACGACCCCGCCGCGCGCGCGCGCGAACAGATCATCACCGCGGAAAAGACGCGGATGGCGGAGGAGCTGAAGGTCACCGACAACCTGATGATGATCGAGGTCGACATCGAACAGGCGATCATGAACAACGAATTCGACATCGCGCGCCGCGAGCTCGCGTCGCTGGTCGAAAAGTCACCCCATCATCCGCGCCGGGAATTCCTGCAGGCGTCGATCGATCGCGCCGAGGAACTCGCGAAGTTGTCACCCCCAAGCCTGGAGAAGGGCCTGGACAAGGTTGCCGACCAAGGCACCGACCGGAAGACCGCGCCGACACAGGCGGCCGTGCTGCCGGCGTCGGGCGAACAACGCGGCGCCGCGCGCCCTCGCCCGGCGGAACACACCGTCGATCGCACGCCGCAACGCGCCGCGTCGCGCACACCCGAGCGCACGGTTTCGCAACGCACTCTGCGCGAGACGCCGGCACCGCCGCCGCGCACTTACGGCGCGCCCATCGGCGAAACCGCGCCGCGCGAGAGCATCGCGCTCAATGCGCCGATCAACTCGGCGCCGACGACCACGATGCGCCGGAACGACAATACTTTCGGCGGACGCACCATCGAGGCGGGCGACAACTCCGCGACGCGCACACCAGCGTCGACCGGCGGCTATACCCCTCGCGCGGCCGCAGCGGGCACGAATTCATCCGTCACGCCCGCACCGGCGGCGGCCGGTTCCGCCGCCGTGAGCATGCCGCCGGCCGCGGCACCCGCTCCCGCGCCGCCCGCACCGGTCGATATCGTCATGGCGAAGATCGTGAAGCGCGTGACACCGGTCCTGCCGGGCGGAATCTCCCGCAAGGCCAAGGGTCACGTGCTGGTCAAGTTCAACATCACCGAGGCGGGTCGCGTCAGCGACGTCGAGGTGCTGGAATCCGAGCCCGCGGGCACTTTCGACGATGCCGCGCTGGATGCGGTGCGCAAGTGGATCTACGAGCCGCGCAAGGAAAACGGCGTGGCCGTTGCCTCGACGGCAAAAGCGAAGCTGGTATTCGACGCGGCTAACTAGGAGCGCGCGCCCACGCAACGAGGCCCGGGAGCTTCGCGCCAGCTCCTAACGGTTGATGTTGTCGATGGCGCGCTTGTCGGCGGCCAGCGCCGCTTCATGCAGTGCTTCGGACAACGTCGGATGCGCGTGGATCGTGCGTTGCAGGTCTTCGCTGCTGGCCGAATACTCCATTGCCAGCACGGCCTCCGCGATCAACTCGCCCGCCATCGGACCTATGATGTGTACCCCCAGGATCTCGTCGTCGTCCTGCGCGGCGATCAGCTTCACGAAACCCGCGGTGGCTTCCATCGCGCGCGCCCGGCCGCTGGCCGCGAACGGAAACTGCCCGATCTTGTAGGGTCGGCCGCCGGCCTTCACCTGCTCTTCGGTCTGACCCACCCAGGCGATCTCCGGGTGTGTGTAGATCACCGAGGGAACGGTGTCGTAGTTGGTGTGGCCGTACTTGCCGGCGACCAGGTCGCCGACCATCACGCCCTCTTCCTTGGCCTTGTGCGCGAGCATCGGGCCGCGCACGCAATCACCCACCGCCCAGACGTTTTCCACGCCGGTCTTGCAGTGGTCGTCGACCTTGATGAAGCCGCGTTCGTCGAGCTGCACGCCCGTGCCGTCCGCCAGCAGATTCTTCGTGAACGGACGGCGCCCCACGGCGACGATCAGCTTGTCGACCGTGATGGTCTGACTACCCGTAGCGTCGCTGTACGTGACTTCGACCGAATTGCCCGACAGCTTGGCACCCGACACCTTCGCACCGAGCTTTACGTCCATGCCCTGCTTCTTGAAGTGCCGCGCGGCTTCCTTGGCGAGGCCCTGATCGGCGACCGCGAGGAAAGTATCGAGCGCCTCGAGCACCACGACCTCGGAACCCAGGCGGCGCCACACGCTGCCGAGCTCGAGGCCGATGACGCCGGCGCCGACCACGGCGAGTTTTTTCGGCACGGCCTCGAAATCGAGCGCGCCCCAGGAATCGACGATGTTCTTGCCGTCGAACGGCATGCTCTTCAATTCCGTCGGAATGGAGCCGCTCGCGAGCACGATGTGCGTCGCCGACAGTGTTTCGACCTTGCCGTCATGCGCGGTGAATTCCACCTTGCGGTTGGCCAGTAGTTTGCCGTGACCCTGCAGCGCGGTCACGCCGGCGCTCTTGAGCAGCATCGCGATGCCGGTGGTGCTGGCCTTCACGATGCCGGTCTTGCGCTTTTGCATCTGCGTGACGTCGAAATCGACGCTGCCGACCTTGATGCCGTGCACCGCCAGCTCTTCTTTCGTCTTGTGATACAGCTCGCTCGATTCGAGCAACGCCTTCGACGGAATGCAGCCCGCGTTCGTGCACGTGCCGCCGAATACGGCGGTGCCGTCCTTGTTCTTCCACTCGTCGATGCAGGCGACCTTGAGCTTGTTCTGGCCCGCGCGAATGGCGGCGGGATAACCCGCGGGACCGCCACCGATGACGATCACATCGAATGCTTTGGCATCGTTTTCATTGGCCATGCCTTGTTCCTCAGACGCTCAGCAGTAGTCGCGCAGGATCTTCCAGGCAATCCTTGATGGTCACGAGGAACTGCACGGCCTCGCGGCCGTCGATGATGCGGTGATCGTAGGACAGCGCCAGATACATCATGGGGCGAACCACGATCTCGCCGTTCACGACCACCGGCCGGTCCATCGTCTTGTGCATGCCGAGGATCGCGCTCTGCGGCATGTTGACGATCGGCGTCGACTGCAGCGAGCCGAACGTGCCGCCATTCGTGATGGAGAACGTGCCGCCGGTCAGCTCTTCGAGCGTGATCTTGCCGTCGCGCGCGCGCGCGGCGAAAGCGCCGATGTTCTTTTCGACGTCCGCGTAGCTCTGCAGGTCCGCATCGCGCAACACGGGAACCATCAGCCCCTTTTCCGTCGAGACGGCGACTCCGATGTCGTAGTACTCGTGATAGACGATGTCCGTGCCTTCGATCGAGGCATTGACGGTCGGGAAACGCTTCAACGCCTCGACCGCCGCCTTCACGAAGAACGACATGAACCCGAGCTTCACGCCGTGTTTCTTCTCGAACCCTTCCTTGTACTTCGCGCGCACGTCCATGACGGACTTGAGGTCGACCTCGTTGAACGTGGTCAGTTGCGCCTGGCTGTGCTGCGCTTCCAGCAGCCGTTCGGCGATGCGCGCGCGCAGGCGGGTCATCGGCACGCGTTGGTCCTGGCGGCCGGCGACGCCGCTCACCGCGGCCGGAGCGGCGGCAGCCTTGTTAGGAGCGGCCGCTGCGGGTTTGTCCAGATAGTCCACCACATCGCCCTTGGTGATGCGTCCGTCGCGGCCGGAGGCCGGAATCTTCGACGGATCCAGTTGTTTCTCTTCGACCATGCGGCGCACCGACGGCGCGAGTTTGTCGCCGCTGGCGGCAGCCGCGGCGGGGGCTGGTTTGGCCGCGGCCGGAGCCGGCGTGGCGGCGGCGGGTTTTGCCGCGGCGGGCGCCGCCGTCGCGGCGGCGCCCTCTTCGAGGACGGCGAGAACCTGGCCGCTGGTCACCGACGTTCCGGCGACGATGCGCAATTCCTTCAACACGCCGTTCACCGGCGCCGGAACTTCCAGCACCACTTTGTCGGTCTCGAGATCCGCGAGATTTTCATCTCTCGTCACGGTTTGACCGACCTGCTTGTGCCAAGTGACGAGGGTCGCATCGGCGACCGACTCGGGCAACTGCGGAACTTTGATTTCGATGGCCATGTTGTTTGTATGTCCTTAACGCGACGTCGCGGCGGCCGCGGCGGCCGGCGTTGCCGTGAGGCGCTTGGTTTCGCGCGCCCCGTCTTCTTTGTTGGTGGCGGTCAATGCGGCTTCGATCAGTCCGCGCTGCTCGGCCTCGTGGATCTTCGAGATACCGGTCGCGGGTGCCGCGGCGGGCGGACGGCCGGCGTACAGCAACTCGCGCTTGCCGACCATTGCCTGCAGGCGATGCCGGATCTGGTACCAGGCGCCCTGATTCTGCGGCTCTTCCTGGCACCACACGACTTCGCGGACGTTCGGATACTTCGCGAGCAGGGCTTCCATTTCCGGCACCGGGAACGGATAGAGCTGCTCGACGCGCACGAGCGCAACGTCGTTGTTGCTGGTGGCGCGGCGTGCCTTCAGCAGGTCGAAATAGACCTTGCCCGACGACAACACCACGCGGCGCACGTTCGCCGGCTGCGGTTTGTCGATGTCGTCGATGACCACCGCGAACTCTCCATTGGCGAGGTCTTCGAGCGATGACACGGACAACTCGTGACGCAGCAGCGATTTCGGCGTCATCACGATCAGCGGCTTGCGCAGGCTGCGCAGGATCTGCCGGCGGATCATGTGATACATCTGCGCGGGGGTCGAAGGCACGCACACGACCATGTTGTTCTCGGCGCACAACTGCAGGAAACGCTCGAGGCGCGCGGAGGAGTGTTCGGGGCCCTGCCCTTCGTAGCCATGTGGCAGGAACAGCGCGAGACCGCAGAGCCGGCCCCACTTCGCTTCGCCCGAGCTGATGAACTGGTCGATGATGACCTGCGCGCCGTTGACGAAGTCGCCGAACTGCCCTTCCCAGATGACGAGCGCCGACGGATCGGTGGTCGAGTAACCGTACTCGAAGCCCAGCACCGCCTCTTCGGACAGTACGGAGTCGGTGATCTGGAACGAGGGCTGACGCTCGGCGATGTGCTGCAGCGGAATGTAGCGCTCGCCGGTCGACTGCTCGTGCAACACCGCATGCCGATGGAAGAACGTGCCGCGGCCCGCATCCTGGCCGGTGAAGCGGATTGAATTACCTTCTTCGAGAATGCTGGCGTACGCGAGGGTTTCGGCGCAGCCCCAGTCGAGCGGCAACTCGCCGTTGATCATCTTGACGCGATTCGCCATGACCTGCGCCACGCGCGGATGCAGCGCGAAATTCTCCGGGAACTTGACGATGCGGGCGCCGAGAGATTTGAGGTGCGCCATGTTGCCGCCGCCCTTCACCCGCTCGGTCCAGTCGTTGCCGAGATACTTGCTCCAGTCGACGGTGTATTTGTTGCCGATCATGCCGAGCGAAGCGCGCGCCTGGGGGCGGCCCTCGTCGAGCCCCTGTCGATACGACTCGCTCAAGGCAGCGGCTTCCGCATCGCTCAGCACGCCGGCTGCCACCAGGCGATCGGCGTAGACCTTGCGGGTAGTCAGGTGCTTGCGGATGGTCTGATACATCATCGGCTGCGTGGCCGCGGGCTCGTCCGCTTCGTTGTGACCGTGGCGGCGGTAACAGACGAGGTCGATGACCACGTCCTTGTTGAATCGCTGTCGATAGCTGAGCGCGAGGCGGGTCACGAACACCACGGCGTCCGGATCGTCACCGTTCACGTGGAAGATGGGCGTCTCGAGCATCTTCGCGACGTCCGAGCAGTACATCGTCGAACGCGCATCCTGCGGGTCGGAGGTGGTAAACCCGACCTGGTTGTTGATGATGACGTGAATGCTGCCACCGGTATAAAACGCGCGCGCCTGCGACAGCTGCAGCGTTTCCATGACCACACCCTGGCCCGCGAATGCCGCGTCACCGTGAATGAGGATCGGCAGCACGCGGGTGCCCTTGGTGTCGCCGCGCCGCTCCTGGCGCGCGCGCACCGACCCTTCGACCACCGGATTCACCACCTCGAGATGCGAGGGATTGAACGCCAGCGCCACGTGCACGTTGCCGCCGGGCGTGCGCAGATCGGACGAGAAGCCCTTGTGGTACTTCACGTCGCCCGAGCCTTGCATGTGCGCGGTGTCGTATTTGCCTTCGAATTCGTTGAACAGCACCGAGGGAGACTTGCCGAGCAGGTTCACCAGCACGTTCAAGCGGCCGCGATGCGCCATGCCGATGATGCACTCCTCGATGCCCTGCTGGCCGCCGGTCTGGATGAGATCGTCGAGCAGCGGGATCAGCGAGTCGCCGCCTTCGAGCGAGAAGCGCTTCTGGCCGACGTACTTCGTATGCAGATAACGCTCGAGACCTTCGGCGGCCGAGAGCTGCCAGAGGATGTTTTTCTGTTCTTCGGCGCTGAGCTTGCCGATCAGGCGGCCGACCAGGTACTGGTCCTGCAGCCAGAGGCGCTCGTCGGTGTTCGAGACGTGCGCGAATTCGGCGCCGATCGTGCCGCAATAGGCATATTCGAGCTGGGCAATGATCTCGCGCAGCTTGAGCCGCGGCGCGAGTTCATCCGGTCGTGAGCCGGTCAGGAATTCGGTATCGAGGTCGGCATCGGTGAGGCCGAAATAGCCGAGCTCGAGCACGCGCGGGCGTTCGCGTTTCTGCAACCCGAGCGGATCGAGATTCGCGATCAGGTGACCGCGGTTGGCGTAGATCTGCACCAGGCGCGAGACGGCGCCCTGCTTCGCGGCGGTCTCGCCGCCACCGGGAGTCGCCGCACCGGCTGCCAGCCGCGGTTTGCTCGCGCGCTGCAGGATGCCGGCTTGAACGGCCGAGTGGATCTGCTCCGCGCCTGCCCCGGCCCTCGGCTTCTGACCATCCTGGAGCTTCTGAAAATAGTCGCGCCACTTGGCGTCGACGCTCTGCGGATCGGCCAGGTACTGCTCATAAAGAGCTTCGACGTACGGAGCGTTGCCACCCGACAAAGGGGTGGACGCCAGCAACTCGCCAAGGCTTCCGGCCATACGAGAAAAAATCCTGTGGACTCAAGGTCCTGGAGCGATAAAGGGGCGGTATGTTAGCCGATGCGGCCCACACCCGAAAGGCGACCAGTGCCTAATCTAGGGGAATGTTACGTAAAAGAAAGAGCTCGTAACCCACGAGCACGCAATACATTCCGAGTACCCCGTACAGCACCCACCCCACTGTCTTGCCGAAGTAGCGCAGCCGGGCCAGCAGGGTCAGAACGACCACGCCCACGCCGGTCAGCCCGAGTTTCCAGTACGCAAAACTGTGCCCCGACCCGCGAACCAGTGGATCCATGAGCGGATTGACTTCGTCCGCGCCGTGGCTGATCAACACGAGCGTCAGGATCGCGTCGGCGCCGCACAGAAGCAGGATCAGGATGCCGACCGCCAGCCACTGCGGATGAAACCAGTCGGTAACGACCACGTGTCGTTCGGTATCGCGGCGCGGCGCGATGCGTCGGCGGATGAAGTTGCCACGCCAGAGCGCACGCAGGACGGAACGACGCCGTTCGACGGGGACGCGTCGTTCGATGCTGGGTTGTGGCATTGGCCGTCATTGTATGAGTGCCGCCGCCTCGCAGAATGTCAGGAACGCGCAATCGCGTGTGAGCCAAGTCCCATTTCGTCTCAGTAGCTGTAGCGCAGCTCCGCCATGACGCTGCGACGAATTTCCCGGCCCTGCGGATCCGCGTACTCGCGGTGTGTTTCGTTAAGTAGATTGAAACCCTTGACAGCGATCTCGAGACGTTCGCTCGCGCGCCAGCCGATGTGCGCGGAGAGCTCGGTGTACTGCGGCAGCGCCGGACTCGGCAGCGCGCCGATCTTGCGCCAGACCGCATCGACGCTGACACGACCGAAATCCATCGATGATTTGAGCAGGTAACTGGATGTGGGATCGTTGCCCGCCTGGCCCACGCCGACGACGCCGGATGCGCCGTCACTGGCTTCCAGCCGCTTGTGAACCGAACGAAACCCGGGAGACAGACGCCACCAGGAATTGACCTGCAGATTGGCCCAGGCCTCGACGCCGTACGTGCTGCCCTCGATGAGATTGCCCCAGCGCAACGGCAGCAGCGTGACCGGCGTGATTTCGATGCTGCGCAGATCGTCGTAGTCGTTGTAGAAGACGCTCGCGGAGAACGACACGGTAGCCGCGGGCTGCCCGCGATAACCGATCTCGTACGCCGTCACCTTC
>Ga0193752_1003343_pt1 | contig 11128 bp, 8 predicted proteins | sample H1c1metaG_FD_144924 | JGI IMG/M metagenome (GOLD analysis project Ga0193752, IMG submission 144924) | Soil microbial communities from a riparian zone of the East river system, Colorado, United States - H1c1 | ecosystem: Environmental > Terrestrial > Soil > Riparian zone | place: USA: East River... | reverse complement strand
CTATTAACCCCTTTGTTAAAATCTTTTTCGGTTACACTGGTTACAGACCCGGAAACCTCGCGCTTAGATTGAGTTCCGTATCCCACCACTACAACCTGGTTCAAGGATGAAGTACCTTCTTTCATTTGCACATTTATCTTCGAACGTTTATGTACCAGCATTTCCATTGCTTCAAATCCTACATAGGAAAATATCAATGTTCCCTTTTCAGGCGCATTAATTGAATAGCTGCCACTTTCGTCAGTGGATGTACCCGTATTTTTTCCTTTAACCGTAACATTTACCCCCACCAAGGGCTCTCCTCTTTCATTAACAACTCTGCCACTAACATCAATCAGTGTATCCTTAAGCCCATCAACTGGCAGATTTGACGAATGTTGCCAGTTAGAAAACGCGGCAACGGAAGATTTCCTGGATATGTAAATCGTTTTGCTCTGTATCCTATACTCAAGAGGCTGATCTTTGAACAGCAGATCCAAAAACTCAATTAATGGCATGTTCTCGGCACTAATTGTAATCGGCTGAATCCCCGCGATGGTTTCCTGTTTATATAAAAATGCATGATCGGTTTGCCGTTCTATGCTGGTAAATATTTGCTTTAACGAAGCATCTTTTGCTGAGAAACTTACGTTTTGTGAGAGTCCGTTTGCGCTCACATTTAAAAGCGCGCTGGTAAGTAAGACAAATGTTAGCTTCATGACTAACAGGGTTTTGGTAATGTACGGGCGCCCCCACCAGGCCGACCACATACAAATAGCAGTTTTAAACATACTTTTGCAGTGTTTTGGGTGATTGAATAATTTCTTTCCAGGACTATTTTAGTTACTCAGACATTTGCCGTCACGCCTCGCCGCGTGGCGGCAATATTTTTAATACTCATAATAATGTTGCCGGTCGGCCGATCCGGCAACGACAGAATGTGAGTTATTCGTAAAGTTGGTAACTTAAATCATCCGCATTCCTTGTCACCATTATCACCTAACAGTTTCGATGTTTATCGCGCTGCTTTGCTGTATTTGCTGGTCATCACAGGTTGTTGGTCGGAAGACACATAAGACTTAATCCTTTCAAAACTATTTATGACCTTCTAATGGCCTCTATCATCGATAACCCGCGGTGGCCATTCCAGGGTTTACTTGCTATTCTCGGAGATGATCAATGTTCTTCCATCCAACTTTGTCTTAATTTGAAAGTCTAATGAAAACACCTCAAGTACTCCTGACAATGGAACTCCTCTGTCCATTTTCCCCTCAAAAACCACGTCGTGTATATTTCCCTCATACTTAACTTTAATGTCATACCACCTCTCCAATTGTCGCATTACATCATATAGGTTCGCTCCGTTAAAGTCAAACCAGCCATTCTTCCAAGCCATTACCTGATCGATATTGATGTTTGAAGAAACAGTGATAACGTTGCTACTGTCGCTAACGGATCGTTGGCTTAAAGACATGACAACAGCTTGCTGCCCGGGCTTGAGGATAACAGATGATTTGGCGCGCCCATCGAGTTTGTCGGCCCGAAGACTGGACAGAGGCTCTGCGGCAGTATGAACTTTTACGTTGACACTGCCACTTATCAGAGTTGTTTTTATAGCACTTTCATCTGCGTAAGCATTCAAATTGAAGATCGTTCCCAATACTTGTATTTCGACCCCATTGGCCTTTACTACAAAGGGTTGCTTAGGGTTTTTCACGATTTCCATATAAGCTTCTCCTGTCATCTCTACATTTCTGGTACTGCTTGTGAATGCTGTAGGGAACTTTATCGAAGATGCGGCATTAAGCCACACCCTGGAACCATCCGGCAATACGATCTGATATTGGCCGCCCTTTGGCGTCGAGATGGTATTAAATGCGTCAGTTGTTCCTACGCCTTCATATTTCAGTTTACCAGCGAGGTTGATCAACGTTTGGCTGCCTTGTTTTGCAATATTTCCCTGCGTGCTGTCCAAGATAATTTGCTGACCGTTTGCCAGGGTTAAAATCGCCCTGTTGTTCCCGGGCGCTATATCCGTTTGCAGCGGTTTGGTGTTGTTTACAATGGTTTGTGGCGGTTTTTTATTAGTCCAGAGGTAAGCTGCAGCCCCAAAGACAAGAATAGCCGCCGCAGCATATCTGAAAAAGCCGCGACGAAGGAAATGAACGCGATGAACAGTGTTTGTCGATTTTTTAGCATCTTCTGAATGCCGCAAGAACATTTTCAGTTCCGGACGTACTTTACCCATATATCTAATGACAGCGTCTTTGGATGTGCTATCAATCGATGACGAAAAAGGGATTTGAGCCAAATATTCTTCAATAATGGCCTGATTTTCTTCATCACGGCCTTCCTCTTTAACCAGATCATACAACTGTTTGACCTGTTCAGGAGTAGCTTCATTGGTAATATAAAGCTGCCAGAGTTTTTTTATATCGTGCGTACTTTTATCCATTGCTTAATTACATAGGCGTATCTGAAGACCAGGCAAGACTAGTCAAGTCTAAAAAATTCGCAAAAAAAACCAAAAGAGAAATAAAATGTCTATTTTCTGCTGCATATAAGACCGGATATGTTGAAGATTCTTCACCATATGATTACGAACAGTATTTTTACTAATAGTCAATTTTTCAGCGACCTCCTCGTAAGTCAGATTTTCCTGCCGCAGTAATAGGTAGACCGTTCTTCCCTGAGCAGGTAACGAGTCAATAGCCTCCTGAATTAACTTTTCAAGCAGATTATAATCGTGGCCGGAAAACTGATAGTTGGTATCGCTTGCCTCGCTCATCTGATTAAGTAGATACTGAACCCTATTCTCTGATTCCTGCCGCCTGATGCGATCAAAACAACGGTTATAGGCCATGCGAAACAGGTATGCGGCAGGATTTTCAATATCTGCCAGTTTTGCCCTACCCACCCATAACTGAACGAAAACCTCCTGCACAATTTCATCCGCCCAGAAACCAGATTTTAGCAGGTGAGTGGCTCTCCAATGAATCTGTTCAAAATATTTTTCAAATATTTGACTAAAGGCCAATTGATCACCTGCAGCGATCCGCTCAAAGAGTTTTTTTTCAGTATATATCGGGGTGTTTTCCAATAGCTAAGCCACTAATAATCAGTTGTAAACATAGGAATAAAAAGGTAAACTCCACTTTCAGGATCGAGTATATGGTAGACAACTTTTTGTCTATAGATCGCTGGATTACCCATTAACGCGGCCAGTAGAAAACCGGTTAGATGTATTAATGATATCCAACTGGATCCGTGACTTTGCTCAACAATAGATCACTTTGGCGAAAAAAATGGACATATACCACTGCACTTGAAATTCTGCACAAACCAGTTTGTTATCGTCCCACTCAGGCAATCAAGCATTAAGCAGACATCTCAGCCAAAAGCTTCAAATCCGCTAAAAAATGGTTCGAAAAAACTTCAGTAAGGGGCACTGAGGCCTCGTTTAGACGAGGCTTTTTTATGTGACATAGGGTTAGCCCCGGATGATTTGTTCCATTTACATTGGAAATTAATTAAATTTAGACAAGGAGCTGCCAATGATAGTGTTGTGTGTCAATCAGAAAAAACACAGTCAGCCAATGAACTATCAAACATTTCAACCACGTCCGGATTTAGAATCTCTTGTAAAATGTTATTGGACTTTGGAAGTGCCCGCTGCCAAAGATTCCCAAAGGCAGCGTATCATCCCTGATGGTTGTATTGAAATGATTTTTATTCTTGGGGACGATATAAAGAGATATACCGCAGAAAATAACTTTATTATCCAACCTCGCGCTATGGTACTTGGTCAAACTATTAACGCTTTCTTTGTAGAACCCACGGGGTATGTTAATTCATTTGCAGTTCGATTTTATCCTTTCGGTTTTACAAGTTTTGTAACGACATCGCTTAAGAACTTAGTCAACAAGGAAACCCCTATAGATATACTATTTGGCAAAACGTCAGCGCAAGAATTAGAACAAAAAATAATTCAGGCAAAGACAACAAAGAATAGGATAGAAATCATAGAAGGTTTTCTTTTAGATAAATTGAAAACCAAAACAACTATTGACAACATCGTCAAATCAACCATCGATGTGATATTTTCGACAAAAGGAAGTGCATCTATAAAATCTATCCTAAAAGAAAATCTATCAAAAAGAAGGCAACTCGAAAGACACTTCTTTAAGCAAGTTGGGATGAGTCCGAAGCAATTAGGCAAAGTCATACGATTACAAACTGCTTTGAAAATGCTACTTAGTCAGCAACCTGAAAGCTTAACAAAAATTGCTTATGAAAGCGCTTATTACGACCAGGCCCATTTTATTAAAGACTTCAAGGAATTTACAGGAACGAATCCTGGAGAATTCTTAGAAGATGAAAAAATGAAACTTTCTTCTCTTTTTTATACAGAAGACTGAGTGTCGCATTTTTACAATTTCCACATATGCCGACTCAATAAATTCGCTCTGTAAAACAAATACAGAGAAAATGAAAAATTTAGTTTCAATTGTAGAGATCCCCACGATTGATTTCTCAAGAGCAGTCAAATTTTATCAGGCAATATTAGAGGTCAGTATTGAAGAAATTGATATGCAGGGCACACTTATGGGCTTATTCCCCAGCGATGGAGAAGTTGTTTCTGTCGCATTAATTAAAGGAAAGGAATACAAAACCACCGTTGATGGAACAATTGTTTATCTGAATGCGGGAGATGACTTACAGATTGTATTGGACAAGATAGAGCCAAATGGGGGGAAGGTAATTGTACCCAAAACTGCGATTGGACCTGACATGGGATTTTTTGCGATGTTTACTGACACTGAGGGAAGCAAGTTGGGCCTGCATTCAAGAAATTAGAAACAGTGCGAAGAGCGGAGAAATCAGAGAGGAGAACAGAGAGCAGTTCCCCCGAATCTTCTCTCTGTTTCTCCGCACTGACTTAAGTTAGATTTCTGATCATTACGAACAGCATCCGTGATAATTCATCAAAACGTGTAAGGAGACTGTAAAGACTTCATTTGAAACCTCATTTTCATCATGCAGAAAAGTTATCAAGGAAGCACATCCAAAAACAGATCCTCTCGCCGTTATGTAATAATTTCTTCTATCCTTATCGCTGAATTTCCCGCTCCCTTCGGCGATATTTAACATGATGTTCAAACTCGCACGCCCCAATTGTCCTCTAGTATGGTGTGGGATGGTATTCATGTCGCTTACAAGCTGGTAAATAGTTTTAACCAAAAAATGCTTTCTGATAAACTTTTAAGTTTTCATACGCAAATATAAAAATCAGTCTCACATTGGGTATTCGCCAATTTTAAAACAAATAAATAAATTCAGGCGAGATCCTAAACGATTGTGCTTAAAAGTAATTCCAGGGAAACCAACAATAGGTGATCGAAGTTCGACCCACTCAGTCAGTTTGCAGGCTGGCGAGCCCTTTCAACATCAATGACCCCAGTAAACAACAAAGGAATAAAAATCTGTTCATAAGAAGGGTTTATAGTTATTTTTGGTATTTCTTATCAAAACGCCCATCAGAGATGTGTACAGTATATCCGGCAGGAGATATTGCATTGAACCAAAAAGTGCCAGATATAATTTGATTAACAGTATCAAGGAAAATTATAGACATTTCTCCTGCAATAAGATTATTAGTTCTGTATGTAGTACGGATTGAACAATCTTCAGCCAAAAAATATTTTGCATAACATTTTCCGGTTCCGAAAGAACCTAGAGTATATGTCTTTCCTTGCTCCAACTTTAAACTGTCTGCAGATAAGACAACTTGCTTTCCTTGACAATTAGATTCATCTCTAACTCCGTCGACAACAAAAAAATATCCGATATCAGAGGAATAGATTTTTTGATAATAACATTTCCCTGCCGATGATGATAAACTTCCTTTGGGTATAAAGGCTTGACCATTAATAAGAAAACCGAAAGACAGTTTGCCTTCCATAGTGATTTCGGGTAAATGGTCAATAGAAATTGGCATCTTATTCTTTTTGCATTGTACTCCGAATGAAACCAGCAAAACGATTGCTGCGATCGAAAACTGTGTGCCATTTTTAAAACCGTAATTTGGATTCATAATCAACAGTTGATGTGGTGTACACCTAAGGAACAACAAAACAACGTAAAAGACTTCGTGAGAAATGTTTCATTGCATAAAACCCTTGTCTGACGCTTCATCAAGATTCTCTTATTTTCTTATTACTCAAAGACTGCCCAGTAATTTGATTTCTAAAGATTTCCCAGCGAAATTTGAAGTTATTTAACGCAGATGAATTTCCACCAGTTAAATGAATTCGACTTTGAGCATAATAGTTTACGCCAAGGTCTGTGATTCGGGACGTCCAATTATAATACCCCGTGTCACTATATGAAATCGTAAACGGGTTACCAAGGGTAATTGGTTTATATCCTTCACCATTTCCAAAGTCTATGTTCAAAGAATATGTAGTTACGTTCTTAATAAACAACGCTATGGGCAGAACTACCTGAAACGATAAGCCTCTATATTCGGTGATGGCCGGGCAAATGTGAAACGCTCGATTCGACACATAAGGGTTCTGCCAATAAGGGCACCATGAGAATCCTGAATCTGTTTTGCCGCAGTGAAAAGTCGGTTCATGATTTATTTATGAAAGCCTGTAACCAAGCTCTCCAAGGGGACGTCTCACTGCCAGAGTTCGAGATCCAGGTTGACAAGTCACCACACCTAAACACAGCACCATGATTGTTCCAAAAGACAGACAATTTTCCATCCTGGTCGTATTTGATAAACACAATCTTAAAGAGTTATGAAGAAAATGCGGCTGTTTGAGACACTTTTATTGACTACTTTTTTAGGTATTATATTACTTGCGTGTGCAAACAATAAGAAGGCCTTTAACAAAGATGCTGATCAGGCAACAAGACCTTCAAATAAGCAGGAAATACAAATAGACAGCTTGTTTAGTTCTTTTACAAAAGATGGTTCTCCCGGTGTGGCTATACTAGTAATGAGGAATGACAGTGTTTTACTTTTGAAAAACTACGGATTGGCAAATTTGGAATATGGCATTGCAATAGACAGCACTTCAACTTTTCACATTGCATCGGTGTCAAAGCAATTCACTGCATTTGCTATTGCGCTATTGGCGGAACAGGGAAAATTGTCTTTAAAAGACAACATAAATCTTTATTTAGATAGCTTCCCTCAATACCAGGCGCCTATAACAATTCAAAATCTTATATCACATACCAGTGGATTAAGAGAACAGCTGGATTTGATGGCATTAGCTGGTTATAGATCAGAAGATGTGATTTCAAGCGAGCGTATAATGAGATTAATCCGAAATCAAAAAAGGCTGAATTTTGAGCCCGGTACTGAATTTCAATATTCTAATACCAATTACACATTACTAGCTAAAATAGTTGAAAATATAACCCACGAATCGTTTAGCAGTTGGACAAACAAGAACATTTTTGCACCCTTGCAAATGCACAACACGTTCTTCTATGATGATTTTGAGAAAATTGTAAAAAGCAGATCCTATTCATATCAACATTTTCAAGACTCTTTTCGCAAGAGTACTCTGAACTATGAAATAATTGGTTCTACCGGCTTATTTACAAGCACTACAGATTTAATTAAATGGATTGGGAACTTTGATAAACCTGTTGTAGGAAATCGGGAAACCCTTTTATTAATGAATAGAACGGGCGAGCTCAAAGACGGTCATAAAATAAGTTATGCTTTCGGTCAGGACACTAAAAAATACAGAGGCTTGTCCTTAATTTATCATCCTGGGGCTGATGCAGGCTACAGGGCATATATTGGAAGATTTCCTTCTGAAAAATTTTCGGTTACTATTTTAAGCAATCTAGCATCAACCAACGCAGAAGAATTATCAATGCGAATTGCAGATATTTATTTATTTAAGGGTAACTTTTTAAAACCTGATATTTCAAAACCCTTAATTGCTGAAAAAAATAAAATTTCTAGAGTTGATGATGCTGTTGTAGAAAGATATGTCGGTAGCTATCAAATTTATCCCAATATTGCTTTGACTATTAAACTTGATAGCAATCAATTGACAGGACAATTTACTGGGAAAAAGACATGGCATTTACTTAGACCGGTTTCTGACCGCAATTTTATTATTGACGCTTTGCAGGTTGAAATCGGATTCAAGAATACAGGTGAGAAAGCTGAAGAGCTGACTTTTTCAAAAGATGGAAAAATTACCTCAGCTAACAGAATTTATTCTTCCAACTTGGATACTAAAAATTTGCAACAATATACAGGCAAGTATTTTAGCGATGAAATTTCTACATACTGTTCTATAACAAAAGTTGGTAACAATTTAATTGTTGGACAGCTAAGAAATAATGATATAACCTTAAATCCATTAGAAAAAGATCATTTTGAGACTAGTGCCTGGTATTTTAAGAATATTATGTTTTCCCGAAATACCGATAACCAAATCACAGGTTTTGAAATAAATACGGATAAAGAGAGGGTTAGAAAACTTAGTTTTAAGAAAATAGTAATAATTAATTTATAGACTTATTTATTGATAAGACGAACAACCTTCCCGTCTCCCCGCCTTCGCTGCCTTCCACCTTCGCTGCTACGCAGCTTCGGCGGGCGAGGCGCTCTGTTTCTTCCTATCTTCGCACTGCATGCTCACAATCGCCCTAATCAGGGAGTCAAAGATTCCCGCAGACCGGAGAGTGGCCTTTACCCCAGCCCAATGCAAGTGGATACATTCAAAGTATCCCAACCTCCGGATCGTAGTGGAAAGTTCACCCAACCGTTGCTATTCCGACCGCGAATATTCCATTGCGGGAGCAGAAGTAAAGCAGGACGTAAGCGACAGCGATATTTTCATGGGCATCAAGGAAGTCCACACCCATCGGCTGATTGAAGGAAAAACCTACCTGTTCTTCTCCCACACCAAAAAAAAACAGGGATACAACCGCGACATGTTCAAAGAGATATTGTCCCGAAAAATCACACTGATCGACTACGAATGCATGGAACACGCCGATGGCCAGAGAATTCTGGGATTCGGTTTCTTTGCCGGCATCGTTGGTGCCCACAACGGCATGATGGCCTTTGGTAAAAGAACAGGCGCCTACACGATGGGACGGGTGTACGAACAAAAGAACTTCCGGGAACTGATCCATAATTATTTTGGTCTGAAACTACCGCCACTTAAGATCGCCATCACAGGCTCGGGAAGGGTGGCCCATGGTATCCTCGAAATCATGAACCTGCTGGAAGTAGTAGAGGTGGAGCCCGATGAATTCCTCGAACGCGGTTTTGCCTATCCTGTTTTTACTCAACTCAAGGGAGCGGACTTATACCAACCCCAGGACGGTAGACCTTACAACCGCGACCGTTTTCACGACCATCCGGAGCAATTTTCCTGTTTGTTTCATCCTTATACAAAAGTGACAGACATACTCATGAACGGCGTCTATTGGGATGATCAGGTGCCCAGACTGTTTGAGAACAGCGAACTCAGGGACCCATCATTTAGTATCCAAACGATCGCCGACATCACCGATGACAAGAATGGCTCTGTGCCCTGTAACCTGGGCGACAGCTCCATTGATCATCCTGTGTATGGTGTTGATAAAATCTCAGTGGTAAAAACCGCTCCCTACCTGCCTTTCTCCGTTGATGTGATGGCTGTGGGCAACCTGCCAAATGAACTTCCCCGGGATGCTTCACGATACTTTGGTGAACAGTTAATCAAACACGTCCTTCAGGACCTCGTCGGAAAGGGCTCTGATATGATTACGAGGGCCACCATGGTAAACAAAGGCAACCTCACATCAGCCTTCGAATACCTCAGGGAATACGGAGAGGAGGAATAACAACTCATTTCCATTCCGCCCGGGCACTCACTTTGACATCGAGTTGATCAAATTCACCTTTCAGAAACCGGTAATAGCCCGTTGCTGCGATCATGGCAGCATTGTCTGTGCAGTATTCAAAAGCGGGAATAAATGTTCGCCAGCCCTCCTGCCTTCCCATTTCTGTGAACGCCGTTCTCAGTCCACTGTTTGCCGACACGCCACCGGCGATACAGAGGTCGGTGATCCGCGTTTGGCCTGCTGCTTTCTTTAGTTTTTTCAGCAATATCGAAACGATCCTCTCCTGGATCGAAGCACAGACGTCTGCCAGGTTGGTTTTTAGAAATTCAGGATTCCTATGCAGCTCGTCTCTGAGGAAATACAATATGGATGTTTTCAAACCGCTGAAACTGAAGTCCAGCGAGGGAATCTGCGGCTCGGGGAAAGAAAACCTGTTTGGATTTCCACCACGTGCATACTTGTCGATCAGTGGTCCTCCTGGATATGGAAGGCCAAGGATCTTGGCCGACTTGTCAAAGGCTTCCCCTGCGGCGTCATCAATAGTTTCTCCTATCACCGAAAGATTGTCGATGGATTCACAGAGTACGATCTGCGTATGTCCACCACTAACGGTGAGACATAAAAATGGAAATTCCGGAGCGGGATCTCCAATCAGATTGGCCAGCACGTGCGCCTGCATGTGATGAACGGCGATCACGGGAATATTTAATGCCAGGCCCAGGGACTTGCCAAACTGCGATCCCACCAGGAGTGAGCCGATCAGGCCGGGAGCAGAAGTAAATGCAATGGCGTTGAGCGCGTGCAAATCCACACCCGCTTTGCTGATGGCCTGGTCAACAACAGGCACGATATTCTGCATGTGCGCCCGGGATGCAAGTTCAGGAACAACTCCTCCATATTGCTCGTGCACGGCCTGACTGGCGATAATATTTGAAAGGATCTTCCCATCGACACATACTGAAGCGGCGGTCTCATCACAGGAAGATTCAATCCCAAGTATGATTACAGGCATGAAGGTTTATTTGGATCGTATCGCCACAACAGGATTCATCTTCGCTGCTATCGAAGCAGGGATGATGCCGGCAAGCACGCCTACAAGGATACAGATGCCGATGGCCAGCAGCATGATATCAAGAGAGATGAACAATGGAAATCCCAGTACTGCCGAAAATATCTTGGTGAGAATGTAAACAAGAAGAAGGCCGATCATTCCGCCGAGGATGCACAAAAAGGCCGATTCAAGTAAGAATTCTGTAAGGATGGTCGAGCTTTT
>Ga0193752_1003342_pt1 | contig 11137 bp, 10 predicted proteins | sample H1c1metaG_FD_144924 | JGI IMG/M metagenome (GOLD analysis project Ga0193752, IMG submission 144924) | Soil microbial communities from a riparian zone of the East river system, Colorado, United States - H1c1 | ecosystem: Environmental > Terrestrial > Soil > Riparian zone | place: USA: East River... | reverse complement strand
TGTGCCGTATACCCGCTATTTCTTAGCGTTTATCTTGCAGTTCCAATTTCACAAAGCGCTGTGCGAAACCGCCGGCTTCAAGGGCCCGCTGCACGAATGTTCGATCTACGGCAACAAGGAAGCCGGTAAGAAATTCGAAGCCATGTTGGCGCATGGCGCCGGCCAACCTTGGCAAGACACATTGGCCGAGTTGACCGGCAAGCGCGAGATGGATGCGGGCGCCATCATCGAGTACTTCGATCCGCTGATGGGCTGGCTCAAAGAGCAAAACAAGGGACAGCAGTGCGGCTGGTAGCGCGGAGCGCTAGCAGCCAGGCTGTAGGCCGTAGGTAAGAAGAAAGAGGTCCGATTTCGGACCTCTTTTTTTGGGCGGGTTTTTATCGTTTACACGAAACCCGATCGCAAAAAAATAAATGAGTAAGCAAGGCGTCGGGCGTCCCCCCGTCTGGCCATCAAATACTCACCCGCGTGGCAGCGAGGGTTCCTTATTGGCTTTATAAAACAAGTTGGCGCGTTCTGGTCGCTGAGGTCATCGCAGTCGGTGGGGTCGCGCCGGACGTCGGGAGTCTTCGCCGGGACCGCGACGCAAGTACATCCCTGTAGCTGCTGCCGCCAAAAACATCCCTGTTTTATGGAGGCTCCCGTCAAAGACTCCCGACGCCCAGCGCGCCTTTGGCTTCTCAGGCCGTTTTCGATTGAAGAAGTGGAAGAGTGCACCAACTTCTGGCTCTTGATTCTTCGAACCTCTTAAATGCACAAGACGTGCTAGGCATCCGACGCTCTTGCCGGGATCCTCAATAAAACATGGGGCGGTATCAATGGATCGTCGCAACATATTGGTTAAGGATACCCGCTGGTGTTTGGAACCCCAAGGTTTGGCGTGGGCGCTCATTGAGTTGTTTGGCCACTCGATTAAGGTCGTCTTGGGTCAGCGTGGATAAGTCCATTCCCTTCGGAAAGTATTGGCGCAGCAGGCCGTTAGTGTTCTCGTTGCTGCCGCGCTGCCACGGACTTCGTGGATCGCAGAAGTACACCTTTACATCGGTCGCGACGGTAAAGTCTTTGTGACTGGCCATCTCTAAGCCTCGGTCCCAGGTGAGCGATAGACGAAGATTGGTCGGCAAGGTGAGCACATGGCGACTGAGTGCGCTGACCACACTTTGCGTGTCGCGGCGAGCCACTCGAGTCAGCATGACGAAGCGAGAGTGACGTTCCACCAACGTCGCAATCTGCGATCGCTTCCCGCCGATCAGCAAATCTCCTTCCCAATGACCCGGAATGGCTCGATCCTCGATCTCAGCTGGGCGTTCTCGGATCGAGACCGCATCAATGATCTGCCCACGTGACTGACCCTTGGTGGTTGAACGCTTCGAGCGCCGCATCGTTCTCTGTGAACGCAGATGGGCCGTCAGCTCTTTCTTCAGCACATTGCGTGCTTGAATGAATACACTGCGATAGATCGTTTCATGCGACACCCGCGTAGTCTCGTCGTTCGGATGGTTCCGCTCAAGCCAGCCTTCGATCTGCTTCGGCGACCAGTAAGCTTCCAGCATCGTGGTGACCGCTTCACACAACTGTGGCCGCTGTGACAAGACGCACTCTTTCGGACGTCGAGCTCGGTTCCACGCCGCCTGATCCGCTTCCAGCGCACGGTACCGATCTCGACCGCCGTTGTGCCCAATCTCTCGACTAATCGTGGACGGCCACCGCCCCACTTGGGATGCAATCTTCCGTTCTGAGAGCCCGCAGACAGCCCTCTGGAAATATCTTCGCGCTCCGACAGGGTCAGAACCCGCTCGGACCGACAACGAGGCGCCGGTGCTATGCCGCCTCGGATCTGCATCATCTGTCGAATCGAGCTTGCATGCTTGCCCAGCGCCAGCCCTATCTCACTGAGCGTTTGGCCGCTCTTCCAACGCTGCCAAACTTCTTCTTTCTGAATATCGGAGTATCTAGGTCTTCGCGTGTCAGTCATCAGTGCAACTTCTCCAGATTAGGAAATCAGGATACTGTTGCGACGACCGGTTGATACCGCCTGGATGTTTTTTGCGGAAGCAGCTCCAGGGGTGAAGCGGTGCCTCTCAGCAAAGCGCAGCTTTGCTCCGCTGAACGCCCAAGTGCATGCAGGTACTTGGGCCGGGTCGCTTGCGACGATTCACGCGCGGTCCCGGCAAGAGCGTCGGACGGCTGGCGCGGCCAACCAACTGCGGTGACCCTAAATAGGGTTTCGCGCTTTCTTCGATTACTGAGACGACGACGAGGAGCTACCCAACCTTTTTTAAAGCCAATAAGGAACCCTCGCTTTCACGCGGGTGAGTGTTTGGTCGGTTCGCTGCTCAATCCTCGCGTCTTCGCGAGGAGTAAAACTCGATCTTCCCGTTATTGCCGACAGCAGTGGAGCCGATCCATGCGGTCAGGCTCACGACAAGCGATGTGCCGAGCGCGGTCCAGAAACTCGACAGGTGGAATCCTTCCAGCACCAAAGCCACCAACCCCAACATGCCGGCGTTGATCACGAGTAAGAAAAATCCCAGCGTGAGCAGCGTGATGGGCAACGTCAGGATCAATACCAAAGGTCGGACAACGGCGTTAACGATGCCGAGCAGCAATGCGGCTGCGATCAACGTGCCAACATCGTCGAACGACAAGCCCTTAAAGATTTGCGACGACAGCCAAAGTCCGAGCGCGACCAAGGCGCCGCGGATTAGAAAACCTGTCATGATGGGTTCCTCGGAATCGCTAACAAGACCTAAGAATGAGGACGTTTGTTCTAGATCACAAGCGATGAATCGATGAGTGGCCGGCTCAGAATTTTTGCAAGCCCGACCAACCGTAAACCGACCAGTCCAATCGTTAGGAGTTGTCATGCAGAGCATGCCCCTTGTTGCCATTGTAACTGTGCTGGCGTTAATCGAATTCGCGGCGTTCGGCGGGATGGTGGGTTACGCGCGCAGCAAATATGGAGTGACTGCCCCTGCAATTTCCGGTCAGCCGATATTCGAGCGCCATTTTCGCGTGCACTACAACACGCTCGAGCAATGGCTGATCTTCCTGCCGTCGATGTGGCTATTCGCTGTGTACGTCGATCCAACTTGGGCCGCGAGCTTAGGCGCGGTGGTTGTCGTGGCTCGCATTCCGTATGCGATCGGCTATGTGCGCGATCCAAAGAAGCGTGAATTTGGGTCAATTCTGGGCACCGTGGCCCTCTTGCCTCTGTTGTTCGGCGGACTGGTCGGCGCCATCAGAGCGCTCTAATTGCGCGCAGATACGAATGACGAAGATGTAGCTCCAAGCTCTGGTGCCGCACGCTAAGGCCGAGAGTCGCGCATTTCGAGACTGACTCGGTTCGCGTTGTCGGAGCATGGAACGGCCAATAGGGTGGACGACGGTCCGACTGGGGCCTGCACGGAGTTCGGCATGTCGCAACGCTTAAACCCTTTCGCTGGCCGCATCCAAGCCGCTATCGCCGCTGTCGTTGTGTCGATTGGCCTGGTGGCCTCAGGTTGCGTGCACGAGAGAACGCTCGACGAAGCCAAAGTGCGCGATCAGGGCGCGCCTGCTTACACCGGCTCCGTCATCATCCGACCGGAATCGATGGTGTACGGCAGACGAAGCGGCAACCGCGGTGGCTTTGAAGCGGCCTACGAGCGGTATCGGGGCGACGACAGCCAGCAAGTCGATCTCGATCATTACCTGAGCTTGGGCAAAGGTGAGATCAATGGCCCGCAAACCGCGGCGACGCACATCAAGGTCGATCACGGACATGTTGGCTACAACCATTTGTTCATGTTTGGTCGGCACTTCGAGCTTGAGCCGATGTTGGGCCTCTCATTGGATCGTATGACCGTCACTGCTCAGGGCACAGCGCCAGGCTCACGGCTGCTGACCGAGAAAGCTGAACGCTGGGGAGCGCTCATCGCTGTCACGCCGCGCTTTAACTTCAACGAATACGTCGGATTGGAGGCGAGGCTAAGTGGTGGCGTGGACTTCAAAAGCGGCGGTGTCGTGAGTGGAGTCTTCTCCGTTGTCGCACGACCTGGAGCCGGGGTTACCTTGAAGGCCGGTCATTACTCGCGCAGTCAAGAATTCAACTCTACGGGTGGCGTCTCGGATCTCGACACCGGGCTATCGGGCTTTATGGGCGCTTTAACGTTCGACTTCCGCTGACGCCGGAGCGCATCCGGACGGAGATGGCCTAATCGGCCGCCCGCATATGCGACAATACGGCCCCATTCCTGACCAAGGAGTGATCTTGGCCGCGCTATGAATCCAGCCCGACTTCGCTTTCAACCCAGTATTTTCGTCATCGTCGCGCTTGCGCTCGCGGCCGTATTGCTGGCTGTCATTGCTGTGCCTCAATGGTTTTCGCGCCAAGCGCGGATGGACGTGTTGCGCGCGAACGTGGGCCAGATCGCGCGGCTCGCAGCCAGCGTTGTCGATGGCGACCTGCATCGCGAGTTGATCGACCCCGTTAATTTCAACGAAGCGACCTACACGCGGGCGCTGCAGCCGCTCGTCAAATTGCATTCCGCAAGTCCGGATATTTTCTACCTGTACACGATGGTGGAACGCGAAGGAAAGACCTTCTTCGTATTGGACACAGCGAACTCGCCGGTTCTGACGACGCCGCGCGCACTGAAGGCATCCGCGTACCTGGAGCTCTTCGAGCTACGGAAGGAATATGAAAGCGACTGGCTGCAGCAGATTGCAGCCGGCAAGACGTGGGTAACCCCTACGTTTCAGCAAGACGATTTCGGCAATTTCCTGACCGGTCACGCGCCCATCTATGACAGCCAGGGAAAGCACGCAGGCTTCGTGGGAGTGGACTTCAACTTGCAGTACTACATGTCGCAAGAGGCGCGGTTCCGCTCGATCTTCATCGCCAGCCTCATCGCAGCGCTGGTGATCGCGGTGGTACTGGCGTACCTGCTGGCGCGCTACCAGTACGCGTTGTATGCGCAAATGCAGCGTCACTATCAATCCTCACTCCGCGATGAACTCACCGCGCTCTTCAATCGTCGCGGCGCACTGGCCGCAGTCGCGAGCGCGCTTGCAAGGCGCAAAGCCACGACGCACGCGACACTGCTGGTCGACATCGATAATTTCAAGAACATCAACGATACCTACGGGCATGTCGCCGGAGACGCGGTCATTGGGCGTTTGGCCGAGAGCATCAATCGATGCATTCGAGTGGGAGATATTTGCGCCCGCTTGGGTGGCGACGAATTCATGATCTTCGCGCCGGATTGCGATTTGAACGGTGCGCGCGAGATTGCGGAGCGACTCCTTGCCGGCGTGCGCGCCGACAAAACTGACGAAGTTTCCTACTCGGTGTCGATCGGCATCAGCGTCGAGAAACATCTCAACGCGGACTTTGACGCCATGTATCGCCGCGCCGATACGGCGCTCTATCAGGCCAAGTCGGATGGCAAAAATAATTTTGCAGTTTGCTTGAACGCGGTATCGACCTACACACCATGAATGTCCGCGTCGCTGCCGCATGGATCGGCGCTGGCCTGTTGCAGGGATGGCTAGCGGTTGCCGCGCCGCCGCTACGGCCCGACTCTTCGATGCCGTTTGTCGACGCGCAGTTAGCGGCGCATCCCGGTGCCAGCGGGGCGTACGTCCTGGACACGGGCGAAGAGGCGTTGATCGCTCGCGCGTGGCTCGTCGACAACGCACGACGGACAATCGAAGCGCAGTACTTCATTTGGAGCACCGATAACATCGGCACCTTGGCGGCCGAAGCGCTGCTGCGAGCCGCGGATCGCGGCGTCAAGGTGCGTGTGATTGTCGATGATCTACTGGTGGATGCGCCCGATGCATCTCTATTGGCGCTCGCCAAGCATCCCAACATCGACATTCGCATCTACAACCCGAATAGCTCCGTGGGGGTTCCGCTCTATCGCAAAGTCTGGAATGCATTGACGGACTTTCGAGGCATCAATCAGCGCATGCACGACAAGACGTTCATCGTCGATGGCAAGATCGCCGTGACCGGCGGCCGCAACATGGCCGCGGAATACTACGATTATCATCATGACTATAACTTTCGCGATCGCGACGTCTTGGTGGCCGGTGACGTCGTCATCGCGATGAAGTCGAGCTTCGAGCGTTTTTGGGCCGACCCGTTGTCGAAGTCTATCGAGTCGATCTACGGCGATCTCGATCTGATGCAGTCCGACGTCACGGTCGATAGTGCGCAGATTCGAACTCTCTATCGCGATCTTCATGCCTATGCGGAGCTGCCGTCGAATTTCGCACCGGAGGTGCGGAAAGCCGTCACTGACGCGCCCACCACGTTCTCGAGGTTGGCGCAAGAGGCAGTGTGGGGCCGCATTGACTTTGTCAGCGACGTACCCGGCAAAAATGACACCGACTCATTGGGCGGCGGCGGCGCGAGCGCGGAAGCGCTCACCGAACTCGTGAAAAATGCAAAAAAATCGGTACTGATCCAATCGCCCTATCTCATCCCGTCCGCCAACGCTCTGGAGCTATTCCGACAGACGTTGAAGCGTGGTGTCAAAATTCGCATCAGTACCAACTCTCTTGCATCGACCGACAATCTGCAAGCGTTCGCCGGTTACCGCAATCTACGGGACGAACTCCTGGAGATGGGAGTCGAGGTCTTCGAATACCGACCGGATGCGAAGACGCAAGCGCAAGTGCGCCGATCCGCCATCGTCGGCAATCTGCCCGCCGCCGGCAGCGACGTGATTTTTGGATTGCACGCGAAGACGTTAGTCGTCGACTCGACTGCCGCCTTTATCGGTACGTTCAATTTGGACCCTCGGTCCGAAAACCTAAACACTGAAGTGGGTGTCGTCATCCACAACGATCACATCGCGCGAGCGGTGGCGGCCGCTATCGAAAAAGATATGCAGCCGGAGAACAGCTGGAATGCGGCAACGGACGACCCGGATCGATACGTCCCATTCGGAAAACGCGCGCAAGTTCGTTTCTGGCAGTTGCTGCCGATCGAGTCCATTCTCTAGGTTCATGCTTTGATGCCTCGCTCCGCGCAGATTCCCGGCACGCTGCTTTTTTGCGGAGTGGTCCTTTGTGGCTGGATGGTGGCCGCGGTTGCCCTCGGGCTGTCGCCCTGGGCAAGCCAGCGTTCCTCGCAACTATTGACGCTAGGCGCCGTCGACAGCAACGTCTTTGTCAGTCATCAATGGTGGCGATTCGTCGTCTCGCAGTTGCTGCATGTACATGGGTTGCACATGCTCTTCAATGTCGGCTGCATTCTCGTGTTGGGCGCAATGATCGAAGTGCAGCGCGGGACTCTTGCGCTGGTCGGTCTCTACTTGCTCGGCGGCACGGCAGGACAGGTTGCAAGTACGCTGGCGTATCCGACTCTCGTGAATTCCGGCGCATCTCAAGCATTGATGTCGCTGTGTGCGGCAGCGCTGTTCCTGAAATCAAATGTTGCGCGCGCTTCGGCAACAGGCATCGTGCTGATTCAGGTCGCGCTGGATGTCTATGTCAGCGGTACCGTCAAAATGGGCCATGCCGTTGGCTTCAGCGCAGGACTCGTGATCACGCTGCTATGCATGGTCGCAAACAATCGGCGCGCAGCGTCGCGATAGCGAGCGACTACGCCTTGACCGGTCCGGCCTTGCCATGCTCAACGACAAAGCTTGCGAGTAGCGAGCGCCCTGCGTCAGGTTGGGTAATCGATTCCACGTTGACGAGATTCGCCCGTAGCTCCTTAGTGCTGAACTCCAGCGTCAAGTAGCCACGTAGACGATTGTCGTTGAAGAGCAGGTTCGGATTGTTGAGGCGATTTTGCTCAAGCCGGCCGGGGCCGCCGCCGCCCGAAGTGATCGAGTCGGCCGTGAATTCGCTGGCGATGATCGGCGAGTCCAGCTTGTTTGCGTAGCGATTCAGATTCGCGACTTGGAACGCGTGAATGTCGCCATCGACGACGATGGGATTGCTCACTTTGTGATTGGCCAACATGTCGAGCACTCGCTGACGTGCGGCGGGGTACCCATCCCACGCATCGCGTCGATAAGCGACGTCGGGGCCGTAATCGAGGTCCACATGCGCCATGGGTGTGCCCTGCGCAATGACGTTCCAACGAGCTTTCGTGCCCGCAAGGCTTCGGGTAAGCCAAGCTTCTTGTTCTTTGCCGATCTTGGTTCGCGACTCATTGAAAAGCGCAGCGCAATGCGCGCCGGGCCCGCCGGTGTCGCTCTCGCCCAAACATCCAAGCGGTGAGCGATACTGACGGGTGTCGAGCATTTGAATCTGCACTAAGTTTCCGTACGTGATGTCCGCATACAAGCGCATCGATGCACCGTTCGGCCTTGCGCTGCGCGGCAACGGCATGTGCTCATAGTAAGCTCGGTAGGACGCCGCGCGTCGACGCAGCACGCTTTCACCGGAAGCATCGTAAGTACTGTCGCCCGCGTAATCGTTGGTGACTTCGTGATCGTCCCACGTAAGCAACCACGGATGCGCAGCATGCGCTGCTTGTAGATCCGCGTCGGCCTTGTAGAGGGCATGGCGTTGACGATAGTCCGTGAGTGTATGCGTCTCACCGGAGTTATCGCCGCGCACATTATTGCCGCCTGCACTGCTGCCGTATTCGTAAATGTAATCGCCGACATGGACGATGAGATCCGGACTGTCGTCCAATAGATGCCGATACGCTACGAAGTAGCCATTCTCGTATTTCTGGCAACACGCGACTGCAACGCGCAAGCGTTCGGGCTTATCGGTTGCCGCCGGCGCAGTACGCGTGCGGCCAATGCGGCTTTGCATGCCGCCTGCGGTAAAACGATACCAGTAGTCGCGTCCCGGCTTCAGTCCCTTCACTTCAGCGTGAATCGAATGTGCCCATTCGCTAGTCGCTACGTGTTCGCTCTTGTGAACGATGGCCTTCATGGCCTCATCCGTCGCGATTTGCAGCGCAACGGGAATGGCCGTATCCGCTAGCGCATCGCTGCCGTCATCTCGGCGAAGGAGTAAACGCGTCCACAAAATAATGCCATCGCTCGTCGGATATCCTGACGCAACACCCAGCGAGAATGGATTGGATTTGAAAGACGAATCGTACGCCTGCAACAAGCGGGGCGGCAGTACACCGACGAGTAATGTTGCGCCTGCTTGTCGTAGGAACTGTCGGCGTTGAATGCGGAATCGCGATATCGGCACGACAACCTCGGTGTGGCCAGAACGATGCGAAGTTACGACTATATCGTTACAACAAACCGATCGCCTGGACTACACAAATCTAGAAGGTCTACGTCGTGACACGATTCAATCTGACGATGGCCAACAGCAGCAGAGCAGCAGCACCGTTGTGGGCGGTCGCGAGCGAAAGAGGCAATGCATGCATCACCATCATGGGTCCCAAGATTAGTTGCGCGATCAGGACCGCGCCGACAACCGCTCCTGCCGTCTTGATCCGAGGAATGCCAGTGCGCCAGGCCGCGAAGGCCGTAAATCCCAGTAGCAGCGCGGCGACAATGGCGCCCAGACGATGCGCGAAGTGGATGGCCACGCGTGCAGGATGATCGAGTACGCCGCCTTCATAATCGATGCCCAGTCCGCGCCACAATACAAAAGCATCTTTGGCATCCATCTCGGGCCAATACGAATTTTGGCAGGTGGGGAAATCTGGGCAGGCAAGCGCCGCGTAGTTGGAGCTCGTCCAGCCGCCCAACGTGATCTGCAGCGCGAGCACCAATAACGACGCCGTCGCGAGCGTGCGCAAACGTTGCGGTGCATTGGCGAGCGACGGCTTACTCATGGCGAGCCATGCGAGCACGGACAACGTACTCAAACCGCCGATCAGATGCAGCGTGACGATCAGTGGCTTCAATAGCAGGGTTACCGTCCACATCCCAAGCAAGCCTTGGAAGATCACGAGTCCCACGAGGAAAATCGGCAGCTTCACGGGTTGTCCGACGTGGCTGCGATTGACGATGGCAATGGCCGCGAGCACCAAGCACAAGAAGCCTAGCGTGCTCGCGAAGTAGCGATGAATCATTTCCTTCACGGCTTTGTGATACTCGAACGGCCGTTCGGGAAATGCCTGCGAGATGCGCTCAATATTCTCGCCGGCCGCACCTGCGGTAACGTGCCCATAGCAACCGGGCCAGTCGGGGCAGCCCAAGCCTGCGGCGCTTAAGCGCACCCACGCGCCCATCACGACGACGACTAACGTGAGCGCAACACCGAGCAGCGCCAAGCGTCGAAACAGAGTTAAGCGATTTGCAGGGCTCATGCTTATCCGATGTGCGAGAGTTTCAACAACTTCTTCATGTCATCCAGTAATCCCATGCTCGGCGCGTCGGCCGCATAACTCATCATTAGATTACCGAGCGGATCAACTAAGTATAGGCGGCCTGCAGTCTCGGGTGGAACGCTGCCCACCGTAAACGTCGCGGACCATTCAGGCGAAAACTGCGCAACAACTAGACCAGGATGTTCTGTCTGCAAGTAGGCGCTGTCGCAGCAGTTGCCGGTGGTCAAGAACACGCGCTGGATACGGTCTATTTTTTCCGCGAGCAGCAATCGCGCTTGGCGGATATCCGTGAGGGCAGTCCGACAGCGGGCATCGCATTGACCGTCGCCGATATAGACCCAGCTCCATTTGCCGCGTAATACATCGGGTGCGGAATTACGACCATCCGCCAAAGTCAGTGGTGCTTCGGGAAGTGGCCGTGCCGGCGTCACTAACGTGCCTTTGTTCGTGCCGCCTTGTGGGCGCCAGATGTTGCCGTAGTAAAGCAGGAATGCAAAAGCGAGCGGCGCGAAGAACAACAATGCCAGCCAGACCAGACGGCTGCGTGACTTACGAACGGGGTCGGCGGGAAGCGGCGAATTCATGGTGCGGCAGATTTATCCGAGGTTCTAAGAGCGATCGCGAAATAGATCACGAGCAATGCCAACGACAACCCAAACCATTGCACAGCGTAGCCGATGTGTTTGTCGGGCCCGAACTCGCCGATGCTATAACGCGAAGACCAATCGCGCTTGAAGCCATCGGCTTCGGTGTCATCGAGCAGCACGATGCGCGGTCCAAGCGTCTTGTCGTACAACGCCTGAAGTTCCGGCAGCGTGGGAAAATTTAAGACGCGAGGCCACGTTTGTGGCGCGGGCTCACCCTGCATGCGAATGCCGG
>Ga0193752_1003341_pt1 | contig 11138 bp, 11 predicted proteins | sample H1c1metaG_FD_144924 | JGI IMG/M metagenome (GOLD analysis project Ga0193752, IMG submission 144924) | Soil microbial communities from a riparian zone of the East river system, Colorado, United States - H1c1 | ecosystem: Environmental > Terrestrial > Soil > Riparian zone | place: USA: East River... | reverse complement strand
CACTTGAAAATTTTCCCTTCGCTATGCTCCGGGCGGCCTTATTCTGAAGGCGCAAATACGAGAATCAGAGCGAGGAAAGAGAACGGAGTGCGGAAAGCGATCCGTCCCTGTCATCTTCCTCTTTCTCTTTCTCTTTCTGCCCTTCCACAGTTTTATTGCTTCCTTTTTTCAAAAAAAGGAAGCACTCAGAGATTGATTATGGGAAGGACCTTAACTTGCAGGGGTGAATTTCCGCGACACCATTCTCCTTGCCTTTCGCACCATCAGCGCTAACCGTCTTCGGACGGGGCTTACCGTTGCCATCATTGCTTTTGGGATCATGGCCCTGGTAGGCATCAAAACCGCCATCACGGCCATGCAGCAGAAATTCATGGAGAGTTTTTCGTCGATGGGTGCCAATGGATTCACCGTCAGGTATCGTGAACCCCGTATTCGTTTCGGCGGGAACGATGACGTGACGGTAGAAAAGAAAGGAAAGAAGAAGGAGAAGAAGTCCAATGCCGGCAAACCTTTCACACGTGACCAGGCCGAAACCTTCAAGCGGAATTTTTCATTCCCTGACCGAGTCAGCCTCAACTTATTCGGCACCCGGGATGCCGTGGTGGGTTACGACACCAAAAAGACCAACCCCACGGTCAGGATCTATGGAAGCGATGAGAATTTTGAGCAGCTCAACGGATACACGATTGCCTTTGGCCGCGGTTTCAACCCGCTGGATGTGTCCAGTGGAAGAAATGTTTGCCTCATTGGCAGTGATATCGCGCGGAAACTGTTTAACAATAACATGGAATTGCCGCTGGAAAAGATCATCCGGGTGAATAACGTGCCCTTCAGGATAATAGGGACCATGGAGGAAAAAGGATCCTCACTAGGCTTTAGCTGGGACAATGTCGTTGTTGTTCCCTATCTCGCCGCCCAACGTTCATTTGCCAATCCCAACTCATCTTTCACCATGCAGGTGCGCGTGGATGACATACGATATCTAGAGACAGCGATCGGCCAGGCTTCGGCAACGCTGCGTCCCATACGAAGATTGACCACAACAGAGGAGGACAACTTTATGGTTGACAAGAGCGACAGCTTTGTAGAAATGCTGCTGAACCAGTTGTCTTATCTTACCGGTGCGGCTATCATCATTGGGTTCATTACGCTTACGGGTGCCGCGATCGGTCTGATGAATATTATGCTTGTTGCGGTGACCGAACGTACCAAAGAGATTGGATTGGTGAAGGCCATTGGCGGCAAGCAGGCTAATGTGAGACAGCAGTTTTTGTTTGAAGCGATCATGATCAGCCTGATTGGCGCCTTCTTCGGTGTGATCCTCGGCGTTATTGTAGGCAACAGTTTTTCCTTGGTGCTGAATACCGGCTTTGTTATACCCTGGAACTGGGTCTTCCTTGGAATCTTTATTTGTTCCGTAGTGGGGTTGCTTGCGGGGTTGTATCCTGCGTTTAAAGCTTCGAAGCTTAACCCGATTGAGGCTTTGCGCTACGAATGAACCTACTTCCTCTTTTTTAAAAAAAGTAAGCGAAAAAAATTTATTTTTTGAATTAGTGTGATTTCTTTTTCCTTTTTTTTCAAAAAAAAAGGAAACAAAAAAAACTGCGGCTGTCGTAGTAAAGGCTAAAAACCAGCGCCTTCGCCTGAAGAAAAACAAGTTACAGCGGTAGTGCATATCCGAGCTGTGGTAGGACTTACGTTCTAAGGATAATGCCGGGCATGAGGATCATCTGTTTTTCTTCTTTCGGCTTCGGCGACTGGTTTTCTTAAGGCCTTTTCTACGAAGGCCGAAATACAATGGAAACAGAAAGAGAAAGAGAAACAGAGCGAAGCCTCGTTTGAAAGTACAGCGATGATGACTGCTCCCCTCTCATCTCTTTCTCTTTCTGACTCTCGTATTTGCGCCTTCAGAATAAGGCCGGCCGAAGGCAAAATTTTCAAGTGACGCGAAAAACGGCGAAGATGTGGATTGAAAATATACAGACGATAGTTATAACAGCAGAAGAGAATTACCATAGCCGATCGGAGCATTTCTTCGCCGTAGCGGCACGCAGAAAATTTTAGTCCTTATTCTGACAGCGCCAGATTTTTTGGTTACTTTTTTTGTAAAAAAAGTAACCTAGAAGAATAGATACAATTTATCAATCAACCACCCAGGGAACAACCCGAGAAAAACAATGAAAACGGCAGAAGCCACCAGCACGGTGCGGAATCGCCAGTTGGTTTCGATCTCCTGCTTCGGACCATCCTTGAAATACATCGCCTGGATCACCCTGAAATAATAATAGGCACTAATGGCTGCACAGACCACCCCAAGGATGACAAGCCACAGCAACTTGCCCGTGCTCACAGCTGAGAACAGCATGTAAAATTTGGCCATGAACCCTGCTGTAGCGGGTATGCCTGCCAGTGAAAGGGTGAATACCGTTATCGACGCCGCCAGCACGGGATGGTGTTTCCCCATGCCATTGAATCCTTCAAATGTATAATCCTTCATCCTTATCAGGACGGCGAAAATGCCAATAGTAGCCAAACTGTAAGCAGCGGTGTACAGCAACAAACCTTCCAGCGCCATCGGGTTTAGCGCCACGATCGCAAACATCATGAACCCCGCCTGTGCGATACTGGAATAGGCCAGCATCCTTTTCACACTTTGCTGGAAGACCGCGGTGATATTGCCGATCAGCAAAGTGGCAGCAGTGATAATGGCCACTATCAACTGCCATTGAGCCTGCATTTCAAGAAAACATCCTTTGAATAAACGGATAAAGGCAATGAAGGCGGCCGCCTTCACAATGGTCGCCATGAAAGAAGTGAACACACCAGGTGCACCATCATACACATCGGGCGTCCAGAAATGAAAAGGCGCAGCCGACACTTTAAACGCCAGTGAAAATAGCAGGAGTAACAACCCCGCGGACATCATCGGCGTGAGGGTGGTGTTGTTTGCGCCGATCACGTCCATGCTGAAGCTCCCCTTCGCGCCATAGATCAGCGCGATGCCCATCAGCATCAGCCCGGTGGAAAAGGCGCCCATCAGGAAATATTTCAACGCGGCTTCATTGCTCTTCAGGTTCAGCCGGTCGCTGCCGGTGAGAATATACAGGGGTATGGAAAGAATTTCGATGCCGAGGAACAACAGGAGCAGCGTACTATAAGTAGACACGATCGAAACACCACAAAGCACAAAGAACAACAACGCATAATATTCACTCACATCCTTACCCACTTTCTCCATATCTCTGCCCGATAAAAGAAAATATACGAGGGTGCCCGCACTGGCAATGCAGTTGAAAAGCAATGAAAAATTATCAGGGGTGATCATGCCCCGCGCATCGAATGAGAAAATAGTATATCCGCTGAGCTCAAGAATATTAACCACCAGCAAACCAAGGCTACCCAACAGCGCCATCGCTCTGGTGGTTACAGGCTGCTTAGACAGTAAACCGGTAAACATCATGATCACTCCCCAGATGCCCGATAATACAATTGAATTCATCCTTTACGATTTATTTTGTTCATGACCCGGGCGTTAATCCACGGTGCATGATGATCTGAAAACTGATAATCATACCTGCCCTGTTAAGGATGTTTCGTGATCATCTTTGAAATAATAGTATCCACGGTTGTCTGTGTGAGCTCAAGCATCGGCTTGGGATACACGCCAATCATCAGGATCACCACCACAAGCACAGCCAGCACAAAACTTTCGTTCCTCCTGATCTCAATCCCATTCTCCGTCCTCGCGCTGGTATTGCCATAGAGTACTTTCTGCAACATATTCAGGGTATAAACGGCAGACAGGATGACCGTCAGCAGCGCACAAACAGCAAACACAACATTGAATTTCGACACATTGGAACTGAACACTCCGGTGAACATCATGAATTCACCCACAAAGGCATTCGTCAATGGCAGGGCCACATTTGCAAGGGCCACGATCACCAAGAGTATGGACAGTACCGGCGCCTTCTGGGCTATGCCACCGAGTTCCGACATTTTCCTGGTCCCAAATTGTCTTTCTATCAGCTCCACCACGATCCAGAGACCGATGATGTTGATGCCGTGATTGAACATCTGGATCATCGTACCCTGCATGCCCACTTTGTCGGTGGCGAAGACGGCCAGGCACATGAGTCCAACGTGGGCAATCGAAGAGTAGGCGATCAGGCGCTTCAGGTCGTCCTGTCGCATGGCGATCAGCGAGGCGTAGATCATGCCCGTCACGCACATGATGGACACAGTGTCGCCCCAGGCCCAGGACCCAACGGGCAAAATAGGTATCAGCCAGCGGATCAAACCAAAAACACCCATCTTCACCATCACCCCGCTCAGCACCATGGTAGTGGCCGTGGGCGACTGCTCATAGGTGTCGGGCTGCCAGGTATGAAAGGGAAATATCGGCATCTTCACCGCGAAGGCGAGAAACATCAACCAGAACAGCCAGAGCTGATCGGGATTGGGAATACTGATCTTGTAAAATGATTCGAGTGAGAAAGTCTGATTGGGGGTTTTCGTGTACAGGTAGATGATAGCGATCAGCATCAACAATGAACCCAGGAAGGTGTAAACGAAAAACTTGAAAGTAACGGGAATCCGCTTCTCTCCTCCCCAGATCGAACAGAGAAAATAAGCAGGTATCAGCGCAAGTTCCCAGAAGAAATAAAATAAGAGGGCATCATAGGCTAAAAACACGCCCATCAGTCCGGCCTGCGATAACAACATCAGTGCATAAAAATTATATGCCTTACTATAACCGTGCTTCCAGGTGGCTGTGAAGATGGCTGGGAAAGAAAGGCCCGTCAACAGGCAAAGTAATTTGCCCATTCCATCCAGCGTTACCGAAAAACTGCTCCCCAGTGAAGGCAGCCATTCGATTTCCTTGTGCAATGCATCTACCTCATATTTGCCAAAAGCGCCGAGCAGGGCCACTACCAGGGTTGCAAGGGAGGAAAGCAGGGACCAGGTCCGCGCGCTCTTGTCGTTCCTGATGAAGAAACCTATAACACCAGTGATCAAAGGAATTGCTATGAGTAGAACAGGTAGCATCAATTATTTTTTTATGAAGAACTGTACAACAAAAAAGACCAGCATGCCCAGCACCATAAGCAACACATAACTTCCCACCTGCCCGCTCTGCATCCAACGCAGCTGCCGGCTGCTGTATTGAACAGCCCTGCCGCTGCCGTTCACAATCCAGTCGATCAGGCCTTTTTCAATGTAACGGTTGAAAAAATTTCCTACCCAGTTAACAGGGGCTATAATGATCCTGTCGTACAATTCATCAACATACCATTTGTTCTCCACCACTTTTGCAAGTCCGCCTGCTTTTTCGAAGTCCGGCTTCTTGCTGAATCTCATCCAGGCGATGATCGAAACCACCAGGGCGCCACCAGCCGAAACGATCAGCAAGATCCATTCGGTACCATGATCCACTGCATGTGTTGCTTTCAGTTCTTCCGACCTCGCAAAGATGGGGTGCAGGAACTGCTCAAGTGCGTGAGCATCGGGGACAAACAATTCGGGAACACCCAGGAAACCAGCTATGGCCGCCAGTATGGCCAGCACGATCAGCGGGATGGTCATGGCCGCGGGACTCTCATGCAGGTGATGGGCCTGTTCTTCCGTGCCCCTGAACTTTCCAAGGAAAGTAGTGGCATACAAACGGAACATGTACCAGGCTGTCATGAAGGCGCCGAGGACTCCGACGATCCAGTATATTTTATTTTGTCCCCAGGCCGCCGCAAGGATTTCGTCCTTGGAGAAGAAGCCAGAGAAGGGCGGGATGCCCGCGATCGCGATACAGCCTATTAAAAAGGTAATATGTGTTACCGGTAGTTTCTTTTTCAATCCGCCCATATACCGGATGTCCTGTTCGTGGCGCATGGCATGGATCACAGAGCCCGCACCAAGGAACAAAAGGGCTTTGAAGAAGGCATGGGTCATCACATGGAATACCGCTCCAGTATAAGCGCCCACGCCTAATCCCACAAACATATAACCCAGCTGGCTCACGGTGGAGTAGGCCAGCACTTTCTTGATATCATTCTGCTTGAGTGCGATGGTGGCGGCGAGTATGGCCGTGACCAGCCCGGTGATCGCCACAACTGTTTGCGAAACCGGCGCCATAGTGTACAGGATATTGCTCCTGGCGATCATATAGATCCCCGCGGTGACCATGGTGGCAGCATGGATCAGTGCCGACACAGGAGTAGGACCAGCCATCGCGTCGGGAAGCCAGGTGTACAATGGAATCTGGGCCGACTTACCCGTTGCGCCGAGAAACAGTAATAAGGCAATTGCGGTGAGCACCCCGCTACCCATGTGCAACTGGCCGGCCTTTGAGAACACCTCGGTAAAGTTTACCGATCCGAAATGCTGCACCATCATGAAGATGGCAAGCAGAAACCCCAGGTCACCGATACGGTTCATGACAAATGCCTTCTTGGCCGCATTATTATAATCGGTGTTCTTGAACCAGTATCCGATCAGCAGGTAGGAACAGAGGCCCACTCCTTCCCATCCGATAAACATGATCACAAAATTTCCGCCCATCACCAGCAACAACATGGAGAAGATGAATAGATTCAGGTAAGAAAAATATCTCGCGTAATGTCCCTTGGTCTCTTCGTGCATGTATGATGTCGAATACAGATGGATCAGAAATCCGACACCGGTGATGATCAGCAGGAAGATGGAGGAGAGCTGATCTACCTGGAAAGAAAATGGAATGGACAACTTGTCTACACTGATGAAATCAAAAAGGGTGAGGTTGAATTTATGGCCCGCGCGTACATCATTGAAGAGGGCGACTGACAACACAAAAGAAAATAGCACCATACCCGTGCCGAGTCCCCCGGATACCGCTTTGGGCAATTTATTCCTGAACAGACCATTCACAATAAAACCAATCAACGGAAATAAAGGAACCAGGTAAACTAATTGATTCATACTGACCTTAAATTAATGTTTCAGCCGGTTCAGGAAATTAATATCAACTGAGTGCACATTGCGGAACATCATAACAATTATGGCCAAGCCCACGCTCACTTCCGCGGCTGCCACCACCATGATAAAGAAAACGAATAGCTGGCCATCGATGCCGGCCATAGGGTTGCCCGGATTTTTCAGGTGATGCATTTTCGAAAAAGCCACCAGCATCAGGTTGACTGCATTCAGCATCAGTTCTACACACATGAATACGATGATGGCGTTCCTCCGTATGAGTACGCCCGCGATTCCGATGCAGAATAGGGCGATTGACAGGATGATATAACGTTCTATTGGCATAATTAAAAACTAGGAATCATTTTTTTCCAATCACCACCGCACCAACCATGGCGCTGAGAAATAATATACTACTGATTTCAAAAGGAACTACATAATCCGTGAACAGGCTCTTGCCCAGGTTTTCGATCAGTCCGATATCACCATAGGTAAACTGTGTTTGCATGCCCTTCACTTCCGCGTTCTTCAATGCAGCCACCAGCACCAGCATCAGGCAACCACCAGCCACAATGCCCGCAAGCCGCAGCCATTTGTTCTTCTGTGGTTCCGAGTCGGCGTTAAGATTCATCAACATGATCACGAAAAGAAAAAGCACCATGATGGCTCCCGCGTACACGATCAGATTCACAATCCCAAGGAACTGTGCGTTCATCAGGATATAATGTCCCGAAATCGCGAAGAAAGTCACGATCAGCCAGAGCACACTGTGCACCGGGTTTTTGCTGAGCACGACCAATACCGCACTGCCCAGGGCCAGCGCGCTCAGGAAATAAAATAAGATCTCAGTTGGATGCATACATTCATTTGCTTGATGGATCAGGCTGTCCTGCCCCGTTTTGGTAGCGAGTTCCCAGCGCACGTTTATATTCTTCGGGATTCTCTTTCGGATGTGGTATCAGCATATCCTCCTTGCCGTAAATAAATCCCTTGCGCTGATAATTCGATGGAGCAAAGGTCTCGCTGAGGTAAACGGCGTCTTTCGGACAGGCCTCTTCACAGAGTCCGCAGAATATGCACCGCAGCATGTTGATCTCGTATTTTGCTGCGTATTTTTCTTCCTTGTAAAGATGTTCTTCTCCGGGCTGCCGTTCGGCGGCTTCCATGGTAATGGCTTCTGCGGGGCAGGCCACCGCACAAAGGCCACAGGCGGTGCACTTTTCCCTTCCCTCTTCATCACGGTTAAGCACCTGCAGGCCACGGAACACGGGGCTGAAGGTTCTTTTCTGTTCCGGGTAGCTAATGGTTGCCTTTCTTTTGAAGATATGCTTCATGGTGATCCACATACCCTTGGCGATGTTCCACATATACAGCCGTTCCAACAACGTCATCGGCTTCCGGTCAACCTGTCTCGCTCTGTTTGTAAGTGACTGCATGTCCAAAATTAAATTAAAATCTCCAACCGTTTTCTTTAAGCAATACAACTAAGGCGGTGATTATCATATTGATCAATGCAAGTGGGATTAATCCTTTCCAACCGAGGTTCATCAGCTGGTCGTACCTGAATCGGGGTATGGTCCAGCGAACCCACATGAAAGTGAATATGAACAACCCGATCTTTAAAAATAAACAGAACCCCTGTAATACCGCCAGCCAGTTCTGCCCCACACTCTCCAACAGGTTGGCATCACTGACGAAAGGTATGTCATATCCGCCCCAGAATAGGGTAACCATCACCGCACTGCTGATGAACATGTTGATGTATTCGGCAAACAGGTAAAAACCCAGTTTCATGGAAGAATATTCCTGATGGTAACCGAAGTTGAGTTCATTTTCTGCTTCGGGAAGGTCAAAGGGCGTCCGGTTACATTCAGCGAAGGCACAGACCAGGAAGATGAAGAAGCCCAGTGGCTGATAAAGAACATAGTACCAGCCGTCGAGCTGTTGACCCATGATCGCGCTCATTTTAAGCGAGCCCGTGAGCATGAGCAATGCGATAAGCGAAAGACCCATGGGCAGTTCGTAGGAAATGACCTGGGAAGCGCCTCTTAAAGCGGCGATAAGTGAAAATTTATTATTGGAAGCCCAGCCACCGATCATGATGCCGTATACGCCCATGCTCACCACGCCGAAGACGTAGAGTATGCCGATATTGATGTCGGCGATCTGCAGGCTGACCCATCTGTCCTGTCCAAAGAGGGTGAAATGAAGTTTGCTGCCCCAGGGGATCACCGCGGAGGTCATCATGGCCGTGAGCATGGCCAGGCATGGCCCCAATACAAAGAGAAATTTGTTGGACGTGTTGGGAATGATCTCTTCCTTCATGAAGAGTTTGAGTCCATCTGCCAGGGGCTGGAATAATCCGAAGGGGCCCGCCCGGTTAGGTCCGAGCCTGTCCTGCATGAACCCCGCGACCTTACGTTCGAGATACGTTTCGTACATGGCGATGATCAGCGACACCGATACGATACCAATAATGAGTACAAGTTTTTCGAGAATAAAGGCCCAGTCGATGGCGAGTAAAGTCATTATACTATCTGATTAGCTTTCTATTTATTAAACACATCGCCGGTGGCGGGCCCGTCGATTTCTGACAGATCAATCCCTGGCTGGTTCACCTTACTTACGGAATGGATGTCCATCAGCAATCTTGGCGAGCGGCCGCCCATCACTTCATTCAGGGTTTCATGGGGGGTTACGGTTCCCACATAATGTCCCTGCGAGATTACAGACTGCCGGCTGATCCTGGTGGGACCCTCAACAATCCAGTCACTGGTTTTTTTCTTCTCGAACCTGCATTCGTTGCAGATCCAGTCGTGCACCTCTCCCCACTGGTCCTTTCTCGCTGTGACGCGATACACTTCGTCACCACGGTTCCATAGTGTCACCTTGCCGTTGCATTTGGGGCAGTCACGGTGAGCGTCCATCGGTTTGAGGAACCAGACCCTGTTCTTGAAACGGAAGGTTCTGTCGGTCAGCGCGCCAACAGGACATACGTCGATGACGTTACCGATGAAGTCATTGTCAAGTGCTTTTTCTATATAGGTGGCTATTTCTGAATGTTCTCCCCTGTCGAGGATGCCGTGTTCTCTTTTGTTGGTAAGTTGGTCGGCGACGTACACGCAGCGGTAGCAAAGTATACAGCGTGTCATGTGCAGCTGGATATAGGGGCCGATGTCGTGCTTTTCGAAGGTCCGGCGTGGGAATTCGTAGCGTGTACCTTCCTTACCGTGTTCATAGCTGAGGTCCTGGAGGTGACACTCACCTGCCTGGTCGCAGATGGGGCAGTCAAGCGGGTGGTTGATAAGCAGGAATTCGACTACTCCGTTGCGGGCATCGATCACCTTCTCGCTGGTGATATTCTTGACCACCATACCGTCCATGACATTGGTACGGCAGCTTGCGACAAGCTTGGGCATGGGTCTCGGGTCGGCTGTTGACCCTGCGGCCACTTCAACGAGACAGGTTCTGCATTTGCCACCACTTCCTTTTAACGTGGTGTAAAAGCACATGGCCGGTGGTGCTACGTCGCCGCCAATGCTCCGCGCTGCCTGCAGGATGCTTGTGCCCGGCTCAACATCGATTGTGATGTTATCTATAGTGACTTTGAAGAGTTTTTTATCGTCAGCCATTGCAAAATTAAAAATCAAAAATTAAAAATTAAAAATCCTATCACTGTACATCCAGGTTTTATCACGGTTACCGGAAAAAAATCAAAAATACTTCATTGTTCTATTTGCTTTAAGGTCATGATTGACCTTGCCAGTATTTTCGATATCTCATTAGCTTCCCGCAGCAGCTTCGCCACCTTTTCCTTATCAACATCCAAAGTATCTCTTATCAGGCAAAGCCAATATTTGGTTTCATTTGCTGATCGCAAGGCTATCGAAAAATAACTCAGCAGATTCTTCCTGGAATTGCCTGATTTCGCTTCGATCACATTTGCGCCGATAGACGTCGCGCTTCGCAACAGTTGATCGACGAGTGCATGATGAGCCCATTGAAATTTAGTACCATTAATGAAAAGAACTACATTCTTCGACAGCTCGTAACACCTCAGCATTATATTATATCTCTTGTCAGAATAGTTCACTTTTTCGCCTGAACTTAGTGAAACCTCCAACAATCGCCGCCGTTAATACCTCCTATCCTATAGCATTTTTTATTTTTAATTTTTGATTTTTGATTTTAGC
>Ga0193752_1003340_pt1 | contig 11138 bp, 10 predicted proteins | sample H1c1metaG_FD_144924 | JGI IMG/M metagenome (GOLD analysis project Ga0193752, IMG submission 144924) | Soil microbial communities from a riparian zone of the East river system, Colorado, United States - H1c1 | ecosystem: Environmental > Terrestrial > Soil > Riparian zone | place: USA: East River... | reverse complement strand
TTGCGGGCCGGGATGAAATAGGTGGGCGAGCGCTGCAGCATCGTGACATGGCCGCAATCGGCCGCGATCGCCGGGACAAGCGTCGCCGCCGTGGCGCCCGAGCCGATGACGACGACGTTCTTGCCCGCATAGTCGAGGTCGTCCGGCCAGGTCTGGGGGTGAATGATCCTGCCCTTGAAGTCGGCCATCCCGTCCCACTCGGGCGTGTAGCCCTGCCCGTGCCGATAGTATCCTTGGCACATCCAGAGGAAGTTCGCGGAAAAGCGGATCGTCTCGCCGGTGTCGGACCGGGTGCCCTCGAGCGTCCAGAGATTCTCTTTGCTCGACCAGCGTGCCGAGGTGATCTTGTGCCGATAGCGGATGTGGGGCCCAAGGTCGTTCTCGTCGATCACTTCGCCCATATAGGCGAGGATCTCGGCGGCCGTCGCGATCGGCGCGCTCGTCCACGGCTTGAAGCGATAGCCAAAGGTGTAGAGGTCGCTGTCGGACCGGATGCCCGGATACCGGTGAGTGATCCACGTCCCGCCGAAGCTCTCGAGCGCTTCGAGAACGACGAAGCGCGTCCCCGGACACTGTTTGCTGAGGTGATACGCACCGCCGACGCCGGAGATGCCGGCTCCGACGATGACGACATCGAAGTGCTCGGTCTTCTGCGGTGCCGTCCTGGTGAGGGTTGCTGCTTCGGCCATGAATTCCGATCTACCTTCCCAAATGATGGGGTCTCGTGGCTTGAGTATCGACGTGGTGTAATGCGACCCAAGCAGTTTCCCTATTCGCCTTTCGCCGGCAAGCCTTGATCTTCAAAGACATCGGCGTCACGTTCCGGCTGATTCCGAGGGGGAGGCCGCCTGAAATGCTTACCGACCGATACAGGCTGCCGATCAGCACGTCTTCCGAGGGCGCCCGCGACTCCTATGTCGCGGGGTGCGACTGCCTGCTCTCGGCCGCGTATGGCGACGCCGCGCATCTGGCCCGCGCCATCGACGCCGATCCCGGCTTCGCGCTGGCGCACGCTGCACTCGCCCGGACGCGTTTCCTCGCGGCCGACGTCGCCGGCGCGCGTGGAGCGGCGGCGCATGCCCGCGAACTCGCAGCCGCAGCGACGCCGCGCGAGCGCAGCCATGTCGACGCGCTCTGCCTTTCGATCGAGGGCAAACCGGTCGAGGCGCTGGCGGCGACGCATCGGCACCTTGCCGAGTATCCGCGCGATGCCATGGTCGCGGCGCCGGCGACCGGCGTCTTCGGCCTGATCGGATTCAGCGGCCGGCCGGGCCGCGAGCCCGAGCAACTGGCATTCCTCGAGACGTTGCGTCCGCACCTCGCCGAGGATTGGTGGTTCCAGTCGGTCTACGCCTTCGCGCTGGAAGAACTCGGCCGATTGGACGAGGCACAGGTGGAGATCGAACGCAGCATGGCCGCCAATCCGCGCGGCGCGCATGGCGCGCACATCAAGGCGCACGTGCTCTATGAGCTTGGCAAGGATCGCGCCGCGCTGGACTATCTCGATTCGTGGCTGCCGGCCTATCCCCGCGAAGGACTGATGCACTGCCACATCTCCTGGCACGTGGCGCTCTTCGCGCTGATGCTCGGCGACACGGCGCGCGCGTGGCGGATCTATGAGGCGCAGGTGCATCCCGGCGGCGCGTGGGGACCGGCGCTGAACGTCGCCACCGACGCCCCGGCCTTCCTGTGGCGCGCCGAGCTCGCCGGGCAGGCGCGGCCGCCCCGGCTGTGGAACGAGGTCCGCGACTACACGCTGAAGTCCTTTCCCAAGGCCGGTATCGCCTTCGTCGACGTGCATCGTGCCCTGGCCTGTGTTGCGACCGACGATCGCGACGGCATCGCCGGTATCGTCACGGAACTCGAGCAGCGCGCCGCCGCGGGCCGTTCGCCGACCGGCGACGTGGTGCCGCGCCTGGCGAGCGGTCTCGCCGCCTATGGACGGGGCGACATGGCGGCGGCGATCGCAATGCTCGAGCCCGCGCTGGCCGAGACCGTGCGCATCGGCGGCAGCCGCGCCCAGCGCGACATTATCGAGAACACCCTGCTGGCCGCTTACCTCAAGGACGGCCGCGGGACCGATGCCCGCAGGCTGGTCGCGGCGCACACCGATCGCCGGCCCTCGGTGCCCGTCGCCGGCCTGGCGTAGCCTCCTTTGCCGCACCTTTCGAGAGGTGTGTGCTCGACATAAGCCGTCGCAACCGTCACCTACGTCGACTTGGCCCGCCAACGATAAACGGGCTCCGCGACAACCTCTGGCGCTAACGCGCCGCCTCCCACTTCGGGTCGTCGCTCGCGGCGGGCTTGGTCTTGCGGATGTGGCCGTTGAGTTCGATGTGCAGTTCGGTGAAGTGGCCATCGCGCCGGCCCAGTATCTCGAAATGCTTCGGCTTGCGGCGCGGCGCGGCGACCGGTTCATAACCCGCCGCGCGCGCGACCTTCAGCACGATGTTGGGATCGGCTGGTTCGTGGTGATGGTGATCGTGATGGTCATGATGGTGTGGCTTCTTCTTGTGTTCGATCTGCACCGTGCGGCCATCGCGAGTCAGACGCGACACCTTGAGCTCGGAGGGCTTCATCTCGCCTTCGAGTGACACCGTGTCATCGACGCGCAGCGCAATCTGATCGATACCCTTGGGCGTTACATCGGCCAGGATGGTGCCGGTCGCCGTCTGGACGACGAAGCGATGCGCGAAGAGGTGCAGGATCTTGCCGAAAGCGCTGGCCTGACGATCGGACATGACGAACTCCATAAATGACTGAGGGGGCGCAACGGCCGAAACGACGACACCGTTCCGGCCGCAGAGAGTGCCCGTGGGAGCGTTATTGCGGCGGCGGCGGCGGGCGACGACCGGGACCGCGGTCGGCCTCGCGGTCGGGGCGCGGCGGACGCGGCGGTCCGAAGGCCTGGTTGCGGCCATCGGCATGGGAAACCACCTCCGCGGCAATGAAGCCGAGATCGAAGCGGCCCTGCACGGCCACCTGCTCGCCCTTGGTCACGACGTTGCCGTCCTCACCTTGGGGGCCCAGCTCGACCAGCATGCGGCCGGTGTCGTCCTGGAGGATGAACTTGTTGCCGTAGATCTCGGCAACGCTGCCTCTCACGGCGACGACATCGGAGGCCTGCAGCTTGCCGATCGCGATGGGGGTCAGAAGCATCACCGCCTGTGGCTGGCCGGGAGCGCCCGGTGCCGCGCCGGGCGGCGGGGGCGGAGGCGGCGCGCCCACCGCGGGAGGAGCCGGAGGTGCGGGCGGAGTCTGGGCGGCGGCGATGCCGCCGATCCCGGCGGCCAGCAGTGCACATGTCGTGACCGCCAGGAATTTTCCGCGCCGGGGTCTCTGCGCTACGGGAACGATCGAGTTGGTCGTCATTTTCGCCTCCTGTGGTGTTGCGATGGCAGCAACATAGGCATCGCCCCTAAATCCACGCTGAACCGAACAGTTCAGGCTGCGTTAAGCTTCCGCCCGCTACTCCTGCAGGCACGAGGCAAGCTCTGGAATTCTGTAAAGCCCATGAAAATTCTCCTGGTCGAAGACGACCGCCTGCTGGCCCGGCAGATCGCCCAGGCTCTGCACGATGAGAACTTCGTCGTCGACATCGCCGTCGACGGCGTGGACGGCCAGCACATGGGCGAGACCGAAGCCTATGACGCCGCCGTGCTCGACCTCGGCCTGCCCAAGGTGCCGGGCGCCACGGTGCTGCGGGCGTGGCGCAAGGCCGGCCGGCAATTGCCCGTGCTGATCCTGACCGCACGCGACGGCTGGACCGACAAGGTCGACGGCTTCAAGGCGGGCGCCGACGACTATCTGACCAAGCCGTTCCGGGTCGAGGAGTTGATCATGCGGCTGCGCGCGCTGGTGCGGCGCTCGACCGGGCACGCCGCGCCGAAGATCACCTGCGGGCCCCTCACCTTCGACGCGCAGACCGGCGTGTTCGAGCTCGACGGCCTGCCGCTCAAGCTCACGGCGCTGGAGTGGCGCGTGCTGGAGTGCCTGATCCTGCGCAAGGAAGTCGTGATCGAGCGCGGCGACCTCACGGAGAAGGTCTACGAAGGCGACGTCGGCACCGACTCCAATTCGCTCGAAGTGATAGTGGCCCGCCTGCGCCGCAAGATCGGACGCGACGCCATCGAAACGGTGCGCGGCCGTGGCTACCGCCTGACGGCGGCACCCACCACATGAGACGTGACGACTCGCTGGGACGGCGGTTGCTGCTTGCGGCGTCGGTGTTCATCGCCGTCGCGCTGGTGATCGCCGCCGTCGTGATCGGCTTCGTCCTGCATCGCTTCGTGCAGGGCCAGATCGACCAGCGCCTCGACACCCAGATCACCTTCCTCGCGTCGATGCTGCACGGCAACGGCGCCGGCGAACTCTTGCTCGGCGGCAGCGCCGACGGGCCGCCGTTCGACCGACCGGCACGCGGCTGGTACTGGCAGGTCAGCGGACCCCGTAACGTGCTGCGCTCGCGCACCCTGGGCGCCGGCACGCTCGATCTATCGACGCTTTCCTTGCCGCCGCCGCCTCCACCGTCGCCGGATCGCGCCGGGCCGCCGCCGCGCCCAGCCGACAGTCCCGGACCGAACGACCAGGCGCTGCACTACCGCATCCAGCGCCTCACCATCGACGGCATGCCGGTCGAGATCGTCGCCACGGCGCCGCGCGCCGCGGTCATGGGGCCATTGGGCGAGGCGATGACGACGCTTGGCCTGTCGCTGCTGGTGCTAGGCGTCGCGCTGGTGCTGGCGATCGTCCTGCAGGTGCGCCTTGGCCTTCGGCCGCTCGACCGGCTGCGCTGCGCCGTGGCCGACGTGCGCGCGGGACGACAGGAACGCGTGCCTGAGGACCAGCCGGTCGAAATTCGCCCGCTGGTCTCCGAACTCAACGCTCTCCTAAAACAGAATGCTGCCAACCTCGAGCGCGCCCGAGCCCACGTCGCCAATCTGGCCCACGGATTGAAGACACCGCTTGCAACATTGAGCGTCGCGCTTTCCGCCAAAAGCGCCGGCAATCGGGAGCTCACCGATCTGGTCGACGTCATGGAGCGACGCATTCGCCATCACCTCGGCCGCGCCCGCGCCGCCGCGCTGAGCGGGCCCATACGCGCACGGACTCCGGTCGCCCCGGCACTCGCAACCCTGGGCGCGGTGCTCGACAAGGTCTACGCCGAGCGAGAAATCGTCTTCGCTCTCGACGTGCCCGCCGACCTCGCCGTGGCCTGCGAGGCGCAGGACTTCGACGAAATCGCCGGCAATCTGCTCGACAACGCCTTCAAGTGGGCACGGCGCAGCGTCGAGGTTCGCGCCCTAGCCGAGGATCGTTCGGTGGTCCTCACGATCGACGACGACGGGCCGGGACTATCGACCGGGCAGATCCCGCAGGTGTTGCAGCCCGGACAGCGGCTGGACGAAAGCGCACCGGGATTCGGATTCGGCCTCTCGATCACGCACGAGCTGGTGGAACTCTATGGCGGGACTCTCGTTCTTGACGCGGCTCCGCAGCGCGGCCTGCGCGTGACGCTACGCCTACCCATGGCACAGCACGGGAACTGAAGCGAAAGGAAGGCTCGTCTTGGCGTCAGCCCTGGAAGCGCGCATCCGCCGCCCGCTCGAAGCGCTCAACTTCTTCATGGCCGACATGCAGGCGGGCATCGGCCCGTTCCTCGGCGTCTTCCTGCTGGCGCACGGCTGGCAGAGCGGCTGGATCGGCACGGTGATGACGATCGGCGGCGTCGCCGGCATGGTGATGACCGCGCCGGCCGGCGCGCTGGTCGACGCCACGACGCACAAGCGCGCCTACATCATCATCCCCGGCGTCTGCGTCGTGCTCGCTTCGGCGATTGTGCTGATCTCGCAGGAGTTCTGGCTGGTCGCACTCTCGCAGGTCGCCACCGCGATCGCCGGCGCCGCGATCGGACCGGCAGTTGCGGGCATCACACTCGGCCTTGTCCGTCAGGCCGGCTTCAATCGCCAGATCGGCCGCAACCAGGCCTTCAACCATGCCGGAAACGTCGTCGGCGCGGGCCTCTCGGGCCTGCTCGGCTGGCAATTCGGCTTCACTGCCGTCTTTGCGCTGGCGGCGGTATTTGGCGTGCTGTCGATCGTTTCCGTGCTGATGATCCCGCGCGACAGGATCGACGATCGCGCAGCACGCGGCCTCGAGGAGGATATCGACCACGGCGGCAAGGCCAGCGGCTTTCGCGTCCTGCTCGAATGCAAACCGTTGCTCGTCCTCGCCGCGGCCCTCGCCCTCTTCCACCTCGGCAACGGCGCCATGCTGCCGCTCTACGGCATTGCCGTCGTGGCCGCCAAGCACACCGACGCCGCGAGCTTCGTGGCCATCACCATCGTCGTGGCGCAGACGGTAATGATCGGTGCCTCGATCGTGGCCATGCGCATGGCGGAGAAGTCGGGTTACTGGATGGTGCTGCTGATCTCCTTCGTGGCGCTGCCGATCCGCGGCCTGATCGCCGCGGGCTACATCGACCAATGGGGCGTCTATCCCGTGCAGATGCTCGACGGCATCGGCGCCGGCCTGCAAAGCGTGGCGGTACCGGGCCTGGTCGCGCGCATCCTTAGCGGCACCGGCCGCGTCAACGTGGGCCAAGGCGCCGTGATGACGGTGCAGGGCCTCGGCGCATCGTTCAGCCCCGCGCTCGGCGGCTGGATTGCACAATCTTTGGGCTACGGTCCGATGTTCCTCATCCTCGGCAGCTTCGCCTTCGGCTCGATCGCGCTGTGGCTCGCATACGCACTGCTGCTGCGGCCGGCCTGCGCGCGACCGCCCGATCGCCTTGCCACCGCCGGCGCCCTCGCGTGATGGATAGGGACCGAGTTCGGTGACCAAGAAAGCCGATGCCGCCTGAGATACTGACCTGGGTGATCGCTGCCACTGCAACAGCGGCCGTGATCCTGCGGCCGTTCAGCTGGCCAGAGGCGATCTGGGCCATCTCGGGCTCCGTGCTGCTGGTCGCATTGCATCTCCTGTCACCACAGGGCGCCCTGACCGGCGTCGCGAAGGGCCTCGACGTCTATCTCTTTCTAACCGGCATGATGCTGCTGTCAGAGGTGGCGCGCGAGGAAGGGCTGTTCGACTGGCTCGCGGCCCATGCCGCGCGCCGCGCCGCCAGCTCGGCCACACGGCTGTTCCTCCTGGTCTATGGCATCGGCACGATCGTCACGATCTTCCTGTCCAACGACGCCACCGCCGTCGTGCTGACGCCTGCGGTCGCGGCGGCCATGCGAACCGCAAAGATCGAAAAGCCTCTACCCTATCTGCTGATCTGCGCCTTCATTGCCAATGCCGCCTCGTTCGTGCTGCCGATCTCCAATCCGGCGAACCTTGTGATCTATGGCAGCCAGATGCCGCCCCTGCTGGAGTGGCTGCCACGCTACGGCCTCGCATCGGTGGCGTCGATCGTCGCGACTTTCCTGATGCTGCGCTGGACGCAGCGGAGAGAGCTCAGCCAGGCCGTCGCCATCGACGTACCGGTGCCGGTCCTCTCGCGCAGCGGCAAGACCGCTGCCGCGGGCATCGCGGTCACCGCCATTGTCCTGCTAATCTGCTCCGCGCTCGACACCCGGCTCGGCCTGCCGACGGTGATCGCCGGCGCGGCGACTGCGCTCGGCGTGCTGGCACTCGAACGCAAGGCGCCATGGAAGACCTTGCGCGGCATTTCGTGGGGCGTGCTTCCACTCGTCGCCGGCCTGTTCGCGCTTGTCGAGGCGCTCGACCGGACTGGCGTCATCCAGATCGTCGCGACGCTCCTGCAACAGGAGGCCGGTCGCTCGGCGAGCGGCTCGGCGTGGAGCGCGGGCGTTGTCATTGCCCTCGCCAGCAACCTGATGAACAACCTGCCGGCCGGCCTGATTGCCGGCGGCGCCGTGCAGGCCGCAGACGTGCCCGACCAGGTGACGCGCGCCATTCTCATTGGCGTCGATCTTGGCCCCAATCTCTCGGTCACCGGTTCGCTCGCGACAATCCTCTGGCTGGCGGCGCTGCGGCGCGAAGGCCACAGTGTCGGCGCCTGGGCATTCCTCAAGCTCGGATTGCTCGTGATGCCGCCGGCCTTGGTCCTATCGCTGGCGGCGGCATTCCTCTTCGGCTGAGTTTCACCAAGGCGCCCACCGGCGCCCCCGGCACGCTGCCCCAACCGCCGAGGGCCACGGCGATATAGGCCGTCAGCATGTAGCCGGCACCCTGGGTCGGCGAGACGAGGAACTGATGGCCGAGCAGCAACCCCGCGACGCCGGCCAGCGCGCCCGACGGCGCGCGCGCCATCTGCCGGTCGGCGGCGACGGCGCGCCTGCGGCGGCCGATCTGCGTGCGTTCCAGCAGCAACCATACGCCGCCCAGCACGACGAGGTCGCCATGGGCGAAGTTGACGGCGCCCGAGGCATTCAGCGCCAGCACGAAGCCCAGTGCCACCAGCGCATAGGCCATGCCCAGCGCCAGTGCGTTCACGACGAGTTGGAGAGTGATCAGTGCTCGCGGGGCGCGTGCTTGCCCAGGATGCGCTGCAAGGTGCGCCGGTGCATGTTGAGGCGACGCGCGGTCTCCGAGACGTTGCGGTCGCACTGCTCGAAGACGCGTTGGATATGCTCCCAGCGCACGCGGTCGGCCGACATCGGATTGCTGGGCGGCGGCGGCAGCTTGCGGCCGTGCGCGGTCAGCGCCTGCTCGATGGCGTCGGCGTCGGCCGGCTTGGCGAGATAGTCGACGGCGCCCTCTTTCACTGCGGCGACGGCGGTGGCGATGTTTCCGTAGCCGGTGAGCACGACGATGCGGATATCGGGCCGCGCCTGACGCAGCGGTCCCACCAGCTCGAGCCCGTTGCCGTCACCCAGCCGCAGGTCGAGCACGGCAAAGGCCGGCGGGCGGCCGATCTGCGTCAGCGCCTCGGCTACCGAGCCCACGGCGGTGACGATAAAGCCACGTAATTCGAGCGCGCGCGCAATCCGCGTGCGGAACGCCGCGTCATCGTCGGCGATCAGCAGCGTGCGGTCCTTGTTCGCCACCACGCCCGCTGCCGATGGCGGCGGTGCGGTGCGATTGGCGCCGGTGTCCTGGCTCATGGCCACTCCCTAGACCCAGTCCTGTAATAATCGGTCGCTATGTAGCCCTGAAGATCGGATTTGACCAGCGCACGACGACAGATGCGCCCAACGGCGGGCGATGATTGCCGAAGGTGACCGTGGCACCGGTGCGCTCCAGCAGGGTTTTGGCGATGAATACGCCCAGCCCCATATGGCCTTCCTGGCCCTGGCGCGTCGAAATGAAGGGGGTGCCGAGCTCGTCGAGCAGCGCCTCGGAGAAGCCCGGCCCGTCATCCACAACCTCGACTTCCGACCATTCGATGGTCCATCGGGTGGCAATCCTGACTTCGTGATCGGCGAAGGACAAAGCATTCTGCACGATATTGCCGATACCCTGCATGATTTCCGGGCTGCGTACCTGGATCGGCGCGGTGCGCGGCGTGCTATCGCCCATCGGACCGGAGTCGAAGGAGATCAGGATGCCGTCGCGCTTGTAGCTTTGCGCGGCGGCCTCGATCAGCGCCGGCAGCGGCACCAGGGTATAGGAGTCCGACACGTCGCCGACGCCCGCCGGATCGACCGAGAGGCGTGCCAGGATCGCCCGGCAGCGCTCGGATTCGGCGGCGAGCAGTTCGACATCCTCGCGCAGGGGGTCGTCGAGTTCGACCTCGCGCTGCATCTCCTTGGCGACCACCGCGATGGTCGAGAGCGGCGAGCCGAGCTCATGCGCCGCCGCCGCCGCCAGCGCACCCAGCGCCGACACGCGCTGCTCGCGGCCGAGCGCGGCCTGGGCCGCCGCCAGCGCATCGCTCATCTGGCGCGCCTCTTCGGCCAGCCGCCAGGCATAGAGGGTGATCAGCAGAGTGGTGAGCACCAGGCCCGCCCACACGCCCACCAGGTAGGTCTCCGGCAGGTCGGGCGCGCGGCCGCGCCACGGCAGCGGCTGGTACCAGACACCCAGCACGCAGAAGCAGGCGATGGTGAGCAGCGACAGCGCGATGGTGCTGCCCAGCGACAGGATGGTGGCGCCGATGGCGACTGGCGCCAGCAGCAGGAGGGCGAAGGGGTTGATGTTGCCGCCCGTCAGGTGCAGCAGCACCGTGAGCTGCAGGATGTCGAAGACCAGGAAGATCGCGGCCTCGCGGTCGTCGATGCGCGCCGAGGCCGGACGACCGAGGCTGACGGCGAGATTGAGCAGGGCCGACATGGCGATCACGCCGCCCACCGCCAGCACCGGCAGCGTGAAGCCCAGCCCCCAGTGAACCACCGCGGCGGTGAAGGCCTGGCCGGTAACGGCGGCCCAGCGGATCAGCACCAAAGCGCGCAGGCGGACGCCGCCGCGCGGCGGCAGGCCGGGGCTTGCGGACGGCGAGGTCGAGATCTCGGCGCGCGCTGGGATGGTCCTACTCCTCGAGCATCAGGTGCTTGCGGTTCACCGTGGTGAACAGCGGAATGCGGCGCTGTTGCGTGCGGTCGGGCGGCTCCTTGGCCAGGCGTCCGACCTCACCCAGGATCAGGCCGGTGATCGCCGGCAGCGGCAGCTCGCGCGCCTCGTCGAGTCGCACCCAGCGGATGTCGCCCATCTCGCTGGAATGGCGGATCTCGCCGGTGGCGTCCTCGGCGCGGGCCATGAAGAAGCGGGCGTTGAAGCGGCGTGGGCGGCCGGGCGGCGTCACCGCGCGGGCAATCAGGTCGAGGCAATCGAGCGCCGGCGCCAGCCCCTGGTCGAGAAAGCCCTGCCAATGCTCGCCGTAATCCTCCTTGGGCGCGCCGCCGGCCAAAGGCTTGGCGAGCAACAGCCCGGTCTCCTCGAAGGTCTCGCGGATGGCGGCGACGGCGAGCGCCCGCGCCCTTTGGGCGGTGGCGGCGCGCCGCAGGCGTTCATCGACGAAGGGATCGAGCGGGGTGGCCACCGGGATGCGGGCGTCGGCCGGATCGACCCGGCCGCCGGGGAAGACATAGCGGTTGGGCATGAAGGCGTGGGCGGCGGCGCGGCAGCCCAACAAAACTTCGGGGATATCGGTCGATCCCTGGCGCACCAGGATGAGGGTCGCGGCGTCGCGGGGGCGCAAATAGGGGTATTTCTTGCCTTCCTCGACCGGCGTG
>Ga0193752_1003339_pt1 | contig 11141 bp, 10 predicted proteins | sample H1c1metaG_FD_144924 | JGI IMG/M metagenome (GOLD analysis project Ga0193752, IMG submission 144924) | Soil microbial communities from a riparian zone of the East river system, Colorado, United States - H1c1 | ecosystem: Environmental > Terrestrial > Soil > Riparian zone | place: USA: East River... | reverse complement strand
GACAAATTCGGTCAACGTCGGGAATGTAACGACCTATACGGCGAAGGCAATGTCGAAAGACAACTATTTCTTTGGTGTCCGTGCGGTCGACAAAGCCGGGAACAAGAGCCCGGTGGTTTATCCGAGGCCGATGCGGTAAGAAATTTTGCCACGAATAAGCACGGATAGCACAAATGAAAATCTGAGCTGTCGCATTCATTTTTTGAGTTTTTTGTGTATCTTTGCAGCCATTCCTTCTTATTCGTGTTATTCGGGTGCATTCGTGGCAAAAAAATCCTCCGACCGTGTCCGATTCCCGCGTGCTCGTTCGTCTATATATTGAAAGCGACTAGCTTAATAAACGAGAGAGGAGAATATTTATGCCAAGTTACATGATGTTATTGCACGAAGCGCCCCCCGATTTCAGCGGATTTTCGGCCGAAGATATCCAGAACGTTATCAACGAGTATAAAAACTGGCGCAACGGGATCGCGGCCCAGGGCAAGCTATCCGGCGGCGCCAAATTGCGCGACGAGGGCGGTAGGCACCTTAGCGGAGCGAACGGCGATTTTCGCGTGACGGACGGCCCGTTTGCCGAGGCCAAGGAAGTGATCGGCGGCTATTTCACGATCGAGGCGGCCGACTACGACGAGGCTGTCGAACTCAGCAAGGACTGCCCGCATTTGAAGTACGGCGGACGGATCGAGCTGCGGGAAGTAGAGCCCACTTAGTTTCTTGCGCATCGCTGCGCTCGATGGGATCTTATTTGAGCGGGTTAAGAGAAACCACGAAACAACACAAAACACCACGAAAAAACGATATTTTGTTTCGTGTTGATTTGTGTTATTTCGTGGTTATTTTTCTTAAAGTTATAATGCACGATTATTGATTAATTATGGCCGAAGGGGACGAAAATTCAGTACACGAATCGGTAGACCATCTGTTCCGTCACCACGCGGGGCAGATGGTTTCGGTTTTGTCGCGCATTTTCGGGCTCGAAAAGCTCGATATGATCGAGGACGCGGTCCAAGACGCCCTGATCTCGGCCCTTAAAAACTGGCCCTTTGCCGGCTTTCCGGACAATCCCCGCGCCTGGCTTATACAGGTCTCGAAAAATAAAATACTCGACCGGCTCCGCCGTGATAACCGCAACACGTCCGAAGAAGAACTCGGATCTGCCCTTCACGGCGTAGGCCCAAAGGACGACGTCTATTTCGAAAACGAGGTCGGCGAAGATCAGTTGCGGATGATCTTTGCGTGCTGCCACCCGGCCATACCGCCGGACGCGCAGGTAGCGTTGACGCTAAAAACGGTCGGCGGATTCGGCGTCCGCGAGATAGCGTCGGCGTTTCTGGCACAGGAAGATTCGGTTACCCGGATGATCTCGCGCGCAAAACAAAAACTTCGCGAAGGCAACATTCGGCTCGAAATTCCGCCGCCCGACGAGATCCCCTCTCGCCTCGATGCGGTCCTGAAAGTTCTCTACCTTATGTTCAATGAAGGCTATAGCGCCTCCGAAGGAGATTCGCTTATCCGCACAGACCTGTGTTTCGAGGCGATACGCCTGACTGAGCTGCTTGCCGCCCACCCGGTTACGGGCTCGCCGACGACCCACGCGCTTGCCGCTCTTTTCCTTTTCCAGGGTGCTCGACTTTCATCGCGGCACGATTACGGCGGTGACCTTCTGCTTCTTTCCGAGCAGGACCGCGACGGCTGGGACCAAAGAATGTTGGCCCGCGCTCTCAATCATTTTCGCCTATCGGCCAGCGGTGAAGATCTTAGCGATTTCCATCTCGAAGCCGAGATAGCCGCCTGCCATGCACTTGCCGAGGATTTCGATTCGACCAATTGGAAACGGATCCTTGACTGCTACGAAGACCTGGCCTCGCGAAAATTCTCCCCGGTTGTCGAGCTGAACCGGATGATCGCACAGGCGAGGGTTATCGGTTATGAGAATGCCCTGGCCGAATTGAATAGATTTGGGGAAGACCCGCGAATGAAAAATTACAATATCTTCCACATTACCCACGCGCATTTTTTGACGGAAACCGGGGATAACGCCGCGGCAAAAATGTCTTATGAAAAGGCGCTCAGTCTTACGCGAAACGAGCCGGTCCGGAGGTTTTTGCAGAAAAAGCTAAACTCGCTGTAGACTATTGAAAACTCACATCTTTATTGCAACGCCGCCGTAAAATTTAACGTACGATAAGAGCAAGAAATGGCAAAAGTTCCTGTCTTCAAAAAGGTCATAATCGCGCTTTGGGCTTCGTTCCTTGTCACGTGCCTGGTCTTTTTTCTTACGCACAAGGAATCGTTTACGCCCGAGGGCCTGGCCCAGTTTTGCGCCCAATTCCGCGGGCACATTCTTGGCGCGTATCTCGTGATCTGCCTGCTGCGGGGTTTTACGCTGATACCGAGCACGCCGTTCGTTCTCGCCGGCACCATTCTTTACCCTCAGGACCCCTTCTGGATCCTGGCAATCTCGATGGCCGGGATCGTCTTCTCCTCATCGATGATCTACTATTTTTCCGAGCACATGGGCTTTGCCGAATATCTCGAGCGCAAACACTCCACCCGCATCGCCCGGCTGCATGACGAACTGCAAAAGCCCGCCGGGCTGATCTTTGTGCTTCTCTGGTCCTTTTTCCCACTCGTTCCTACGGATGCCGTGTGCTATGTGGCCGGCATTTTGAAGATGAATTTCCTGCGATTTATACTCGCGCTTGCCCTGGGCGAACTGGTGCTTTGCTGTATATACATCTTCTGTTATTCCTACCTCACGACACTTTTTTAGATCGACCCCCGCGAACGACCTTTTCCACATACGGCTTTGTCCTGCCATGGAAATAAAAAAAGGTTGAAATCCGTGTTTTTATTAAATAAAATAAGGATGCAGACATAATCTTACTCACCCTACTCTATTGTTTAGCGAACCTTGGAGGATAATTTTATGGGCAATCGCGGACGCAAGATCGTTCTCGCGGCGAGCACTTCAGAGTCTTCCGAATACCTGCGCAGCACATGGCGGCAGATGCTTCTCGGAACGCTTCCCGCCCGTTACTCCGGCTTCCCTTATTACCTTCTAGATGTATCGTGGCAAAACGAGCGCCGCAAAGATGGACAGGCCGTCGCGGTGCCGAACGGCCTGAGGGTCGTAGAGGCGATACTGCGCGAAAAGTTCGATGCCGGGGACATCGCGGTCTGCTATACAGATGAACTCGAGATGTTCGTAGGCGAGGACACACGCATCGTCGGGTTTCACGCGCACAACCCGCTCGGGATCGCCTTCGCAACCGACGTTTACACACATCTCTACGGCAAAAACGTCGAACCGGTAAATGCCTCGGAATTTAAGCGGATGATCACCCATCCGGTCCTGAAAAAGCATAAGGACCACATGAAGATCATCGTCGGCGGGCCCGGATCGTGGCAGATCGAGAAAAAAGAGCTCCAGGACGAATGGAATATCGACTGCATCGTCGATGGCGAGGCCGAGGATTTTGTGCTCGACCTGTTTGAGCGTGCGGTGCGCGGTGAGGATATCCCGCGCAAGATCGAGGGTAAAAGTCCGAACATGGACATGATCCCGCGAACGGTCGACCGCTCGACCTTCGGCGTGGTCGAGGTGACCCGCGGCTGCGGGCGCGGCTGCCAGTTTTGCTCGATAGCGCTGCGCAAGGGCAAGAGCCTGCCGCTCGACCATATTCTCGACAATGTGCGCGTGCAGGTGGCAAACGGCGCCGACACGATCATGATCACAAGCGAGGACATTTTCCTCTACGAGCAGGGGCCGAAATTCGACACGAACGTCCCGGCCCTGGTCAAGCTTTTCAAATCTATATCCGAGGTGCCCGGCGTCAAGCACGTCGTGCAGTCGCACGGGACGATCGCGCCTATCGTAAAGAATCCGGAGGTGATCGAAGAGCTGTCGCCGTACACGGTCGACCTGTCGACTCACATCCACCCAGCCTCAACACATCCCGAAAACCGCTATGCGAGCCTGTTTATCGGGCTAGAAACGGGCAGCCCGCGGCTTTTTAACCAGTATATGAAGGGCAAGGCCTACCCTTACAAGGCCGAGCAGTGGGGCGATGTGATCCTGAAAGGCATGGATATAATGAACCGGCACAATTGGTTCCCGTTCTGCACTTGGATCGTGGGCCTTCCGGGCGAAACGGACGATGACGTAAAACGTTCGCTCGATCTGCTGCACGCGCTCAGGGGCTCGAAATGGGTCATAATCCCGACGCTTTTCCTTTCACTAGACGAAACCCGCATGGGCGAAAAGGAAAGCGCCCAGCTTTATAAGCTTACTGAGCTGCAATGGGAATTTTTCTTTACGTGCTGGCGGTATAACATCGATTTTTACCGTAACGACCCGACCTTCCAGCGCAGGTTCAATCTCGGGCTGCCGATCTATTATTACTCGATCGGGCGGCGCCTTTTCGGCAAGAGTATGAAATACCCGCCGCTGCGGCTCGCGCACGTGCCGGAGAGATTCTTGCAAAAACGGCTGTATCTGGACCTAAGAACGGACAGCCCGCACAAAACACCAGAGCGGGTTGAGATCCCGAAAGCAAGCTTGCGCCCGGCGATCCCGGTGCTGGTAGACTAGTTGCCCGTGAAAGGGCTAGAAGTAATAGCGACGGGTGTAACCCGACGTCCAAATATCAGACAAAATTTCCGTCCCTGACAGGAACGAGTGGCAAGGTCCTTCGTCCCTTTCAGGGACGCTTTCGTGTTACCATCAAAATCGTCGGGATGCTCCCGACGCTATTTCCTAAGTCCCTTTCAGGGACCAATATACCTATTTTTATGCGTAATCTATTTCTTCTTATCACAGTAACAATACTTTTTTCGATCAGCCTATTTGCCCAAAAAACCGAGGAAGAGCGCTCCTGGAACCAGCCCGTCGAACCCTTTCGTATCGCCAGCAACATATACTATGTAGGCGCATCCGATATAACTTCGTATCTGATCACCACGCCGAAAGGACATATCTTGATCGACAGCGGATTTCCCGAAACCGTATCGCAGATCAAGGCAAATGTAGCAAAGCTCGGCTTCAAGCTCGAGGATGTAAAGATCATTCTCAACAGCCACGCGCATTACGACCACGCTGGCGGGATCGCGGAGCTAAAGCGTCTTACGGGTGCTAAATTTTACGCCTCCGAGCGTGACGTGCCGCTATTCAAAGCGGGCGGCCTGAACGATCCGAACTACGGCGACCGGTTCCCTTTCGAAGCGATAACGCCCGATGAGACTTTCAAGGACGGGAAGAAGATAAAGCTCGGCGGAACGACGCTCCGCGCAAATATTACCTCGGGCCATACGCCGGGCTGCACAACCTGGACCACGACAGTGGCAGAAAATAAAGCGAAGCTCAACGCTATCTTCGTCTGCAGCACCTCGGCGCCCGGCTACAAGTTGATTGACAATCCGAAATATCCGAATATCATTAGCGATTACAACGCTACATTCGAACGTTTGAAAAAGCTGCCGGTTGATATATTTCTTGCATCGCACGGCAACGCTTACGATCTCAGTGACAAGATCGCGAGAATGAAAGCAGGCGGCCCGAACCATTTATCGACCGCGCCGGGTATCTTGCCTACTTAAAGCACAGCGAAGAGAATTTTCAAAAAGCGCTGGCCGCTCAGCGTGAAAAAACAAAATGAGAATGAATTACCGATCGATCCGTAAAACCCTCCTCCTATTGTCTTTGGCAGCCATGTGCGCTGTAACCGCATTTGCTCAGCCGCGCGACCGCCTGATCTGCGATATTCAAGGCGATAAAAATGTCTCGCCCTACGCAAAGCAGGCGGCCCGTGTAATCGGCATCGTCACCGCCCGCATCCGAAACGGCTTCTTTATGCAAATGCAGGACGGCAAGCGCGATAACAACCCCGCGACGTCCGATGGCATTTTTGTATTTACAAAGACCGAGCCGGAGGAAGGAGCCGCTGTTGGAAACCAGGTCTCGATCACCGGATTTATCGACGAATTTGTGCCCGGCGGCGGTCAATCGCTCTCGATCACCCAGATATCGATGACCAAGGGCCGCGATCTGATCCAGGTAATGTCAAAGAATAATCCCCTGCCAAAGCCTGTAATTCTGTCGCCGGGCGATTTCCTGCCCGCTGCGATCGACCAGCTGGAGCGTTACGAAAACATGCGCGTCCAGGTATTGGAGATGACGGCTATTTCGCCCACGGGCGGCCGCGTCGATGTAAAAACTGCGTCCTCTGAAAGCTACGGGTCGTTTTATGGCGTACTCACCGGCACGCCGCGCCCCTACCGCGAACCGGGCTTCGATAATTATGACATGATTTTCATGACCGATAAGGAACGTGAAAATGTGGGAAAAACGGTTCCGAAGATCATGGTTTACGATAATAACCCCGAGAGGATCCGCGTCGACACACTGGCCCAGCCCGGTTCGAAAGCGCTAGAGGTTTCGACCTTTGCCGAGATCAAGAATCTCACCGGCGTGCTCTATTACGGTTTTCGCGCATACACGATACTGACGGACCCGGATAACAAGCCTACGGTCGCCAAGACCATTGCGCCCGGAATGTTACCCCCCGCAAAGCCTGACCATTTTACCGTCGCGAGCATGAACCTCGAAAACTTTTTCGATGACGTTGACGACCCCGCGATTACGGAAGATGTCGTCACGCCCGAAGCGCTGCAGACGCGGATGAAAAAGATCTCGGCCGCGATCCGCCTAAATATGCAGATGCCTGATGTAATAGGCATCGTTGAGGCCGAAAATCTCGCGCTGTTAAAGCGGCTCGCCGAAAAGATCAACGCAGATGCCGTGGCCGCCGGCAAGCCTGACCCGAAATACGAGGCGCACCTAATCGAGGGCAATGACGGGCGTGGGATCGACAACGGTGTTCTTGTGAAATCGTCGCGGATTAAAACGATCGAGGTGAAACAGTTCGGCAAGGACGACAAGTATAAGAACCCGGTAAAAAACGAGGATGTGTTTCTGAACGACCGTACGCCGCTGCTTCTCAGGGCTTCAATTGAGAGCCCGAAAACTAAGCAACCGGTGGAGTTTACAGTGATCGTAAACCACCTGAAATCGTTCAACGGCTACAACGACCTGAAGGTAATGGCGGATGTAAGACTGAAGAAAAAACTGCAGGCTGAATATCTTGCCCGGCTCGTAAACGAGCGGCAAAAGGCAAATCCGGCGGAACGGATCGCGTTGGTTGGTGATTTCAACGCCTTTCAGTTCGACGACGGCATCACCGATATTATCGGCACGATAAAGGGCACTCCCCTTCCAAAAGAAGCGGTCTTTAACGCCTCGGACGATCTGGTCGAGCGCGATCTTATCGACCTCGTCGATCTTGTCCCTAACGTCGCCCAGCGGTATTCATATTCGTACGATGGAAACGCACAGGTGCTAGACCACATCATCATCAATGAACCGATGAAAATGCATATCGCGGGTTTTGCATACGCCCGGATAAACGCCGATTTCCCGGAGAGCGACCGCGGTGACGGGAACAAGGTGCAGCGCTTTTCCGATCACGATGCGCCGGTGGCATATTTCTCAATTGAAGAAGCTGGGAAGAAATAGAACTAGCCGCAAAAAGGCGCATAAGGCACAAAATACGGCTTGTAAAATAACGTCGACATTCTACAACTACAGTTGGCTTAAAATCGATGCTTTATGGTATGGATTTTTCCTTTTTTGCGTTTTTTGCGCCTTTTCGCGGCTAAACTTTCTCGAAAATAACCTGCGCCACGGCATGCTCGGTCGTGTGCGATAGCGACAGGTGAATGCGCGTCGCTCCCATCTGCTCAAATAGTCTCCGGCCCTCGCCCTTCAGCTCCAGCGTAGGCACGCCCATCTCGTCGGACATGATCTCAATATCGTGCCAAGTTATCTTGCCGCGCCAGCCCGTCTGCAGCGCCTTCAGGCATGCTTCTTTTGCCGCAAAACGCGCCGCGTAAGACTGTGCTGCCGCCGCACCCTTGCTCTCGCAATAGTCTCGCTCGCTTTGCGTATAGACGCGCTCCGCGAACCGCGGCGTTCTTTCAATCGTTTCGCGTATGCGGTAAACTTCGACAATGTCGACGCCTATGGATATGATCATTGACCGGACCTCAACCGAACAACAAATTCTAACCGAAAAAGGCTTCTGTTGGCGAGAAAGGGACGGCATCAAGGTGTTAACGTGTCGGCCGCTGGAACAGGCCGGCTTTGCAAACGGCTTCTCAACCCGCCTCGGCGGCGTGTCAGCATTTCCCGGGGGCGACTTGAATCTCGCGGGTTTTGACGAGGATTCGGCCGAGAATATATACGAGAACCGCCGCCGCTTCCTGAACGCCTTCGACGGCGATTACAAGCTGACAACAGCTTGGCAGGTCCACGGCGACGACATAAAGACGGTGCGCTCCGCCGCCGACGTTGCCGAAACCGATTCGAAATTCGACGCGCTTATCTCCAGAATGCCCGGTATCCTTGTCGGCGCAAAAACCGCGGATTGCGTGCCAGTGCTTATTGGCGACCCGGTAAATAAGGCGTTCGCGGCGATCCATGCGGGCTGGCGCGGAACGGTGCAGTCGATAGTTGTAAAGGCGGTTGAAAAGATGAAAGCGGAATTCGGCAGCGATCCGGATGATATGATCGCGGCCATCGGTCCGGCGGCAACGTGCGCGAATTACGAGATCGGCCAGGATGTTATCGATGCTTTTGGTGAGAATTTCGAGGACAGCGAAAAGCTTTTTACCCCGACCCGCAAAGGCCATGCGCTGATCGATCTGCACCTCGCAAACAGGGAACAGTTAATAAATGCCGGTGTGAGGAGCGAGAATATCTACACCGCCCCCTTCTGCACCATGGACCGCCCCGATCTGTTTTTCTCCTACAGGCTGGAAAAGAAGAAATACGGCAAGACTGGCCGCCTGCTATCGGTAATCGGTCTCAGGTAAGTCGTTATCTTACCTTAGCGGTCAGTGTGAGCGTCTGTGTCTTCGGCGCATAGCAGACCTCGTCAGTACAGGCTTGCGAGCGTACCGAAACGCTAACGCGTAACGTGCTTCCGCTGAAATTGGCTGGAACGGTCACCGTAAACGGGAACGATACCCGGCCCTCGTAAACACTGATCGGCGTTTCGGAAAAAGTGAACTTGCGGCTCTTGCCCCCCGGATAGGTTACCCCGCTTACGCGCACTCCACTGGCGCTGACGCGCACCACGGTCGCGACAGCATACTTGCTGTTGGGCCGATTAGAATTCACGTGCAGCCCGCCGGGTATGTTCATCTCAACCCGCCCGCGTGTTGCCTTGCCTTTCCCGGCCGTACCGTTTCCGATCGACCCGGAGATCGTTTGGGCACCCGCGGCAGCCGCACCGAAAATAAGAGAGAATATTGCTCCAAGAATTATCTTTTTCATAAATTCGTGTTGTTGGTATTAAATACGTAGCTAATCTTCTATTTTACCGTAAAACTATCGCGCATTTCCTCGATTCTACGCAAGTAATCGTCTTTTTGTTCATCAAGTGCAACAAACTTAAGATCGAAGATTTTGCCATCGCCCTCGACTATCTTGTGAAAAACGGCCGTCGCAACGTTGTTATCAATACCTTCGCCATCCATTAAACACACACGCCGGCTGCCCTGTTTCGATGTCTGCTCGTGGCTAACGGTTTGTATATCTCTACGCGCGTTTTTCACCACGTCTTCGAATCGTCCGCCCTGGCTCGTGGTCAACTCAACGCGAGCGTAACGGATCTTTTTCGCGTCGTCCTCGCCGAATTCCTTTGTATATGCTTCGAACGGAAGACCGCTGTCGCTATTAAGCGGGTGCAGAAATCCCTCGGCCTTTGTGATCGAAAACTCATCGGTCTCGATCTCTTCGGGTTCAAAGGCGGCAGCCGCGCTCTTCTTTATCCTGGTGGAGAGATAGACCATCAACGCCACCAAAGCCAATCCTGGTATCAGTAATTCCATAAACTAAAATGGAACCACAGATTAACACGAATGCACACCGATAAAGAACGACCCATTCGGGCCTAATCCGTGTCTATCTGTGTTTATCCGTGGTTACCTTCCTGCCTCAGCCATTTGCAGCAAATTCGGCGATTCCTTCGCCGCCAGCTGCCCGCAGGCCGCGTAGATATCGCGTCCGCGCGGACGGCGAACATAGGCCGAAACACCGCGCGACTCTAAAATGCTCTTAAACCTGTCGACCTGCTCCGGTGCAGGCGGCCTGTAATCCAGTTGCTCGGCCGAATTATGCGGGATCAGGTTTATCTTTACCCTGTTCAATTTGAACCTGTTGAGCACGTCGGCCAGCTCTTCGGCATGCTCGTCCGAATCGTTAACGCCGCCCAGCAGCACATATTCGAACGTGAACCGCTCGCCTCTACGAAGCGACTTCTCAAACACCTTCGCCGCCTTCATCAGCTCGGTAATATTCCATTTTTTATTGACCGGCATTAGCCGGTCTCTGAGCTCGTCGTTCGGTGCTGAGAGCGATATCGCGAGGTGCGGGCGATTTTCGATCTGCGCAAGATCGTAGATCTTCGGCACTATCCCGACGGTCGAAACTGTAACGCGGTTCGGCACGATAAAAAGGCCTTCTTCCTCGCTCATTACCCCAAGCGCCTTGATCAAATTCTCAAAATTCATAAACGGCTCCCCGGCCCCCATAGCGACGAGGTTGGTACCGTGCGGCGTCTCACCGCCCACGCCGTAAACGTCATTGAGCACAATAATTATCTGCTCGACTATCTCGCCGGCGGTCAGGTTTCTCAATAGCCCGAGCTTCGCCGTAAGGCAAAAATCGCATTTGAGCGGACAGCCGGATTGTGAAGAAAAACAGATTGTGTCGCGGTTCTCGGTCGGTATAAACACCGTCTCGACCGGGAAACCTTCGCGCGTTTTCATCAGGAAGCGGCGCGTGCCGTCCTCGGAGACATACCGGGATTCGACCGTTAGCGTCGAGGCGGTGGCAGCCTCTTCGAGCTTTTCACGAAAGGCTTTCGGTAGATCGGTCATCTCGGCAAAATCGCGCAAACGCCTCTCGTGCAAACCCTTAAAGATCTGCTTTGCACGGTATTTCGGCTCGCCGATAGCCGTCACCAGGTCAGCCAGTTCCCCCGGCGTATAGGCTGTAATATGTAGCTTCTCGCCCATCC
>Ga0193752_1003338_pt1 | contig 11143 bp, 8 predicted proteins | sample H1c1metaG_FD_144924 | JGI IMG/M metagenome (GOLD analysis project Ga0193752, IMG submission 144924) | Soil microbial communities from a riparian zone of the East river system, Colorado, United States - H1c1 | ecosystem: Environmental > Terrestrial > Soil > Riparian zone | place: USA: East River... | reverse complement strand
CGCGCCGGTAGTCGCGCACCAAGAGCTCGAACGGGTAACCGGTGACGCCGCTCGAGAGCAGCGTCTGATGGTAGGCGTGCAAGAGCGCGAGCTCTTGTTCCTGCGAAACGGATGTATCGAGCGCTGCGCTGAGAAAGTACGCGACATCGAACGCGGCCGGACCGATCGCGGCGAGCTGCCAGTCGATGAAAGCGACCGGCTCATTGCGCACTCGATCGAACAAGATGTTGTCGAAGCGCAGGTCGCAGTGGATGACCGTTTCGGGGGCATCGCGGTCGAAGATGCGCGACAGCGACGGGCCATTGCGGTCGATCCACTCGAGCACCGCGAGGTCTTCCGGAGTGAGCAGCTTCTGGTGGTGCTGCACGAACTTCTCGCGCGCGCCCATGTACATGCGGTGGCGCATCCGCGGGTTGATCGCGAGGCCATTCAGCCAGCGGACCTCGGAGAGTCGCGGGCTCTTCCAGAACGCGGCGTGGAGCGTCGCGATCGAGCGTAGCACTTGGTCGCAGATCTCGAGCGTGCCGTCGGTGCGCAGGTCGCCCGCGCGCGCCGGCATCATGTCTTCCATGAGCAACATGTAGCGAGGCCGCTGCACCACGGCCTGCCGCTTACGCAGCGCCAGAAATCGCTCGAGCACCTTCTGCGGAAACCAGTCGGCGATCCGAGCGACCTGGCGCATCCGGTCGCCGGGTGGAACCTTCACGCTCATCGCCGAATAGAACAGGGCTGGCGTGCGCACCGGTACTTCGTTGCGGAGCTCCTCGTAGAAGAGGATCTCGCGCCAGTACATGCCGCTGATCTCGCCGAAAATTCGGTTCTCGTTGACGTCGGTTGGCAGCTTGGCGATCAAGCTGCTCGGCACGTCGCCGGGATCACCCTCGAAGGTGAGCATCACGCGCGCGATCGCGCCCATGCGGCCGCAACCGACGTTTTCGAGCTTGAGGTCGACTACGCGCGCATTCAGCAGGTGTCCACGCTGCCGAAGTGCCGCAGTAACCCATTCGGGCGTGAGCGACCGGAGATCGTCCGGGATCGCCACCGAGCTTACCGATGACATGCTTGTACGACTCGTCCCCAGACCACCACCGTTCCCATGCTCCGGAATAGCGAGGCGCATGCGCCAAAGCAAGACTCTCAAGCTGTGGTCGAAGGGATTCGTTGCGAACGCGCACGCGAATGCACATCCAGCGACAGGCTGATTGCCGCCGACGCCGCCACCGGCGGCTGTGACCGCCGCAAAGTGCCGGGTCCTGGGACAAGCCCTTCGCAGGCCGCGCGGCCGGCGTTGTACGATGCCAGCGTTGCTCGCCCGCGCCGAAATCCTGCTCGAGTGGCTCTCGCACGCGCGGCCCGAAGCCAAAAAGGTGCGCCCGCACCACTTGCTGGCTCTGCTCGCGGCGCTGCTTACCGCGCCTTCGCTGGCTAGCGGGCTGGTGCTGGACGATCACGTGCTTGCGCTGGGCGCCCGCGCCGGCTCGGGCGTACAGCACGTCCCCGGCCTACATGTCTCTCCCATCTCTCTGTTCAGGTTCACGACCGGCCGCGCCGAGGACAACCACGCGCTGATGGACCAAGGCGTGCTCCTGCCGTGGTGGAGCGACCCGCACCACCTGAACGCGTTCTTCCGGCCGCTGTCGTCGCTCAGTCACGTGCTCGATTTCCGGCTCGCCCCGGGCGCCCCGTGGTTGATGCACCTGCACAGCGTGCTGTGGCTGGTCGCGCTCGTGCTCGGCGTCGCGCATATCTACGCGCGGATCGACCCCGCGCCGACGGACTTGCCCAAGCACGCGATGACGCGCGCGGCGGCGCTCGCCGTGCTGCTCTTCGCGATCGACGACGCCCACGGCATGACCGTCGGTTGGCTGTCCAATCGCAACGCGTTGATCGCCGCGACGCTCGCCCTGCCCGCGCTCGGCGCGCACCACCGTTATCTGACCCAAGGCTTCACCGCGGGTCGCGTGCTCGGGCCACTCTGCTTCGCGCTCGGCTTGCTCGCGGCGGAGACCGCGGTAGCCGTCTTCGGTTATCTGCTGGCGCACGCGATCGTGCTCGACCGCGCGCCGATCGCGCGCCGCGTGCTGCACATGCTGCCGTACTTGGCGGTGCTGCTGGCGTGGCGGCTGGCGTTCGCGCAGCTCGGACTCGGCTCCGCGGGCTCCGGCGCGTACCACGACCCGCTCGGCGAGCCGGTCGGTTACGCGCTGGCGCTCGCCCAACACTTGCCGGTGCTGCTCGGCTCGCAGCTCGGCATACCGGTCGCCGATCTCTGGTTCTGGGGCGAGCCGTCGCTGCAGATCGCGCTGCTCGTCTTCGCGGGCCTCGGCGCGCTCGCGGTGCTGGGGCTCGCGCACCTGTTGCTGTTTCGCGATCCGGTCGCGCGGTTTTGGATGATCGGGATGGTGCTGTCGAGCTGCGCGGTCGCGGCGTCCGTGCCGGGCGAGCGGCTGTTGCTCGTGCCGAGCATCGGCGGCGCGGCGCTGCTCGCGAAGCTGATGCTCGCGTTGTACGACGGGCTGCGCACGGGCTCGTTGCCGCTGCCGCGCAAGCTCGCCGCGCTGTCGCTGCTCGTGCTCGCGGTGGTGCATGGTCCGGCGTCGCTCGCCGGCCTGCCGGTGCGCGCAGGTCAGATGCAAGTGGTGGGAGCCGCGCTCGCGCGCGCCGACGCTTCGCTCGACTGTAGCGGACCGATCGCATGCGTCGTCGTCGCCGCACCGTTCGACGTGCTCGTGAGCTATCTGCAGGTCGAACGCATCGCGTCAGGCGTTGCGCATCCCGATCACCTCAACTGGCTGGCCACGGCCAGCTCTGCGCTCACGGTGACGCGCATCGACGAGCGCACGCTGCGTATCGCACCCGAGCTCGGCTTTCTGTATTCGGCGCCGGAGCAGCACTACCGCGGCGACCCGCGCACGCTTCCGCCCGGCAGCTCGGTCGAGCTCTCGGCCTTTACCGCGACGGTGATATCGGCCATGCCGGATGGGCGGCCTGCCGCGGTCGACTTCCGGTTCAACGACGTGCTCGAGGACCGCAGCAAGCTCCACCTGGTCCAGGTCGAAGACGGCTGGCTCGAGCCGTTCACACCGCCTGCGGTCGGGCAGCACCGGGTCATCCCGAAGGCCGACTTTTTTCAGAGCATGATCCGACAGGCGCTCGGCCTTTACTCGACAGCACGCGTGCTAGAAGCGAGCGGCCGTGGCAGTCCGTGACTCGTATGCCCGCTTCAACCGGTGGCTGGAGCGGGTGCTCAGCAAACCGAACGCCGATCGCACCGTGGTGTGGATCGCGCTGCTCCTGCTCGTACCGAGCATCGACACCGGGCTCGCGGCCGACGACTACATCCACGCGCTGATGGCCCGCGGCAGCGAAGCAGCCGATCAAGGCGCGCACAACGGCATCGAGCTCACTGCGTTCCAGCGCCCGCCGCTCGACCTGTTTCGCTTCACGACCGGCGAGCAGACGCTCGCCCTGAAGCAGCAAGGCGTCTTGCCGTGGTGGGATGACGCGGAGGCCAAGCTCGCGTTCCTGCGCCCGGTCAGCTCGCTCACGCATTACATCGATCATCTGCTGTGGAACGACTCGCCGTGGCTGATGCACGCGCACTCGCTGCTGTGGTCGGCGTTCGCGTTGTTCGCGGTGCTCGCGCTGTATCGCGCGCTCGGCGGGCCGGCGCTCGTAACTGCGCTGGCGATCGGGCTGTACGCGCTCGACGACGCGCGCGGCTGGTTCGGCTCGTGGATCGCCGCGCGCAACGCGGTGGTCGCGACGGCGCTCTCGACGTGCGCGCTGCTCGTGTACGTGCGCGCGCGCCAAAAACAGCACGCGGGCGACTCGAGCGTAGCAAGCGAGTGGCTCTCGGGTTTGATGTTCGCGATCGCGTTGCTCGCCGGGGAAGGCTCGATCGCGGTGATCGGCTACATGCTCGCGTACGCGCTGACCTTCGACACCGCGCCGCTGAAGAGCAGGCTGCTGTCGTTTGCGCCGCACGCGCTGGTGCTGATCGGCTGGCGCATCGCGTACCGCGCGCTCGGCTACGGCGCACAGCGCTCGGGCTTGTACTTCGACCCGTTCGGCGATCCGCTCGGCTTTGCGCAGGCGTTCGCGGAGCGCGCGCCGATCCTGCTGTTCTCGCAGCTCGGCGGCACCTGGTCGGACGCGTGGAGCGCGCTGTTTGCGTTCCCCACCCTGCACCGCGTGCTGGTGTTCACGGCGATGATCGTGATCCTCACGCTCGGCTACGTGGCGTGGCCGATCATCCGCACCGACAAGCTGGCGCGCTTCGGCGCGATCGGCGGGATGCTCGCGCTCTTCCCCGCAAGCTCGGCGTTCTCCGCGGATCGCCTGCTGACGTGGGTGGCGATCGGCGTGAGCCTGGTCTTGGCGCAGCTAATCGCCACATACTGGCAAACGCCGAGCGCGCTGCGCGGCAACGCAGCGCGCGCCTGGCTGGTGGCGCCGCTCATGCTCTGGCTCGTGCTCGATCACGCGGTCGGTGAGCCGCTGTTCTTGCCGTCGCGCGCGCGCGGCAACCTGGCGATGCGCAACATCCTGGACCGCGCGCAAGCCGGCGTGCCCAGCGACGCGAGCATCGCCGGCAAGCGCGTGATCTACGTCAATCCAGCCGCGGTGCCGCTCGCCGCGTACGTGCCGATCGAACGCGCCGCCCAGGGCCGGCCGCGCGCCGCGTTTCAAACCTGGCTCGCGACCGCCGACACCGAGGTGCGGGTCAAGCGCACCGGCGACAGGACGCTCGAGGTTCAACCGCGCGGCGGTTATCTATTGAGCCCGCCGTCGCGCTTGCTCTCTGGCCGCAAGAACACGTTCAAGCAGGGCGACTCGATCGATCTCGGCCCGGTCACGCTCGAGATCAAGACCGTGACCGCCGATGCGCGGCCGTCGATCGTCGAGGCGCGCTTCGATCGTCCGCTCGAAGATCCAATCTTCATTTGGCGGCAATGGGCGGACACCACGTTCGTGCCGTTCAAGCCGCCGGCGATCGGGGAGAGCGTGACGCTACCTGCAGCCGATTGGCTGCGCGTCACGCTTGGGGACGCGGTGCGCCTGCCGTTCGACGGACGCATGCCGCCACCGGTCGATCCGAGCTTCAACTAGCCCGCATCCCTTGGCCGCGGGCGCTGCGAGCAGCCCGGCATCGCGGAAGTCGTAAGGCGCCGGCCGCATAGATCCCAGCTCAACGCCGCGCCGATCGCAAAGGCCAGCGCGACGGCGCCTAGCGGCCGCCGATGAAGGCTTTCTTCGGGAAAAAGAAGCGGTGGCCGCTAGGAACCGTGACGGCGACGCCTTCGAGCGTCCATTCCACCTGCGAGGCCTTGAGCGCGCTCGGCGGCTCGGCCTCGAGCGATGTGAGCTGGAGCGCCATCACATGGCCGTACGCGTTGGGCTCGCCGCCGCGCATGATCTGAAACTCGTGCGACACGCTGCCGAGCACGCCGGCCTGCTTCTCGATCAGAAAGAGCGTGTAGGGGTCGAAGCTCTGGTAGTCGATCGACGGCGGCTGCTGCCACCGGCCGATGATCGCGGTGCGCTCGGACGCGCCGAGGATGAGCGTGAGCAGCCCGCCCACGACCGCCGCAAGGACGATCGTCGGCAGGTTCTTCCAGAAGCGCGTCACTCCGAGAGCTTAAGACAATATGCGTTGCGCTGGCTCGGCTCGACGCACGCGCCGGCCTCGCAGAACAGCGACTCGCACTCGTTGCCCCACTCGCACGACGCGCCGACCGGCTTGCGCTCCTCGCAGTCCGACTTGCCGATCTCGAGATCCGGGTTCGGGCAGAACAGCCCGTCGTGGCAGTTCACGTCGGTGAAACACGGTGAGCCCACGCCGGCGCGCGCGGTGCACCGCCACGACAGCAGGGAGCTCGGCAAGCACGCGATGGTGGAGATATCCGTGCACGACGCGAGCTTGGCGGCGGCGATCTTGGCATCCGTGCCCGCCGGGAAGCAGCTGTCGCCCGAGCCGGCGGTGCCGCGGAACATCCCCATGAACCCGTCGCGCGAGATGCTGAACGCGACGATGTTCTGATCACACATCGAGGCCATGCGCTCGAGCTCGCTGAACGTCTCGGCCGCAGTCGCTGCGTCGAACGCCGTGATCGAGTTGTCGGAGATCGCGTCGAGGTATGCCTCGTTCATGCAGCCGTCGCGCATCTTGTCTTCGCAGGTAGCGCGGTCGCGACCCGGGTCGTCGCAGCAGTACGCTTCGCCGGCGCACTGAATCTGCGCGAGGCGCGTGCACAACGCGCCCTTCTGCACGTTGTTGCGATCGGGATCGCTGCCGGCGTCGAACACGCGGTTCATGATCGCGCCGGTGCCGCCTTCGCCGCCCGGCGGGACACCGCCGACGCCGCCGGTCCCGGCCGGCGGCTCACCGCCGACGCCACCAGCACCCGCCGGCGGCTCACCGCCGACGCCACCGATTCCGGCGACCGAGCCGCCCATGCCACCCATCGGTGGTGCGCCGCCCGCGCCCATAAAGTCGGTCGGCTCGCCGCCGACACCGGACACGTTGCGCGGAGGTGCCTGCTCCACCGCCGGACAGCCGGCGAGCGCAGCGATCAGCGCAACGCCGATCGCCGGCGCTATCGATCGACTTAAGAAAACCGCGCGCAAGCCGCGCTCAAACCGCAACGCTGAACCCATGCGTTCCCCTATGCCGTCCCGAAACCGCCTGTCCCAGCTATCCAGCTTACCCACGTGTGCACGATGTGTACAGGCGAGCGCGCATGAACGTACCTGTGCGTAACCAGCTGCGCAGCGCGCTGAACACCAATGCTCTTCAACGCTTAGCACCCAGCGGAGCAGGCAGCGCGGCGAGCGACTTTCGAGGCCAAGAGTTAGTCAATGGGGGCCACGAGCGAACGCGGCGAGGGCGGAGGTCAGCTCCGAGAGCTCGGCGGGCTCGATGACATAAGGCGGCATCACGTAGGCGAGCCGACCAAACGGCCGGATCCAAACGCCGCGCTCCACGAACAAGCGCTGCGCGGCCGCGACATCGATCGGCTCGCGCATCTCGAGCACGCCGATCGCACCGAGCACGCGCACCTCGTGCACCGAGGCCAGCTCGGCGCAGCCCGCCAGCTCGGCTTTGAGCTGCGTTTCGATCGCTCCGACGCGCGCTTGCCAGTCGCCGTGCAAGAGCAGGCCGAGGCTCGCGCGCGCCACGGCGCAGGCCAGCGGGTTGGCCATGAAGGTCGGGCCGTGCATCAACGCGCCGCCGCTCGGTCCGCTCGAGATCGTGTCGGCGATATGAGCGGTGGTCAGCGTCGCAGCGAGCGAGAGATAGCCACCGGTGAGCGCCTTGCCCACGCACAGGATGTCGGGCGCCACGCCCGCGTGCTCGCACGCGAAGAGCTTACCGGTGCGGCCGAATCCAGTCGCGATCTCGTCGGCGATCAACAGCACGTCGTGCGCGTCGCACAGCGCGCGCAGCTCGCTGAGATAGCGCGGGTGGTAGAACCGCATGCCGCCTGCGCCTTGCACGATCGGCTCGATGATCACCGCGGCGAGCTCCGCGGCGTGAAGCTCGAGCAGCTGCGCCAGCTCGCGCAGCGCGCGGTCATCCCAGTCGGCGTCGAACGCGGGCGCCGGCAGCGGCGCGAACACGTGCTCGGCGAGCACGCCGGCGAACAAGTGGTGCATCCCGCTGATCGGATCGCACACCGCCATCGCTCCGAACGTATCGCCGTGGTAGCCGCCGCGCACGGTCAGCAAACGGCGTTTACCGATCGCGCCGCGCGCCTGCTGGTACTGCAGCGCCATCTTGATCGCGACCTCGACGCTCACCGAGCCTGAGTCGCAGAAGAAGACCCGCTCGAGCTTCCCGGGAGCGATCGCCACCAGCTGCTTACCGAGCTCGATCGCCGGAGGATGGGTAAGCCCGCCGAACATCACGTGCGCCATGCGATCGAGCTGCTCGCGCAGCGCTTGGTTCAGCGCGGGATGGTTGTAGCCGTGGATCGCGCACCACCACGACGCCATGCCGTCGATCAGCTCCCGGCCGTCATGCAGGCCGATATGGACGCCGCGCGCGTACGTCGCGCCGTACACCGGCAGCGGCTCGCGCATCGAGGTGTACGGGTGCCAGAGATGCTCGCGATCGAACGCGAGCGCGGCCGCGTCGAGCTCTGCTTCGTGCACGTAGGGCATGGCTGGCTGCTCCCTTGAGGAACAGCGCTGGTAGCACATGCGCCGACGCGCCGGCACTCGCGAGCACCGGGTGCCCGAGCGGCGCAAAACGCTCACAGTCGCTTTCTGGCAACGCGCAAAGCTACGATGGCAACGTCCGCGAGGGAGACCGAGACGATGAGCATTCGAGCAGCGACGCTGGCCTGTGGCATGAGCCTTCTATTGATCGCGGGTTGCCCCAGCGAGAAGAAGGAGACCGAAGACGACGGCAGCTCCGGCAACGCCGGCGACTCGGGCGAAGGTGGCGCGGGCGCGGGCGGCACGAGCGGTGAGTCCGGCACCAGCGGCACGGGCGGCGAGGAAGTGCCGGACCTGCCTGCGGGGGATGCGGCGGGCGGCTTGTGCGAGATGGTCGACGAGACCGAAGGCTGCACCGGCCTCGACGCCTACCAAGAGTGCCTCAACACCGAGTGCAACTTTGCCGAGTGCTACGCCGGGCCGTGCGCGACGTTCCTCGATTGCTTGAGCGATGCCGAGAGCCCGTGCGGGGCGGTGCAGGACGGCACGTGCGAACAGTCACCGGAATGCAGCGACTGCTTCGCAGCCGACGCCAACTGCTTGATCAACTGCTACGAGCACGTCGACTGCGGTAACGCTATGGCGGGCGCGGGCGGCGAGAGCGGCGCCGGGGGCAGCGGCGGCGAGGCCGGCGCCGGTGGTTTGCCCGAGGGCACGTGCGCGGACCTCGACGCGTGTTGCGCGTCGCTCGCCGACGAGGAAGCGATGGCCTGCACCGTGGTGGCCGACTCCGCCCGCGAGCAGGGCGACTTCGCCTGCGCCGTCTACATCGACGCCTTCTGTCCTTAAGTACCGAGGACGAGTAAATGCGCTCACGATGCTGCGAATCGTTTGGCAGGAGAGCGCGCTAGTCGCGGTGAGCAAGCCGGCGGGCGTGGCCTCGCAGGGTGGCGACGGGCTCGCCGGCAACAACCTGGTCGATCTCGCGCGGGCGCACTTCAAGCGCGAGCACGTGGCGGTGCTGCACCGTCTGGACCGCAACGTGTCGGGCCTGGTGCTGCTGGCGCTCGATACCGACACGGCGCGCACGATGAGCGCGCAGCTGCGCGACCACGAGATCGGGCGCCGCTATCTCGCGGTCGTCCGCGGCAAGCCGGCGCACGACCGCTTCGAGCTCGATGCCTGGCTGGCGAAGGACGAAAAAAGCAACCAGACGCGCGCTGCCGACGAAGCGGAGCTCGCTCAGCTTCCCGAGCACGAGCGACGCGTCTTCAAGTCTGCTCGCACCCGCGTCAGCGTGCTCGAGCGCTTCAGCGCGCCGCTCGGTCAATGCGCGGCGCTGGAGGTCGAGCTGATCACGGGGCGCTCGCATCAGATCCGAGCGCACCTCGCCCACGCTGGCCTGCCGATCATCGGCGATCCCAAGTACGGCATCGCAGCGCGCGCGCTCAATCGTCCGCTCTTGCACGCTCATCAGCTCGCGTTCAGCGCACCGAGCGGTGCGACGATCGAGCTGCGCGATCCGCCACCTTGGTCGAACGCTGAGCTACGCGGCCTACGGCGCGTGGAGCGGCGTTAGTTACTGGGCGAGATACGTTGTACAACGCGCGTCATGACGGTGACGCGAGATCCTCTCGATCGTGTGTACGGACTCGCTGCCGCGCTCGCCGCGTTCGAGGCTCGGCCGGATGCCGTCGCGCGGATCGCGCACACCGAAGAGCTCCGCTTGCCGTTGCGCGAGGTGCTGCGCGAGGCAGCCAAGCGGCGCATCGCCTATCGCGAGGTCACGGCCGTCGAGCTGTCGCGGATGTGCGACTCGCAGCATCACGAAGGCGTTTGCGTGTGGGTTCGGCGCGGTCGCGCCGCGTCGCTCAACGACGCGATCGAGGCGGTCGGGCCGAGCGGAGCGATCTTCGCGCTCGACGCGGTCGACAACCCGCACAACGTCGGTGCGATCGTGCGCACCGCGGCGTACTTCGGGATCGCCGCCGTGCTCGTGCAGACCGAAGGCGGCCGGCCGCTACCGCCGTCGGCGCTGCGCGTCGCCGAGGGCGGGACCGAGCACGTATGCGTCACCATCGGCTCGAGCTTGCCGCGCGCGCTCGAAGAGTTGCGCCGCGTCGGCTTTCAGATCGTCGGCACCGATGTGCGCGGGGGCGAGCCGCTCGGCGCGCACCAATTTCCGGCACGCTCCGTGATCGTGCTCGGCAACGAGCGTTCCGGACTCTCCGAGGACGTTCAGGCCCTGTGCGACGAGATCTTGATCATCCCTGGCGCGGACAAGCTCGACTCGCTCAACGTATCGGTCGCCGCCGGAATCCTGGCGTACGAGCTACACATGCAGCTGGCCGGACGTTCGCTCTAGCTAGATTGGACGGCTAGATTGGACGGCATGCCGGCGCGCTGGTATTTGTGTGCCCTTGGATCCTGAGACCGAGACCTCCCGAGCCCATCGCGCTCGCATGCCGTCGGAAGCTCGACCCTCGATCCTGTGGGTCTATCCCGAGCACGGGAAGGTGACCTCGCCGGAGGCGCGGCACGTCATCGGCCGCGCCGATACCTGCCAGACCGTGCTCGCCGGCTCGAAAATTTCGCGCGAGCACGCCGAGGTGACGCCGGTCGGCTCGGCCTTCGCGATCCGCGACATGGGCAGCCGCAACGGAGTGTCGGTCAACGGCACCGTCATCGGCTCCGCGACGTCGCTAAGCGACGGGGACGTGGTCCGGCTCGGCGAGTGGATCGGCGTCGTGGTCAAAGGGGTCGACGAGGGCCAAGGCGCCTTTGGCGAAATTGCCCCAGGTCTGCTGGGCGGACACAAGCTGCGTGCGGCGCTCGCGCCGGTGCGCAAGATCGTCGAACGCGGCTTGCCGCTCGTGATCGAAGGCCAGACCGGCACCGGCAAAGAGCGCGTGGCGCGCGCGCTGCACGCGTGGAGCAAGCGCAAAGGCGAGTACGTCGGCGTCAACTGCGCCGCGATCCC
>Ga0193752_1003337_pt1 | contig 11143 bp, 8 predicted proteins | sample H1c1metaG_FD_144924 | JGI IMG/M metagenome (GOLD analysis project Ga0193752, IMG submission 144924) | Soil microbial communities from a riparian zone of the East river system, Colorado, United States - H1c1 | ecosystem: Environmental > Terrestrial > Soil > Riparian zone | place: USA: East River... | reverse complement strand
GCTGTCGCCACTCGAGCTGTCTCTTCCGGCGTGAGTCGCGACGTCAGCTTGAGTGGCGACAGCCGAGCACGGTGCAGCAACTCATCGGAGTAGGCGTTACCGATGCCGCTGAACAGCCGCGGATCCGTGAGCGACCGCTTGAGCGTGTGATTCTCCCGCGCGAGACGCTCGGCGAACTGCTCCAGCGTCGCGTCGAGCACCTCGAGTCCGCCGCGGTCGAACTGCGCGAGCGACGCTCGGCCCCTGAGGACATGTAGCGACGCGCGCCGCTTCGTGCCCGCCTCGGTGAGTACGAGTGACCCCGTGGCGAACTCGAACTCCGCCAGGGAGATGCGCGCCGGCACCTTCTTCCGCGCATTCGCCGCGATCCACCGAAAGCGGCCGGCGATCATCAGGTGGATGACGATGAACAACTCGTCGTCGAACTCGAAGACGATTCGCTTGCCGAGCCGAGAGACGCCACGCACGGTCTTGCCGACGACCTCGTCGAGCGATGGTTCGACGGTGCGGAGGATGAACGGGCTCAGGATCGCGTAGCCGTCGAGCGTCTTGCCGACGATCCGCTGCTCGAGCGACTCGACATAGACTGTAACATCGGGAAGTTCGGGCACAGGCTACGATAGCTTAAGGGCGAGGGACAACGCTAGCTGCGGCAACGGGCGGGCACTGACGGCGGGATCTGACGACGGGCTCTGACGGCGCAACAGCCACCAGCTCGAAGAACGCAGCTCAAAATGCGCCCTTCAGAGCGCGCCCTTAGAGCCCGTTGTCAGATTTGCGTTGTCAGCGCGCGCCTTCAGAGCCCGCTCTCAGAGCCCGTTGTCAGATTTGCGTTGTCAGAGCGCGCTTTCAGAGCCCGCCCTTACAGCCCACGAGGATTGTCCCCTCCCTTCCTCCCATGCATTCTTCTATAGAAGCAAGCCACCCTCTCCGATCAGGGCTCCCTCATGTCCCCGACCATCCTCCGCCGCGTCGTTGCACCGACGCTGGCGCTTCTCTTCGCTCCGGCCGCCGCGTTCGCGCAGGCGCGTACCCTCACGACCGCCGACTACGCGCGCGCCGAGCGCACACTCGGCCAGACGACGACTCCGCTGGTGTTCGGTAGCGGCGTTCGTCCGACCTTCCTCTCCGACGACCGCTTCTGGTATCGCGTCGCCACGCCGGCCGGCGGCGAGTTCATCCTCGTCGATCCCGCCAAGGGGACGCGCGCTCGTGCCTTCGATCAGGCGAAGATCGCTGCCGGACTCACCGCGGCGACCGGTACGACGTACGACGCGATGCAGCTGCCTTTCCAGACCTACGAGTACGCACCCGACGGCTCGATTCGCGTTCGCGTCGGTCAGCGTCGCTACGACTGCAACGCGGCCACCGGTCGCTGCGGTGCGCTGGTGGACGATCGCGAAGCGAACGCGATGCCGGCGCCAGGCCCGGGTCGCCGAGGCGGCGCGCGTCCGCAGGTTCCGTCGCCCGATGGCAAGCGCGCCGCGTACATCAAGGATTTCAATCTTTGGGTGAAGGACGTCGCGACCGGCAAGGAGACGCAACTCACCACCGATGGCGTGAAGAGCTTCGGCTACGCGACCGACAACGCGGGATGGACGCACAGTGATCGCGCCATTCTCAGTTGGTCGCCCGACTCGAAGAAGATCGCGACCTTCCAGCAGGATGAGCGCGGCGTCGGCCACATGTATCTCGTCAGCACGACCCCGGGTCATCCGGAGCTCAAGGACTGGGCGTATCCGCTCCCGGGCGACAGCATCATCACGACGATCCAGCGCGTCGTCATCGACGTCGACAACGCGAAGGTGATTCGCTTCCAGATGCCTGCCGACGAGCATCGCTCCACGCTCTGCGACGACATCTCCTGCAACGGCGACTTCACCGACGTGCAGTGGTATGCCGATGCATCGCATGTCGCCTTCGTGTCCTCGTCGCGTGACCACAAGCAGGCGAAGCTCCGGATCGCCGATGCGACGACGGGCGCCATTCGCGACGTGATGGAAGAAACGGTTGCCACGCAATACGAGTCAGGCAACAGCATGACGAACTGGCGCGTGCTGCCCGCGTCGAACGAGGTGCTCTGGTTTTCGGAGCGCGACGACTGGGGAAATCTCTATCTGTATGATCTCACGACCGGAAAGCTGAAGAGCCAGATCACGAAGGGCCCAGGCAACGTCACCGATCTCCTGCGTCTCGACGCGAAGAGTCGTACACTCTGGTATGGCTGCGTCGGCAAGACGCCGGGCCGCGATCCGTACTTTCGTCAGCTCTGCCGCATCGGCATGGACGGAAAGGGTTTCGCGATCCTCACGCCGGAGAACGGCGATCACGCGATGACACTGTCGCCGTCGGGCAAGTATGTCGTCGACACGTACGCGCAGCCGAACGTCGCGCCAACCACCGTGTTGCGCGACGTCGCCGGCAAGCTGGTCGTGAACCTCGAGAAGGCCGACATCTCCAAGCTCGTCGCGTCGGGCTGGAAGCCGCCGACACAAATCACCGTGAAGGCACGCGATGGCAAGACGGACCTATATGGTTTGTTGTATACCCCATCCAACCTTGACTCGACGAAGAAGTACCCGATCATCAATCACATCTATCCTGGCCCGCAGACGGGTAGCGTCGGTGGACGTCAGTTCGCGCCATCCCGCGGCGACAATCAGGCACTGGCCGAGTTGGGATTCATCGTCGTCGAGATCGACGGCATGGGCACGCCGTGGCGCTCGAAGTCGTTCCACGACGCGTACTACGGCCGCATGGGCGACAACACGCTGCCCGACCAGGTCGCCGGAATGAAGGAGCTCGCGAGTCGGTACTCGTTCATCGACATCGACAAGGCGGGCATCTGGGGCCATTCTGGCGGCGGCTTCGCCACGGCGGGCGCGATGTTCCGGTTCCCGGACTTCTTCAAGGTCGGCATCGCGGAGTCGGGCAACCACGACAACCGCGTCTACGAGGACGACTGGGGCGAGCGGTATCAGGGCCTGCTCGTGAAGCAGGGCTCGACCGACAACTACGCCGCCGAAGCGAACCAGGCCTTCGCGAAGAACCTCAAGGGCAAGCTCCTGCTCGCGCACGGCACGCTCGACGACAACGTTCCGCCTGACAACACGACGCTCGTCGCCGATGCGCTGATCAAGGCGAACAAGGACTTCGATTTGCTCATGCTGCCCAACCAGGCGCATGGCTACGGCGCGATGTCGTCCTACATGATGCGCAAGCGCTGGGACTACTTCGTCAAGAATCTCATGGGTGCCGAGCCACCGAAGGAATATCAGATCGGCGCGCCGCGTCCGGCGCTCGTTCCATGAGAACAACGCTGAAGGGCAGCAACATTTGTCGTCCCGACAGGAGCCCTTCGACTTCGCTCAGGGCAGGCCGCGCGACCGAGATTGATAGTTGTCGTCCCGACAGGAGCGCAGCGACCGAGGGACCTGCTCTTCTGCAGTTCCTGTTCGCCCTTCTGCTTCTCTTACTCGCGGCAACTCCGGTAGCCGCCCAGATCCCCGCGGGAGAGTACGCCGCCCGCCGCGATTCGCTCGCGGCGCGCATCGGCGATGGCGTGGTCGTCGCCTTTGGTGGACGCGTTCCGGTCACGGACTTCGGCCCGTTCTACCAACTCCCCGCTTTCCATTACCTGACGAACTTCGACGAGCCCGACGCCGCGCTCGTCATGGTCGTCCGCGGCGGCAAAGGCGCGAGCACGCTGTTCCTCACGCCGATCGCTCCCCGCACCGCCTTCTATTATGGTAGGCGTCCCGACTCGGCATCCGTCGTCCGCGACCTACGCATGGGCGCACGGGCGTTTTCGTCGCTCGAGAAGGTGGTCGACTCGCTGGCCTCTGCGGGCTTGGGACTGTACACGCTGTCAGATTTTGCCGACGCCGACTTCGCGTCGCAGGATTCGCTCACACGCGGTCAGCAGTTCCTCCGCTCGATCGCTTCTCGCCACAACGGCCTCAAGGTCCGCGACGCACACACGTTCGTCGACGCGCTTCGCGCGAAGAAGAGTCTCGCCGAGATCGCGCTGTTGAAGAAGGCCGCGGAGATCAGCTCGGAAGGACATCGCGCTGCGATGACGCTCGCCGAGCCGACCAAGGAGTACGAACTCCAGGCCGCTCTCGAGTACGCCTTCATGCGGCTTGGCGGCGCTCGGCCGTCATACGGCTCGATCGTCGGTGGCGGTGTGCACGGAACGCAGCTGCACTACATGCGCGACCGCGGCGACGTAAAGCCCGGCGACGTCGTCGTCATGGACGCCGCAACGGAGTACGAAGGCTACGCCGCCGACATCACGCGCACGATTCCGGTGAGCGGCAAGTACACCGCCGAGCAGAAGGCGCTGTATCAGCTCGTCCTCGACGCGCAGAAGGCCGCCGAGCGAAACTCGAAGCCCGGGATGAAGGCAGCGACGGCGACTGACTCGTCAATCGTCATTCGCGAGAAGGGACTGGCCGCACTGGGCCTGATCGAGAGCGAAGATGCGCAGCTCGACATGCCATGGCAAACCGACTGCTCGCGGAATCCGCGGTCGTGTCGCCAGTCGATGTTCTGGATGATTCACGGCATCTCGCACGGCATCGGTCTCGCCGTCCACGATCCGGCGCAGTTCTACACCGGCGATCGCACGTTCAAGGAAGGCGACGCATTCACCATCGAGCCGGGCATCTACATCAGCAGCTCGATGCTCGAGTCGCTGCCCGACACTCCGCGGAATCGCAAGTTCATCGCGAAGGTCAAGCCGATGGTCGAGAAATACGAGAACACCGGTGTGCGCATCGAGGACGACTACATCATCACGTCGAACGGATTGGAGCGCATCAGCAACGCGCCACGCGAGATCGCCGAGATCGAGGCGCTGATGCGCACGCGTCCGCCGCGCGTAGTGCCGTGAGCGACAAGCCCTGGTACCACGATCTCGGGCAGCACGGGCTCCAGAAGGTGCTCGGCATCGAGATCGTGGAGATGAGCACGGAGCGCGTCGTCGCGACGATGCCGGTGAACGAGCGCACGCATCAACCGTTCGGCATCCTGCACGGCGGCGCATCGATCGCCCTCGCCGAGACGGTCGCGTCACTCGGCGCGGCGAATCGGATCGATCGGGAGAAGTACGTAGCTGTGGGGCAGGAGATCAACGGCAATCACCTGCGTCCGAAGTCGGAGGGCATCGTCACCGCGACGGGAGTACCGGTGCATGCGGGCCGGAGCTCGCAGGTGTGGTCGATCGAGATTCGCGACGAGGCAGGGAAGCTCGTGTGCATCTCGCGGTGCACGATGGCGATTGTACCTCGTTCGCCAGAGCGAGCGTAGCACAATCTGTCATCTCGCAGGAGCGAGCGTGTTACATCCTGTCATCCCGCAGGAGCGAGCGGAGCGAGCGAGTGTCGGGACCTACTGTCCTGCGATTATAGCCGGCTATTCGCGACGCACCGTAGGTCCCGACACTCGCTGTCGCTCGTGCGGGATGACAAATGGGTGAGCTGTCGCTCATATCGGAATGACTGATGGATCTCACGGCCGCCACTCGAGCGACACCCGCACCTGCCTCGGCTCTGCCGGATGGAAGTGGACGTCGTCCACACCATCCGAGCTCTCGCCGCGCAGCCGCGACGAGTACGCGTACTGGATGTCGTCGGCGCGCCCGTTCAGCACATTCAACACGCTGACCTGAATGCGCGTGCCCGAGCTGAGGCGATAGCCGGCATCGGCGTTCACGAGGGTGGACGACCGCGCGCGTTGCGAGTTATCCTCGATGAGTGGATACGATCCGAAGTGGCGCACTCGCACCGATGAGAAGACGCCACGGCCGCGCGGACTGTAGGTGATGCCGCTGGCGACGACGTTCTCCAATGCGCCGGGAATTCTCGTCGCGCCGGATTCGACGCCAACGAACTCCGCGTGCGCGAACGACACATCGGCATCGAGCGAGAGCGACGGCACCGGCCGATAGAAGTTCGCGAACGTCACGCCGCGACGACGGCTCGCTGCCGACGGCTCCGTGATGCCCGCGTCGCCGGTGAAGAGCAACTCGCTGTCGAGGTTGAGCATCCACACGGTCGCCGTCGAGCGCAGGCCTTCGGCGAGCGAGAGGCGCAGGCCGAGCTCACCACCGCGCGAGCGCACGAGGGGATCAACGGGTGACACCCGTTCGCCATTCGTTGGATCGACGGTAATCGTCGTGCCGCGCGCGTCGTTGCTGTGGAAGCCCAGTCCACCACTCACGTAGAGCTCCGCAGTTTGCGTTGCCGCGAAGATGAGCGAGGCCTTCGGGCTGACGATGCCCGCCGAGCGACGCCCCGAGTTCTCCGGCGCGTCGCTCGCGACGTCGAATGTGTAGGCGTCCGCGCGCGCGCCGAGCACACTGCGGAAGCGCGGATGCCAGTGTGACTCCGCTTCGACGAACACGCCGGAGCCGGACTCGCGAACGTCGTCCTGGCGCACCGTCGCGAAGCGAACGCGATTCTGCGTGTGAAATAGTCCGACGCCGTTGATAATGTCGAATCGTGTCTGCACGCCGGCCTTCAGCGAGTGCTCGACACCGAATGCGTCCACCTGCTGCGTATGGCTTGCATTGGCGCCGACGATCGTGCGGCGATCGGTCTGCGAGAACTGGTCGCCCTGGACGGGATTGTCGAGGAAGTATGTGAAGTTCGAGAACAGCGTGAGGTCGGAGTAGACGCCGAACAGCTGCACCTGCTGCGCTGACCGCACACCGATGCGACGCCACGAGCCGGAGAGGCTGTAGCGCTGCGTGTTGCCACCGTCCGTCGAATCGAGCTGGCCGAATCGCGTGATGAGGCCCTCGTCGACGGCACGCAGCGGGATCTGGTCGTTCGAGTTCCACCGATTGCGATAGCCCAACGCCAACACGGAGAACTGCGATCCGATCGAGCCCCACGTGTAGCGCGCCATTCCGCTGAACTTCCGAACACGCTCGGCGAGCTGCCACGGGCCGTCGTAGGTCTTGCCCTCACCACCGACGAGGAGATCGCCACCGCCGATGCGCGACGAGCGGCCCGCCGCGATGCGTGCGAGTCCGTTCTGTCCATACGTCACCGAGGCGAGCGGCCGATCGAGCTTGCTCGCCAGATGGAACTCCGCTGCACCCGCGCTGCCGAAGTCGCCGACGTCGGCGTGGTGCACCCCGAGCTTGTAGTCGACGTAGTCGATGAATTCGGGAATCAGAAAGTTGAGATCGGTATAGCCCTGCCCATGTCCGTGCGTGGGCAGGTTGAGTGGCATCCCTTCGAGGCGCGTCTGGAAATCCGTGCCGTGATCGAGGTTGAAGCCGCGCACGAAGTACTGATTGGCTTTGCCTTCGCCGGAATGCTGCGTGACGATCATGCCGGGCACCGTCTCGAGCAGCTCGCCTTCGCGTGTGATCGGACGAAGCAGCAAGTCAGCTGCGCCGACGCGCCCCTCCGATGCGCTGCGGGCGATGCCGACGAGATCGTCGATGCGGCCGGTCACCTTCACGGTGTCGAGCGCGCGAGCGCGGGAGGAATCTCGCGGTGTGGTCTGTGCCGCCGCGCTCGACCCGATGAGCAGCGACGCGGCAATCAATGAAGTGAGTCGCATCCAATGGTTGGCGTCCCGAACAAAGTCCTACAGCTGTCGTCCCGAGCCAAGTCGAGGGACCTGCTTGTCATACTAGCGCAGTACGGCGACAACTCCGTAACGGATTGCAACAAATCCAATTCCATCAACGCGGCGTACACCGCACAACCAGCGACACCTCGCTGTGTCAGCACGAACACCACGAATGGGAGGATCCATGCAGTTCCGCATGATTGGGCGAGGCCGGCGCGGTCTCGCACTGCTCGCAGCACTCGGAGTGGTTGGCTTCGCAGGCGTGCGCGCCGCACGCGCCTCCGACCATCAGGACAATCCGCTCGTCGAGCTCAACCCGGCGATGGACATGTCCGACTTCTACGCATTCCCCGGCTCCGCCGCCGACCGCATCGTCATGGTGCTCAACAGCCGGCCGCTCCTCACCCCGGCGCAGACGCCGAGCGCGTCGTTCGATCCGAACATTCTGTATCAGTTCAAGATCGACAACACCGGCGACGCGAAGGAAGACAAGGTCATCCAGGTGATCGTCAAGGGAACTGGACCGACGCAGACCGTCGAAGTGCGCGGTCCGATGGCGCCGCCCGTCGTTGGCAGCATGATGAACACCGTCGCTGACGTCACGCCCGCCGTCACCGGCGCCATCAATCAGGTTATCGGTACCGCGAGCGGCATTCAGGTCTACGCCGGCACGCGTGAGGATCCGTTCTTCCTCGATCTCGAGCAGTTCCTTCGCATCCTACCCGATCGCAAGCCGAACACCGGCGCGCTCTCGCTCATCCCGGATACGCCGTCGGCATCGTCGTTCCGCGCCCCAGGCGCCGCCGTCGACGCGCTCTACAACAGCAACCTGCTCTCCATCGTCATCGAGCTTCCGACCGCGCAGCTCACCGCTGGCGGCGCACCGAAGCTCGGACTCTGGGGCACGATCAGCCGCTGATGCCGCTCCGCACAACACTCACCGATACGAGGAACACTTTCATGTTGTACTACGATATGGTGCGTCAGGTGCGCCGCGGCGCCCTACTCGCGGTAGCTGTCGCGCTTCTCGCTGCGGCTTCCGCCTGCACGGATGACGACAACGGCATCACCGGCCCAGGCGTCGACGCAACGCGGACCTACAATCAGGTCCAGCGACTCGGCAACCCGCTCGTGAGCGAAGTGCTGCTCGCCAAGCGCGATCACGCCTTTCACGGCAGCTCCAATCCGTCCGAGGACGTCGCGAACTTCTCGACCAAGGTCAAGGGCTTTGTCGCCGCATTCCGTCCGAACGCGACGGGTCTTCAGAACGCGCTGGCAGCGACGCTGCTGCCCGACATGCTCCAGGTCAATACAGATCAGGCGCAGAGCACCGCGGGCTACCTGAGCTACGTGCTCGCCGCCAGCGGCAAGGGCTACGGCGGTCGCAAGCTCACCGACGACGTCGTCGACATCTCGCTCACCGCGGTATTCAGCGACCTCCTCGATCCCACGCAGTTCGTCTGCAAGCCGTTCACGCTGCCCCTTTGCACGGACAACATTCCGTCGCACGGCGGGTTCACGGCGACGTTCCCCTACGTCGGACCGGCGAAGTAACCATGAACGCCATGCCACAGCTCCGCCGTCTGTCACCGCGATGCCTGATGATGGTCGCCGGAGCTGTGGTGCTCGCGGCGTGCGGCACGCAGACGCCTGTGAAGGAGATTCCGCCAGCGGCGACGCCCGCGCTGGGTGAGACCGAGATCCGTGAGCTCGACATCACGTATTTTGCCGAGCGTGCGCATCGCGACCCGACCGGTGCATCGGACCTCGCGCGACTTGGCGCGCTGTATCTCTCGCGGTCGCGCGAGACCGGCGATCCCCGCGATGTCCTGCTCGCTGAGGAGGTTGCGCGTCGCTCGCTGCGCAACCGTCCGCAGCGCAATGGTCAAGCTGTGCAGGTGTTGCAATCGAGCCTGCTCGCGCAGCATCGCTTCGACGAAGCGCTCACGCTCGCACTCGCTGCGCGCGATGCGGAGCCCGAGAACGCCGCACTCCGCGCCGCCGTCGGCGAAATCCAGATGGAGCTCGGCCAGTACGACTCGGCGCGCGTTTCATTTGCTGGCGTGAAGGCCGCGCTGGGCGACCCTGCCGTCGCGCCACGGTTGGCGCGCTGGGCGGAGATCGAAGGAAATCCCGACAAGGCGCGTCGCCTGCTGCACGCCGCGCTCGAGACGGTGAAGCGTCTGCCCGAAGTGCCACGCGAACAGCTCGCCTGGTATTGGCTCCGCATCGGCGACGTCGAGCTGCGCGGCGGACAGTTCGCCGCGGCCGACTCGGCCTATCGGTCCGGTCTCGCTGCGCACGTGGACGACTATCGTCTCCTCTCCGCGGTGGCGCATAGCGCGCTGCTTCAGAAGAGATACCAGCGCGCTATCACCTTCGGAGAGAAGGCACTCTCTGTCACGCTCGACCCTTCGACGCTTGGCATTCTGAGCGACGCGTACGCTGCCATCGGCGACAGCGCGAAGAGCGAAGAGTACGCGCACGTCCTCGACGTTGTAGTCCTGAAGCAGCCGGGCGCGTATCACCGCGCGTGGAGTCTCTTCCTGCTCGACCACGATCGCCATCTCGCCACGGTGTCGAAGAAGATTCGCGAGGAGATGCGCACGAGAAAGGACATCTACGCCTACGACCTGCTGGCGTGGTCGCTCCACAAGCAGGGTCGCGATCGTGAAGCGGCCGACGCGATGACGGTGGCGCTGAGCCGAGGCACGAAGGATCCGCAGCTGCAATATCACGCACGAGAGATCATGGGGCAGCAATGAGCGAGTTCCTCACCTTCGCGCAGCTCGGATTCCGTCACATCGTCGACATCGAGGCGATGGACCACATCCTGTTCCTGATCGCGCTCGCGGCGATCTACCGCTTTCGCGATGCGCGCAACGCGCTGTGGGTCGTGACAGCATTCACGGTCGGCCATTCGATCACGCTCGCGCTGGCCGTGACAGGAAAGTTGAATCTTCCGTCCACGCTGATCGAGTTCCTCATCCCGGTGACGATTGTCATCACCGGCATCGAGAACCTTCTCCGCTCGCAGGCGCCGCAGGGAAGCAGGTATCGCCCCGTCTTTGCTGGAGTGTTCGGGCTCGTGCATGGTGCGGGGTTCGCGAACTATCTCAAGGCGCTGTTCGTCGAGGACATCGCGACGCCGTTGTTCGGCTTCAACGTTGGCATCGAGGCTGGACAGGTCGTAGTGCTGATTGCCGCGGCGATGCTTCTCACGGCGCTCGATCGGGGAATCACCGCGCTGCGCGTCGCCAATCCGCTTCGCATTCGCGTCGTGGCCGTCTCGTTGCTAGTCGTGATGGTTGGCTCGGCGTGGGCCGTGGAGCGAAGCCCGTGGTGATTCGCGCACTGTTGGCGGCGCTCGCCTTGAGCGCGCATCCGCTGCACACATCGATGACCGAGCTCACCGAGGATCGCGCGGCTGGCATCGTACGCGCGACGATTCGCGTCTTCGCCGACGATTTCGGGAAAGCCAAGGGCCGGACATCCGAGCTCAGCTACGTGGCGTCGAGGTTCAGCTTCACCGATCGCAGCCGCCGTCCGCTCG
>Ga0193752_1003336_pt1 | contig 11145 bp, 9 predicted proteins | sample H1c1metaG_FD_144924 | JGI IMG/M metagenome (GOLD analysis project Ga0193752, IMG submission 144924) | Soil microbial communities from a riparian zone of the East river system, Colorado, United States - H1c1 | ecosystem: Environmental > Terrestrial > Soil > Riparian zone | place: USA: East River... | reverse complement strand
ACCTTTAATATAGTCAACATCAGGTTTGTTCATCCTGCCCATAAACTGACGGGCATAAGAAGAAAGACTTTCTACGTACCTTCTTTGTCCTTCAGCATAAAGCGTGTCAAAAGCAAGGGAAGATTTCCCTGAACCCGACATTCCAGTGATGACTACCAGTTTATTTTTAGGTATTGCAACATCAATATTTTTGAGGTTATGTACCCTGGCGCCCTTTATAATAATGTTTTTATGTGGATCTTTCTCCGTTTCCTTACTCATTTACTTCCTTTATAGGATTTGCTAATATAACCCAAAAAACACAAAATTAGTTTGTAGGGAGGATGCAAAAATACGGCTCTTTAAACTAATTTAATTTTTTTTACTACTTTTATTCTTGTAATCTGATAAAAAAATGGTTCTTTTGAACTTGTAAACCAATCAATTAAATTAACATCTTAAAAAAACATAGGAGACCCACTATAGCAAAAACATCTACTCAATCTTTTTTAGCACAACCAAGCAAGGGAATTTAGTTTAGATAATCCTATGAAGTTACAATCATATAGTGATCAGAAATTAGTGAAGTTATACCTAAAAGGAAATGAGTCAGTTCTCGAAGAACTTTTGAACAGATACAAATCCAAAATATACACTTCCATATATTTATTAGTCAAAGACCAGTACTTAGCAGAAGACATTTTTCAGGATGCTTTCATCAAAGTAATCAATACACTCCGTTCAGGAAGGTACAATGAAGAAGGTAAGTTTTTACCCTGGGTGATGCGTATTGCGCACAATTTAGTCATTGATTATTTCAGACGTGAAAAACGTGCACCAGTAATAACCAGTGCAGATGGAACAACTGACGTTCTTAATATGCTGCAGATTCATGAAGAAAATGCAGAAGACAAGTTATTAAGAGAGCAAACCCACACCGATCTCAGAGTACTAATACAGCTTCTTCCAGACGAACAGAAGGAAGTACTGATCATGCGTCATTATGCAGATCTTAGTTTTAAAGAGATAGCAGATCTTACAGATGTAAGTATTAATACAGCTTTAGGGCGAATGAGATATGCATTGAGCAATCTTCGTAAAATGATGAAGGTGAAGGAAGTAACCTAAATACAGGTTTTATCACCCATTAGAGATATACTTAGATCCTGATAATACACTCGAGTACAAGAGAAACGGACAAAAGGAAAAACAATATGTTCTAATGAAAATAAATGTTGAATTGTTTCGTTAAATTAGAAAACAAAAACAGTTTAATGCTTATGATAACAACCTCTACTCCTATTTCAAATTCCCATTACTTAAATCAGCATGCTGAAAATATAAGTAGTGAGTTTTTCAACGACCTCGATTTAATGTTTTACGAAAGCATTAAATCACAGATGGACTTATTGAACAAGAACCCTGATGAGGAAACTATTTCCAAAATCCTGGCTTACTCCAAGTCTCTGTAATTGATTTAAAAGGTAAAGCTGCCAGTGATGGCAGCTTTTTTTGTTTTATCTTTGTCCCATTATGCTCAAAAAAGAAAGATATAAACAATTTGTAGCCTATTTTTCTGCTAAACAGCCTGACGCTGAAACAGAACTCCATTACAACAACCCTTTTCAGCTATTGGTAGCCGTGATTTTATCTGCGCAATGCACCGATAAAAGAATCAATCAGGTTACCCCCGCCTTGTTTCAACGTTTCCCCAATGCGAAGGCACTAGCCGAAGTAACACCCGATATCGTTTTTGATTATATCAGGAGCGTAAGTTATCCGAACAACAAAGCCAAACATCTGGTAGGCATGGCAAACATCCTGTTAAATGAATTTAACAATGTCGTACCCTCAGATATTGACCAGCTGCAAAAAATGCCAGGAGTGGGCCGTAAAACAGCCAACGTTATAGCCTCAGTGATTTACAACGCCCCAGCCATGGCTGTAGACACCCATGTATTCCGCGTAGCTAACCGTATTGGACTAACCAATGGCAAAACACCACTTGCGGTAGAAAAAGATCTGGTTAAATATTTACCACAGGAAACTATACATGTAGCACATCACTGGCTGATCCTTCATGGACGGTATGTATGCGTTGCGCGTTCCCCAAAATGCAATATTTGTGAGATCACTTCTATTTGCAAATACTATGAAAAACTAAACAAACCAGCTAAAGCTATTAGCCAATCCGAACATTAAATTCAATATTTTTAGATATTTTATTATTAATTGAAAAATATTACTTAATTTTGCTAAATAAATTAGTACAACCATTACCATATATAGTTTTAAATATTTTATATTTACGGCCTAATTAAATAAGATGATCCCAAACCCAGATAAATTAAAAGCATTACAACTTACATTAGATAAGTTAGAAAAATCTTACGGTAAAGGTGCCGTGATGAAATTAGGTGATACACCTACTGAATCTATTGAGTCTATCTCAACCGGCTCTATCACGTTAGATATTGCTTTAGGTATTGGTGGTGTACCAAAAGGACGTGTAATCGAAATTTACGGCCCGGAATCTTCAGGTAAAACTACATTGGCAACCCATATCATTGCCGAAGCACAGAAAAAAGGTGGTGTAGCAGCATTTATTGATGCAGAACATGCTTTCGATAAATTCTACGCAAAAAAACTAGGTGTAGACGTTGACAACCTTTTAATTGCACAACCAGATAATGGTGAGCAAGCTTTAGAGATTGCAGATAATCTGATCAGATCAGGAGCTATTGATGTAATCGTTATTGACTCTGTTGCAGCTTTAGTACCAAAGGCAGAGATCGAAGGTGAAATGGGTGATTCTAAAATGGGTCTTCAGGCACGTTTAATGTCTCAGGCCCTAAGAAAACTAACAGGCACAATTGCCAAAACAGGATGTTGCTGTATTTTCATCAACCAGTTACGTGAAAAAATTGGTGTGATGTTCGGTAATCCAGAAACAACAACAGGTGGTAACGCCCTAAAATTCTACGCTTCAGTACGTCTTGACATCCGTAGAACTTCTCAGATCAAAGATGCTGACGAAGTTTCAGGTAACAGAGTAAAAGTGAAAATCGTTAAAAACAAAGTAGCTCCTCCGTTCCGAATTGCTGAGTTTGACATCATGTTTGGTCAGGGAATTTCTAAAGTTGGTGAGATCATCGATTTAGGTGTAGACTTCAATATTGTTAAAAAAGCAGGCTCATGGTTCTCATACGGTGAAACTAAATTAGGACAAGGAAGAGATGCCGTTAAACAATTACTATTAGACAATCCAGAATTGGCTGACGAAATCGAAAGAAAAATCAGAGAAGAAGTAACTGGTGAGAAACTAGAAGAATTATTATAATTCAAATAGCTGTACCCCAATTACAATTCATATAAAAAAAGCGATATGCCCAAACAGGTAGGCATATCGCTTTTTCATTTATAAAACCAGGAGTTTATCCAGCCATCCCCTTAATTAAATCATTACACAACTTCCTGCAATCACCTTCCAGCCTCCATCGATACTTTTCCAGACCCTGGTATAACGATATTCACCATTCAGGCTCTGCTCTCCATAGCTTCCCTCTAACATTATGCTAACTGCAACTACAGCAGTATCCCCAATAATATTAATTATCTGATCCTGCGATGCGATATGATGAACCTTCATCCCCCCAGAACGATACCCCTCCATATCCATTTTCTTAGTAATGGTTTGACCCATTGGGTTCGTAAAAAGCAAATCTTCATGAAGCAATAAATCCAATCTCTCTACGTCGCTTTCCTTAATAGCCATCAGAAGCACTTCTTCACATACAACAATCTCCAGTATCTCCTTTGAATTTCCCATCTTGATAAAAAAATAAAACAACAACCCAAATTAAGCAATCTTACCTAATTAACAAATAAACTAATCATCAATTAACAAATAACCTAACCAAGGCAGCTACCAAGACCACCAACCAACAAACCAATGCAGTCGTTTCTTCCTTAGCCGGTATCCTTTGATGTAAAATTTATAAATCCGGAAAGGAATTTAGAATTTCACAAAAAAGCATCTGTGTATTTTGACATCAGTTCCATTGAAAAGGGAACGTAGTCAAAATACACAGATGCTTTTTTGTGAAACCGAAGAAGAAACCTCTTACGGATTCATAAACTTCATATCAACGTTAACCGCTACATAAGCAGCGATAAATATAGCAGCGACCAACACCACAAGACCGATATAATTCTTATTCTTATCCTGTTTAATCATCCAAATCAGTAACAAAACAAAAGGGATCAGCATCATGCCAAAAAACAAAAAACTCATTGAATTCATAACAACCTATTTTAATATTTAAAACTCCATTCTCGATGCAGGCGCAACATCCTGACCAACAAACTCCTTATTCATATACTTATAATGACCCGCAATAGCGATCATCGCAGCATTATCGGTACAATACTCAAACCCAGGAATAAAAACATTCCAGCCCAGCTCCTTAGATTTTCCCTCAAGCGCCTTACGTAACCCTGTATTTGCAGAAACACCACCAGCAATAGCAATCTCCTTAATATTATATTGTTTTGCAGCTTTTTTGACCTTGTTTAACAAGATATGAACAATACTATGCTGTACAGAAGCACAGATATTATTTAAATTCTCCTGAATAAAATCAGGGTTCAACTTTTCCTGCGCCCTAATAAAATATAATATTGCCGTCTTTAAACCACTGAAACTATAATTCAAATCTTTGATCTGAGGTTCAGGAAATTTATAAGCCAGAGGATTTCCCTGCGCCGCATGTAAATCAATCAATGGCCCGCCAGGATAGGGAAGATTCAAAATCTTAGCAGTTTTATCAAATGCTTCACCAGCGGCATCATCCAGTGATTCACCTACAATCTCCATATCAAAGAAATCTTTTACCAGAACAATCTGAGTATGTCCGCCAGAAACCGTCAAACATAAAAACGGAAAAGAAGGCTTAGGATCTTCTATGAAATGCGCAAGAATATGTGCGTGCATATGATTTACAGCTATAAGAGGTAAGTCCAGAGCCAATGCAAAAGATTTAGCAAATGATACCCCCACCAATAAAGAACCTAATAACCCTGGACCTCTGGTAAAAGCTATGGCATTTATATCCTTTTTACTAACTTTAGCATCGATTAATGCTTGTTGAATAACCGGTACAATATTTTGCTGATGAACTCTTGAAGCTAATTCAGGAATTACACCACCATAATTTTGATGAATAGTTTGGTTTGCAATAACATTGGCGGTAATTTTGCCGTTAGTACAAATAGCAACAGAAGTTTCATCACAAGAGGATTCGATAGCAAGTATAACTGACACGTTGATTATTATTAAGCTACAAAACTATCAAAAAACTATTAAAAATACTTCTTTGGTTTATTGCATCGATTCTGCTGCTGCTTGCGATTATCTTATTTTCGCTCCAGTTCCGTCCTGTGCAGACATTTGTGGCAAAAAAAGCAGCAGCTTATCTGTCTAAAGAATTAAATACAACCATTTCTTTACACGGCATTTACGTTAAACCTTTTAAATCCATAGTCATTGAAGACCTTTTGGTACTCGATCAGCAAAAGGACACCCTGTTAAGTACCCCTAAATTTATTGTAGACCTCAACCTCCTTTCCATTGACAGACGGATTATTGACGTGAATACCGTGCAGATAAACAACGGTTCCTTCTTTTTAAAAAAATACAAAGGAAAAGATAAAGGAACAAATCTTGACTTTATCATTGACTACTTTGATTCAGGCACCACAACGCCAGTTAAGAAAAAGCCTTATAAAATCACTTTTAACCGGGTAATACTGAATGACCTTCAGCTGAAATATAGAAACCTAAACGTTGACACCGTCATCAATGGAGTAAATTTTGAAGATGTAGAACTGACCAGTCTGAATGGTATTTTCGAGAAATTGAATACTGCGGATCACTTGCTACAGGCTGATATAAAAAATCTGACCTTTAAAGAAAAAAGCGGTTTTTATCTTAAAAACCTAACTGCCTTTACTACAGTTGATACGAACCGTATTGAGCTTAAAAAACTAACTCTTGTCACTAATAAAAGTCATCTCTCAGACTACTTCGAAATGAGGTTCCATGACTATGAAGACTTTAATGATTATGTGAACAAAGTAAGAATGAAGGCTCATTTCAAAAACAGTCACCTGGAGTCAAAAGATGTCGCCTATTTTACATCAGAAGTTGCAAAGATGAACCTCAATATAGATATTGACGGACAGATCACAGGACTGGTAAACAACCTGAAAGCAAAAAAACTTTCGGTAAAAGCTGGTAAAGCGACTTATGTCAAAGGAGACTTCAACCTTAAAGGCTTACCCAATCTCGATGAAACTTTTATGGAGATGAAAATTGACATGGCGGCTACCAATAAAAAGGATTTAGATGAACTGGTAACTAATATTACAGGGAGCCGTAAAAAGGTAATCCCTGTTATTGTGCAGAAGTTCGGAGATATCTATTTCAATGGAAATTTCACAGGTTTCCAAAATGACTTTATTGCCTTTGGAGAGTTCAAAACAAGACTAGGAAGGATTGTCTCAGATGTAAACATGAAGATCAGTAAAAAGGGAGTTCCCTCTTACTCTGGAAATGTCAAAACATACGACTTCAATCTGGGTAATCTGATTGACGAAAACAGTCTGGGAAGAATCACAGCATCCGCATATGTGAAGGGTAAAGGTACAGAATTGAATAGCCTGACTGAACAGATCAATGGTGATATTAAATATATAGATTTCAATGATTACCGTTATTCCAATGTTAAAATTGACGGTACATTCGATAAAAAATACTTCGATGGCAAACTGAATATTAACGATAAAAATATACAACTTGCTTTTGACGGAGGGGTAAACTTAAACCCTAAGCTACCAGTATTCGACTTCAAGGCTTCTATTAAAAAGGCTAAACTTCGTAGTCTGCATTTATTTAAAGATTCACTGATGGTTGATGCAGACTTTAGCACCAATTTTTCAGGGACCAATCTCAACAATATCCAGGGGAATTTGCTGATTGAAAAAATAAGACTGAATAATGTAAAAGGGATCTACAATATTGATTCGGTACAGCTACAAGCCAAAGGAACTGGGGCAGACAGAACATTAAGAGTCAATTCTGACGTACTTGAAGCAAGTATACAGGGCCAGTATGACCTGAATACCCTGCCTTCTTATTATAAATCACTGGCAAAAACTTATATCCCTTCCCTCAAGGCAGATATCGTAAATTTCAAGAACCAGATATTCAAATTCCAGCTTAAGATTAAACGATTTGAACCTGTCGCCCAGTTAATTGCACCAGGTCTGGAAATAGAAGATCAGGCTGAACTAGTTGGGAATTTTGATTCCGAAAAGAAAATAGCCACACTGAACGGCTTCATTAAAAAATTAAAATATCAAGGCGTTGTTGCAAATAACATTATCATTGATGAGAACACAGCAACCAATCAGCTACAAGCAATTATCACTTCAGATCGTGTAGATCTGAATGACAGTTTGTATATCAAAAACGTCAATATTTCAAATGTACTGCGGAACGACAGTCTTGCACTCAACATTAAATTATCAAATGCAGATGATGCAAATCAGCTGGATTTAAATGGTCTGGTTGAATTTGGAAGAGATAGTACGCGTATCAGTGTCCTGCCTTCTATACTTAAGATTAATAGCCAGGACTGGGCGATACAGGATAAAGTAAAGATTAACTTCAAAGGTGGTAAAACAGAGATCAACAATTTCGATCTGAGAAATGGCAACCAAGTCTTAACGGTCGATGGCATTTTATCTGAAGACCCAAAAGACGCATTAAAAGTGGGTTTTAAAGCATTCAGTCTAACAACCTTAAACCCTTTCCTTAAAACTGTAGGCGTACAATTATCCGGTAATGTAAACGGAAACACGAAGCTTTACGGCCTGCTTAAATCGCCAAAGATAAATGACGATATTAAAATTGATTCCTTAAACTTCAATGATACCTATATAGGCACGCTGACAGATACCTCTTCTTATCATCAGCATACCAATCTTGCCAATGTATTTATGCGTATCAACAGAGATGGAAAAGAAACGCTTAAAGTGAATGGAAACCTTGACCTGAAGGATAAAAACATAGATCTAACTGTTAAAATGGATGAGAGTGAACTTACCGTATTAAGTGATCTTGTATCAAATCTCAAAGGCCATATTTCTACTAATCTGACTATTAAAGGTGCTTTTAATTCTCCAAAAATAGATGGAAGTATTACTCTGGATAAAGCACAGCTCACCGTTAATTATTTGAAAACGGCCTATACCATAACCAATAAGGTGATTGTGGAAAACAGCGTTATAAATGTTGATGATCTTGACTTAAAGGATTCCGGAGGCAATATTGCAACAGCTCATGGCACAGTAGATCTGAACAACATTAACACACCAACCCTCGATATTAACATTAAAGCCAAAAATTTCATGGCTTTAAACACAACGATAAAAGATAACGAGCTATATTTCGGTCAGGCATTTGCCACTGGTAATTTCATTTTCCGCGGCCCAACAAATAAGCTTTTTATTGGTATTGATGCAAAAACAGAAAAAGGAACGGTCTTTAATCTCCCATTAAATAGTTCTGAAACTGTTTCCAGTAAAGACTTCATTACTTTCCTAAATAAGGATACAGCTGCAAACGTTAAAAAAGCAATAAATTTTGATGGTATAACCATGAGCTTTAAACTACAAGTAGATCCTCAGAGTACCGCTAACCTCTTTACCAAACTTGGTAATTTAAGTGGGAAAGGAAATGCAGACCTCAACCTGGAGATCAATAGCCTTGGAGATTTTGAGATGTCCGGAGACTATATTATTGAATCAGGTAGTTTTGATTTTACAGCACAAGAGATTATCAACAAGAAATTCAATATAAGACAAGGTGGTACAATCAGGTGGACCGGTAATCCAACACAGGCACAAATACAGCTTAAGGCTGTCTATGAGTTAAGAGCAGGGCTTTCTGACCTCTATGGTGCAGCTAACAGAGACTTTAGCAGTAACGCTAACCTAAGAGTCCCTGTGGAAGTAGAAATGGGATTGAGTGGTTTATTATTGCAACCAGATATCAAACTTGATCTTTTCTTCCCTTCAAATCCATCTATCAAAGAAGAACTTCAAGCTTATTTCAGTGATCCTAACAATCTGAATCTTCAGGCATTCAGTTTAATTATCAGAAGAAGTTTTGCGCCAGGATCTGGTAAAGAAGATTTAGGTAAGCAAGTTACCTCTGGTGTTGCCAGTACAGCTACAGAGCTGCTTTTCAATCAGTTCAATAATGTACTTTCGTCGCTTAATCTTGATTTCGTAGATATCAATATCCGGTCTCTGAGTGAAGCCAGTGCTTCGTTCAAATTCTTCAATAACCGGGTAATCGTAAATGCTGGTGTAATAGATAACAGAAGTACGAGTGATCTTTCTCCTATTGGATTTTCAAAAAATAGTGTGGGCAGTGAGGTTGAGGTTCTCGCACTCATCCGAAAAGACGGTACATTGACTGGTAAACTTGCAAACAAGCCACCTACGCAGCAAAGTATTTTTGTAAATACTGGAATAAATCAGAACATGAATGTGACTTCATTCGGACTGATTTATTCACAGCAATTTGATAGTTTTAGAGAATTCGTTCAAAAGGTAACCGGAAAATACCGCAAGAACCTAAAGAAAAATCTGAGCGACGCACATTCACATAAAAACACGAAACAATCTGTCAATAAAGATGCCGTCACTGAAGAACAAAAAAGGTTACTACAAAATGTAACGCCTCCTAGCCCTTCATTATAGTATGCCCCATTTTATCTCTTTTGGTTTTCAGATAAGTCTCATTATGAGAGTTGCTTAATATCTCGATTGGGATGTTTTCTACAACTTCCAGACCATAGCCAATCAGTCCTGCCCTTTTCGTCGGGTTATTAGACATTAGGCGCATTTTTCTGACACCCTGTGCTCTTAAAATCTGTGCACCTACACCGTAATCACGTTCATCACCTTTAAAACCTAACTTAATATTTGCTTCAACGGTATCAAAACCAGCATCCTGAAGATTATAAGACAATAATTTATTTACAAGACCAATACCACGGCCTTCCTGATTCATATAAACAACAATTCCTTTACCTTCTTTTTCAATCATCTGTAATGCTTTATGAAGCTGAGGGCCACAATCGCATCTGCATGAGCCGAAAATATCACCTGTAACACAAGAACTGTGTACTCTAACCAGAATAGCTTCATCTGCAGTCCATTCCCCTTTACTTAAAGCAAGGTGTGTTGCATTATTCTCAAGCTGTGTATAAGCAGTCATTTTGAAATCACCCCATTCTGTAGGCAGATTAATCGTAACCTCCTCTTTAATCAGGCTATCATTTTTCAGGCGATAAGCAATCAGGTCTTTAATTGAAATTATTTTCAGCTGATGCTGTGCAGCTATTTTGATAAGATCCGGCAGTCTTGCCATCTCTCCATCTTCTTTCATAATCTCTACAAGGACTCCTGCTGGCTCCATTCCTGCCAGTCTGGCCAAATCTACGGCTGCTTCTGTATGGCCCGCACGTCTAAGCACACCGCCATCTTTGGCACGTAATGGAAATATATGTCCTGGTCTGCCCAGTTCATCAGGGTTAGTATCCGGATCGATTAGTGCCTGTATAGTTTTAGAACGGTCTGACGCAGAAATACCAGTGGTACAACCATGTCCTATCAGATCTACAGAAACTGTAAAGTTAGTTTCATAAGCCGCAGTATTTTTACCTACCATAAGCTCAAGGTTCAATTCATCGCATCTTTCTTCAGTAATTGCAGCACAAATAAGACCTCTTCCATGAGTGGCCATAAAGTTGATTACTTCTGGGGTTGCATTTGCAGCAGCAGTAAGGAAGTCACCCTCATTTTCACGATCTTCATCGTCTACAACAATTACAACTTTACCGGCTTTTATATCTGCAACAGCATCTTCTATTGTGTTCAGTTTAATTTCCATTTTTGTAAAACCACTTAAACAAAGGACATATCATTAAATCCAGTTTAAGATCATAAACAAAGTTACAACCTTCCCCGGATAATATATATTTAAAATATCATCGTTAAGTAAGTTGTGTTTAATGGGAGTTGAATTCAAAA
>Ga0193752_1003335_pt1 | contig 11146 bp, 5 predicted proteins | sample H1c1metaG_FD_144924 | JGI IMG/M metagenome (GOLD analysis project Ga0193752, IMG submission 144924) | Soil microbial communities from a riparian zone of the East river system, Colorado, United States - H1c1 | ecosystem: Environmental > Terrestrial > Soil > Riparian zone | place: USA: East River... | reverse complement strand
GCCGGTCGATCTGGCCGGTCAGGGCCTGAGTCTTGCCTTGGCTGTCGATCAAGGTCGCCACGACCGGGACCTCGGCGCGGGATTCCGGACCGAACAGAGCGGCGAGTTCCGGATCCTTGAGAATGCGCAAAACTTCGCGGCGAATTTCCGCCGCTTGCTCCGGCGCAAGACCATGGGCCCGGCGCGTGAGGAATTTTTCGGCGGCCGACGACCAGGATTCCGGCGACACGTTCGGCAGCAATTCCAAGAGGCGATGCACCAGCAACCCGCGCTTGAAACGATAGCCCTGATCGGCGCCGATCGGGCTGTAGGTCGCGGGCTCCGGCTCGCTCGGGCGCGATGGGGCCAAAGGCTGCGGCGGATCCGGTTCGGCCGCGACGAAAGACGTGGACCAGAATGGAAGTTCGGAATCCTCCACCGGTAGGCTTGCCTTGGCGGAAAGTGGCTCGGGCAAGGCGATCTGCGGTTCCTCATAATGAAACGCGTCGCCGACCCAGCCTTCTTCGATGCCGATACCCGGCGGTGGCGACCAATCGCCGAGCGGCGCCGTCAGGAAGCCCGGCAATTGCGGGAAAGCATCCGACACGATTTCGTGCCAGCCTTTCTCCGGCGCAGCCCTGAGACCGAGCCGGCCGCAGACATAGAGCCGGTCTTCCGCGCGGGTCAGCGCCACATAGAGCAGGCGATTGGATTCCTCCCGGCGTTTCTGCTGTGCTTCAGCGCGCGCCGCGGCTGTCAGCGACACATCCGCCAGCTTGCGCGGCGACCAGAACGGCAGTTCGGTACCGGCGCCTTCGATCCAGAACAACCCGGTCGAGCGGTTGTCGAATTGCGGCTTGTCGGCCAGGAAGACGATCGGCGCCTGCAAGCCCTTGGCACCGTGCACGGTCATGATGCGGACTTCGTCGGTCGCGGAATCGCCCAATTCGCGCTTCACGATCGAGGCGGTCGAGCGGATCCACTGCAGAAAGCCTTGCAGCGACGGCGTGTTGCCCGAGGCATAGCGCAGGGTGAGGTTCAGGAACTCGTCGATCGCCTCATCGGCTTCGGGCCCGAGCCTGGTGTGGAGGCGCTTGCGCCCACCGCCGGCGCTGAGCAGATCGGCAAACAAAGCGAAGGGTGAATCGAAATCGGCACGCGCCAGGTAATGGCTCAGCCGGTCCGCAGCCTCGCGGTAGAACAGGGTTTGCGGCGCCATCTGGTTCAGCCGCGACCAGACCGAAGCATGGCCGCGATCGACGCAGAGACGCATCACATCTTCTTCGTTGAGGCCGATCAGCGGACTCTTCAGCAAAGCCGCGAGATTGAGATCGTCCTCCGGCATCAGCAGGAAATCGGCGAAGGCCATGAGATCCATGACCGCGATGTCCTCCAGGAGGCGCAGCCGGTCGATGCCGGAAACGGCGATGCCCTGCCCTTTCAGCGCGCGCACCAGGTTGAGCACGAAGGGATCGCGCGAGCGCACCAGCACCATGATGTCGCCGGCACGGATCGGCCGGCCGCGCGACTTCAGCTCTTCCTGCCCCACCATGGCGGCGATCTTCGCGGCGATCGCCTGGGCCAGCCGCTCCAGCGGCGAAGCCATGCCGGTCGTCACCTGCGGCACCGCCCAGGGTGCCGGATCGTCCATCTTGACCGGCCGGCAGCGCGGCCAGACTTCGACCAGGCCGGCCTGCCCCGTGCGCTTCAACCCGTGAGTCAAAGACTGGCCGGGATCGAGCACGCCGTCGCGGGCCGGGACGGCGATCACCGCATCGACCAGCTTCAACACCGCGCCGGTCGATCGGAACGAGACATCGAGTGGCACATCGAGGAACGGCGGCCGCGGATCGTCGCGCGCGGATTCATCCGGCAGAAGGGCCGCATAATAGTCGCGCACATCGCGCGCAGCCTGCGGCTCCGCGCCCTGGAAGCTGAAGATCGATTGCTTCTGGTCGCCGACGGCGAAAATCGTGCGTGGCGTCCGCTCTTCCGTCTGCCGGAATCGATGCTCCGCAGCACCTTCGCCGGCGAAGAATTCCTCGGTCAGCGCCTTGATGAGATCCCACTGCTGGTGGTTGGTATCCTGCGCCTCATCGACCAGGATATGGTCGATGCCGCCGTCGAGCTTGTAGAGCACCCATTGCGCGATGCCGGGCCGGAGCAGCAGATTGCGCGCCTTCAGGATGAGATCGTCGTAATCGAGCACCGCGCGCTGTGCCTTCAGCGTGGTGTAGCGCCGCAGGATATCGAGCGCCAGCACCGCCAAAGCATGGCTGTCGATCAGGCATTGCGCGAGGCGCAACTGGTCGAGCGCCGCGGCGATGCGATCGGCCTCGTCACGCAAAGCCTGGGTAATGCCGGGCCAAGCCTGCACCACCGCCTTCGTCGCCAGCGACTTGCGATGCTCGCCCTCGGTGGTGAAGTAGATGTTCTTGTAGGTGTGGAAGCCCTGGACGCGCTCATCCATCTCGGCATGCAGCCAGAGTCGCAAATCCTCGGCGCGATTCTGATCGGTTTTTCCGCCGGCGGAGAGGGTTTCGATCGCGCGCTTCAATGCGGCGGTGTCGCAGGCGCCCTCGGCGCAGGCGCCGGAGACGATGGAATCCGGCGTGACTTCCTCCGCGATTCCGATCGTGGTCGCCATGGCGCGGCGAAGAGATTCCGGCGAGCCCATGCGGTCGCGCAAAGTCTCCAGCCGGTCGCGCTCCTGCATGAAGCTGTCGAGCAATTCCTTCAGCCGGCTTTCATGCATCCGGCCGACCACATGCCCGAGCGCCGCGGTGAGTGCCTGCGATTGACCGGCACGCGCGGCGATCAGCATGGATTCGCGCGCCTCGAACAGCAGCTCGGCGGAATCGCGTTCCTCGATCAGGCGAAAATGCGGTGCCACCTGCGCTTCCAAAGGAAAGCGCCGCAGCAGCGATTGGCAGAAGGCATGGATGGTCTCGATCCGCATGCCGCCCGGCGCGTCGAGGACTCGGGCGAAGAGGCTGCGCGCGCGACGGATCATGGATTCCGGCGGCCGGGCGCCGGTCAGGCGTTCGAGATCCTTGGCAAGATCCTCTTGGTCGATGATCGCCCATTCGCGGAGCTGGGTGGCGATGCGGTTCGCCATCTCCGCGGCGGCGGCACGGGTGAAGGTGAGGCAGAGAATAGCCGTCGGCCGCGCACCGGCCAGCAGCAGGCGCAGCACGCGATCGCGCAACACGGTGGTCTTGCCGGAGCCCGCCGAGGCATTGACCCAGGCATTGACCGCGGGATCGGCGGCCTGGCGCTGCAGCCGCGTCGCGCGTTCCGCGGCACCCGCGGCGGGCTTCAGGGCGATGATCTCAGCCATAATCGCCCGCGTCCTCGTCGGTCTGGTTGACCGACCATTCGCCAATCCGCGCCAGGTGCTCATAGTCGCTGTATTTCGGCGCATAGTCGGCGCGCGGCACCGGCGGATAAGGTGCGCCGTCCCGACCGAAGGCACGCAGAAGTGCGACGAGACCGGCCCGCGCCTCGTCGGCGAGTGCGTTGGCATCGACCGGACCGCCGCCACGGCCCGGCTGCCGCACTTCCTTGATCTCACCCGAAGTGGCACCGCCGGAGAGTCGCCAGTATTCCAGCCGCGCGACGGGCGCCTTGGCGAGATCCTTGAACGTGCCGCCTTGAATGATCGCGGCTTCCAGCGCCAATTGCGGCGCGAGGCCGAGCAGGACCTCTTTCAAAGGCGGCGGCGCGCCGGTCTTGTAATCGATCACCACCAGATCGCCATCCGTGCGCCGATCGATCCGGTCGGCACGCGCGCGGAGCTCGAAGGCGGGTTTCACCTCGGTGATCTGCAGCTTTCCTTCGAGCTCGGTGCGGCTCTCGTCGAGGCTGGGTCTGAGCGCGATCTCGTTGGCGACGAACCAGTGGGCGATCTTCTCGAAACGCGGCCACCAGAAGGCCATGACCGCCGGCTTCTTCTCGAACGGCCGGAACTCGGCGCGGCCGATCTCCAGCAGGCGGGCTTCGGCCTCCGGCGGCAGGTGGTCGGGGAATTCCGAGACGAAGCGATGCAAAGCCTGGTGCACGATCGTGCCGAGATCGGAAAAATCCGGATCCTGGTCCAGCGGATCGAGCGGCCGCAGGCCGAGGATGTGCCGCGCATAGATCGCATAAGGATCGCGCATCCAGGTTTCGATCTGGGTGACCGAGAGACCCGCCGGCCGCAGCTTCGCCCCGGGCTTCGGCATCGGCCGCGCGATCGGCTGCACCATCTCGGCGCGATCGAGCCTCTGGCGCCAACCGCGCCAGACCGGCGCCGATTGGCCCGAGGCCGCAATGAGGCTCTGATCGATGCCGAGCAGCTTCAGATAGGCTTCGAGGCGCAACAGCCAGCGCGCCGGAATGGTCGGCTGCCCGTCGGCGCGCAGCGCGCGGGTGAGCACGACTTGGCGGGCGCCCATCGCCTGCTGGAAATCATGTGCCGAGAGGCCGATCCGCCGCTCCGGCGCGGGCAGACCGAATTTCTGCCGCATGGGCCGGTTGAGCCAGGAATCGACGGCCGGTTCCGGCGGCCAGACACCCTCATTGAGACCACCCAGCACGACGAACTCCGCCTGCTGCAAGCGCGCCTCGAGCGGGCCCCAGATAAAGAGGCGCGGATGCAATCCATAACGCGGCCGGACCGCCAGGCCCTCCATCAGTTCCGGCAGCAAGGCGGCATAGCCGGCACCATCGAAGGGCGGCATGTCCCGTCCGGCCGGCAGCAGGTCCTGGATGAAATTCGCGAACGCCTCGCCGTCTTCTCCGGCCCAGAGTCGCGAGACACCCGGCTCGGCATCCGTGGCCGCCAGAGCCTCCGCCACGCGGACCTGGGCCTCAAGGCGATCCGAGATCGGTCGCAATCCGCCGAGTTCATCGAACGCTGCAGTCTTCTCGATCAGGCCATCGACGAACCAGCCGGCCTCGCGCAAGGCGGCGCGCCTGCCTTCGTGCTTCTCATCCTTACGCGCACTTTCGATCGTGTCGCGCAACCCGCCGGGGCCCGGCGCCGGGCGGGGTCCGCGCAAGATCGCGCGTTCGAGCGCCCGCACCTTCTGGCGGAACTCCGCGGGCGCCAGCCCGCCCGATGCCAAGGGATGCTTCAGCACGGCCAGCAGCGGCACCGGCGCCCATTCCGCCGCCGCGGCTTCGGCGATCAGCAGGAAGAAGGCGGCAGGTGGTGTCAGGCGCAAAGCCTCGCCCGCCGAATCGTCGATCGCGATGCCCCAACGCAGCAGCTCCGCCTTCACGCGCCGGGCAAGGCCGCGATCCGGCGTCACCAAAGCGGCACGGTCGGGCGCCGGGCGCTCGACCGCCTCGCGCAGCAGCAAGGCGATCACGCCCGCTTCTTCCTGCTCGGTCGCGCAGTCGATCCGCGCGACGTCGCGCCAGGCGCGCTCGACGGCTTGCTCACCCGCGACACCGGCGATGCTCTGCTTCGCGCGTTTCTCCCAGCTTTCCGTCACCGCGGCCGGCAGCAGCGCATCGGCAACAATGCGCGCGCGCAGCGGCGGTGCACCGGTGAAACCCGCGCTCGGCCAGACCGCCACGTCCTTCGGCTCGGTCTCCAGCCGATGCAGCAACTGGCCCAGGCCGAATTGCGGATGGCTCTGATCCTCGGCGATCTCGTCCCAGGTCGCCGGGTCGGCGTCGCGGTCGAGGCCGGGCAGGACGACCATGCCCTGCGGCAATCCCGCGACCAGCGCGATCAAATCGGCGCTGGCGGGGACCGAGCCGGTCGAGCCCGCCGCGATCACCGGATCCTGCGGCGGTGTCGCGCGCCAGAGCGCGCATTGCCGTTCCAGCAGCAGGTTGCGGCGCGTCGGCGGATCGATCACGCCTTCGCCTTCGAGAATGACCGGCCAGTTCTCCTGGACCAGATCGAGGAAGCGGACCGTCAATTGCCAGTATTCGGAATCCGCCGGAGCGAGATCCTTCACCTTGGAGAAGTCCAGACGCTCGGTCGCGACTTGGTCGATCAGCCGCGCGAGCTCGGCCGCCAGCCGCACCGCCTGGTCGAAGGCGATCGTGCCGCTGCCGGCGCCGAGGCGCGCCTGCGGCGAGTGATGGATCAGCCGCGCCAGCAGCATGCGCCGCCGCAAATCGCCGATCGCCGGCGGAATTTCCGCCGCGTCGATGCCGGGCACGCCCGCCTCGGCGATCGACTGGCTCTCCTCGTCGGGCTCGCCGATCGGCTGCAATCGGGGCAACAGCAAACCGCCGCCCGGAATGCCACCGGTTCCGCCGGCCTGGCGCAGAAAGGCTTCGGCCAAAGCGCGGCAAGCGCGGCGATTGGGCAGCAGGACGGTCATCTTCGACAAAGTCAGAGGCTCGCCGCCGGCGCGCGCGATCAGGCCCGCAGCCAAAGCGTCAGCGAAGGGCACCCCGGTCGGGATGGTATAGATGGTGTCGCGCGGACTCATCCGCGGGATGATCGCCTAGAAACGAATCCCGTGGAAGCCAAGTTCGCGCTCGACCTCACGGAGCTGCGGCGGCGTCGACACATGGTACCACTCGCCGTCATGGCGGATGCCGTAGAGTCGACCCTGCTCGATCGCGCGGTCCCAGAGGATATTGACCGAGAAGGCGCCGTCCGGCGCGGAATCGAACAGGCGCGGATGGCAGATGTAGATGCCGCTGAAGAGAAAGGGGGCCACGCCCCATTCGGGGCGGCGTTTCAGCCGGCCTTCCTGATCCATCAAGAAATCGCCCGGCCCGCCATAGCCGATTGCCGTCACCGTCGGCTGCAACAGCAGCAGCGAATCCATCCGCCCGGGATCCCAGGCGTGCGCGAGGCGGTGGAGCGCGTCTTCCCGGCCGTTCAGCCAGATGATCTTGGCATTGACCACGAAGAAGGGATCGGTCCCCAGCATCGGCAGCGCCTTCTTGGTGCCGCCGCCGGTCTCGAGGATCTCGGCCTCCTCGGAATAGACGATCTCGATATCCTTGCGCGCTTTCAGATGATCCCGGAGCACGCCGCCCAGATGATGCAGATTGATCACCGCGCGCTCGACGCCGGCGGCCACCAGGCGATCCAACACCACGTCGATCATCGGCCGGCCCAACACCTTCACCATCGGCTTCGGCACCGTGTCGGTCAGCGGGCGCAGGCGCTTGCCGTAGCCGGCCGCCATCACCATGGCGGTTTTCGGAAGATTGAAGGCGGTCACACGCCACTCCGTTCATCGCGTTCAAGAATGCGCCGATCCGCCGGCGGCAGGTGGCGGCGATACCACTCCGCCACCGGCTCGAGGGCGGGATGCGCCGTATAGCGCTCGATCAGGAACCAGATGCGGGGCATGAACCTCTGATATAGGCCCTTGCCGTCACGCCGCAACAGCCTCGCGAAGGTGCCGACGATCCGGGTGTTCCAATGGGCGGTCTTGACCGCGAAGGCCGTCATGAAGGCGTCACGGTCGAGCGCCGGGAAAGCTTGCAGATAACGGCCGATCAATGCATCGCGCAGGCTGTCCGGGATGGCGCGCCGATCGTTGGCCAGCAGGGTTGCGAGGTCGAAGACCACCGGCGCCTGCACCGCATCCTGGAAATCGATCAGCCCGCAGGCCGCGACGCCGGGCCGATCGAGCCGCAGCAGATTGTCGGTGTGATAGTCGAACAGCGCGATCGAATCCGGCACGATCCGCATCTTCGGCAGAACGGCGCGCCAGGCGGATTCGAATTCCCGCCGCACCGCATCGCCGGCAGGCGCGCCATGGATCGCCGGCCAATACCAGTCCAGCATGCGGAAGAGACCCTCGAGCGCCCGATCGTCGTCGAAGACCGGCAGGCTGGCGCAATCCGCCGGCATCGCCCTGCGGTGCAGTTCGATCAGCAGATCGACGGCGAGTTGATAGAGCGCCGTTTCATCGGCACCATTGCCCAGCAGGCGCGTGAATGTGTCGTCACCGAAATCTTCGACCAGCGCGAGGCCGGCGCCGACATCCGCCGCCAGGATCTCCGGCGCACTGAGGCCGAGCTTGCGCAGCCGTGAATCGACTTTCAAGAACGGGTCGATGGAAAGCTCGGGCGGGCAATCCATCAACAAGGCGCGCTGGTCGCGCAACGCCAGGCGCGTGTAGTGACGCACCGAGCCATCGCCGGCCAAGGACTGCGCTGCCGCAGCATTCCAGCCATGCGCGGCCAGAAAGCGCGCGATGACCACGCGCCGCTCGGTCACGCGAACCTCTCGGCGATGGCCGCCGCGCGATCGGTCCAGGCCGGTGTCGGCCGCAGTATGGCCTGACGCGCGCTGTCGCCGGTGATGGCAAGGTTCAGCTCCAGATGCTCGCGCGGCTTAAAGTATCCCAGACGATCGGGCCATTCGATCAGAGCGATCCCTTCGGCGAAGACCTCGTCGATCCCGAGTTCCAATGTCTCCTCCGGCGATTTCAACCGATAGAGATCGAAATGCCAGATCTTGACCGGCGCCGCCTGGGCCAATGCGTCATAGGTCTGCACCAGGGTGAAGGTTGGGCTCGGCACATCTTCAATCGCTGCGGTTAACGCATTGATGAAGGCCCGGGCGAAATGGGTCTTGCCGGCGCCGAGGTCGCCGGAAAGCAGAATCGCGTCGCCGGGACGCGCTTGCGCAGCGATGATCGCGGCCAGTCTCTCGGTCGCCGCGGGGTCCGGTAAATTGAGGTCGATTTCAGTCGATTCGCCCATAGTTGGGGCAAGCTGTAACGGCCTAAGGGGTCCAAGGCAACGCCTTGATCAACCTGGCTCCGGCGGGCAGGATGCGCTGCGTTTGACGGGAGAAAGTCGCGATGGGGCAAACCCATAAGACGGATGTGGCGATCATCGGCGCGGGGCCGGTCGGCCTGTTCGCGGTGTTCGAATGCGGCATGCTGAAGATGCAATGCCATGTGATCGACGCGCTGGAAGGCGCCGGCGGCCAATGTGTTGCGCTTTATCCCGAAAAGCCGATCTACGACATTCCCGGGTATCCGAAGATCGATGCCGCGGAACTGATCACCAAGCTCGAGCAGCAGGCAGCCCCGTTCAATCCGACCTATCACCTCGGCCACCGGGTCGAGAAGCTCACCCGGAACGGCGACATCTGGCAGGTCGAGACCAATCAGGGTGCCGTGATCGAGGCGCGCGCTATCGTCATCGCGGCGGGCTGCGGCGCGTTCGGGCCCAACCGGCCGCCGCTGAAGGATCTCGAGAAATACGAAGGTTCTAGCGTCTTCTACCTGGTGAAACGGCGCGAGGATTTCCGCGGCAAGCGCGTCGTCATCGCCGGCGGCGGCGATTCCGCGCTCGACTGGGCGATTGGTTTGGCGGATATCGCCGAGCGGATCATGGTCGTGCATCGCCGGCCGAAATTCCGCGGCGCGCCGGAATCCGTCGCCAAGATGGAAGCCCTCGCCAAGGAAGGCCGCATCGATCTCGTGGTGCCGTATCAGCTGCATGGCCTCGTGGGCTCCGGCAGGACGCTGGAAGCGGTCGAGGTCTCGACCTTGGATGGCGCGGTGAAGCGGCTCGAAGCCGACATCCTGCTGCCCTTCTTCGGCCTTGCCATGGATCTCGGGCCGATCGCGCATTGGGGCTTGAACGTCGAGCGCAACCACATCGTGGTCGATCCCCAGACCTGCGCCACCAGCGCACCCGGCATCTTCGCGGTCGGCGACATCGCCAATTATGCCGGCAAGCTGAAGCTCATCCTCTGCGGCTTCTCGGAATCGGCGATGGCCGCGCATGCGATCTACCCGCTGGTCCATCCCGGCGAGGCTTTGCACTTCGAATATTCGACGACGAGCGGCGTGCCCGGCTGAACTTTCTCTCTTCTATCCGCTGACGGCGACCGGCGGGCGGGAGGTCGCCTCGAGCGGAAGACGGCAGACCACCATGCGATAGCCGGGCCCGCTTCGCGTCTCCATGCTGCCGCCATGGAGCTCGATCAAAGTCTTCACCAGCGCCATGCCGAGGCCGCGCGTGGTGCCGCGGCCGAGCGAGGCGCGGGCGACCGAGGTCACGCCGAAATCCGTCGCCTCGCCGCCGATGACGCCCTGAAGCCCGGTCTGCTTCACCGATATCGCGACATGGTCGCCCTCATTGCCGGCGGTAATCTCCACCTTGCTGCCGACCGAACCGGAGCCGACCGCATTGCTGATCAGGTTGGCGAGCGCCTGCTTCAAGCGCTGCTCGTCGGCCTTGAGGGTCAGGGCGTCGGCGACTTCGTCCACCTTCAGCTCGATCTCGCGGCTATGGGCGCGCTGCTGATAGAGCCGCAGGACGGATTCCAGAACCGGGCGCAGCCGGATCTCGGCGATGTCGAGGCGGATATAGCCGGCCTCGATCGCCGCCACGTCGATCACGTCGCCGACCATCAGCAGCAGGCCCTGCGCCGCATCGAGGATGCTGGCGGCATATTCCGCCTGGCGCTGGTTCAGGGCGCCGAAATACTGGCGGATCAGCAGCTCGGCATAGCCGATGATCACGTTCAACGGCGTGCGGAACTCGTAGGAGACGTTGGCGATGAATTCCGACTTCAGCCGGTCGGCGGCGATCAGCGCCTCGTTGCGGTCGCGCAGCGCCCGCTCCATGTTGATGCTGTCGGTCACGTCGGCGTATTTGAACAGCTTGCCGCCGTCGGGCAGCGGAATGCCGGCGATGTCGATGATGGTGCCGTCCTTGCGCTCCAGCCGGAGACTGCGCGGTGAGCGCTCCACGGCGTCGCTGACGATGCGCTGCCGGATCTCCGCCCAGTCGTAAGGCCCCTCGAAATAGGGCCGCACCAGATCCACGATCTTGGTGACATGAGGCTCGCCCTCGAGATCTTCGTCGGTGAGATTCCAGAGCTTGCCATAGGCCGGGTTATAGATTTTCAGGCGCCCGTCGCTGCCGAACACCGCGATGCCTTCGTAGAGATTGTCGATCGTCTCCTTCTGCACCGCAATCAAGGTGTTGTAGTTGCTCTCGAGGGTCAGGTTGTCGGTGACGTCCTCGAAGGTCAGCGTCACGCCGCCGAAGGGATGCGGCGTCGCCACCATGCGGAAGGTGGCGCCGCCCGGCGTGTGCATCAGATCTTCGAAAGGCTCGATCAGGGTCATCACATGGCGGATGAATTCCTGCTTGAAGGAGCGGAAATCCGCCTGTTCCGCGATCTGCCGTCGCTCGCGCAACGCCGGGCGGCGCCACCTTCCGCATG
>Ga0193752_1003334_pt1 | contig 11146 bp, 7 predicted proteins | sample H1c1metaG_FD_144924 | JGI IMG/M metagenome (GOLD analysis project Ga0193752, IMG submission 144924) | Soil microbial communities from a riparian zone of the East river system, Colorado, United States - H1c1 | ecosystem: Environmental > Terrestrial > Soil > Riparian zone | place: USA: East River... | reverse complement strand
GCTTGCCTGCTGTCCCCAAAAACAGATAGTCTGGTGTCGTTGGCCGCCTGGCGTCGTGCTCTGTCTTGGTCAGAGGGAAGGTTTGGGAAGAGTTCGTTACCACCACCCGGCTGTTCGCTCCTATCGTTCGATGTTCTGCCTGCACGTTCCAGTAAATGCGCAGGTATTCTGTTGTCGACCACGTCTTCAACAGGCTGCGGTGACTCTGGAGGAACTGCTCGGCCACTAGTTTCGAGTCCTAGCCGGGCCAGTCTTTCTCTTGATCGGGCCAGAAGTTCTGGAGGTATTTCCATAATAATAGATCATATACTAATTGCATAGAAACGCAAGTCTGAACCACCCCACACCTCCCCATCCCGCCACTGTCATTCCGGCCGGAGCCTGTCCTCAGCTTGACTGGGGGAGCCGGAATCCAGTAAAAAAAGAAAAAACTCCTTAAAACTGGACGGTCGGATCAAGTCCGGCATGACAGGTGTGGGGTGGTTCAGTACTGCTGTCTATTAGCTATCGAAGGGCGTGTGCTGGCGGTCGACGTCGGTGATGCGTTGTTTTTCGCGGTCGAAGTAGAGTTCTATGTTGCCGACTTCACCGTGGCGGTGTTTGCGGATGTGGACTTCCAGGATGTTTTGTTTGTCGGTGTCCGGATTGTAGTAGTCTTCGCGGTAGAGGAAGGCTACGACGTCGGCGTCTTGTTCGATGGACCCGGATTCGCGCAGGTCGGATAGCTGTGGGATCTGCGGACTGCGGCTTTCGACGGAACGGCTGAGCTGGGATAGTGCCACTAGTGGTACATTCAGTTCGCGAGCAATGGCCTTCAGGCCACGAGAGATTTCTGATATTTCTTGCACGCGATTGGCTTGGCTGCTGTAGCGCGCGCCGCCACTCATGAGTTGCAGGTAGTCGACGATGATCAGGCCAAGCGGGTGTTTGTGGGCTTCGCGCTTGGCCTTGGTGCGGAGCTCGGCAATAGTCAGACCGGGTGTGTCATCTATGTATATCTGGGCCTCGCTGAGCGTGCCCATGGCCTGCCCAATCTTTTCGAAGTCGTTGTCGGTCAGGTTGCCGGTGCGCAGCGCCCAGGCGTTGACGCCGGATTCGCGGGACAGCATGCGGTCGACAAGCTGTTCTTTGCTCATTTCCAGGCTGAATATCAGCACCGGCACTTCCGCCTTGGTCGCCACATTGTGCGCCAAATTCAATACCATGGCAGTGTTGTGGGTGACAACATAATCATCTGTTACATAGAGTTGAGATGGATGAGAGACTGAAATACACTGAGCCTCTGCTTTTCTTGCTGGTTCAATAGAAGTAAAGGTTGGTCGCTTCTTTTTTGTTGTGGCGATGGCGCGTGTTTTCTTTTCTGGAATAGAGAAAAGTTTCTGGGGTTCGGCAAAACAAATGCACACAACAAAAGAAGGCAGGCCCTGCTTATATTCATTTTTGTAGGTAAAGTAAGTCTGCTTGCATTTTTTGCTTGCCCAAGCACCGACTGAACGCGCCAAGTCAACCACGTCGTCTGCAAGCTGTTCGCTGGATGTGGAGAATCTGACGGATTTATGTTTTTCTACCCAGCCGTCGGCGTCGAGCAGACCTTGCAAAAGTAAAATGCGGCTTTCGCGGTCTGCTGACTTGTATAGTTCCGGAATAAATTTCTTGTCGCTTTTCTTGCCCCAAAGCCCAAGCTCTTTCAAATGCTCTTTTAATGGGTTTGGCCAGGCGTACTGATGACCCGGACGCCGATGGTTTTCGGTCTGGACAATTCTGTAGTCGTACTTACCGGCGTAGTTGATCTTGAGTCCTTGGCCCAGCTCGTCCTTCATTCTTTGTAGGACTGATTCATTGGCGGTCGAGAAGCGCATGGATTGAAAGTCCCCTTCACCAATCAAGATGCCCAGAACCCAGGGCGAAATTGGCAGCGTATCACTGTTCCCGAAATCACCTGAAAACATGTCGATCCATAGTCTTTTCTGATAGCGTTTTCGGGTTAGCATATCTGCTATTTTTTCAGTAGTCAGGATCCTGGGTTTTAGCCAGGAACGGTAGTGCACACGCCACAAGTGCTCGCCACAAAATTCTGCAGAGCGATCGTCAGAAAAACTTACCTTATAAATTTGCTTTTCACCTTGAGGGAATACTCCTGTTACTGCGGAGGGGCCGCCGTCGATTGAGGCTAAATTATCACCTATAGCTATATCACCCATCTGCTTCCAGCCATCGGTTGTCAGGATATTGGCGTCAAGTGGCTGGGCTTTCCCCATTGCGGGTCTTGCAGCGAGGATGAGCAGGTCCGACCGTTGTAGGCCGGCCAGGATATTGTCCAGCGACTTAAAGCCGGTGGTTATGCCGCGCAATTTGCCCTTGTCTTTGTGGAGTTCGTCCAGGCGCTCAAAACTTTCGCTGAGGACGTCTTCTATGCTGACGATATTTTCTTTTATGTGGCGTTGGCTGAGGCGAAATATCTGGGTTTCGGCTTCTTCTATGAGCTCATTGAGACCCTTGGTCTCGTCGAACATCAGTGCTGACAGATCGCTGTTAACGGCTATCAGGCGGCGGCGCAGGGCCTTTTCGCCAATGATATTGGCATAGGTTTCGATGTTGGCGGCTGTGGGGACAAAGTTGGTCAATTCTGACAGGTAGGCCGGTCCCCCTACCTCGTCCAAGAGGCTGTTGATCTTGAGCCGGTTGGACAGTGTTAGGACGTCAATGGGTTTGTTGTCTTCGTAGAGTTCCATCGTCGAACGATAGATATGTTGGTGCCGCAGGTCATAAAAGTCCTCTACGGCCAGCGTGTCGGCGATTTTAATCAAAGCATCATTGTCGATGAGTATTGCGCCTAGCACACTTGCCTCTGACTCAATATTGTACGGTAGGTCTTGTTTGCCTCCGTTTTTTAGCTGCGCCATCGTATCTTCATCCTACTCGTTATTCCAGTACTTCGCCACCACCAAATATGTTGCTGATTGTGTCAAGTGGACCGCTGGATTCGTTTTCTGCTGTGGAGGCTTCTTGTTTAGCGGGCTTGGGGGTGGGGGCGGTGCTCGGGTTTTTGTCTACGGTATAGGTAATTGTTATGGCGATGCCGGTTTGTTTTTTGACCAAGTCGCTGAGGATTAGTCTATTTTTGGCGTCGCTCATGCGTTTTTGGTGAAACGGGAAGCTAAACGAAAGCATGAGTTTATCGCCATCAAAGAGCGGTACAGCCATGCGTGCAATGCCGTACAGGGTGTTGTGCTTTTGCTTTAGGGTGTGAAGGATTTGTTGCCAGCTGGCCTCATCCAGCGGCGCTTGTGTCGTTGGGGCCGCGGGGGTCTCTGGCTCCCCGTCTCTAGCCGTTGGTTGTGTCTCTGCCGGTTCTTCTTTAAGGGGAGTATCTGGTACTTTTGCAGGTTGTTTTTTATCTGCCTGGATCTCTTCAGTCTCGGTTTTGGGTTCTGGGCTTTCTTTGGTTGCTTTCTGATCTTCCTTGGCCTTTTGGCTCTGGTCTTTTGGCTCTGGCCTCTTTGGGGCTTCCCTTGCCGGCCGTCTGGCCAGAACCGGTTCTAGCAGTATGATTTCCAGCAACCCGGTTGGGTCGTGTGCGGCTGGTACGTCTATGAGTTTTTGCATCAGGCTGCTAGCTGTTGAACTAGCAAGTTGACTGGTGTCCTCTAGCAGTCCTTGGCGCAAGGTTTGGCCCAATTGCTTGGCTATCTGCGGAGCTTGAAACCCCTGTTCATGGAGGCCTTGGAGCTTTTGGATGAGTTCTGCGGCGCTGCCTTCGGCCAGTGTGGTCATGATGTCCTGGATGGCTTCGTCTGGGGCAATACCTAGGCTGCGGCGGACTTCATTCAACCCAATTTCCCCGCCAGTGTTGCTGATTTGGTCCAGTAGCGAAATGCTGTCGCGGAAACTACCCCGGCCGTGTGAAGCAACCAACTCCAAGGCATCGTCGCTGATGTCGATGCCTTCGGATTTGGCAATAGTGCGCATGAGTTTGGCGGCCACTGACTTTTCTGCCGGTTTAAAGGTGTAGCGCTGGGTGCGGCTGATGATGGTTTCTGGTAGTTTGTGCGCCTCTGTGGTGGCCAGGATGAAGATGACGTGGGCTGGTGGTTCTTCTAGGGTTTTGAGCAGCGCGTTAAAGGCCTCTTTGGTCAGCATATGAACTTCGTCGATGATATAGACTTTGTACTTGGCGGAAGTCGGTGCGTTGTGGACGCGCTCGCGCAAGGTGCGGATTTCGTCGATGCGGCGGTTACTGGCAGCGTCTATTTCTATGATATCCAGGTGGGTGGCGGTTTCGTCGTACGGCAGCTTGTTGACTTCGTGGGCCAGAATGCGGGCGATAGAAGTTTTCCCGGTGCCCCGGGGTCCGGTAAAGAGATATGCATGGCTTATAGTATCGTTTTTAAGTGCATTCGAAAGCGCCGTGGTGACATGTTCCTGCCCCACAATCTCCGATAACTTTTTGGACCGATACTTTCTATATAAAGCCTTGCTCATGCCGCTGACTCCAGGGAAAAGAGCAGCCGGAACGTCCGGCTCTGCCGGCGTCCCGCGCGATGAGAAAAACCGTAGGTTTGTCTCATGGGTGTTCCTGCCCCGCAATTTCAGATAACTTCTTAGACCGGTATTTCCGGTACAGTGCTCTCCCCATATGTTAATAAGTATACGCGTTGCTGGAGTCCTGGCGCGTTGTAATTTGAGCCGCCAGTATTCCCTACGGCATTTTGTTTACAATTGCCAGTGCTGCCGCAGCCTCGGTTGTGGGCCAGATCGGTTTATGCTGAATGGTGCTACTGGGAAGTACGAAAAGCAATCCTGCTATACTGCTACCTTCCGGGATAGTAAAGGGCGGGGTCTCGGCATCAGGTCGCAAAGTGTCTCGGACTCGTTCCCTGGGGACTTTAGCTCTGACCATACTATCTGCAAGCAGCCCCTATTCCCGCAAGCGATAGCCTATCAATAACATCGCTTACGGAGTTAATGGGGGCATCGGTGGACGGAACTTTAAAGCCAAGCTGTTCCAGATTGAGCGGAAAATCTGCAGAAATTGATGCATGCTCTGGGTCTGGGGCGGAGTAAACTCTTTCTGGCATGCTATGAGGCTAAAGTGCGGCTTCGAGGGCGGCCCATTCGGCGTGACTGTCGTCTTCTGGGACGTTGACGCTGACTTGGTCGCCTGGCTTGGCTTTGAAATAAGTGACGCTGGCAAGGAGAACGCGGAATTGTTTGCCGTTGACCTCTACGAAGTAGTGGCCGTTTTCTTGGGTAAGCAGCCCTACGACTTGTTTGCGTGGTATGGGCCCGATTTGCTTGTACATAAATGCGCCATCGTCGGCTATGGTGAGTTTCAGGATGTCGCCTTGGACGAGTTTGGATTTGCTGGCGTAGTTGGCGGGTACCGGGTAGGTTTTGGCATCGGAGCCGACCATGTTCTGACCATCAAAAACACCCTCGATAACTTTGCCGAGGTTTTCGTCGGCATTTGCGAGGTTGGCTGCGCTTTCATCTTCGCCGACAAGGCTTAAAAGCAGCTCTTTGGCTGCTGCTAGGCTTGTTTCTGACTCGGCAATGAGTGTTTTGAGCCTTTTGATCTGTTTGTCTGGAATGTCTGCCATCTCTCCCTGGCCTCTTCTCGCTTGATAAGTGTTTATTTTCTACACTTACTGGCAACAGTACCACGCTTGTCAACGCATGTCAAAGTAACAGGGGGGACATCTGTGGAAAAACTAGCGCCTGTATATAGAAAATATACAAGATAGTTTAGGTGATGAAATGAAATGTTTGTTTCTCCGGCAGCCTAGACAAGGAACTGTGGCAGTATTTTGAGATACATCCAGTGATACAATACAAAGTAATGCAGTACGAAAAACATCCGGCTTGGTGGCTTCTTCTTCGGAGTCTATCCCCTTCTGCGGGTAGCCTTGCGGGTAGTTTTCTGGGGGTGGTTTGCATTGTGGGTATGCACCTTGTCCTCTTGAGCCAGCAGGCGGACCTGCTTTTGCCGCGCTTTGTGGGGGCAAATAATGACCAACTAGCAAAGATATATAACAGTAGTATTCTTGATCCGCTTAACAGAACTTTTGGTAGTAATGCTTTGGGCACGCTTTCTACGGCTCTATTTTGGGGTATAACAGGGCTTTTGCTCTATACGGTACTGGATTTTATTGTCAGTACGCTCAAGGAGCTAAAGGCCAGCGACAAAGACATTGCTATGCCGCTGAAAGACCGGGTTGTCTACCATCCGCTCCACCAGCAGCTTGTCATACGGCTCCTGTGGCGTTTTTTTGTAGGGATGCTGCTAGTTGTCGTCACGATTGCGCTTCAATCTGTTATTTCGGGGTTGTTTAACCAGGACGTAGCCTTGCTTCGCTCGGTATCGGCTGTGGGCATGTTAGAGCACGCAGGTATTGTGCTCGCAGGCTGGGCCGCCGTGTTTCATGTGTATGTTGTGCTGTTTCGGCTTTTTGTTCTTCGGACACGTATATTCGGGGAGATACTTTACTAGTACCCCGTCACCCATACTCTGACAGCTATAGACATCCCACTTAAACTTGCCCCCCTAAAAAAAAGAAAGTCCAAGCCTTCAATCAATTTTATTCCCCATACCCCGTGGCTTGCCACGGGCCAGGTTCGGAGGGGAGTCTGAGGGGAACCTTAGGTTCCTCTCAGATATAATGGTGCTAAATGCCTGTCACAAGATCGAATCACTGTGTATACGATACTCACTACCATCTGGTGTTTCCGGTGAAGTATCGTAAAGCTCTCCTCGACAAAGCGGCAGTTGCCAGTATAGCCCGGACTCTAGAAGAGATCGAACTTCGGTACGACCTCGTCATTGAACAAGCCGGTGACGACAGGAACCACATCCATTTGCTGGTGAGCTTCCACCCTAAGTACAGCATCGGTGAGGTCGTACGGAAGATCAAAAGCCTCACTGCTCGTGAACTCTTCAAAGCTCTGCCGCAGCTTCGTAAAGACTTATGGGGCGGAGAGTTCTGGACAGATGGCTACTACGCTGGCACCGTCGGCACAGGCGGTAACTGGACTGTCGTAGAGCGGTATGTCAGGAATCAAGGGAGGAATCTTAAAGATACACAACTCACGTTGTGGTGACTGGCTTTAGTGCAGTTCATACCCCGCTGCTTGCGGCGGGGTCGGTTGATTGTTGTTCATTCCTTGCCTCCTCTCGCATTACGTTGGCACAGAACAGTATCTCGCAATCCGGAACGCGGGTCAGTAATATTTTTTACTGATGGGATGAGTTCTAGTCCTCGATATGGAGTGGTTTGGTGGCCATGGGCTGCTTCCAGAACAGGCTGATAGCGACCGAGCCAAACAGCAGGATTGCCAGTACGCCTAGGCTAATACCAACGGGAATATGGAGGCCAATCCAGGGGAGGCCAAAAATAAACTCTGTCGGCGCAACTATCATTTTGAATGAGATCCAGGCAAGTATGCCGGCCAGTCCCCATTCAAGCGCCCAGAACCTGTCGGATATTGACTGGTAGACAAAAAACAAGGCTCTGAGCCCCAAAATGGCAAAGACGTTAGAGCTGTAGGCGATAAAGCGGTCTGGCGAAACGGCAAGTACAGCCGGGACGGAATCTACGGCAAAGACAATGTCGGAAAGTTCAATAAGGATAATGATTGCCGCCATCAGTGTCAGCATGCGTTTGCCTTTGACGATTGTGGTAAGTTTGTGGCCGTTGAACTGATGGTGGATGGGTAGGTATTTGGTGATGGTTTTCCAGAGGCGTTGTTCGGTGATCTCTATTTTTTCTTCTCCCCAGTTGCCATGGGCCTCCCTGAAAGCTTTCCAGGCCCCCCGCAGCAGGATGAGCCCAAAGAAAATGCTAATCCAGGCAAACGTTTTGAGGAGCTGAAAACCGGCAATGATAAAGACCAACCGAAAGAATATAGCCCCGGCAATGCCGTAGTTCAGCATGCGCCGCTCTAGCGCCGGTGGCACCTTGAAGCTGGTAAAAATCAGCCCCATCACAAAGAGGTTGTCTAGGCTGAGGGCTTTTTCTATGGCCCAGGCGGCCAGGTACTCGGTGCCAGCCTGGGTGCCAATAAACAGGAAGACTGGAACTGCAAAAGCCAGTGCGGTGCCAATATAGATAAGAGACCAAATGGTGGCCTCTTTGGTGCCGATGACATGGTCGCGCCGGGTATGTTTGGCTTCTATGAGAGCATAGATAGCAAGCACTCCAACTACTATGGCGTACATAAACCACGGCACATTGTAGTGATGCACCTGCGAAGCGGTAGTAGCGAGTGACGTTAGCATTCTTGTAGCCAGCGTAATACAAAACTTGCCTTATAGCTAGACATCACACCCGAGACTTCCCCACCAAGCCTGTCCATTCGGGTGGCGCTGTGGGAATTATTACAACTTCTCAGGCGAAGTGTGGGATAATACTTTTACGCGCATATTGAGAGGGCCTATGGGGATTGTGAAGCGTGGGCTGCACGTCCCCGGGTATTTTTTATGCTAAAGCAAGAGTTCATTATTGTTTCGAACCGACTACCCGTGAGCGTCTCGAAAGAGAATGGCAAGCTGGTGTATAGTCCCAGTTCTGGGGGATTGGCCACGGCTATGTCTTCTCTGGGGGGCGAACAAGCAAAGCGGCTTTGGATAGGCTGGCCCGGCATAGCATCTGATGATTTGTCGGGGCCGGAAAAAGCATCGATTACCCGTAAACTGCGCAGCTACGGGTGCTGTCCGGTTTTTTTGACCAAAGACCAAGTAGAAAAGTTTTATCACGGATATGCTAACGATACCCTTTGGCCGCTCTTCCACTATTTCCAGTCGCTGGCTAACTATGACAATACCTACTGGCTGGGATACAAAGAGGTCAACAGTATCTTTAAAAAGGCGGTTGCCAAGCACGCCGACCCGCAGGCCTCTATCTGGATACATGATTATCATCTGATGCTCTTGCCCCAGTTGCTGCGAGCGGCTTTACCGGGCAGTACCATTGGTTTTTTCCTGCACATTCCCTTCCCTTCGTATGAAATATTCCGGTTGCTTCCCAACCGTGCTCAGATATTAGAAGGGCTGTTAGGGGCAGATTTAATCGGTTTTCACGTTTATGACTATGCCCGGCACTTTCTGAGCAGTGTGTTGCGGATTTTGGGTATAGAAAGCAGCCATGGGTCAATCATCATGGATGCCCGGGTTATCAAGGCGGATGCCTTTCCTATCGGCATAGATTACGGCAGGTTTGTTCGGTCGCTGAACGAAGAAGCTACGATTCACGAGATACAGCGCCTAGAGGACCACTACAACGGTAAAAAAATCATTCTTTCCATGGATCGTTTGGATTATTCCAAGGGCATTATGAAGCGACTTGAGGCTTTTGATCGATTTTTGATGCAGAATCCTTCCTATCACCAAAAACTAGTCCTGGTGATCATTGCGGTCCCTTCGCGGATAGAGGTAGAAGCTTATCAGGGTCTCCGTGACGAAATAGAGCGTGCAGTCAGCCGTTTAAATGGTGCCTACGGTACAGTGGACTGGACCCCGGTATCTTACCAATTTAAAAACTTGCCATTCGAGCAAGTAGTTGCTTTGTTCGACAAGGCCGACGTGGCTCTTTTGACACCCCTACGGGATGGCATGAACCTGGTCGCCAAGGAGTATGTTGCTGCCAAGCAGAATAAACCAGGTGTACTGATCCTGAGTGAGATGGCTGGCGCGGTAGACGAGCTTCCGGAGGCGCTGCGTATTAATCCTAATGACATTGACTCAATTGTCCAAGCCCTAAAGACCGCACTCAAAATGCCCAAGAAACAACAACTCGCCAATTTGAAGTCAATGCAGCGAAGACTGTCCCGCTATACCGTGCAGCGTTGGGCGAGTGACTTTATAGAACAGCTAGATGCCTCAAAGCAAGCCCAAGCCCACCAAAGCAGCAAGTTGCTGCCAGCAGAGGATGAGGCCAAGATTATACGTCAGTTCAGTAAGGCTAAACGCCGGTTGCTGCTGTTGGATTACGATGGTACACTACGGGGCTTTGCGCCTACTCATAACCCCGATCAGGCGGCTCCATCAGAATCCCTCCTGCGTCTCATAAAAGATCTGGTCAATCTGCCGAACACGCGAGTATGTATTATAAGTGGCCGAACACGCAAGGCGCTCACCACATGGTTCTACGGCATTCCACTGACCTTGGCGGCCGAACATGGCGCTTGGATGAAATACAACGGCGAATGGTCGCAGCAGCCGGTCTCGCTGCACGAACACAAAAAGGTTATTTTGCCAGTGCTAGAACATTATGTGGAGCGTACACCAGGTGCGCGTATAGAACAAAAAGACTTTGCTCTTGTTTGGCACTACCGCAATGTTCCTACAGAGTTAGCCCACGCTCGCAATGCGAGCCTTCACTACGAGCTCAATCAGTTGCTGGCCAATACCGATCTTACAATTCATCGTGGCGCAAAGATAATCGAGATCAAGCCCCGCACAGTCCACAAGGGTGCTGTAGCTGAGGATCTGATAGCCATTCATCAGGCGGACTTTGTGCTGTGTATTGGCGACGATTACACAGACGAAGACATGTTTAGGGCTATACCCGAAGAAGCCTACAGCATCAAGGTGGGGTTGGGAGATACCAGCGCACGTTACCAGGTAACTTCCATACAGCGGGTTCTCAGGCTGCTTCGCAAGCTAACAGAAGCACCAGGCAGCACAAAGTCAAAGTAAATTCTCTCAATCACTACGCGGTATTATGATTCTAGACTTACTATAGAGGCATCTTATTTTCTAAAGTTGTAAAGAATACCCCGCGTATTTATGTTTTTTGTCCATGGTATTATAAACCCGTAACAGATCGCTTTACATCAACACTAGCGATTATTTAACACCCCGAATAAATAATTGCTATACTATAAATCATTATGCTTACTGCAGAAAGAACATACAATTTTCAAGATCGGGATATCGTGATATCCGACCACGCTGACGTGCCCTATGACTTGCACCAGTTCCATGACTGGCCGTTAGAGGAAAAGCCGCGGGAAAAACTCCTTCAGCTGGGACCCCGGGCGCTTGGCGTGTCGGAACTGGTGGCCATTTTGCTAAATGTCGGAACCAAAAAGGAAAATGTTCTGGTCATGGCCCAGCGAATCCTGAAAGAGTACGGTGAAAGGGCTATCA
>Ga0193752_1003333_pt1 | contig 11150 bp, 8 predicted proteins | sample H1c1metaG_FD_144924 | JGI IMG/M metagenome (GOLD analysis project Ga0193752, IMG submission 144924) | Soil microbial communities from a riparian zone of the East river system, Colorado, United States - H1c1 | ecosystem: Environmental > Terrestrial > Soil > Riparian zone | place: USA: East River... | reverse complement strand
TAATCTATGTCCTATTTTTCGTGACGGAAAACAAAAAGGGATGAAGCCGGAAAAAATGGCGACAAAGGGCAAAGTCACAAAATCAATGCATTTAAACGACATTGGTTTCAGGCTAATACTGATCCCGTTCTTCGGCATCGCGATTCCTTTCTTTACTCACATGACTGAAGCGGCGAACTTTACTCATTGGGAATTGAAACTTTCATATGCATACACCATTCTTCTTTCATTTATTATTTGGCAGGGCAACCGCTACTTACTTTTTTCACTTCGGAGCTACTTTGACTGGTTCAACAGGCCCATCAGGAAAATAGTTGCCCTCGTTTTTGCTGTAACATTCTTCACTATTCCCATCAGCGCGTTAATGCTGATTGGCTGGTATCAAATCTTCAGAAAGGGCCAGGTAAACTGGGATGTCCTCACCACTGCCACCCTGATCATCATGATTTGCGTATTATTTATCACGCATGTCTACGAAACTGTTTTTCTTGTAAAGGAGTCCGAAAGTGAGATGGTAAGAACTGAACAATTAGAAAGAGCAAAAGCCGAAGCGGAATTGCAGGCACTCAAAAACCAAATTGACCCACATTTCATGTTTAATTCTTTAAATACGATTTCGCATCTCATTGATGAAAATCCTGCCAAAGCCAGGGAGTTCAATGAACACCTGGCAGACGTGTATCGCTACATACTTCAAAACAAGAGTCGTAACCTGGTAATAGTTCAGGAAGAGATTATCTTTCTACAGGATTATTTCGCATTACAAGAGATTAGATATGGGCAGGCAGTTTTGTTGCAGATCGATGTGCCGGAAGAGATGTTTTCACAGTACATGATGCCGCCAATATCCTTACAGGTCCTGGCAGAAAATGCCTTCAAGCACAATGAATTTAACATGCAAAACCCGTTAGAGATTAAGGTCGTTTACCGGGACGAAAGAATTATTGTAGAAAACAGGGTGGTAAGAAAAGTTGCCGGCAGGCACTCATCCAATGTTGGCCTGTCCAATCTTCAGGAGAGATACCGCCTTACGACAGAGAGATCTATTACGATTACAGAAACAGAAAAAATATTTTCCGTTTCCCTTCCCTTGCTAAAAATCGAGTAAGAAATGAAAGTTATCATTATTGAGGATGAAATTCCGGCGGCAAAAAAGCTGAAGAAAATGCTGGAAGGTTTTTCACCTGATATAGAGGTTGTAAAACAATTGACTTCCATTCACGACTCTTTAGTCTGGTTTAAAGAAAACGAACTACCGGATCTCATTTTCATGGATATCGAGCTGAGTGACGGCCTCTCTTTTCAATTGATTCAGAAAGCAAACATTAGCTGCCCAATCATTTTTATCACCGCCTTCGATGAGTATTGGCAGGAGGCATTCGAGCACAACAGCATCGATTACTTATTGAAGCCTCTGAAGAAAGAGCGTCTCCAGGCTTCTTTGAATAAGTTCAATGAAATCCAACACTATTTTACCGCTCGGTATCAAAATTTATTAGCGTATCAGAACAATGAGAATAAATTCAAAGACCGGTTCCTGGTAAAGCGCGGACGAGAGTTTGCGAGCATTAAGGCAGAAGATATTGCCTTTTTGTACGCGATTCATAAAGTCGTTTGTCTCGTCGAAACAAACGGCTCGAAATATATTTTAGATACTTCACTTGCCGAAATTGAAAAGGAAGTTGATCCAAAAATATTTTTTAGAATCAACCGTAAGTATTTAGTTCACACTAATTCTATAAAAAAGATAACGTCCTTACCTAAAAGCAAGCTATTAATTGAAGTAATTCCCTTGTCGCCAGATCAACTAATTATTAGTTCTGAAAATAGCAGCGAGTTTAAAAAATGGATGAGTAAATAAATTGAAGGTTTTCGATATGCAATTTGGTGAATCTCTTGCTGATGCATGCGACCTTTGAACCCCAACAATTACCAGCGATATTCAACCGGGATCTAAATGTCCTGTTCTGTATTTTAGGCCTGGTCTATATTTCACAACTCCTTTCTTTTCTTCCAATCAAATTTATCCTTATTAGCAGTGTTCCGCTTCGCGAGATCAGAGAGCATTGTATCAATTTTTTGTTTGTTAACCCAGCGACCATTTACAAACACACCGGATATTTTTCGAATACTACCTATATCGTTTAAAGGGTTTGCGTCCAAAAGAAGAAGATCTGCATATTTACCAACTTCCACTGTTCCAATCTTGTCATCGATTCCAAGCCAGGTTGCGGGCAGACGGGTAGCCGAAGCCAGGGCCTCTTCTGTAGTTAGTCCAGCTTTCACTAAAAGTTCAATTTCATCGTGAAGGGAAAACCCCCACACTACTCCAGAGGTTCCGGCGTCTGTTCCTGCAACCATAGGAACACCAGCCTCCTTAAACGCCTTCACTAACAAAATGTGAAATTTGGTCAATTTTTCAAAGTAAGCAACACGCTCCGGGTTGGTACCCGTGTTGTAATTGTTTGATGTCAACCATTTACTCTGCATTAGTGGATGCACATACTTAAGACTGGGTAGATTACGTACAGCATCGAGAGAACGGGCCTGCGCGGCAATCTTCTCCATGGTTATCAATGTCGGAGTGAGCCAGGTTCCGTTGTCTTTGGCAAGTTTTGCAAAGCGTCTTGCGTCCAGCTCAGTAAAGCTATCCGTTTGTTTGGCATATTCCTCTGCATGCGCTACCATATCGAAATGAGGCACAAATGCTTCTTCAATTCTTCCTTTAAAGGCGTTCGGGATATGACCAACAACCTTCATTCCTTGCTTGTTGGCCTCGTCAATGATAGCCTTGTACGTTTCAATATTGAGCCGGGAATACAGTTTGATGAATTCGTATCCTTGTGCTTTGGCGATACGTACGGTTTGGCGACCATCGGCAGGCGTGTTGGCAACATTGCCCGAGCCATCTCCTCCTTCTATCAAAATAGCCAACGCGATGCGAGGGCCGATGACTTTACCTTTGATAATTTCGTTCCTCTGCCCGAAATGCTCCACCCTGGCGCTTAATTCAAATGCAGTGGTGACGCCATTAGCTACATAAAGCAACATGAAATCCTGGTTGTCGGTAAAGAGCGTAGCCCCTTTTGTAGGATAACTTGAACTCAGGTTGATATCGGCCAGGTTGTGGACGTGCATGTCAATCAGACCGGGGATCAACCATTTACCTTTTCCGTCTATGACCTTTGCTTTAGGAGGGATAGTTTGATTGATCGAAAGAATCTTTTTGTTTTTAATGACTATTGTGGCATTTTCAATGACCTTGTTCGTTGTTGTCATTGAAATAATGTTCACATTCTTGAGGACATAGACTTCCTCTTGTGCAATGTGTTCCCTTTGTGAGTTACTTGTAGAGGTAATTGTATATCCACTAAAGGATACTAAGATTGAAACCAAAACAATTAGGCTATAAAAATGTCTGTATCTCATAGTGTCAATTAAACTGTGCAAATATTTTCGGATTTATGCTGTTTGGGAATATTGTTCGTCAGTGCTAAAGTCGTCGCAATTCCTGGTTTCGTCTACAGACTTGCCTGCTGTATCGATTCAACTGTCGCCCGCATTCCCAATCGAATTAGGTTTGTCTCCTATTAAAGATACGGCACTAGGCATACTAGATGGCCAAATTGAAGAACCTTGGCTATACCAACCACATAATTCAAAAAGCTTAGGAAATAGATTTACATAATCAAAAACAGTAAACAATTATGGCAAAAGATACACAAGATCAAAGCATGTCTAAACCCGACCCCGCACTTAAGCGCCTGGATCGGCTGGCAGGCACCTGGAATATGAAAGGCAAATCGATTGGTTCGGACGAAGAGAATATCATCGGCACAACCAAGTTTAAGTGGCTTCATGAGGGAAGTGGCATTAGTTTTTTCCTGGTGCAGGATATGGATATGAATTATGCTGGTAACAGAATCAAGAGCCACGAGATAATCGGTTACAATCCAAAAACAAAGGTCTTCTCCTCCTATGTATACTCAAATATGGCTCCGGATCCCTGGCCCTATGAATGGGAGATCAAGGGCGATGCCTTAACCATATCAATCAAACACGGTCCCATGGACGCTAAATTCACTGGCAAATTTGCTCCTGACGGCAACAGCTTCTCCGGCGGCTGGCGACCAAATCCGGGTGCAGATGAAACCATTAATGCGCCGTATGACATTACCTTGTCACGGAAAAAGTAGTTGAGCCCATAAACACCTCGACAAGTAAAATGCTGAGGTGTTTGCTTGTATACAATTACAGTTTATAAAAGTTAAGAATTCGAAAGATTATTCTCTCGCTAACATGTTACACGCACAACGCGCTCGGATGCTTTCCTGGTACCGCCCGGAATTCCTGACTGCCATTTACCGCAAATTCAATTAGTACGTTGTATTATAAAAAATAAATCCTAACTTCTGTCTGTCAATTTAATGTTATGAAGACATTTGACAGCGGTCCTCCCGCAACATTCCTGAAGCATTTCAACAAGTTACCCGACTACTCCCCCATCCAGGAAAATTTCTGGTTCGATTGGGGACCGGTGTTATACCGTGGCCGTCTGGACGGAACGGCGAAGATCATGTGCATCGCTTCCGATCCCGGGCCTACCGAACGTATCGGGGGCAGGTCATTGGTAGGAAATGCCGGGCAGAGAGTGCAGGGCATGCTGAATAAAATCGGGTTAACTGAATCTTATATCTGTGTTAACGGTTTTGCCTATGCGCTTTTTCCGGGAAAACTAAGCCAGGGCATAAAGGCGCTGGAGCGGCCGGAAATGCTCAAGTGGCGCAATGCCTTTTTGAACAAGCTCAAAAAACCGCCAATGCAGGCTGTGATCGCTTTTGGTGTCGTTGCACAGAAGGCTGTGGAATTGTGGACGGGCAAAGGAGATATTCCTGTATTTAGTACTTATCATCCAAGTTATCATACCGATGCCGAAGGAGCCGAAAAGAAAATGCTCGATGACTGGAACAGGGTGGTAACGGAGCTTCGCGGAATTGTTACTCCTGATAAAAATGCACCGGTCGATCTTCCCTTGTATGGCGAAAAGTTTTCGGAGCAGGACTATTCACCTATACCCAAATACGATCTGCCGTTCGGTTTGCCGGATTGGTTTGGTGATGATGCGTGGTTTAGGGCGCACAACAAGATGAACAGTGTGAGGCGTCCTTCTCCTGATGACAGGCATACTCTTACCTGGAAAGCACCCTTAAACGAATAACATGGTTCTCTCTTCTTATGGAATTCGGGGAAGGATTGTCACAATGACCGCAGAAAATGCAGTGATTAAGGACGGAACTGTTTACATTATCGACACAAATATCACTGCCATCGTCAAAGCCGGGGATCCGGTGCCAGCAACCTGCAAGGATCTGCCCGTGATCAATTCAGGCTGTACTATATTTCCCGGCATGATCGAACTGCACAACCACCTCAGTTATAATTGTCTTCCGTTGTGGAATGTGCCGAAGAAATTTGGCAACCGCGGCCAATGGGGCCGTGTGGACGCATACCAGGAACTGATCAGCGGTCCTATGAAACTGCTTGGAAAAACACCAGGCTATGTTGAGGCAATTGTAAGGTATGTGGAATGTAAATGCCTGATGGCGGGGGTGACCACGTCACAGGGAATTATGCTGTTCAGCAATGCAGGCATCAGGAAATATTACCGGGGAATTGTGCGAAATGTTGAAGACAGCCTGAGTGAGCAATTGCCAAATGTTGACGCGCATATTCCCGATATCGCCTCGAAAGACGCGGCACATTTTCTAACACAGCTGAATAAATCAACCTGTTTACTTTTACACCTTGCAGAAGGCGCCGATAAATCAGCTCGCACGCATTTTGAATCACTCAGAATTGACAAAAAAAACTGGGCTATCACATCCGCACTTACTGGCATCCATTGTGGGGGGTTGCTGACTAAAGATTATACGGTCATGAAAAAACTGGGAGCTTCAATGGTATGGTCGCCTTTAAGCAACCTATTACTATATGGTGCCACCGCTAAAGTGAAAGCCGCAAAACAAAAAGGAGTAAAGATCGGCCTGGGTTCAGACTGGTCGCCTTCGGGAAGCAAAAACTTATTGGGGGAACTAAAGGCTGCAAAAGTATTCAGCGACAATAACGGAAAAATTTTTACTGACTATGAACTGGTTTGCATGGCTACTAAAAATGCCGCCGAGATCATTCATTGGGAGCAACGGCTGGGCACACTTGAAAATGGAAAACTTGCCGATCTGTTTTTAGTAAAGGGAATAGAAGGAAATCCATACAACCAATTGCTTCATGCCACAGAATCGGACATCAATATGGTGGTGATCGATGGCACACCAAGATTAGGTACTGCCACTTTGATGAAAATATTCGGCAAAGGCAGTGAGAACAGGAAATTGGGAAAACAGTCGAGGGTATTGAATTTAACACAGGAAACACAAAATCCTATCGTGGGAAAACTCAAACTATCGCAGGCAGAAAAAAAATTAAAGGGTGCCCTGAAAAACCTGAACGACATTGCCAGGGAAACACCACCGCTTCAATCTGTTGGTTTTGGTAATGAAAGAGTATTGATGCCCGCAACGGCTATTGGAAAAACAAACGAACCAACCTGGGTACTGGTTCTTGACCATAATGAAGAAGAAGGTGAACCCATGCGACCACATTTGCCCAGGAACAATGCACCCACCATGAAGATCAGGGCAGGGGCGTCAAGGGCTACCATGCCTACAGAATTTCCGGTTATCAAACTTGATCCGCTTACTGTTATAGATGATAAGAAATACTTTAAGAACCTGACCGCTGCAATCAACCTTCCTGAGTATATGAAAACAAATCTGCCTAAATTTTACTAGCAGCATTAACAAGAGGTTTTCACGCAAAGGCGCAAAGCCACCTGCGGTGGTCGCCAAGCCGCAAAACGCGCCTGCCGGCAGGCAGGAAATACAACGAAGGTTGAGTCTCAAATTCAATTAAACCATACTGCATAGCCTTGCTTTCGCAAAGTCCAGGCAAGTTTTTCCTCCATGCTCAGCGCCTCTTGTCTCGTCATTGGCTTCAAATTGATATGTTCATACAAACTCGGACGTAGATGCAAGCCATATTTTTGAGCCAGATAAGCTGAGAGTTTGACCCCTTTCTTGTTTCTGTATCCAATTTTATGTTGTTTAAAGCGCTCTGCTGGTGTCTTACTAGTCATGCCTACGTAAAGGCATTCAAGTACCCCATTGAATTGAGGGTTAGCAGCATGAAATCTGGCATTTTCAGTAAACACCCGCTTAGAGAGTTCAATAACGTAAACCTGATATTTCACACTTAATCTGGATTCGAATTTTTTCTCCTTGCAATTTAGTACAAACGTGACTATTTAGGGGGCTTGGTATAGTGTCGGTACCATGCTGAATTTTAAAAAATAATTGGTGTAACTTGAAGCAAAATTTTCATTTATGAAACAGTGGAAAACTTTAGCAGCAGGCATATCCATCGTTTTTGCATTCTCCTTCACGTTGCTTCATCACGGATGGGCAAATTACGACCAGACCAAAACATTAGACTATACAGGAACGGTCGTTGAATTCAAATTTGAAAATCCCCATTCAACGGCGAAAGTGACAGATGACAAAAAGAAAACCTGGATGGTAATACTCGCGCCTGTGAGCCGGATGGACGCGCGCGGTGTTCCCAAAGAAAAAATTGTTAAGGGCAGCTCGATACGAGTCGTGGGATATCCTCATAAAGAGGTTAAGGATGAAATGCGCGCGGAAAGAATTTATGTTGAGGGAAATAAATTCGAACTGCGTTAATTGTGAATGAGTCATTTACTGCATTTTTTGACTTGCTTGAGTCATCGTTCGTTGCTGTGTCCATACGCCAGTCCATTTGGTTATATCCATTTATTGAAATCATACATATTTTTGGGATAGTATTGGTAGCCGGTGGAGCAGTTCTTTTCGATCTCCAGTTGTTATTTTCTAAACAACATCAATTCATAGAAAAATCCGCATACGGGTTATTAACCTGGTCAAAACGCGGATTACTGGTTGCAATTCCATCCGGAGCACTTTTATTTATTACCAATGCAGCTGCTCTTTCGGTGGACCCGGTGTTCGGATTGAAATTACTTACGCTGTTGCTGGCTGCTGTAAATGCCTGGATATTTCACATTCGTGTTTACCTGCCTTATCTGGAAAACCAATCTTATTTCAATTGGAAGATGGCGAAAACAAATGCTGCATTTTCAATTATCCTGTGGATGTCTGTCATTTCCTTCGGACGGCTGCTCGCTTATTAGGGCCACCCCCTTTACCTATTATGAAAATAAAATATTCAATTCTGCTTCCGATTTCAATAGTTTTTTCAATCGGTGCTTGCCATACGGTTTCTGAGGAACAGCCCGGCATTTCTTTTGACTCCTACAAGGTCGCTGACGGGTTTGAAATACAGTTGGTCGCTTCAGAACCACTGGTCGAAGCGCCCGTAGTAATGGATTTTGATAATCAGGGCCGTATTTGGGTTGTTGAGATGCGGGGCTACATGCCCAATCTTGCCGGAACAGGCGAGGATCAACCCAACGGGAGGATCAGTATTCTTGACAGTTTTAACAAGGATGGTGTGGCGCAGCATTCGAAAGCCTTTCTGGATAGCCTGGTGTTGCCAAGAGCAATTGCAAATGTTTATGGGGGCTTACTGTATGCAGCGCCGCCTAATCTCTGGTTCGTCGAAATCAACAACGATAAGCCCGGCAAAAGAACGCTTGTCGATTCTTTATATTCAGATGGAGGCAATGTGGAAACCCAGCCAAATGGACTAATGATGAATATCGATAACTGGCTGTACAATGCACATTCAAATTACAGGTATCAATTGAAAGACGGGAAATGGAAAAAAGAGCCTACCTCCCTCCGTGGCCAATGGGGGATCAGCAAGGATAATGTGGGAAGGCTTTATTATAATTCCAATGAAATCCAGATAGCAGGTGATTATGTTTTGCCCAATACCATGATCGGCAATCCGTATCTCAAACCAACGGCGGCCATTGATAAACTCCTTACTGAAAATCAAAGGGTTTATCCTTTGCATCCTACCACGGTAAATCGCGGCGGCGAAAAGGGAATATTAACTAAAGACAGTCTGCTGGTAAACGTTACTGCGGCATGCGGACCATTGATTTATCGCGGCGATCAATTTCCCGATGAGTATAAACTAAATGCTTTTGTCTGCGAACCGCAAGCGAATCTGGTCAAACGGAATATCCTGACCTTTAATGCCCTTAAAACAACCGCAGTGCAAGCCTGGAATGACAGGGAATTTATTGCTTCGACAGATGAAGGGTTCCGCCCCGTGAATTTGCTGAATGCTCCAGATGGCGCTATTTATGTGGTGGATATGCACAGAGGAATTATGCAGCACAGGGCCTATGCAACTCCCTATTACCGCAACGGAATATCACGTAAAAATCTTGATACTCTTGTAACTGCCGGGCGCATTTTAAGAGTTAAAAATAAAAATAACAACCTCACTGCAATACCACATCCCAATGGATGGATCAGGGACCGCGCCCAGCAGTTACTGATTTTTCGGCAACACAAATCAATAGTCCCTCAGGTTGAGGCAGTACTCCAGAAAAGCAAAAATCCCGTTACGGCAATACATGCTCTACACGTACTCGAAGGTTTGAATACCCTCTCGTTCAAGCTGCTGGAGAAAGTAGCCGCCACTTCCGATCCCATGCTGTCGGCCCACGCCCTGGTGTTGTTGCAGAGGTATAATACAGGCGAGCATATTAAATCTATGGAAGCGCTGGCGACCAGCCTGATTGCCAGAAACGATACTGTTGTCAATCTTTACCTCGCCAGTTCATTGGGCGCATGGGCTACCGCATCGCGTGAAACTTTTCTGCCAATGCTGGCAAAACTGTCGCAGCTGTATCCTGATAATCCCGTTTTCCAGGAAGCAGTAGTCAGCAGCCTAAAGAACATGGAAACAGATTTTCAATCCATCGTCCAGAAATCTGGCAATCCATTGTTAGATAGTCTGCTGCGCCAAACCATTGCCAACAAACATAACGGCAAGAAAAATTCAATCTTTGTTAAGGCTTCCGTTTCGATGGATGCAAGAACGAATGGGTTGGTTATCTTTCGCAGCACCTGTGCCACCTGTCATGGGGCCGATGGCGAAGGTATCGCGAACATAGCGCCCCCTTTAAGGGGATCTGAATACTTAGAGGGCTCTTCGGACAAGTTAGCCATGATCCTTTTAAACGGACTAACCGGCCCACTCCATTTAAATGGTAAACTTTACAAGTTCAATGGCAGTATGCCCAACTTTGGAAATAATTTCAACGATCAGCAGATTGCCGATGTCATTGGATATCTGCATAATTCCTTTGTAGCAAAACCGCCGAAAAGAATAAGAGCCGAAAGAATCAAAACCATGCGAACCAAGCATTCGGGAACACTAACAGAAAACGATCTGATGAAAATGGCTGATTTGGCCGAATAATTAAGAGAACCACTATGCAAAAAGTTGAACTAAAAGCTGGAATAATCGGATCCGGATTTGCAGCCAGGTTTCATGCAGACGCTCTAAGGCGCGTATCCAGTGTAAAGATCGAAGTGGCCGGAGCGTATTCCAGAAATCCGGATAAATTAAAAAAGTTCACTGATGAAAAAGGAATTGATGCTTTCGACAATTTGAAGGCCCTGATCGATAATTGTGATGTGCTTCACCTTTGCACTCCTCCCGTAACACATGAGCCCATTGCGATTGAAGTATTGCAAAGCAACAAAAGTGTTATAATTGAAAAGCCTTTAACCGGCTACTTTGGAGACGGAACAGACAATTTCAATGGTGACAGTTTCCCGCGGGAAATCGGTTTGACGTCCGCGCTTGCAAGCATTCAGCGCATACTTGATGCCGAGAGATCCAGTAAAGGCATGATCATGTATGCGGAGAACTGGGTGTATGCACCCGCTATTCAAAAAGAGCGGGAGATCATTGAGAAGACAGGCGCACAGATTCTTTGGATGCAGGCCGAAGAATCGCATTCAGGTTCTCACTCGCTCGATTATGGTCAGTGGAAATTGTCCGGCGGAGGCTCATTGATGGGAAAGGGATGTCATCCTTTGGCCGCTGCCATATATTTTAAGCATGTCGAG
>Ga0193752_1003332_pt1 | contig 11155 bp, 20 predicted proteins | sample H1c1metaG_FD_144924 | JGI IMG/M metagenome (GOLD analysis project Ga0193752, IMG submission 144924) | Soil microbial communities from a riparian zone of the East river system, Colorado, United States - H1c1 | ecosystem: Environmental > Terrestrial > Soil > Riparian zone | place: USA: East River... | reverse complement strand
TGATCTGCCCGTTGAATCTGCAAATCTTGGCGAGAGCGTTGGCGATATCGACGATGTCGATCTGTTCAGGATCAACCAAGTCTAGGTCGATCTTCTTGCCTGTCTCTGTAGTGATGAAGCTCATCTTACTTCACCCGGAATAGGGTGTACGGATTGTTCTTGTTTGAACTGTACATAGATAGCTCCTTAGGTTGTTGGTTCATTCAGCGGGGGTTATAGTATAACTTGTGTTCAGGTTAGGCGGGTTAGGTACTCGGCCATCTCTTCTTTGTTAAAATTTTTGATGTCCTTGTGAAGCGCGACCACCAGCAACGGCAGCTTGGACCTGCACGCTAGCTGAATCTTGATCGCCTCCCCTGTTGCGTCGTTGTCCAGACTGAGGTAGATGCTCTTGTATCCTAGCTCCTTGATCTCATCGATCTTGGCATCGCTTAGGTGCGTACCGAGCAGGGCCATAGCATCGTGGTGAGGCGCGACCTTGATCGCCGACACCTGATCCTCTACGATTACCAGACTCTTACTCGATCGTCTCCACCTGTACCACGAGCAGGCGATGGCATCCTCTGACTGGAGGTTGATGATGTTCTTGGGTTGGGCACCTTGGTAAGAGCGATAACTCTCTCCACGTTTCTTAGCATCCGGTCCATAGATAGGGAAACATACCCGTCTGTCGTAGCGTCCAGAGCCGTCGCCAGTCCATCGGAGTCCAGCAAGTCTGAAATCCTCGACTGGGATTCCGAAGTTTGTGGATAGTAGTTTAAGCATTGCTTCAGTAATTTCGTATGTCGGGATGTGTACTCCGCGACCAGAGCTTTTACTTCCGGGTGCCTGTCTTCCAACTTCTCCAGTGCGGTTAACACCGCCAGCGAATCCACAAGAGCTTCGGTGGCACATAAAGACCAGTGATCCGCTTCTTCCTGTAACGCTAAGACTTCCTTCTTCCGTCGCCCCACCATGGCAAGCAGGGCATATCTGGCCGACTTGTGTTTCTCCATCTCCGACTGTTCCGTAGTCGAGTTGGATTGTGTACTTGTCTTGGTCATACTTGCTCATCCTCATCGTGGTGTACCTCAGTGAACGACACGTACTTCATCTTCGCTAGCGGCGTTGAAGGCGTGGCGTGGAGCGCCTACTGCGATGTGCGACAGGATGCACAGCGGGACAGAACCGTACTTGGATACCTGCGCCCCGCACACCGACATCTCTACCGGGTCCATACCGAACTCGATAGCTAGGCGTAGCTGCTGTCCACAGGTGCGAACCATGCCATCGTAGTCAACGTCCGCGCCGTTCTCGTGTGTCTTGAAAGTCACGTACATGATGTCCGCATCGTCGTCGTACATGACTGGGTCTACCTTAACCACTAACCCGTACATGCCCATCGATCGGGCCGTGTCCATTTCCTTCGGCAGTACCGATCGCGTGATCGGAGCCGATAGGTATTGGAGCTGTGACGAATCATCCTTGGTTACGGCAGCTATGGCTGCCTTGATACCTTCCTCTAGCTCCGTGTTGTCGTCGTTGGTCACGGGCTTGGTATCGTTCAACTTCATAGCGTGCTTGGTTGCTTCTAGGATGCGAGTCTGTTGTGCCAGCTTGTACGCTTCCGTGGACTGCGACACGTATCCAGAACGCTGCCCCTGCTGGTGAGGCCATCCATCTGCGTACCGACCATCGTTGTGTGCGCCGGCGCTCCAGCTACCGTTCGGTCCATTCTGTACGATGTTGCCGGTGCGAGTCAGTGGCGTAGCTACGACTGGCTTGACGTACAGCTTGAGCTGAGCATCGAACTCCAGTGCCTCGTAGTTCTTAACGTCCGTCACGTCCTTGAGATTGATACTGTAGATGCGACCGGGGTTGAAGTAGAAGAACGAGAAACCATCCTTGTCCTTCCACAACTTGAGGCCGTTGCGATCCGCCAACCAACCCAACATACCTAGCTCGGACGCACCGATCATGGTCTTACGGTTGTCGGTGTAGGCGTAGTACAACGGGCGCTTGTCGTTACGTGCTGTCCAAATCTGGTCTGGAGTGCGAGTGTCGTACCAGATCAGGGCGTAGGCCCCCTCGAATCCAGCGAACGCATCCGCTCCATCCGTGGCTAGCTTCTCGAACAACCACGCCGAATCCACGTCGTGATCTTCCGAGCCTACCTTCCTGTGGTAGTCCGCGATCGTGCCGTTGTGCACACCGATGAGCTTGGTGCCGTCCGGACGAGTGACCTCGAACGGATGGGCGTTGGCATCGACAATTGTGCCTTGCGTAGCTGAACGCACATGACACACGGTAGCAGAGGAACGATTGGAGCTGGCTAGCAGCTCCTCTGTGGCGCGGTACTCAAGGAAGTCAGAAGCATTCACAGCCTTCTTGACCTTCTCGACCTTACCACTCGGCATCACTTGGAACATACCCGACCCGTCTGTACCACGTACCTGTCCTGCGAGGAACGCATCCTTGAGGAACTTGTCAACGCCAGTGGCGTAGGTATCTGCGTTGAAGATGAAGCTAAGACCGCACATTAAAACTCTCCTTCGCGCTGGGCACGTTCGTTCATGTCTCTCATTACCTGCCTTGCTGCTTCTATTTGGATACGCCTATCACGATTGGCCTGAGCCACACGCTGTCTGATGATCGGCATTGTCAAACCAGCAGCGCCACCCGGCGGCAGACTGTTGATGAAGTCGTTGATCTGTTGTGGCGTTGCTTCGTCACGACGATCGACTGGCTCTTCAGCAGCAGGCCGCTCCGGCCGTCGCAACTCCGGCCACGCGTCTGGTACGAAGGCAGCACCGCGCCCTTGTAGCCGTACTGGAGCAAGCTCAGCGTACTCAGCGGCAAGCTGAGCGATTGACTTCTTGGCGGACTTACCGCTTGCTTGCATCTGTGAGGTCTGTACCCGCTGTCGCCACTCATCCATGGTCATGACTTCCAAGCCACGAATGGACGTGACGAAGTGATCTGCCTGTTCCTTCTTGAGAATCTTGGTGGTGTAGAACCGAAGCAGTGTGGGCGTAACGAACACCAGCGTGTCACGCCTGTCTGCCATATCGTCCTCGAACGCCATACCTGCCACGTCGTTGAGCGACTGTAGGATAGCATCGATACCACGAACACCGAACAAGCGGTTGGCCCACGTCGGGAAGTTAGCGATGACAAACTCCATCACCTGATCCGGCGTAGCTAGCCCCACGATATCTTCCATGGTGTACTTGAGAGCGCAAGTCTTTAGATCGTTGACTAACGTGACCCAGTCCAAGAGCTCGGCCTTAGACGGACCACCAGTGAAGTGCCGGAACTCTACGGTGCCGTGCTTGTAGACCGACATGATGTTGAAGCCGTAGTATTTCTCCGGGTTGCGTCCATTGAACGCTGACTGGAATGTCTGCGTATCCTTCGCAGTTAAGAACTTTCGTACCCGCTCCGGCGGCATTTCGGACAGGGCCATGCAATAGCCAGTCCACTTGCGCTTCTCTTCTACGACACCGAAGATTGCATCCTCCAGCATGTAGGCGAGCACGAACATGTTACGTAGCGTGCCGACCGTATCTTCTGTCATGTTGACGTGGATGTGGGTTGAGGTACGCGGTCCATTGGTGTACTTGTATTTCTGAGCGTAGAACGACTCGATGGATTGAGCCAGCGTCAGACCGTTCTGCGGAGTACGAAGCACTACCTCTGCTCCGTTGCGCAAGCTCTGGTCCTCGTGATACACCCAGCCAGCAGGCATGGCACGACGCTCTACGTTGCTGTTCTCCAGCTCCAGCTCGATGCCGAGCAAGTGCTTGTAGGGATTACCCTTAGGCACTGCTGGCGTATCGTACCGATCACGGTCGGTCAGCTCGCAGATGTTTCTGGTGTTGATGGTCATCGCCTTACAGCTCCGTTTTGAAACAGCTTAGCAGCAGAAGCACGCTTGATGATCTTGTTGGAAATCTCGGCCGTTCCGTCCTGCGTGATGTGGCCGATTACTTTCTGGCGGAAGTACACGACACGCCTACCGCTAGGTCCTCGCTCAGCGCGAAGCACGACTGCTCGCCCGCGATAAGCTCAGCCAACCCGTCGTTGTACGTGGTGAACTTGGGCTTGAAAATCTGCGGCAGGTAGATGCTGTTGTGGAACCCTCGCATCTGCGTACCTACCAGTGTACCGATCGGCAGCCTATCTTCCGTGATGTGCTCGTCGCGTAGACCACGATACACTGACCTCTGGCTCGACACGTAGAACACGTGCCGCAAGCCTTGCTCGTCGATCAACTGACGATAGCCTAGCTTGGGCCACGCGAACGTACCCATGCTCTCAAAGAACGACTGATCTAGCGCCGTGTTACCCCACGGAGCAGGCTTGGTTGTGTCCAGCGGGATGCGGGCCACACGAATCTTCCTGCCTTCCTCTCCTGCACCACTCCCTTTGTAGGAGTACAGGTACTTGTTGTCTGCGAACAACGCGTTGGCGTAGAACTGATCGCAGTAGTCAGCTCCTAACTCTTCAATCAAATTAGGCATACATTAACTCCACTTCGGCTCTGCCGATGCTTTGTAGAACCCTTGCCTGTACACTGGCATCTCCGGTTTTACTTCCACTTGTTCTGCCTTCAGCTTGATGTGAGGCTTGTCCTTCTTGTCTTTCTTCTTGTCTCGTTTGCTCATCATCTCCCGTATATCGGTCACGTTGTTGGCTGTGGGTAGCTTGGCTACCTCTGATGAAGGCTGCACATTTTCTCGGGCCACGCACTCGACTGTTTCGTTGGTACCCGGCACCGTGTAGTGCACGTAGATATTATCCACGTTCTCCAACGTCACACCTTCTGACACCTTGAGGGTTTGCATCAAATCCTTGAGGGACTCGCACACGAAGGTAGTGGTGACGGACTTCTTCTTTGGTAGCTTGTACTGTACTCGAAATTCCATGAAGTCTAGGGCTCCTGTCATCAGTCGGGCTCCTCTCCGGAGCAAGGGAAGCCACCAAGCACAACAACATTGACCAGCTTGCCGTTGCCCATCGCGCCTTCGCGCATCTCTACATACTCCGCTCCGTATAGTTCGCCGTCGATATCGCCGAAATATCCGGTGTTCACGATCTTAACGTCACCACTGATGCCAGCTAAGAACTCTCGGAGTTCTCCGACTGTCTGGCAGTCGGGGCTGGCGTGGTGTATCTTTCGGCTCATGTGCATGCCTCGGTGAATGCCTGTCGGTAAGCTTCGATCAGCCCCGGACTGCTTAGCCCCGGCGCCGAGTTGACTTCGAGAACGTAGGCAAGATTGTCATCACGCCCAAGCACAAGGTCAACAGCACCGAAGTCGAGCCCCAAAGCTGCACAAGCTGCGACAGAGCTGTCAAGTGTGTCTTGTGTAACTGTATCCAACGGCCGCGGGCAGAACACCCACCCGTTGTCGTGATTGCGGATGAGAGCTTGGTCCGCAGTCTGCTCAGCCTTAGAGTCACGTAGCTTGAGTTGTAGAAAGATCGCTTTGCCATTAGCTACGTGTACCCTGCACTCGGTGGTTTTCTTTATGTACTTGACGTAAAGGCTGGCTGCGGGGAAGCTGCCCCCCTTCCGCACGACTTCAATCCCGACCCCGCCACTGCCAGTAAGACTCCGACGAGCGAGCCAAGTACTAGCTGCATCCACAGGGGGCTCCGTCTGGAATGCTGGGACCCGTACACCTGATGCTTGCAGCAGCCGCATTGCGGTGAGCTTGTTGATTGCATTAGCTATTGCCTCCGGTTTGTTGAGGACCTTCACGGGATGGTTATACGCTAACCGATTCGGATTGCCCCAATTGATGACGAACTTGTACTGCGGTACTACCGTATCCGTACGTGACACACGCGCTAGCGTACCCAGCGATCGGCGCACCGTCTGCGCTGAGGCAGACGGACGTGACGGTGGACGAACTAGGATGCGCGCGAACTCACGCCGCTGCTGTGTAACCATTCCTCCACACTCCTGCTAGTAGCTTGCAATTCTTGGTGGTGGAGTGGACTACCGCTTCCTGAAACTCCTGAGCCAGTTTATTGACAAGCTTATCCTCGTCCTGCCTGTTCGCCTCGTCACAGAAGTCTTCCAGTTCCTCGAAGAATGTGAGCAGCATGTCCACCCGCCCGTGATCTACGGTAGCCTTCGGGAAGCGGCACTCGATGCGACCATCGTACGGCGTCTCGGCTGCTGCGGTGTGGCCCGTGAAGTCCTCTTCGGTGTAGTCGCTCCAGTCCACTGAGTTGCGGTTCTGACTACAGTAGTGCGTCAGTCCTCGACCACCCATGCGTTCGAGATACACTTGCTCCATGTGGTTGATGATGCCCACGAAGTAACCACACTTGCGGTCCGGCCATCCATTGCAGTTCACGTTCATGTGCATACCAGTCTGGCTGTGCAAGCTCAGCGACGTGTGCTCTCCGAGTGCGGCCAGTGTCTTGCCAAAGTACCGTCCTCGATCCCTGAGATGAGCGTACGAGATAGGCGGAAATACAATCTCCATACCTCGATCGTAGTTCAGCGAGCCGTCTTCCTCGACGATCGGGAAGCGTTCGGTAGCCAGCTTGTTCTGGGGAAGCAACGCCATCAACGCCGCGTAGCCGCCGCCAGTAGGCGAAGCAAAATCGTCGTCCTCGTCATCGTACTCAGGGTCCTGCCCTGTCTCGACTTCTAGCTCGACGCCAATGAATCGGCCCTTGCCTCTGAATCTGGTCCTCCACTCGGGGTTTTCCTCGTGGTAATCTGATCGCTCGAATGCGTGTGCCATGTATTACCTCGCAACTACTGCGGGACGAACTTGGCACGAGCCGTTGGAATACCAAATACCATCGACCCAGAACCCTGAAGTCTCGTTCACGATCACCGTACTCTTGTCGGGGTACAGGAACGCGAGCTTATTGTAGCCACCGATCGCGTTGGCTAGCATCTGCTTGCCGCGCAGCACGGATTCGTAGTCGAGAATCTGCCCGAGCGCCTCGCAGAAAGCACGAGTGTCACTCTTGCGGTCATCGACCGGACCTTCCCACTGACCCGTCGGCTCGAACAGGACGCCGTTGTGGATCATGGCGCCGCCGCTCTTGGCTAGTCGGAACGGGTGGGTGTTCTGCTTGGTCTTACCACCGGACGTACCGATGCGCATGTGGATCAGGAACGGCGAGTCCTCGTTGGTATCGAGTGCGGCTTCGAGTGCCTTCTCGAACTCGTTGTAGACCATGAATCCTTTCTCGATCTTGACTTCGCCGTCGTTGACGTAAGCGAAACCGCCGCCGTCCCTGTTGGCAGTCCATCCCGAGAATAACGCTTTCTTTGTCGGGCGCTTGCCCGCTTCAGCTACGAGTGCAATACACATCAACGCCTCCGATCATTGTCAGTACCAACATCGAGAGCTTCTTGTACTGAGTCAGCTACATCTGACAGCACTTCCGCGATGGGGGCTGTGATGGGGCGGACGATACTCTCGGCGATGAGGATGGGTGCAGCTACGATCTTAACTAGATCACCTAAAAGTCCAAACATTCAGTTCTCCTTACCAGTTGTAGTATTCTGAGTTCGCTTGTGCACGCGTGTCGCTGCGGGTGTACAGACGAGCTGCGCCTTCGGCGATCTCGAGGGTCCTGAGTTCGCGGATGATCGGCTCCGCTCCATTGAACGCCACGTCGTAGAGATTCGACACGCCGGCTGAACGCGCCAGAGCAGCACGTGTGTCTAGGGGTGTGTCTAGGATCAGGTCCATAGCTTTCTGCAACGCTTCGCCAGTCTTGATGAAGTCCTCGAACTCTTCCATGTCGTACGTGGTACGGAAGCACTTGCCTTCGAGCCACCGACCCATGTTCAAGAAACCAGCGTACAGCGACTCGCGCCCGAACATGCGCTTGCGCTGTCCGTTCGTCTCCTGTAAGAAGTCGATCGAGTTGTTCATGAAACGCTGAGCGTACGCAACGTTGTTCGTGTTCTCGGCGAACTTCGGACTCGACATGTTCAAGTGCGTGCCGACGTTGTTACCGTTTGTCCGCATCGTCAGCTCGCGGTTATCCGATAACCACTGCATGAACTTGTACGCGTCGGCGGAGCCGTCGAGGTACTTGCTCATCTCTGCGGGGGAGAACGTGATCTCTACGTGGTAGTTACCCTCACCCTCGGAGTCGAACACAACACCGTCGTAGTTGTCCCATGCGTGGGTCGTAGCAGCAGAGCGGCCTTCCTCCGTGCGATAGCCCGTCTCGAACTCCCAACCCCACCACGGCTCGGCGCGGTTCAAGGTGGCGATCGACCCCGGAGCCACGTCCCACGGGCGGAAGCCCTTGTTCATCTGCCCGCCACGAACTGCGATGAAGTCTCGCATCATGTCCAGCATTTCGAGTGCTGACTCACGATCGATCCGAACCGCCACTTCAGCCGCCTTGTTGTAGTGCTCTCGTCCGACGTAGCGAGCAGCGCCCGCTCGGAATGTGTTACCAGCAGAGCCCGGCTTCAACCACGCATCGACGAACACTTCCTTATTGATTACTGCCATTACACAGCCCTCGTGTTTTTTTCGATGTAGTTCGCGATGGTCTTGAAGGTCTGGGGCTTGAGGTTCGCGTACGAGTTGCCATCGTTCATCGCAACTAGACGACGTTGGAACTGCGCGAACGCTTGCGCCACCGAATCAACACCCACAGACTCCCAGAAGACCGAGGTCGGCAGCCCCTCGAAGGCCGGATTCTTGGAGCGGGCGACGGTGAACGTTTCGACGTTGCCGTCCAGCGCGCAGTGCTCAGCAACACCGAGGCAGCAGAAGCCCTTCGTCTGGGGATTGTACAACGTACCTCGCGCCTGCTTGTACTTGCCGGAACGCAGGGCAGCAAGCCACGTGCTGCGGAACTTCTCGGGTAACGGAATCTTGATTGTCATTTCTTTTCTTCCTGTGGGAATGCTAGGGCTTTCTCGACATCTGCTAGTACTTCTTCTTGACTCGGCCAGTACATTGATACGTACGACTGCCGTCGTAGTTCCTTGCGCTTGGACACGGTGCGCTTGATCGGAGTGTAGCTCTCCGAGTTGGGCGAGTCTTCCCGTGCGTGTGCTTCGGCTAGCCTCTGTGCTCTGGCGAAGGCTTGCCTCGCCTTCTTACGCTTTCGCGCGGACACGGCGGAAGTATCCGTTAGCTTCGCACACAGCACGAGCGACCCCATCAGCAAACTCACCAATAGGGAAGTCATCATCGACGGCTTCCGAGAAGTACTTGTGGTTGTCTGGCTGGACACGCTTTGCTCCTAGTTGAATGAGGCGACCGGCGGCCTTGTTGCGGCCGTAGGCGTAGTTGAAATTGTCCTTTGCATTACAGTACGCAACAGCGGCGAGGAACTGGTCGCCGTCCTGTACGTATGCGATGGTGGCGCCGCCTCGTGGATTCGCTACCTCCGCTAGAGGTTGACCGAAGTACTTGCCAATCTCCGGCGCTCGAACGTGAATGAACTTCACAGCTTTATTGATTTGCATCTTAGTTCTCCTTTGGTAGTGAGGAAACTCGCAAGCAGATTCCTCCGTAGTAACCATTGTGTTCGTTGTGGCTAGCTACCGTGAAGTCACCCTTGCTAGTGGTGACGATGAGGAACTGCACTTCGTGGACGTCGTACTCTGCGTCGATATCCTCGCCGTCGCGGAGTTCTGCGGATACCAACGTGGCTCCTACGAAGGGCGACAGGTCATCGTCGCACGTCATGTGGCGGTACTCGCAACACGATTGCCCTTCGTCCGTGAAACGGATGCCAGTGCCGTCCTCGAAGCGTATATCCAGAGTGTCGGCGTTCGTTGGCGTGTTGAGTGATGCGATAGTCTTACCCAGAGCTGTGGTGTACGCCTTCACAGACTCTTCGTTACCGCGTAACTGCTGAATCATGTATCCGATACCGGACATAGGTTTACTCCTTGGATTAGGTGTTACGGATGATAGCCACGACGATGATGGTAGCGAGGAACTCGATCGCTGCCATGAAGAAAGGGCCGTCACCGATTTGCTTGTTGTTGAGTTTGAGCACGAAGATATAGAGCGAATTGATCACGGTGTTACTCCTTTACCAGTTGTAGTTTCTTGACTTTCGTGGTGGTGGGCTTGATGTACTCAAGCACTTGTTTGCGCGTGAAGATAGTGGGGCGCGTTAATGGGGGCTTGTCCGGGAAATGCATGACGGACACAACAGCGTGTTCGCTCAGCCAAACTACCTTGTAGTAGGACCGACCGCCGCCTAGGGCGCTCCATTCCGTTCCGACTTCGAGAATCTGTTCACCCGTCTCTTCGACCTCGACTTCCTTCATCGTGCCGATGTACTCGTACGCATCTTCGCCCTTGCACATCCTATCCACACCACTGAAAGGCACGAGATTGCCTGTAAGCGTGCGGAACACATACGCGGCCGGCTTGCGGTCCTCGGCCAGTTTGAAATTCTGGCGCAACCAGTGGCCGACAGGCGTTTCGCCTGTAGCCATCCACTTGATCCTCGGATTCCCCAAATCATCGACCTCTACGACCTTGGCTAGTGCGCCCGAATAGCGCAGAACGAATGGCTCCATGCGGTATGTGTATCGTAGGATATCACCTACTTTGAACTTGCTCATGTTGAACTCCTAACGTGGTTGTAAAAACGATGGTGTGTATGCCAGCACCACGGATAGCCGCAGCGCAAGCAACACATGGACGACACATACCAAGAGCACCGTTGCGATTAAATCTCGCCACGTACATCGTGGCTCCTCGCACGTCACGATCTTTGGCCCTAACCAGCGCAGCCATTTCGGCATGGCAAGAGTGGCCATTGGCTATCCTCCCTGAGTGATCATTCCAGAACTTCTGCATCGGATGCGAGGCGGTTATATTATAACCCTTGGCGATTATGCCTCGCTTGTTGACGATGACTGCACCGATACGCACCCGCTTGTAGTCCGAGCGGATGGATTCGCGCAGAGCCTCGATGATATACCGTTCACTTCGCTTCGCTCCGCCGAAGCAGGGAGAAGCGTAGCTTCGGGTGCGCTTGCTCACTTGAGTGGCTTCTTGTTGTAGACCTTGGTGCGCAGCCGGCCCAGTTGATTGAAGTATTCACATAGCGTGCGTACATCTGCTCCGCAGCTAGGCTTAATGACACCTCCGTGTTTCGCCAGTACTGTGAGGAATCGATTGTATAGATGCCACGAACAG
>Ga0193752_1003331_pt1 | contig 11156 bp, 5 predicted proteins | sample H1c1metaG_FD_144924 | JGI IMG/M metagenome (GOLD analysis project Ga0193752, IMG submission 144924) | Soil microbial communities from a riparian zone of the East river system, Colorado, United States - H1c1 | ecosystem: Environmental > Terrestrial > Soil > Riparian zone | place: USA: East River... | reverse complement strand
CGGCTTCCTCCTCGCCAGCATGATGCGATCGAGGAGGAAGCCGATGAGGCCGATCGTGAACACCGCCACCATGATCCGGCTCAGCGATTCGGAACTGCCGTTCTGGAATTCGTCCCAGACGAATTTTCCGAGGCCGGGGTTCTGCGCCAGCATTTCCGCGGCGATCAGCACCATCCAGCCCACCCCCAGCGACAGCCGCATGCCGGTGAAGATGTACGGCAACGCCGAGGGCAATACGAGCTTGGTGAGCTGCGTGGTCTTGCTGAGCCGCAACACCCGCGCGACGTTCAGCAGGTCGCGATCGATGGAGCCGACACCCACCGCGGTGTTGATGACCGTCGGCCACAAGGAACACAGCGTGACCGTGACCGCCGAGTTGATGAACGATTTGTCGAACAGCGGATCGGCCGACACGTACACCGCGCTCACGATCATCGTGACGATGGGCAGCCAGGCGAGCGGCGAGACCGGTTTGAACAGTTGTATCAACGGATTGAACATCGCGTTGAAGGTTTTGCTGGCGCCGCACAGGATGCCGATCGGCACGGCTAACAACGTGGCGAGCAGGAATCCCGCGAACACCGTCTTGAGGCTTGTGAAGATCTGGTCGATGTAGGTCGGCTTGCCGGTGTACTTGCGCACGGTCATGTCGGCGGCCGGGTCATAGGCCAGCTTTTCGGCGTTGCGCGTTTCCTGGCGTTCGTAGAACGCGACGGCCTTCTCGCGCTGCACGAGATGGTCGGCCCACAACGCCTTGGTCTGCTCCCAGACCGCAGCGGGGCCGGGGATCTGCCCGAGGCTGGTCTGGATTCCGGACGAGACCTGGCTCCAAACGAGCAGGAAGGCCACGATCGCAACCAGTGGAGCGCCCAGGTCCAGCCATAACTGCCGCATGTGCGCGCGTGGATCCTCGCCGCGGCAGATCGCGACGACGGGCTCGAGAAAGCCGAGACCGACCAGCGACAGTGCGCGGATCGTGGAGTCGATCGCCGCATTCACGCGCGGTAACCGCGGCTTCAGTGGCACCGGCCGCGCCGCGGCGCGCGAGGGTCGCGGCGCCGCGTCCGCGGGCGCTTGCGTCTTCCGACTATTTGCCGACGACATTGCCGTTCTCGATCTTCTGCTGGCCCTTGAGGCCGAGCGTCAACTTTTCGATGTACGCGTTGGGCTTGCGTCCGTCGTATTCGACGCCGTCGAGAAAATCGCGCGTGGGCGCGCGGAACCCGTCGCTGGCGAAATCGAAATCCGCGGCGCTGGCTTTCTTCTCGGCGACGAGCTCCTTCGCCGCCTCGACGAAGATGTCGGGCCGGTAGACCTTGCGGGCCGTGTCGGCGTACCACGTATCGGGCTTGCCTGCGGGGATCTGGCCCCAGCGCCGCATCTGAGTGAGGTACCAGACCGCATCCGAATAGAACGGAAAGTTGGCGTGATACCGGAAGAACACGTTGAAGTCGGGCAGCGCGCGTTTGTCGCCGCGGCCGTATTCGAACGTGCCCGTCATGCTGTTGGCGATCACGCGGTAGTCGGCGCCCACGTATTCCGGGCGCGAGAGGATCTGCGCCGCTTCCTTGCGATTGACGCCGTTCTGGTCGTCGAGCCACATCGCGGCGCGGATCAGCGCCTTCAATAAAGCGATGTGCGTGCGCGGGTTCTTTTCCGCCCAGGCTTTCGTGACGCCGAAGACTTTCTCCGGATTGTTCTTCCAGATTTCGTAGTCGGTGATGACCGGCACACCCACGCCCTTGACGATGGCCTGCTGGTTCCACGGCTCGCCGACCGAATAACCATTGATGGTTCCGGCTTCGAGCGTCGCCGGCATCTGCGGCGGTGGCGTCACCGAAATCAGGACGTCGGCGCGGGTCTGTCCGGTGATGTCGGCGGATGAGTAAAAGCCCGGGCTGATGCCACCGGCGGCGAGCCAGTAGCGCAGCTCGTAGTTGTGAGTCGACACCGGAAACACCATGGCCATCCGGAATGGCTTGCCGGCGACCTTGTATTTTTCCAGGGCGGGCTTGAGGGCCGACGCCGGGATCGGGTGTCTGGGCAGGCCCTTTTCGTCCATGGCGAGCGCGGGCTTCATGAGGGCCCACACTTCGTTCGAGACGGTGATGGCGTTGCCGTTGAGATCCATGCTGAATCCGGTGACCACGTCGGCCTTCGTGCCGATTCCGATCGACGCGCCGAGCGGTTGCCCGGCCAGCATGTGCGCGCCATCGAGCTCGCCGGTGATCACGCGATCGAGAATGACCTTCCAGTTGGCCTGCGGCTCGAGCGTGACGTACAGGCCCTCATCCTCGAAGAAACCTTTTTCATACGCGATGGCGAGCGGCGCCATGTCGGTGAGCTTGATGAATCCCAGCTTGAGCTGTTCTTTTTCCGGACTTTTCCCGGCGCCGAACGCGGTCACGGCGGTCGCGATCAGAAAGAGGCTGGCGGCAATACGTTTCGAACTCACTACTAACTTCCTCTCCCTGCGCGGGTGGTGCGCGCAGGACGGCAGAAGCAATCCGCATGCCAGCGTTTTTCCGGAGGTGTTTTCGATCAGCGGCGCGCCGGTTTGCGACTGCTGCACCGAAACGCGGCGCAGGGGTGCACCGCCGTGTTCGATCCGGTGCAGGAATCGCGGTCTCTAACCGCCCTCACCCGGGCGAAGCGCTGGTGATATTGTCCAACCCCGATGATCGAATGGAACCTGAAAGGCAAGCGGATCGCCGTGCCGGAAATGCGCGAGCTCGAAGTGCTCAGCGCGCTGCTGGAACGCCGCGGCGCCGAGGTGCTGCGGTGTCCGCTGGTCAACATCTACGATTCGCCGCACAGCGCCCAGGTACTGGCGTTCGCGGTGCATCTGGCCGACGGCGGCTTCGACGACTTCCTGCTCATCACGGGCGAAGGCCTCACCCGCATCCTGAGCTGCATCGACAAGTACGATCCGCCGCTGCGCGCGCGGTTCGTCGAGGGCCTGGCCAAACTGCGCACCGTCACTCGCGGCCCGAAACCGGCGCGGGCCTTGCGTGCGATCGGACTCAAGCCCGGCATCGAAGCCGCGGAACCGACCACCGACGGCGTCATTCGCTCGTTGTCCACGCACGATCTTTCCGGCCGGCGGGTCGCCGTACAGCTCTACGGCAATGACCCGAATCTGTCGCTCATTCGCTTCCTGCGCGAGCGGAATGCCGCGATCACCACCGTCGCGCCCTACGTGTATGGCAACGCGGCCGACGACGTGACGGTGCAGGCGCTGCTCGAGCGCATGGCGGCGGGCGACGTCGACGCGATTGCGTTCACCAGCAAGCTGCAGATCGAACGGTTGATGACCCAGCATCCGGCGCCGCTGGTGCGCCGCGCGCTGGGCCGCACGATGATCGCCGCGGTCGGCCCGATCGTGGCCGAGTCCATTCGCTCGTACGGATTCGAAGTGTCCTCGAGCCCGCAACATTCCTGGTTCATGAAACCGCTGGTGGTTGCGTTGGGCGAAGCGTTACAGACGAAGAAAGGTGGCGACCAGACCGGCACGGCCTGAGAGAAAGGGGACATTCCGAATTATTGAGAACAAAAAACAACACGCCTATCTAGGCGAAGCGATTGTTCGCGACAAAGCCTGGGCGTGTTGTTTTTTGTTCTCAATAATTCGGAATGTCCCCTTTACCGTCAGCGTGTGATTCGTGCCGCCGCGCCACCCGACGGCGCGAGCTTGAGTGCCAGCGAATCCGCGGCAGTCACCTCGCGCGATGACTCCGTCAACGTCGTGGGTGTCGCCCCATCCGCGTAGACCTTCGCCTTGAACTTGCCGTCGCCCAGGAATGCGAGCGGCACCGAGATGTCATGCGGCTTTTCATTGCCCATCGCGCCGAGGTACCAGTCCTTGCCCTTGCGACGCGCGACCACGATGTAATCGTCGATGTCGCCCTGCAGGAACCGCGTTTCATCCCACGTCGTCGGCACGATCTTCACGAAATCGAAACCGGCCGCGTTTTCATATGCATCCGGACTGTCGGCGACCATCTGGAACGGGCTTTCATACACCACGAACATCCCGAGCCCGTGACCGCGCGTGGTCTGCACCTGCGGCGGACTGTTGACCACCTGGAAAGACTCCGGCGTCGCATTGCGGAATCCGCCCGGCGTGTAGTCCATCGGTCCTAACAACATGCGCGTGTACGCGAGGCTCACGTTGTGCGTGGCGGTCACGCGCCGGCTCCACTTGTTGTACTCCGCGCCCATGATGCCTTCCTGGGTGAGGTAGTTCGGCCAGGTGCGATTCAACCCCGCCGGCGGGTACGCCCCGTGCATGTCGACCAGCAGCTGGCGCGCGGCCGCCTTCTCCATGAGCCTGTGGAAGTAGTCGATCATCTCCTGATCGTTGCGGTCCATGAAATCGACCTTGATGCCCGCGATGCCCCACTTCTGGTACTGCTCGAGCGCCGCATCCATCTGCCGGTCGAGCAACGACCACTGCACCCACAGCCACAACTTCACTTTTTTCTTCGCCGCGTACGCCACGAGCGCGGGCATGTCGATCTCCGGCTTCGACTTCGTCACGTCCGCGTCGGCGGGCGCGCGGCCGCCGGTGCCGGAGTTCAGGCACCAGCCCTCGTCGATCATCATGTATTCGAAGCCGGCCCTGGCCGCGAAATCGACGTACTTCCTGATGGTCGGCATGTCCGTGCCACCCTTGTCCGGCGGCGGTAGATAGGGACCCGACCACCAGTCCCAGGCCGTCTTTCCCGGCTTGATCCACGCGGTGTCGAATGCCGCCGGCGGATTCAGGTTGCCGATCAGGTTCGAATCGATGAGCTTGCCGAGACTGTCGCCGAGCATGATCACGCGCCACGGAGAGCCCGTGCCGTGGCCACCGACCGCGGCGCGCGCGATGAGGGTCTTGTCGTCGAGCCGGCGCGAGACGCGCGTTTGCACCCCCGGCTTGCCGTCACCGCGACCGGCGAGATACAGGCCGCCGTAGTCGACGAGATTCGCTTCGCCGATGGCGAAGGCGTTGCTGGCGGTGCGGCACACCAGCGGCAGATCGTAGTTGTTGTGCTCGCGGATGCGGCTCGCATGGATGGGGTCGAATTCGCCCTCGTGACTCGAATCGACGCGCCCGACATTGAAGCCGTGACAGGGATAATCGGCGCCGAACGTGAACTCGGTTTCCTCGGCACGCACGCTGAGCGTCTTGAGGCCGGCGTCCGCGGGCACGAAGTAGCGAAACGCCACGCCGTCGTCATAGACGCGAAAGATCCATTGCAGCGAGCGCAGGGCGCGGGAACGCGGCGCCGTGGTGATCGTCAGCTCGTTGAAGCGATCGCGCGCTTCGGCGGCCTTGGTGGCAACGAGTTTCTGCACCTGGTCGACGCTGCGCGGGTTCACCGTGCGCACGTCGACGCTCGAGATGTCGCCTTCGGCGAGCCGCACGCGTAATGCCGACGGCAGGAACAACGCCTCGCCAATGCGCGTGATGCTGTAGGTGAGTTGGCCGCCGTCGTTTTGCGCGACGGTGACGGAGATACGCGTGTCGGGGGAGCGGACGGTCGCGGGTAGTTGAGCGTAAGCCGGTCCGATCAGGCACGCGCACAGCGCGGCCAGGTGCCATCTGAATTTCATGAATCCCCCGTGAGAGCAATTATCGGCAGCGCCGACAATACCCAAATTGTTTGAAAAAGGGGACATGTACGAGGGAGCGCATAGCGCGGCGCATCAGGCGATCGCGCGCGGCTTCGCGCAGGACGCGATGATGCCCTGGATCTCCGCCACGCAGGAACCGCAGTTCGTACCGCACTTCAGGCGTTTGCCGATCTGCGCCGGGGTCGCGGCCGCGCCGAGTTCGCGGGCGCAGGCCGCGATTGGATTTTTGCCGATGCCGAAACACGAACACACCAGCGCGCCCTGATCCGCGCCCTGCACCGCGCGGCCCGCCAGCAAACTGGCGCGCGTCGCGGCATCGAGTTTGCCGCGCGCGAACAGTCCGGCCAACCACGAACGTTCGGGCAACGCGGGTCGGCTGTCCACGTACAGGCAACCCTCGAGCCGATCGTCGATGAACCAGGCCGCGCGGAACAGCTGCCGGCCCGGGTCGTGAAATTCGATCCAGTCGGCTTCGATGCCCAAGTCGGGCACGGCCAACAGGCGGCGCGCCTCGGCCGGCCAATCCGCCGGTGCGGTACCTGCGAGCTCGTAACGCAAAAACCGTTCGCCCTGCACTTTCGTCCACCACCTGACCGCGGGCGGCGGCAGCGCCGCGCGCGTCAGCAACACGCCGTACCAGTCGGCGGCGAAATGTTCGATCGACACCGGCGTGTGCTTGAACTCGGGTTCGCCCGAAATCGGGTCGACCACCGGGTTGGCCAGCGCACCCACACGCGCGTCCGAGGCGAACACCCGGTTCCAGTGGATAGGCGCGAAGACCATGCCCCGCGGCACGTCCGAGCCGCTGCGCACCCGCACGACCATCGAGCCCCAGCCGGACCGCAGCGTTGCCAGCGACCCGTCGCGCACGGCGTATTGCAGGGCATCGGCGGTGTTGATCTCGGCGAACGGCTCGGGTCTGTGCGCGGACAAGCGCGCGGATTTCCCGGTGCGCGTCATGGTGTGCCAGTGGTCGCGCACGCGGCCGGTGTTCAACACCAGTGGATAGTCCTTGTCCGGCGTATTGCGCGGGCCACGCGGCGTCAGCGGCACGAACCGCGCGCGGCCATCCGGGTGAAAGAACCGGCCGTCGGCGAACATCGGACCGGTGGCCGATTCGCGGCACTCCGCCATCGGCCAGGCCGCCGGCTGCCAGTTGCGGTACTCGCTGGCCGTGATGTTCGACCACGCGCCGAGATTCAGCGCGCGGCGGCCATCGTTGCGATGCGCGGTCAGCTGCGCGTGCTCGCGGAAGATCTCGTGCGGCGAAACGTAGTCGAATCCGCCGAATCCCATCGCGCGCGCCACGTCGCAGACGATGCGCCAGTCGGCGCGCGCCTCGCCGGGGGGCGGCAGGAACTGGCGCTGCCGCGAGATCGTGCGGTCCGAGTTCGTGACCATGCCGTCCTTCTCGCCCCAGGCCAGCGCCGGCAGCAACACGTGCGCCAGCGCCGCGGTATCGGTGTTGCCCATCACGTCGGACACGACGACCAGCTCGCAGCGCCCGAGCGCCGCCTTCACGCGATCCGCATCCGGCAGGCTAACTACCGGGTTGGTGCCCATGATCCACACGGCCTTGATCCGGCCCGAATGGATGCGTTCGAACATCTCGACGGCCTTGGGCCCCTGGGCGGTGGCGATGGCCGGGCTGCCCCAGAACTGTTTCACGGCCGCGCGCCCGGCTTCGTCATTCAGATCGACGTGCGCCGCGAGCGTGTTCACGAAGCCGCCGACTTCGCGTCCGCCCATCGCGTTGGGCTGCCCGGTCACCGAGAACGGGCCCGCGCCTCGCTTGCCGATCCGGCCGCTGGCGAGATGGCAGTTGATGATGGCGTTCACCTTGTCGGTACCGGCGGAGCTCTGGTTCACCCCTTGCGAGAACGCGGTGATGACCGCCGGGGTGTCGGCGAACATCTGGAAGAAGCGGCGCACGTCCGCCGCGTCGAGACCGCAGGCCAGCGCCACGGCCGCGATGTTGCCGCCACCGGCGCGCGCGGCTTCGAGCGACTCTTCCCAGCCCTGCGTATGGGCATCGACGAAGGCGCGGTCCACCTGCCCGTTCTCGGCCAGGAACACCAGCAGGCCATTGAACAGGTGCACGTCGGTGCCCGGCGCCAGCGGCAGATGCAGGTCGGCGAGTTCCGTCGTCGCCGTGCGGCGCGGATCGAGCGCCACGATGCGCGTACCCGGGCGCCGATCGCGCGCGGCCAGCAGGCGCTGCAGGATGATCGGATGGCACCAGGCGGTGTTCGAGCCGACCAGCACCACGAGATCCGCGTGATCGAGATCCGCGTAGCTGACCGGCACGACATCCTCGCCGAACGCACGCTTGTGCCCCGCCACCGCCGAGGCCATGCAGAGCCGCGAGTTCGTGTCGATGTTGGCCGCGCCGATGTAGCCCTTCATGAGCTTGTTGGCGACGTAGTAGTCCTCGGTGAGCAGCTGCCCCGACACGTAGAAGGCGACCGACTCGGGCCCATGCCTTTCGATGCACCGCCTGAATTCGCCCGCGACGGTTTCGATGGCGGCGTTCCAGGAAACCCGTTCTCCGCGCACCAGCGGATACAGCAGGCGATCGTCGAGTCCGATCGTTTCTCCGAGCGCGTTGCCCTTCACGCACAACTTGCCGGCATTCGCGGGATGTGCCGGATCGCCACGCACTTCGGCGCGGCCCCTGGCGGGAGACGCCAGCACGCCGCAACCCACGCCGCAGTACGGACAGGTGGTGCGAGTGGGGGCGGCCGCGCTCAACGGCTAGGCTGCGGCCGGCGAATCGAACAGCAGCTGATCGCGGATCGCGCCGATGTCGGTGCGGTCGGCGATCAATTCGCGCAGTTTCGCGGCCTCGCGCACGTCGCCGAACAGGACGGCGCCACAGACCTTGTTGCCCTCGATCACGACGCGCTTGTAGACGCCACGGCGCTTGTCGGAGAGCACCACCGATTCACGATTGGCGTTCTCCGAGAAGTCGCCGGCCGAGAAGACTTCGATGCCGGATACCTTGAGCTGCGTCGCGTTGATGGCGCCCGAGAACCGCGATACACCGATCTCGGCGATGTGCTGGGCGCAGATACGCGCCTGCTCCCACAGCGGCGCCACCAGGCCGAACGTCTGGCGCCGGTGCTGCACGCACTCGCCCACGGCGTAGATGGAAGGATCGTAAGTCTGCAGGGTGTCGTCGACCAGGATGCCGCGGTCGCAGGCGAGATAGGCGCGCTTCGCGAGCTCCATGTTCGGGCGCACGCCGACGGCCATGACGACCAGATCTGCGGGGACGGTTTCCCCGTTCTCGAATTCCACGGCCGTGACCTTGTCGGACCCGACGATGCCTCGGGTCTTCGCACGCATTCGGAACTCGATGCCGCGCTTCTCGAACGCCGCCTTGAGCAGTGCGCCGGCGGGCGCATCGAGCTGGCGCTCCATCAACGTGTCCATCAGGTGGACCACGGTGACGTGCATGCCGCGCAGCGCGAGACCGTGCGCCGCTTCCAGCCCTAACAATCCGCCGCCAATCACCACCGCGCGCCGGTCGTCGCCGGCGCGCTCGAGCATCCTGCCGACATCGTCCAGGTCCCGGAACGTCACGACGCCGGGCAGATCCTTGCCCGGCAGCGGCAGCACGATCGGGTCCGACCCGGTCGCGATCAGCAACCGGTCGTACGGCGCAATGAGGCCGCTGCGCGAACGCACGATCCGCCGCTTGCGGTCGATTTCGACGATGGGGTCGCCGGAACGCAGCGTGATGCCGCGCCGTGTGTACCAGCCGGGCCGGTGCAGCATGATGTCGTCGGCCTGCTGCTCTCCCGACAACACGGGCGACAACAGGATGCGGTTGTAGTTGCCGCGCGGCTCGGCGCCGAACACGGTGATCTGAAAACGATCCGCGACGCCGAGCCGCAGCAGTTCCTCGACGGTGCGCATTCCCGCCATGCCGTTGCCGGCCACCACCAGGCGCGTACGCCGCATCTCGCGCGGCGCTTCGACCTGCACCAGCCCGTCGGCAATTCGCGTGGCGTACGCACTGACACTGAACGTCGGATCCTCGAGACAGCGGCCGCTCGACAGCGCGAAATGATGCTTGTAGATAGGCGACGCGACGACGCGTTCGTTCTGCAGGTCGCCGGTCAGCCCGCGCGACAACACGTTCGCGCGGCTGCCGGGGTCGAAGTTGTCGAGCGCGTACACCTGCCCTTGTACCTGGAACACGGCGATCTGCCGGCCGCTCAGCAGCGCGCAGACGCCCGTACCGCAGGCCAGGTCTTCGACGGCGCAAACGGTTTGCCAGCGTTCAGTGTCGTTTTCCTGTGGCGGCGGACTCATGCCGCCACCTCGGCGGCCTTGGCGCGTTCGCCTTCGGTGGCCGGGCGGATCTGCCCGCGCTCCTCGACGAACAACACGTTCTTGTCGCCGGAATCGGCGTTCACGAAGTGGCGGAAGCGCTTGAGCGTGGCGGGATCTTCGATGGCCGCCTTCCATTCGCAGGCGTAGTTGGCGATGACGCGCGCCATATCGGCTTCGAGCTCCGCGCCGATGCCGAGGGAATCCTCGCAGACGACCTTGCGTACGTATTCGATGCCGCCCTCGAGATTCTCCAGCCACGTGGATGTGCGCTGCAGCCGATCACCCGTGCGGATGTAGAACATCAGGTAACGGTCGATGTACCTGATGAGGGTGTCGGTATCGAGATCGCGCGCCAGCAAATCGGCGTGCCGCGGCTTCATGCCGCCATTGCCGGAGACGTAGAGGTTCCAGCCGCCTTCGGTGGCGATGATGCCGACGTCCTTGCTCTGGGCCTCGGCGCATTCGCGTGTGCAGCCCGAGACCGCGAACTTGATCTTGTGAGGCGCGCGCAGGCCCTTGTAGCGATTCTCGAGATCGATCGCGAGGCCGACGCTGTCCTGCACGCCGTAGCGGCACCAGGTCGAACCCACGCAGCTCTTGACCGTGCGCAGCGCCTTTCCATAGGCATGGCCGGATTCGAAGCCGGCGTCTATCAACTCGCGCCAGATCAGCGGCAGCTGGTGCACCTGCGCACCGAACATGTCGATGCGCTGGCCACCGGTGATCTTGGTGTACAGCCCGTATTTTTTCGCCACGGCGCCGATCGTGATCAGCTTGTCCGGCGTGATCTCTCCGCCCGGCACGCGCGGGACGACCGAATACGTGCCGTCCTTCTGCATGTTCGCGAGAAAGTAATCGTTGGTGTCCTGCAGCGGCGCATGGCGTTTCTTCAGCACGAACTCGTTCCAGCAGGACGCCATGATAGAGGCGAGCGCGGGCTTGCAGATGTCGCAACCGAGGCCGGTGCCGTGTCTGGCGAGCACGTCGTCGAATGCCTTGAGCTCGCCGATACGCACCAGGTGGAACAACTGCTGGCGCGTGTACGGAAAGTGTTCGCACATCGACGTGTTGACGTTGATGCCGCGTTTGCGCAGTTCCGCGTTGAGGATCTGCGTGACCAGCGGCGTGCAGCCGCCGCAGGTGGTGCCGGCCTTGGTTTTCGTTTTCAACGCACCGACGGTGGTGCAGCCGGC
>Ga0193752_1003330_pt1 | contig 11162 bp, 9 predicted proteins | sample H1c1metaG_FD_144924 | JGI IMG/M metagenome (GOLD analysis project Ga0193752, IMG submission 144924) | Soil microbial communities from a riparian zone of the East river system, Colorado, United States - H1c1 | ecosystem: Environmental > Terrestrial > Soil > Riparian zone | place: USA: East River... | reverse complement strand
CCATCGTGGTTGCCTGATTGGATGTTTGCGTTCTCCTATCCTCATAATGTTCTGAGTGACGGGGTTAGAATTCCCGGTTGCGTAGGCGACCAGTATTGTGAGCATCTTCCCATTCCGGTTTATCCTACGCCCTTTTATGAAACGATAATGGGCCTTATACTTTTTGCATTTCTCTGGTCAATCCGCTCCAGGTTGAAAATACCAGGGACAATGTTTGCGGTTTACCTGATGGTAAACGGGTTTGAAAGATTCCTGATCGAAACGATCAGGGTAAATAACCGGATGACACTGTTCGACATTTTCGGCCTTTATCCAACTCAGGCTGAAGTAATCGCAGTTTGCCTTTCTCTTTGCGGCCTGCTGCTGTTTTTATATTTAAAACGCCGGGATTCCAGCAATTTGGCTAAATAAGTCAGCAACTCCATTCATCTTATCAGGTTACCTTTTATCATAATATGTTGTGATATCAGTAACCCGTTTGCCCCTCAGGCGTCTAATTTCTATTATGTTATTTTCCGGTCATCAGTAAAATCAGCCTTTTAGCCTTTTGCCATGTACCTTGTTTAACATAGTACTTACTTTTGAACTGTAATCAGTTTAGCATAGTATTAAAGAATACAACATGAAAAAGTTAACCCTAATTACTGCCTTATTTTTATTTTGCCTTACTGTCATAAACGCTCAACAAAGACAGGGGAAAGTTGCCGGAAAAGTCTCTGACGGTAAAAAAGCGATCGCTTCAGCCAGCATTACCATAAAAAATGTGAGTGATTCGATTCAGACCGGGGTGACCAGGGCTGATTCAACCGGTGCTTTTAGTCTTACCAATATCAAAGAAGGACGTTATTTTATTACCGTTTCTTCTGTTGGTTTTGCAGCATTTAAATCAAATGCTTTTGAAATAAATGCTTTAGCTCCCACAAAAGATCTTGGAATTGTTACCCTTCGTGAGTCTTCTAACGACTTATCTTCTGTAACCGTTGTCGGTAAAAAACAATACCTGGAACAGAAAATTGATCGTATGGTAGTAAATGTAGATGCAGCCGTTTCAAATGCCGGAGCCACAGCCCTGGAAGTGCTGGAAAACGCACCAGGCGTTACTGTTGACAAAGATGGCAATATCAGCCTGAAAGGAAAACAGGGTGTTCAGATCTTTATCGATGGCAGACCGTCTTATTTAAGTGGTGCTGAACTGGTGAACCTTCTGAAAAACATGAATGCGAATCAGCTTGAGCAATTGGAGATCATGACAAACCCTCCGGCAAAATATGATGCAGCAGGCAATTCGGGTATTATCAATATCAAAACGAAAAAGAATAAAGCCAGGGGATTAAATGGTAGTGTAAACGCAGGCTATTCGCAGGGAGTTTACTGGCGCACAAATGAAAGCCTGAATCTGAATTACCGTAATGGCAAATTCAATGCGTTCATGAACTACAGCTATAACAAAAACAACAATTTTAACGAGCTAACGATCAACAGGGTTTATAAAGATGAAAACAAAGAGGTTACTGCAGTTTTTGACCAGGTTGCTTTTATGAGACGTAGTAACAGCAACCACAATCTGAAGATTGGCGCTGATTATTTTATCAACAGCAAGTCTACAGTTGGGATTGTAACATCTGGTTTTTTCAGTCCTGAAAATCAGAAGAATTTTAACACTTCTTATTTGAAAGATGCTAACCTGAAAGTGGACTCTATTGTTTTCTCTGCAGGTACCCAGAAAAACAACTGGAAGAATGGCGCGGTTAATCTGAATTTCAGGCATCAGTACGATACCACCGGCAGGGAGTTGACAGCTGATCTGGATTATTCAACTTATGCATCGCATAGCAGGCAAACTTTTACGAACGCTAATTTTGATCCGGTGTGGGTGAAAAAATATCAGTCTGATCTGATCAGCGATCTGCCAGTCGATATTAATATTTATTCGGCCAAAGTTGATTATGTATATCCTTTTAAGAAAGGATTAAAGCTGGAAACAGGTGTGAAAAGCAGTTATGTAAATACAGATAACAGCGCCAACTATTTTAACGTAACCGGCAGTTCCACTCAGGTTGATTATGATAAGACAAACAGGTTCTCTTACCAGGAAAACATTAACGCAGCGTATATAAATGCGAGCAAGCAGTTCAAGAAATTCGGCGTACAGGCTGGATTGAGATTTGAAAACACAAATATCAAAGGTCATCAGTTTGGTAATGAATCCAAACCTGATTCTGATTCTTCGTTTACCCGCTCATACAATAATATTTTTCCAACCGTTTATCTGAGCTATAAAGCCAATAAGAAAAATCAACTTGGATTATCGGTGGGAAGAAGGATCGACCGGCCCAGGTACCAGGATCTTAATCCTTTCCTGTTCTTTATTGATACTTACACTTATGAGTCCGGAAATCCTTTTCTTCAACCTCAGTACACGAACAATGTAGAATTGAGTCATACATTCAAAAGTTTTCTCACTACTACGATCAACTATAGCAGGACCGATAACTTTTTTACAGAAACATTTGAGCAATCCGGTTATGCAACTATCGTTAGGCGGGGAAATATCGGGGAAAGAGAGAACATGGGAATAAGTGTCAGTGCCCAGATCCCGGTAGTTAAATTCTGGACAGCAATAATTTATGGCAACTACAATTATAACAGCTTTAAAGGCGAATTATATGGAGAGCAACTCGATGTAAATGCTTCAAATATTTTGTTCAACGTTAATAACCAATTCAATTTTGGAAAAGGCTGGAGTGCTGAATTGAGTGGATTTTACAGGTCAAAAGGCCTTGAGGGCCAGATAATCATCATGCCACTGGGCCAGGTTTCCGGAGGTGTTTCTAAACAGGTGATGAAAGGAAAGGGTAGTATTCGGTTGAACATCCGCGATATGTTTTATAGCAACAAGGTAAAGGGATCAATCGATATACAGGGTACTGCAGCGAAATTCGAGAACATCCGTGATTCAAGGGTGGCCGGCATATCGTTTAACTACAGATTTGGTAAGGCTATTAAAGGTCCGCAGAACAATCGTAAGAAGGGTGGCGCAAGTGAAGAGCAAAGCCGTGTTAAAGGCAGCGAGCAATAACTGTGTTTTTATCTTCACCTTTTTTTAACAGAGATTGGTGTAACGTTTGAACTATTAAGACAGTCATATATACAACATGGCAATCATGAAAAACATGGCAATCATGAAAAAAGTAATTCTCATATCAATTATACTCAGTTACCTCGTAGGATGCGGTGTATCTTATATGTAACCTTAAAATATAGCTAAAAGCAAAAGTTTTTCTCATAAGCAGTTAGTTTTGGTTAACGGGCCCCATTTCTATGGGGCCTTCTTTTTGTACAGATTGCAATATTCATTTTTACTACATTTGCTTCAAACTCTTTCCATATGCCATCTTTTGATATCGTAAGCAAAGTTGATGCTCAGGCACTCGATAATGCGGTGAATGTTGTACATAAAGAAGTGACGAACCGTTTCGACTTTAAGGACTCGCCGGTAGTAATTGACCTGAATAAAAAAGATTTTAAATTGAATATTGAAGCCGGAGATGATATGAAGATGCGACAATTGCTCGATGTGCTTATCAGCCGGGCGCATAAACAGGGTATAGAACCGGAGGCTTTCGATTTTACGAAAGAAACTTATCAGAGTGGAAAAGTGGTCAAAAAAGAAGTGACAGTTCGTAATGGTCTTAAGATGGAAGATGCTAAAAAAGTGGTAAAAACTATAAAAGATAGTGGCCTGAAAGTGCAGGCTCAGATTATGGATGACCTTGTAAGAGTTACCGGAAAAAAACTGGATGATCTGCAAGCGGTTATTCAGCTCGTTAAGACCAAGGAACTAGGTTTTCCCATGCAGTATATTAATATGAGAAGCTAAAGCTCCCCTCCTGCGAAGGAGGGGAAGGCGTCGAAGACGACAGGGGTGGTTGTTTTTGGTCTGCGCAGGTTATTAGTATTCGGTTACCAAAGAACAACCACCCTCCTCCGCTAAAGCTACGGAGGCCAAAGCCCGCTCGCTTCGCTCGCCGCCCTCCTTCGCAGGAGGGCAGCCCCATATATTTCAAAACTTTCTTTGACCATACTGAATTAAACAGTACTTTTGCAGGTCTAAATTTTTAACCAATACGGCAAAATCCGTATTGCCTTTAAATCAAAGAGTTATGAAAAAAGGAATCCACCCCGATAAATATCGGTTTGTTATTTTCAAAGACATGAGTAATGGCATTAGCTTTCTGAGCCGCTCTGCAGCTGCCAGCAAGGAAACCGCCAAATGGGAAGATGGTAATGAATATCCGCTGATAAAGCTGGAAATCTCAAATACTTCACATCCGTTTTTTACTGGTCAAAAAGTATTGGTTGACACTGCGGGCCGTATCGATAAATTCAAAAGACGTTACGCACAGAAGAAGTAATTATTTCAGTAATATTTCTTTCTCAACTTATTATCCTCTTCTTTAACGGAAGAGGATTTTTTATTTCCGTACCTCTGCGGAAATTCATCTGGTATTGTTGTTATTTTTATGCAATGGCACCTATTATTCTGGACGATCTTCCTTTTGCCCGACAGTTATATCCCTTTGCTGAGATCCGTTCTGTCGCAGACATCCGGATCGGCATCCTCACCATTCGCGAAAAATGGGAATTTGTTGCCCACGAAAAGACCCATGAAAAGATAACTACCAGTTCGGAAATGGGAATGTCTCAGATTTCAGCGGCTTTAAAACACAATACCGTACCCGCTAACCTGGTACCTTCTGCCGCATGGATCCATGAATACCTGGAAGGTAAAGCCGGCCTGGAATCACTAACAGATCCGGCCCTGGTTCATTCGCTCAGCTACCCCTGGGATATTTTCAGGCTCAACGACTGGGCACTCCGCAAAGATTTTGAAATGATCACTAGTGGTCGAACTACCGGGCCTATACCAGGAACAGTGCAGGCTGTCAATGCTCCGGAGATCTTCATTGAGCCTGGGGCCACGCTGAACTTTTGTACATTGAACGCTGCAACCGGCCCAATATACATTGGCAGAAACACAGAAATCATGGAAGGAGCCACTATACGCGGACCATTTGCACTATGTGAAGGATCTGTAGTTAAGATGGGTACAAGAATCTATGGCGCCTCTACAATTGGTCCCAATAGCACAGTGGGCGGAGAAATTAAAAACGTAGTGATCTTTGGCAATTCCAATAAAGGCCATGATGGTTATCTTGGCGACTCCGTACTCGGAGAATGGTGCAACCTCGGCGCCGGAACATCTAACTCCAATCTTAAAAACGATGCCGGGGAAGTGAAGGTCTGGAACCAGGCTGAACACAACTGGAGCATTGCCGGAAATAAATGCGGGCTGCTGATGGGCGATTATTCACGTTCTGCCATCAATACCTCATTCAATACAGGCACTATGGTTGGCGTTTGCGCGAATATTTTCGGGTCAGGCTTTGCACCTAAACATGTGGAATCGTTCAGCTGGGGAACCGGCAAACCCGGCAATTATTCATTTGAAAAAGCCATTGAACATATCAGCAACTGGAAAAAATTAAAAAAACAAGTTCTCACAAAAAACGAAATACAAAGACTGAAACATATTTTTGACGCTTCAGTAAAGGCATAAACATAAATTAATATACTATGAGAAAACAGATCGCAGCAGCAAACTGGAAAATGAACAGCACATATCAGAATGGAGAAAAATTACTGGCCGATATCCTTGAATCAAAGATTTCTTTGGGTGCGGATCAGCAGGTAATTTTTGCAGTTCCTTTTCCTTATCTGATCATGGGAAACAGCCGCGTTGCCCATGAAAAAAATTATTTCATTGCTGCCCAGAATTGTTATCATAAAAAGTCCGGCGCTTTCACCGGAGAAGTATCAGTTGAAATGCTCCATTCCATTGGAATAAAATATTGTATCATCGGCCATAGCGAACGCAGGGAATACTTTAAGGAAAGCAACCAGGAACTTGCTGACAAAATAAATATTTGCCTTGAAACCGGTATTACGCCTATATTTTGTTGTGGCGAGCCGTTGGCTATCCGCGAGGCTGATACACAAAATAGCTATGTTGAAACCCAGCTGAAAGAATCTTTATTTCACTTATCTGACGATGATGTTCAAAAGATCGTTATTGCCTACGAACCGATCTGGGCCATTGGTACAGGTAAAACTGCCAGTGCAGAACAGGCGCAGGAAATGCACGCATACCTCCGGTCATCACTGGTGAAACAATATAGCCAGGCAGCTGCAGCAAAGGTGTCGATCCTGTACGGCGGAAGCGTGAAAGGAAACAACGCCAAAGAAATATTTTCGAAAGAAGATGTTGACGGCGGACTGGTAGGGGGAGCATCTCTCAATGCCGATGAATTCATCAAGATCATCCAGGCACTCAAATAGCAGACACAAGGATTGCACTATTGAAAAAACTTTTATACCAGGGTATATTGTGGCGGGGCCTGAACTATCTGACCGTTTTCATTGTCACGATAGTAATTGCCAGGCTTTTTAAAGCCGGTGAAAGCGGCGTGATCAATTACCTCATCAACAATCTTGCGCTGCTCATATTATTCACGGGCATGAGCCTTGAATCTGCGACCGGGTATTATTCGGCTAAAAACGAGATTTCACAGCCTGTACTTGCAGGCATCAGTATCACCGTAGCTGCTGCCGGAATGATCGTTTCAGCAATAATAGTCAAATTGTTATTCGAAGTACATGATAACAATCTGATGTTAGCCGCTGTCGCTTATTGTGGAGGAATCGTACTGGTGAATTATTTTACGGTATTGTTTTATTCGCATCACAACTATATGGTTCCAAACTGCATAATTGTAGTTATTAATGTGATCATCATTGCAATCTGCATTTTGTCCGGGGATTCGCTGGTTGAAAACCAGGGAGTTTCGTTTTTAAAGTTCTACTTCCTTTCCTTTTTTTTAACCGGGTTAATAATGACCGCAGTTTATGTTCGACGGTATGTCAGAAAGATCCGTTTTCCTTCTTTCTCTGCAACAAATAAAATCTTCCGGTATGCCTCAGTGGCGATGATTACAAACCTGATATTTTTTCTCGTGTACCGGGTTGACTACTGGTTCGTTCATCGTAATTGCACGGAAGAGGCAATGGGAAATTATATCCAGGTTTCTAAACTTGCCCAGATATTTATGTTACTGCCCGCAATTGTTGCGAGCGTGATTTTTACCAGAACGGCAAAGGCTTCTGCGCATGATCATCTCCGTGAATTACAATTGTTGTCAAGACTATTGTTGAGTATGTATCTTGTGTTGCTGTTTCTGCTCGGTGTCACCGGTTACTGGCTATTTCCGGCTATCTATGGACAGAGTTTCATGTTAATGTATTTGCCATTTCTAATCCTGATTCCTGGAATTCTATCCTTATCCACACTTACCCTTGTTGCTGCTTTCAACGCCGGGCAGGGCAGAATTGGGGTTAACCTTCGTGGCGGACTGCTCGCCTTGTTTGTGATTCTTACGGGGAATGCTATATTTAGTGAACGTTATGGAATTTATGCTGCTGCTGCTGTAAGCAGTATCGGTTATCTTACCTACCAGGTTTATGTTATGCATCAGTTAAAAAGAAATAACAAAAATATACGACTGGAAGATTTTTTTAAACCCAGGCTCATTGATCTTTCCTTTGTGAAAAATCTGCTCACCAAAGAAAAGATTTGAAATGAACTGGCAAAGGTATTTATGAAACATGTATTACACCTGGCAAGCTGGTATCCGAATAAAAGAGTTCCACAGGAAGGCGACTTCATTCAACGGCAGTTACAGGCATTGTCAATATACGCGCCTGTATATGTGATTGCATTATTAAAAGATCAAAACAGGCTGCCCGGTACTGTTACTATACAGCAAGATATTACAGACAATCTTCACGAAACAATTGCATATTATAATAGCAGGGTTACCGGCATACAGAAAATGGATGCTTTGTTGTCTTATATTTCATACCAGAAATATTTTCGCCGGCTGATCAGAGAGCACATTTCAAAATATGGAAAACCAGATCTGGTTCATGTGCATGTTGCCTTTCGCGCCGGTATGCTGGCATTATGGCTTTACAGAAAACTTAAGATACCTTATATCGTCACCGAACATTGGTCAGGCTATAAAATACAGGATAAGCATGGGATATTTTTTCAATCCGCACCGGTAAAATCATTGATTAGAAAAATTCTGGATCAGGCCAAAGTCATTCTGCCGGTTTCATCCAACCTCGCAGATGATATTGAAAAGCACACTTCAAACCGTAACATCGTTGTAGTTCATAATGTAGTTAATGAAACTTATTTCAATCCACCGGAAACAGCGTCATCAGAAATATTTCGTTTTTTGCATGTTTCGACGATGGGGCCTGAAAAGCGGCCGGAACTGCTTTTTACGGCCTTTAAAGAATTCAGTAAAAGCAGGAAATCCGGGCTTATCTGCCTTGGTGATATTCCCGGCAACCTCAAGGGTAAGCTGAAAAACGACGATTCCGGAAAAGATCATATCATTTTTAAGGGCGTCGTGCCGTACGAAGAGGTTGCTGCGGCGATGAAAAGCTGCGATTGTCTGGTTATAACCAGTCTATTTGAAACCTTTTCCTGTGTGGCGGTAGAAGCACTTTTAAGCGGTTTACCCGTTATTTCCACCCGTGTAGGCATTGTTCCGGATTTAATTGATGAAACCAATGGCATCATCATCGAAACAGATGCCGAACTCGTTTCCGCAATGGAAAACATCTGGCAGAACAAATCCGTCTATGACAGGCAAAAAATCGCAGCCGCTCAAAAAGGTAAATTCAGTTACGAACACATTGGTGCCAGGCTGGTTGAAGTATATAATTCCCTTTAAGGCAAAGCGTTCACAAACTCTCCCGAATCCCGTTAAAATAAATTAGTTTTGCAGCCAATTTTAAAGATGAGCCAAGGAATGAAGAACATCCGTAATTTCTGCATAATAGCCCATATTGACCATGGAAAGAGTACACTGGCAGACAGACTGTTACAAAGCACCGGCACCATCAGCGATCGTGACATGATGGAACAGGTGCTCGACGACATGGATCTTGAGCGGGAAAAAGGAATTACGATCAAAAGTCACGCGATCCAGATCAACTACAAACAGGACGGACAGGAATATATCTTAAACCTGATCGATACCCCCGGTCACGTTGATTTTAGCTATGAAGTGAGTCGTGCCCTGGCTGCCTGTGAAGGCGCTTTACTGCTCGTTGATGCCACCCAGGGGATACAGGCACAAACTATCTCCAATCTCTACCTTGCTCTTGAAAATGACCTGGAAATCATTCCCGTCATCAACAAGATCGACATGGATGGCGCGATGATAGATGAAGTTCGTGAACAAATCATAGAATTGATTGGCTGCGAACCGGATGACATCCTTCTCGCCAGTGGCCGGACAGGGGTCGGTGTCGAAGGTATTCTTGAAGCGATCGTGAAAAGAATTCCTGCGCCCGAAGGCAATACCGATGCTCCATTGCAGGCATTGATCTTCGATAGTGTTTTCAATTCTTTCCGAGGCATCATCGTGTACTACCGGATATTACATGGCGAGATCAGGAAAGGAGATAAAGTAAAATTTGTTTCCACTGAACACGAATATGAAGCCGACGAGGTTGGCATTTTAAAACTTACCATGACACCCAAACCGGTTGTGAAAACAGGCGATGTGGGTTACATTATTACCGGAATAAAAAATGCCAAGGAAGTAAAAGTCGGTGATACAATTACAATTGCCAACAATCCCAATCCACAAATGATCCAGGGTTTCCAGGAAGTGAAACCAATGGTTTTTGCCGGCATCTTCCCGGTTGATACCGAAGATTTTGAAGAACTGCGCGATTGTATGGATAAACTACAGTTGAATGATGCTTCTCTGAGTTATGAACTCGAAACTTCCCAGGCGCTGGGTTTTGGTTTTCGCTGCGGATTTCTTGGAATGCTGCACATGGAGATCATCCAGGAAAGGCTGGAAAGGGAGTTTAATCAAACTGTAATTACAACAGTTCCAAACGTAAGTTTTATTGCATATACAACGAGGGGTGAGAAAGTGTTAGTGAATAACCCGGTTCAGATGCCCGATCCCACACAGCTCGAAAGAATTGAAGAGCCTTTTATCAAAGCACAAATCATTACCAAGCCTGATTATATCGGGAACATTATGACGCTTTGCCTTGGTAAGCGTGGTATACTAATCAATCAAAGTTATCTTACCACAACCCGTGTGGAGCTGATATTTGAAATGCCGCTGACTGAAATCGTATTTGATTTTTATGATAAATTAAAAAGTCAAACCCGTGGATATGCTTCGTTTGATTATCAGCCGATAGGTTATCGTGACAGCGATATCATCAAAATGGATATACTGTTAAACGGAGATAAGGTTGATGCCCTGAGTGCATTGATACATCGTGCCCGTGCCATGGATTTCGGTCGCCGCCTTTGCGAAAAATTGAAAGAACTCGTTCCACGCCAGCAATTCCAGATAGCAATACAGGCAGCGATCGGTGCTAAAGTTGTTGCACGGGAAACAATATCAGCAATGCGCAAAGATGTAACCGCCAAATGTTATGGTGGTGATATCAGCCGTAAACGTAAACTGCTTGAGAAACAAAAAGAAGGCAAGAAGCGGATGCGCCAGATAGGAAACGTTGAAGTACCGCAGGAGGCATTTTTAGCTGTGCTGAAATTGGACGAATAATAGTGATGTAGCGCGGACCTCCAGGTCCGCATTTGTAGCGTGGACCTCCAGGTCCGCACGCAAAAGCTCACGCTCCATTCACCGTAATCAATTATTGTTTTTCTTCAATGCCGGTTTCTTCTTAACAGGAGGTTTTGCCGGAGTTTTAGAACGATCGATATTCCGCTGGGAAGCTTCCTCTAACTTCTTTTCATCGATATTTCCTTCCGCATCGCGCAGTTTGTCCTCGACCGGAGTCTGGCCATCTTCCAGTTTGAAGTTGAAGACTTTGTCAACATGAACCCACTGGCCGTCTTTCCATTTAAAACCTTCGTAATCACCATCCGGAATATAAGTATCTTTTTTAGCCGGTTCCTCAGATTCTGATATTAGATGATCATAAACAATCATATCCAGATCAGGATCATAGTTGAACACAGTTTCGCTTCT
>Ga0193752_1003329_pt1 | contig 11165 bp, 7 predicted proteins | sample H1c1metaG_FD_144924 | JGI IMG/M metagenome (GOLD analysis project Ga0193752, IMG submission 144924) | Soil microbial communities from a riparian zone of the East river system, Colorado, United States - H1c1 | ecosystem: Environmental > Terrestrial > Soil > Riparian zone | place: USA: East River... | reverse complement strand
CGAGCGGGCGGGGCGGCTGCCGAGCGTGAACAACCAGGTGGCCCCGGTCATCCGGCACCTGAAGGGACAACTGGGCCTCAACAAGAGCGATCCGGAGCCGTTTCCGGTGGGGGCCGACGACGGCGCGGCGGCGCTGATGATGAGCGCGGCGCTGCGGGGTGTCTTTACCACCAACCGGGCCGACCGGCTGGGGGTGGGGCAGTTCGAGGAGCTGCTGCTCTCGGGCGCCGAGGTGTGGCAGGTGAGCTACCGCCACCTCGACGGGGCCGGGCGGGCCGACGTGGCGCTCGACGCGGTCAGCCCGGACCGGTTCTTCTTCAACGACGACGTGGCCGACGTGCGGCTCGACGGGCTCCACCTCTGCGGGGAGCTTCTTGATCTGCCGTTCGAGCGGGTGGTGCAGGACTTCGCCCGGACGCCCGACGACGAGGCGGCGCTGCGCGCGATCTACGGCGCGGGGGGGCGCGGCGACGTGTGGGGGTGGGGGCGCGCCTCGGGCGGCTTCCACCGCACCGACGCGCTGGCCTTCGACCGGCCCGCCGTGAACGGGCTGTGCCGCGTGGTGGCGGTGTGGGACCTCGTGTGGGCGTGGGTGTGGGACGTGACCGACCCCGTGACGGGGGAAGTGCTGCCCTTTGACACCGAAGCGGAGGCGGAGGCGCACTCGCGCGGGATCACCGAGTTCGTGCGGGCGGAGGCCACGGCGCAGGGGATCGACCCCGAGGCCGCGGCGCACGTGGCGACGCCGCCGGAGGTGGCGCCGGACTACCGGCCGCGCTGGCGGTGTTCGTACCTGGCGCCTACGGGGGGCTGTCCTGTGGCGCGGGTGGACGCCCTACTGGCACGGGGGGCACCCCTACGCCGTGGGGCTGGCCGTGCGCGTGGACGGCGAGACGTGGGGGATGGTGGAGGACCTGATCGACTCGCAGCGGATGCACAACCGGCTCAATGCCGCGGTCGACCATCTTTTTGGTGCGGGCTCGAAGGGGCCGCTGATCTACGACAAGCGGATGGCGGAGGCGGCCGGGCTCTCGCACGAGGACGTGACGGACGCCTGGACGCGCTTCGACGGCTCGCTGGGGATCGACCCGAGTCCGCTGGGGCCGCAGGCCGACGTGTCGCGGTTCTTCCAGCAGGCGCAGGCGAAGCAGTTGCCGGGCTGGCTGTTCCAGTGGATGGAGATGCACGTCGAGCGGATCCGGCAGGGCTCGGGGGTGCAGGCCGCCGCGCTGGGGGCGCCGCCGACGAGCGGGACGCCGGCCTCGCTCTACCACGCGCAGGTGATCCAGTCGAGCGCGAACGTGCGCGACTACTTCGAGGCGCACTTCGAGGTGCGCCGCGAGGTGGCGCGGAAGGCGCTCGCGCTCATCGCGCAGTTCTACGACGCCCCGCGCCAGCTCCGGCTGGGGGCGGGGGCGCAGGTGGTGTCTTTTGAACCCCAGCAGGTTCGGGGGCTGGAGTGGGACATCGCGGTGGGCGACGTGGCGGACACGGTGCTCGGGCAGCAGCTCCTGGAGGACGACCTCAAGCAGTTCCTCGGCGCCCGCCTCGTCACGTTCGACGAGTACCTCCGGCTTTCTTCCAACCCCCGGGCGGAGGCGATCCGGCAGGTGGTGGCGCAGCGTGCTGCTGCTGCTGGGGCAGAGGGGGCTGTCGGGCAGAGAGGAGGAGAGGAAGAGGGGAAGAGAGGAGGAGGAATGCAGATACCTCCCGATCCGTCGGGTCCGTCTGCTCCACCCGGTTCGCCCGTCGCTCCCCTGTAGGCACTGACCTCTGGCTTTCGTCTTCCGCATTCCAAACCAAAAAAATGAGCGCTTTCGACCAGACCCCTGCCCCCGACGCCCCCTCGACCGACGCGTTCGAGGCCGCGATGGCGGCGCGCGGGGGGTACGACGAGGCCTCGCCGGACGGCGGGGCGGGTGGTGATGGGGCGGCGTCCGCGCACGCGCCGGACTGGTCCGTCTACCAGACGGACGGCGAGGCGACCGAGGGGGCCTTCGACGAGGCGTTCGACGGCGCGCACGACGGCGTGCGCGACGGGGCGCCGGAGGGTGCGTATGACGTGGTGGCGGCGTACCGCGAGGCGTACCCGGGCACGGCCGCCTCGACGCCCGAGGGGGTGATGGAGGAGGTGCGCTCGCACTTCGCGCGGCAGAACGACGAGCGGGCGCTCTACGGGCGCTTCGACGCGCTGCTGGAGGACCCCGCCACCGAGGCTTTTCTGGCCGCGCGCCTCGCGGGCTACAGCGCCGAGGAGGCGGCCCAGGCGGCCGACCTGCAGGACTGGGGGCCCGACCCCGAGCAGGACCCGCACGGCTACGCCGAGTGGTACGCCCGCCGCGCCGTGTCGCAGGTCGAGCAGGCGCGGCACTTCGAGGCGTGGCGCGCCGAGGAGGACTACCACGCGTGGCAGCAGGAGCAGGCCGAGGTGATGGGGGAGGAGTTCCTCATGGCCGAGCGCCTGACGGACGCCGACCGCGCCTACCTCACCGACCGCGCCCGGCTGGTCGTCTTCGGCGACGACGTGAACCCGCCGCGCGTGGACCTTTTACTTGATGCCCTGCTGCGGGCGCGCGACTACGACGCCGTCGTGGCCGAGCGCGACCAGCTCCGCCGCCGGCTGGGCGGCGCCGCGGGCCCGTCCGCCCCGTACGGCGCGACCCCCCACGGCGCGAATGGGTACGGCGCGCAGCGCCCGCCCATGCCCACGCCGCGCGGCGGCACCGGGACGCCGCCGCCGACGGGCGACCCCGCCCGCGACGCCTTCCGCCGCTCGCTCCTCCGGCCCGACCGGCTGGAGTTCGAGTAGCGCCGCGGAGCGGCGCTGACCGCAGACGGCCGACCGCCGACCGCCGGGGATTGCCGGGCGAGAGAGGACGGCGGCCCGGTCACACGAATCGACTTCTACACGACCCGACCTAACCACCCAATCCCTCCTCCTTATGAACGCCTCGCGTCGGTCTTACGACCTCCTCGACGCCGCCCGCGCCGCCGACGTGCGGGCGACGCGCCGGTTCACCCCCGGCCTCCTTCTGCTCGGCCTCGTGCTGATGGCGCTGCTTGTGCCGGTGCTCCTCGTGCTCGCCGCCGTGGCCGCGCCGAAGGCGCTGGCGGCGGCCGTCGGCTTCATCGCGCTGGGGGCCGTGACGGGCTCGCAGACGCTGGAGGCCCAGGCGGGCCACTGGGAGCCGCGTGACGTCTCGGACGACCTCACGCTGATGGACATCGCCAACGACGTGCCGTTCGACCAGTTGCTGCGGCGGCTGCCGAACCGGCGCACGCGGGCCAAGAACATCAAGGTGGAGTACTACCGCCGCGAGCGCGTGCTGCCGCGGCTCGACACCATCTCGGCCGACTCCTCGGCGGGCTCGGCGGGCGCGCCCAGGACCATCAGCGTCTCCAACGCGGCGCTGTGGAAGCCGAACGACGTGATCGAGATCGTGGGGAGCCCGACGGCGAAGAACCTCTACGTGATGAGCGTGGACGTGTCCGGCGGCACGCTCTCGGTCGTGGCGCTGCCCTCGGGCGTGGGCACGAGCGAGGACCCCAAGACGGCCGACACGCTGGGCACGGTGCCCGCGCTGACGGAGGACGCCGTGCTCGCGCGGCTCTCGACGACCAAGAGCACCGGCGACAGCCCAAGCGAGCCGCGCGCGAACCAGAGTGTGAAGGGGTTCAACTTCTGCGAGCTGATCGACGCCGTGGTGGAGGCCGACGAGGACGCGCGGCGCACGCAGACGTACTCGGCGCAGCCGGAGTACCAGATCCGGCGGCGGGAGACGCTGGAGACGATGCGCCGCGACGCGAACCTCAAGGCCATCTTCGGGAAGCGCTCGATCTCGAAGAAGGACGGGAAGCTGGTCTACACCCAGGACGGGCTCCGGGCGCACGTGAGCGAGCCGGTGTTCACGTTCTCGGACGGCTCGCTGACCGAGAGCCAGCTCATCGACCTCGGCTACACGGCGGGGGGCAACTCCGGCGGCAAGACGCGGGTGGTGCTGGGCGGCTCGGCGCTGATGAAGAACTTCGACAAGGTGATGCTGGCGAAGATGCAGCACGCCGAGAGCCGGACGGTGGCGGGCGTACAGACGCTGCGGGTGGAGACGCGCCGGACGGTGCTCTACGTGATGCTGGACCCGTCGTTCGACTCGATGGACCTCGCGCACGAGGGGGTGTGCTTCGACCCCGACACGATCAAGAAGGCGGAGTTCCGCCCGATGGAGAACAACCCGCTGAAGTACAAGGCGGCGGGCGTGGCCGACGTGGAGGGGGAGTGGTTCATGGAGCGCGCCTGCGTGGAGGTCCACAACCCGGAGACGCTGATCTGGCTGCGCGCCACGTGACGTGGCGCGGGTGATTGGTGATTAGTGATTGGTGATTAGGGGAAAGGCGGGGTGAGTGGGCGGGCGTGCCCCGCGACAAATCGGCGCGCCCGCCCGCCCCTCCGCTCCCTTCATCGCCCCGATCCCCTCATCACCACTCCCTGCATTCCCCAATCACTAATCCCCAATCACTAATCCCCAATCACCAATCACTCCCCGATGTTCTCCTTCCACAGCCGCGACCGGGCGGCGATCAACCTCTCGCTGCCGCCGGACCGCGTGCGGGTGTCGGATGACGGCGAGGAGCCGGCGCGGTACCGCGAGGTGCAGAGCCGGACGGTGACGTTCCGCGAGGGGACGTTCCGCACGGACGACGCGGTGCTGGCGGCGCGCATCCGGCGCGAGAGCGGGTTCGGCACCTGGTACACCGAGGCGTCGGCCGCCGCCGGGGCGCCCGTCCGTCGCCGCCGCCGCGCCGCGCCGCCGCCGGAGGTCGACACCCCCGACGCTGACGCCTCCGACGCGAGCACGCCCGCCGACACGAGCACGCCCGACGAGGACGCCCCCGCTGCTGAGACCCCGGATGAGGGGGGCGCCGACGATGGCCCAAACCAAAAAGAGGAAGTGGTGATTGCGTACGGCGTTACGACGCTCGTCGGGGCGGCGGAGGCGCTGATGGCGGCGCCGCACGGCGTCGAGGCGGCCGACCTCACCGACGCGCGCGGCAAGCTGAACCCGGCGCGCGTGCGCGCCGCGGCCGACGCCGCCCGCCTCGTCTTCCCGGACCTGTTCGGGGAGGGGTGAGGGGAAGAGAGGGAGAAAGGGAGAGCGGGAGAATGGGAGAGGGAAAGCCGGGGCTTGCCCTGGGTCTGGCCTGATCCCCACCCCCGCCCTCCCATCCCTGCCCGCATTCCTCCCCCGCTCTCCCTTTCCCCCTCTCTCCCTCTCTGAATCAACCAGAAGCATGAGCGAACACTTCGTCCCCCCCGGGCTCCAGCCGGCGCCGCCGGCCGAGGTCTCGCCGTTCGGCGACTACACCGCGGCGTCGTCCGGCGACGCCGTGCTCGCGCTCGTCTACGAGGTCGAGGCGCGCATCGAGGAGGTGAGCGCCGACGGCGCCACGCCCGACGTGCCGCACGCCCTGATCCGCACGCACCTCGCCGACGCGGCCGTGGCCGTGGCGCGGCGGGCGCCGCGCGGCGACGTGCTGGCGCTGGCGCGCGACTACGCCGTCGGCGTCGGGGCGGGGGCGTACCCCGTGGGGCAGGGGCTGCGCGTGCCGCTGCCGGCCGGGCTGGTGCGCTTCCTGCGGGTGCGGCTGGCCGGGTGGCGCGTGCCCGTCGACGAGCTGAAGGAGCCGTCCTCGGGGCTCTACCGGCTGGCCCAGAACCCGCTGGTGGCGCCGTCGCCGGACCGCCCGATGGCCGTCCTGGTGGCGTCGCCGGGCACGCCCGCCGTGGGGGCCGCGTCGACGGCCGTGACGGGCGCCATCGAGTGCTTCCCGGCCCCGACCCGCGCGACGGCGGGCGACGCCGTGGTGGAGCTGGTGTGCGTGGCGAGTCCGGCGCCCGAGGCCGTGGCCGCGGCGGGCCCGGCGCTGCGCGACGCGCTGCTGTGGGAGGCGGCCGGGCGCGTCTACACCGGCCTCCGCGAGCCGGCGCTGGCCGCGCCGTGCTACGAGGCCGCCGCCCGCGCCCTCGGCGAGCCCGCCCCGGGCCGCGCCGCGCCCATCGACCGCGCCGCCGCCGGGGATGCGTGAGCGATGAGCGATGAGGGATGAGCGATGAGGGGAAAGGCGAAAGGGAGAGAGGGGGAAAGGGAGAGAGAGGAGAGCAGGAATGCGAAAGGGAGAGAGGGAGAGAATGCGAGAGGAAGGAAGGAGGAGAGGATGACGGATGACGGAGGGTGCCTTTCCCAAAGATCCAAGACCCAAGATCCAAGACCCCCATCCCCTCACGAGCGGCGAACTCCAGTGAGGAGCCCTCGGCGGCTGTCGAGCGCCTCACGGCTCACAACAAACCAAAAAGAACATGACTGACCTGACTGAGAGGACGAGCACGGTCACGGCCGTCGCGCTCGGCGTCGATGCGTGGCTCCACGTGCTCCACACGTACTTCCTCAATAGCTGGAACGGGACGACGCGCGGGCTGACCGCGCCGACGGCCGTCTCGGCGCTCTGGGCGACGCCGCTCAACCAGAAGGGCGAGCCCGTGCCGGCGCTGTCGGTCGAGATCGACTACGGCGCCTGGGCGACGACGCAGCGGGGGATCGCCAACACGGCGCCCGTCACGTTCGGGCCCTACGCCACCCTCCCGGTGGTGGGCGTGGTGCTGCACCGGCCGCGGACGGACGACGAGCTGGACGAGAAGGTGCCGACGGAGGACGACACCGTGGTGATCGTCTACTTGCCGGCGCCGGTGGACGCCTCGACGGGGCTCAGCTTCGCCGTGGGCGCGCTCCAGATCAACCGGACGGCCTGAGCCGATGGCTGAAAGCGCCGCCATCGCCGCGAGCCGCGTCGCGCTCCACACGCGCGGCGTGCCCGCGCGCCCGCTCGCCGTCCGTGCGGCGGTGCGCGTGGGGCTCTACGCCGACCCCCGCCCGCTCCGCCCCCGTGCGGTGGTGGCGGCGGCGCGCGTGGGGCTCCACGCCGACGCCCGCCCGCTCCGGCCGCGCGCCGTCTCGGCCTCGGGGCGGCCGTCGCTCTACGTGTGGGGCGCCGTCACCCTCACGGCCCCGACGCTGCCCGAGACAGCGGGCGGCGAGCGGCTGGCGGCGCTCCTGCTGGAGGTCCACCGCCGCACGGCCGACCTGGCGCTGGCGCTGGATCAGCCGGAGATCGCCACGGGCGCGGCCGAGGAGGCGCGGCTCGTGGCGCTGCTGCGCGACGGCGGCGCCGAACTGGCGCGCCGCGCGCCCGGGGTCTGCCGCGCCACCTACCCGCTGACGGTGGCCGCCGGGACTTCCCGCGCGGGGCTGCCCGCCGACGTGCTCGCCGTCGAGGCCGCCGTGTGGCGGCGCGACGTGGAGGGGGCGGCGGCCGTGGCGCTGCGCCCGGCGCGGGCCGAGGAGGGCGGGGCGCTGGAGCGGCTGCACCGGCTCGGCGCCGTGTCCACGTCGGCCCCGGCCGCCTACAGCGTGGCGCGCGGGCTGGCGCCGCTGGACGACGACGACACGGCCGGGGCCCACGTGCTGCTCTCGGGGGCCGAGGCGGAGGGGGGCACGCTGACGGTATCGGCCGCGCTGGCGAACGCGCTGGTGGAGGCCCCGGAGGCGCCGCACGGCTACGAGCTGGCGCCGTCGCTGGTGCCGCTGGCGGCGCAGGCGCTCCGGGCCTACACGCTGGCTCGGTGGCTCGCGGTGCGCGTGCCCCCGATGGCGGCCGAGCACGGGGCGGAGTTCGAGCGGGCGCTGATGCTGGCGCAGGGCGACCCGGCGCGCCCCCGCACGGGGCGGATGCCGTACCGGGCGTTCTGAGGCGCCCTCCGGGCGCCGACCGCGGACGGCCGACCGCCGACCGCCGCTGAAAGGCAGAGGATGGGGAGGGCCTTTGTGGTCCATCGTCCACATTCCGTCGGCGGTCTGCCGTCTGCGGTCCGCATTCCCAAAGATCAAAGGCCCAAGACCCCTGGCCCATGCTGACGCGCCGCCGCCTCACCGACGAGAAGCTCCCCGGGAAGCGCCCCGCGCGGGAGACCGCGTCTGCCGCGCGGCCGACGACGGTGCACGTGGGCCGGCGGCAGACGCCGACCGTACACGTGGGGACGCGGCGTGTGGTCGTGGGCCGGCGGGAGCCGCCGCCCGTGCTCATCGGCCGGCGGGAGACGCCGCCGGTACTCGTGGGTCGGCGACAGCCGACGCCGGTGCTCATTGGCCGGCGGGAGCCCCCGGCCGTACACGTGGGTCGGCGGGAGCCGACGCCGGTGCACACCGCGATGCGGCGCCCGCCGGTGCCCGTCGCCCTCCCGGACCCGAGGGGGGTGTTCCGGCCGGAGCTCTACAACCCGGCGCCCGGCCCCCTCTTCCTCAACGGCCCGGCGGCGGCGGCCCGCCGCACGTACGAGCAGTTCGTCGGCCCGTCGCGGCGGCGCCCGAACCCGGCGCGCGCGGACGCCGCCGAGCCGGGGTTCTTCCGGGGGATGTGGAGCCGGCTGCGGGAGGAGGGGCGGCGGATGGGGGAGCACGACCAGGCGGACTACGCGGCGGGCATCCCCGTCATCGGCCCGCTCGCCCAACTGGCCGGAGCCGCCATCCCGGGCGACGACGTGTTCGACCAGGGGCGCCGCGCCATCAACCGTGGCCTGCATAACACGGGGACCGCCGTGGCGACGATAGGGGCACAGGCCCTCCCCAACTGGGCGGGCGGCGAGCGCGCTCGGGAGGCCATGGAGCGAGAACTACAGAACACGGCGGCGGCGTTCCCCGACGGGCGGCGGACGGTGGAGCACAGCGGGGTCGTGGCGAGTAAGGACGCGCGGACGGCGCCGTACGTCAGCACGCCCGTCGAGTTGGGGATCAACCCCCGGACAGGGCTCCCGTACACCCCCGAACAGGTCGCCCGCGAACAGGAGTTCCGGGACGACTTCGGGCAGTTCCGGCGCGCCGTCGGCGTCCACTGGCGGGCGGCTCAGGAGGACCCGAGCGGCGCGCTGTCGTGGGCGTACGAGCGGACGCTGGAGTCGGTGCCGCAGATGATCGTGGCGGGCGTCCTGACACGACTGGGGTTCCCGCTGACGGCGTATGCCAGCGTGGCGTTGCCGACCATCGGGGGCGTGGTGCTGGAGGACTCGGTGGACCCGGAGACCGGCGAGATGCGGGATCTGCCGTTAGGCGAGTTCATCGAGGACGTAGGGAAGGGGGCCGTGTCGGCCGCCATTGACCAGGTGCCCATCGCTGACGAGGTCGGGCGCGTGGCGGGGGCGTTGCGGCGGACGGGCCGGCTTGCGCCGGAGGCCGTGAACGCGGCGGAGGCGAGCGCGGGCCTTGCGCACCGCCTCGCCCGGACGACGGGGGCGACGGTCGCGAACACGTTCGAGGAGGGGGGCACCGAGTGGTTGCAGTCGGTGATTGAGGGGAACAGCCCCGATCAGCAGGCCCAGTCCCTCTTCCTCGGTGGCGTGGCGGGCCTGGGGGCGAGGGCCCCCTCCCTCGTGGCCGCGCTCCCCCGGCCGTCGCCGACGGGGACGGCGCCCGCCCTCACGGCTGGGGCCGACGGCGTCGTGGCGCCCGTAGCGTTCGACCCGGAACAGGCCCGCCCCTTCCGCGCGGACGTGGTGCCGACGGCACCGGCGGCGGCGCCCGCCGCCACGGCGGGGCGCACGGCCGACCCGTACCACATGGAGCGCGCGGACGAGGGGCTGGTGGAGGCGCTGGTCCGTCAGGAGCCGCCCGCCGCCCGCCCGGCGGTGCCCGCGACCGGCGCGCAGGGACCGACGGCGGCGACACCGACGCAGGCCCAGTCGTTGCCGGCGGCGATACCGCAGGCGGCGCCGACTCAGACGCTGCCGGTGCAGGCGAGCGACCCGGGCTCCGGCGTGGCGCCGCCGCAGGCCCCGCCGGACCCCGTCGAGAGCCGCCGCTCGGCGCGGGAGCGGATGGACGCGATGCTCACCGCGTTCGGGGGCGACGTGCGCACGGCGCTCGCGGCGTACCACTGGGGCCCGGAGAACGTCGGGGCCCTCCTCGCGCGCACGTCGGAGCGCCTCGGGCGCCCGGCGGCGTTCGAGGACGTGTACGGCCTGCTCCCGGCCGCGACGCGTGGGCACGGCCGCACCGTCGTGGCCGACTACCGGCGCGCGGCGGAGACCGGCGCGGCGGCGGCCACCGGGGCGCCGGGGCGCGGGCCGGAAGCGCCGGGGCTCCCCGCCGGATACCCGGACGGAACCCCCCGCTGGAGGCCCCCCGCTGCCGTGCGGCCCGGGGCCGGGCCGCTACGGGAGGGCCCCACCGACCCCGCCGAACGCGTCCGCCTCCTCCTCGAGCGGGCGGGCCTCCTCGGCCCCGGCGCCGGAGCCGACCGCGCCCCCGGCGTGGCGGGGCCCGGCATGGCGGGGCCCGGGGCCGCTCCGGCCGGGCGAGGCGGGGGCGGCACCCGAGGCGCGGGCCCGGTGGACCCCCGGTACCCGAACGGAAGGGGGCCGGTAGGCCCCGTCGGACGCCGGGGCGCGGACGGCCGGGCTGCCGCCGACCCCACCGACCCCGTCGAACGCGTCCGCCTCCTCATCGCGCGGGCGCGCGCCCTCGCCTCCGGCGGGCCCGGCGTGAACCCCGGCGCCGGGAGGCCCGGGGCCGCTCCGGCCGGGCGAGGCGCCGGGGGCGCACGCGGCGCGAGCCGGGCGACGAACGACGTGGCGGCCACGTTCGGGCCCGGCGTCGAGTTCAGCGGCGGCCCCGGCGTCTACCCGGGGCCGTCCAACCCGGGGACGAGCGGCCCGGGGACGAGCGGCCCGGGGACGAGCGGCCCGGGCGCATCCGGCCCGGGCGCATCCGGCCCGGGGGCGGCGAGGCTCGGGGATCGGAACGTGTTCGTGACGCCGGCCGACTACGACGCCGCCGTCCGCACGCTGAACCGGAGCCTGACGCTGGCCGCGGCCAACCCCTTCGCCGACCCCGAGATCTGGCGGTCGGCCGTGGTCCTCGCCGCCTACGCCCTGGAGACGGGCGGGCGCGCGTTCGAGGCGTGGGCCGCGCGGATGGTGGAGGAGCTGGGCGAGGCCATCCGGCCCCACCTCGCCCGCCTCTACCACCACGCGCGGGCCGCGCTGGAGGGCGTCCCGGTCGCCCGTCGCACCCCGTCGTGGCCGCCCGGCTTCCCCCGCGTCATCCAGCAGACGACCGTGGCCT